>JAAUYM010089337.1_pt1 | contig 18184 bp, 24 predicted proteins | sample 7278001 | NCBI WGS metagenome assembly JAAUYM01 (sample SAMN14350224, study PRJNA611818) | marine sediment metagenome | isolation source: surface marine sediment (1.8m) | place: French Polynesia: Moorea | collected 2018-08
CACAGGCGTCATCCAGCATATTTCTTATTGAAGTTGAAATTTGAGAGCAAAGCATAAAAATTTTAATCTAACACTTTTTCACACCATTTTAAAGTAAGAAATATTTTTCAAGTATCTTTAAAAATACTTTTGGCTAGTGGCCAATCATTATAGAATGAGGTCAGGTCAGGTTAGCTTAGAAACTTTAAGAAACGTAAAACTGTGATTGCATCTGGCAAACCGTCCTGCCACCTCCCAGGAAGATCTACTAGAAGATAAAGTTTTCTTTTTCTCCCTTCCTTCTTGCCCAGATTTCTTCTGGCGACCTGAGCGGGCTTGTCCTCCACCTGCGCCAGTCCCAGTCCCAGCTAGGCGACTTCCTGGGCCTGTCCGACTTCCAGTCGCGCCTGCTGCAGGAGTTCTCGGTCATCCTGGCCGGCAACGCCCTGCTGGTGCTGCTCGCCTGGAGGCTGTACGGGCCGAGGATCTCCAGCAGGTTCCTGGCCAAGCGCGCCCCCGGGGCTGACAGGAGGGAGGTGGAGAACCTTAGGACCGGCCTGGACGAGCTCAAGCTGCCCAAGGAGCAGGACTTTAGAGTCAAGTGACTGTCCAACGCGGTACATGGTCTGTGTCGCAAAAAAAGTTGTCTTGGGTTATTTTTTGGCCTCCTAAGATAGTGGTACTACAGTGCGCGACGTAAAAAAAAAAAAAAAGGGAATCGTGCCAAGATGCCGAATCCGATCAAGGCCTTCTTCGAGAAGAAGAAGGCCGAGGCCAAGTTCAAGATGGCCGGGCCAGGGCAGAAGTTGGGCGACGCCGCCGCCGCGGCGGAGCAGAGGGCCAGGCAGCAACAGCAGGCGTCCGCGCAGAGAGGGGCCACCTCGCGGCGGCAGCAGCCGCACCAGCAGGGCGCGGCGGCGGCCACGGCGGCGCAGGCGGCGCTGGCCAGGCTGGAGGTGAGGGCGGACGGCGGCGAGGACTTCGAGAGAAAGAGGTCGCAGGCGGTCATCAGGGCGCAGGCGCAGAGGGAGCTGGAGAGGGAGAGGAAGGTTGGGCAGAAACGGAGAAACCTTCCTCCTCCATTTATTTCCCCCCGTCATCATGTCCTTTTTTTTCCATCCTCAGGCCGACGCCGAGATCGAGCGACTCCGCTCCACCTATGGGGAGAAGAAGCCCCCGGAGGAGGTGGAGGCGCCCTCCGCGTGCAGGGGAGTCTTCTTCCACTGCCTCCTCATCGGAGACGAGGTCAGTTCGACGCAGGTGCCACAAATGATGAATTTCGCCTTAGCATGTGTGGATTCCTTCCAAGCCAGGTGCTGCCAAAGAAGGAGATGAAGGAGCGCATCAGGCATTTTCTGTACTCGCAGCTGGAGGAGGAGAAGGGCCTGACGGCCGCGCTCATCATACACACGTTCGCCAAGGACACGGAGAAGGTAGGATCAGAGAAAGAAAATATAAAAACAAAAACTACGTTACCCCCCTTCTTTTGGGTAATGAAACTGAATCCAAGTGAAGAAGAAGAAAACGTACCCGACGAAACTTTAAAAGTTATGAGCGTAATAAAAAGTCCCGTCGGGTGGTCTGGAACAAGCTTAGTCTGGATGGGATGGTGAAGTTGGGTCCAAAGATGTTGAAGTTGAGAAAATAGGTCGAAAGCGGCAGTTGGTACGGAAGAAATTAGGTCAAAACGTAAAAGTTGCTAGACAAAAAAAAGATAAGAAAAAAATAAAAATGTAATCAAAAGTACTCACGCTCTCTCCTTTTTTTTTGGGGGGGGGGGGAGCAATTACGTTGTATAAACCCAGAAGTTGGGCCAAAAAATTGATCTACAGTAATTTTTGACAAACCCCCCCCCAGAAGTTAGGTAGGATTGTTTTTACCTAAGTTCTCTTTAATTGGAGCAGAAAAACTAGTATACTTCTAAATCACCCGTCTGGTTTAAAAATCAAACCCGTTCATATACTATTTTATGAGGTCATGTGTATTGTACGGTATGTGTAGGAACGATGATCACAACACCTGTGGGAGTACTAGGTACCAGGCCTGCAATGGTTGGTGAGCTCATCCCTTTTCGTCCTTGGCCGTCAGCCGGCTTATGAGCCTCTCCTTCTCCTCCAGCTTCATCCGCTGCTGCGAGATGATCTCCAAGAGCAGCTGCGTCTTGTCCCGCCCGTCGTCCTCCCCCTCCGTCTTATCGACCGAGGAGGAGGAGGAGATATTGGAGGAAAGCGCGTTGTTGTTGGTGACGGCGCTGTTGCCGTCATTGTCGTCCTCCTCCGGCCACATCCGGGGCGTGCTCTTTTTTCTGCAAAGGTTTATATCGGAGAGAAAAAAGCTTAAAAGGTCGTGGATGTGGTGTTAGTGGTAGGAAGGAAAAAAAAATTGCAGATAGGGTAAATAAATTTAGTAAACCTTTTCCCGGAAAGATCATCCAAAAGATTTTTTTTGTAACCCAGCTTCTTGCGCTTTGCAAGCGGTTTTTGCAAGGATTGTTCTTTTGTTGTGTTGCCAGTAACTGGAAAGAGAAAAACCAATTTTTTTTTCTGAAAACTTTTTTTTCTCTGCCCTCCCCTCCTCTTTCTTTCCGACCTGTTTCTCCTCGCCCTGGCCGCATTGCACCTCTCCGTGACGACGAGGAGGAAGGCGGCGGCGGCGCCCAGCAGCAGGATGAGGAACTCGGCGAAGAGCGAGTTGAAGCTGAGCCGCTGGTCCAGCTCGGCCGCGCAGTCGATCGGGGAGACGTCGAAGTACTGCTTGCGGATGCGGTTGAACACCCCGCTCGTCACCTGCGATTGTTTGGCAGTTTGTTCAAACTCCCGGACCTCCTCTAAGATCTTTATCGCGGAGGGTCCCTAAGCCCCTTCCCGTCATGGGGGATCTGGGAGGACTAGCAGGATTTTCTCCCTCCCAAAGCCCTGTAGGGGGGGGGGGCAGTACTATAGTGACTTGGCAACACTAGCTCAAGTTTTACTTGCAGTTGACGGCCCGCTCACTTATCTCAGAGCTGGATATACTCTTGCTGGCCAACAGAAGTTGGTGGAACTTGCTTGGAGTCGTGTCAAGTGGTTTTTTTTTTAACAATCGATCGAAGTCGCTCTTTGTACTAATGCATTCATTTTGCCAAGATGAACCTAAAAAAAACATGTCATGTCTGTGTCATGATAGGAAGAAAAAAAAATTGCTTCCGCTAAAAAGGGCTATTTTTCTGACAGACTATTAACGAAGATTGACAAATGACAAGTCTGGAGGAGGGAGGAAAAAAAGACAGAGAGGGAGGAGATCGAAGGGAAGGATGTCTCACCATCTGGTTGAGGAAGAAGTTGAATATCTCCGTGATGGGGCTGTCCCTCTGGAAGGCCATGGTCATGTGGAAGAGCGAGTAGCTCTGCGGCAGGTCGATGACCGAGCACGGGTAGAGCGGGTTGAGCCGCCCGCTGCTGCGGATCATGAGGTAGGCGTAGTTGTCGTTGCTGGCCACCTGCTCCAGGGCCTCGTTCACGCTCCTGGTGCCCATGGTCACGTCCGCGTACGGCTCGACGTTCTCGGTCCACAGTCTGGCGAAAGGGGAAGAGCCTTTATTTCTAGCTTGTTATGAGTAGTTTGTAGTAGTTACATGCGTACCTACATCTGTCCTTAAAAATGTACCTACATCTGTCCTTAAAAATTGCATTGAAGTCCTAGGAGAAGAGTAGACAGGTAGGCGACAGAACGGCACTCACCTGTGCGCCAGAGTCCCCGGCAGTCCGTTCTTGAGCGACGCGAACATGCTCCCCCCGACTCGGACCATCAGCTTCACGTCGTTCTCCTGGAGGTCGGAGAAGTCGGACAGGTAGAGCTTCTGCTTCTTCACCGCCAGGTTGATCAGGAGACCTGCGTCGACCGGCGGGAAGGGGATGACATTAGTAATTTTTTTTGTGTGTGTGGGGTGGGGGGGGGAAGAGGATGGTGTTGCGCACCGGCTCTCAGATAGGCGAACATGACGAGGCTGAGGCACCCGACGACGAAGTAGAGGAGCTCCTTGGCGTACCGCCCGTTGAAGGCCGGGTCGAAGTGCTTCAGGATGAGGGTGTTGCCGACGGAGGCGGCGGCGCAGAGCGAGTTTGTGGCGACGCCCAGCCAGGGGTTGAGCGCCAGGTAGATGACGGCCATGCCGACGACCAAGGCCATCACCAGGCAGGTGTAGGTTAACCACGCGTCGCGCTGTCGGGGGGGAGGAGGAGAATATGCAGTTGTAGGAAAGGTAAGAAGAAGGCTTAGTTCGTGTTCCATTTGACTTGCCTGGAAGATGGCTAGCAGCTCCAGCATGTTGAGGTCGTAGGATCCCTCGGAGTGGAAGAAGACGGCGATGCTGTCGGAGAAGAAGACCATGGAGAGGTCGTTGACCAGAGAACGGTCAAACCTGGTGAAATGATTAAAAAGGAGAGAGAGAGAGACGTTGCTGACCTCTCTGATCTTGTGATCACGAATCTGTGCACCTGAGCCCTTGCCCTCCCATGTTGATGTCTGCCTCCTTCCGTTGCAGCATTCCCACCACCCCGCCGTACGACCCGTTCGGACGCCTGGAGTTTAACAATCATTTTCTACGTATCTTTATTTTTCTTGTTACGATATGGTAACCTACCTTGATCCGTGCGTCCCGTCGACGGAGGGGGCGAGGACGTAGGTGAAGTTCATGAGCTCGGCCATCCGATAGAACATGTCCGGGCACATGCCGGTGACCGACCCGTCGGCCTGGGTCATGGCCAGCGGGACGTAGTCGTTGTAGACGGCGCGGAGGAGGACCCCGGAGAGATCGGAGCGCCGGTTCCACAGGCCGACGGTCGGGTCGCACGGGGGGAAAGGGCCGTTGCCGTTGCTGCCGTTGCCGTTGCTGTTGTTGCTGCTGCTGCTGCAAACCTCTTGGACCACGTGGTCGGTCTGGAGGAGGTGAAGTGGACTTTGTTGTGGTGCAACTTTAGACCAGGTACTACTCGTACTACCTTTGAAGGCTCAGCAGCTTTCGCGTAGATCTCGTAAAGAGTCGTCTCTCCTCCCCTCTCCTGCGTCAGGAAGAGCATGGTGTCCAGGCGGAGGACGACGCCTTCAAACAGCCCCAGCAGCGACTGCGGGTCGCCGGGGACGGACTCCAGGACGTAGTGCTCGTTCCTGTGCTGGCTGCTCTCCCAGCCCTCCTCCTCCTCCTCCTCCTCGTCTTCCGCGCGCGCATAGTCCAACAAGTCCGGCAACCGCTCCCAAAGCACGACGGCCGCGCCGCCGTCCGGGGACGCCAGCAGAGGAGGCGGCGGCGGCGACGGCGATGGTGGCGAAGGGCGGGAGAACACCGCGGAGGAGGAGGAGTACGCGGCCGCCGTGCCGACAGCGGCGGCAAGGTTGCCGTCGCCGCTGTCGGCGTCGTCGCCGTCAGGCGCGTGAATCACCCTGAAGCAGAGGCGGTCGGCGCACAACTGGTCCGGGTCGGAGGCGGAGGTGGACCCCGCCGGCACGACGGTCAACACAAGCAGAAGCAGTACCAGGGGCGACGGTGTACACCACATGTCGCTGACATTTAATGTTCCAACAAAAACTGAAGCCTGAATGCCGACCAAAGTTTGCCCCTCGGTATTTGTGTGACCTGTGCTCGCTGTAGAGAGAGAGAGAGAGAGAGAGAGAGAGAGAGAGAGAGAGAGAGAGAAGGGGAGAGAGAGGAGAGGAGAGAGAGGCGAAGGTTTTGGAAGTTTGATGAGCTGAAGCTCTGAAATCCCTTCCCCCTCCATCCATCCGAAGGGCCTTGACATCACCTTCCTCCTAGATGGTGAGAGAGATGAGACGAGGCTAGAGGCACGCACGAAAAATTGCCGCTGAGTGGCCGGCCTTCTTCTTGCTCCATATTTAATGCCCGACAAGAGAGGAGGAGGATGTGGAGGGTGGTTTTTTTTTTTGGCAAGAGAGGGCCAAGTATGGAAAGCTACGTGGTTTTTGGATTCTTTTCTTGCACTTCCTTGATAAGCTAGACCAGGGCAAGGAATCAAATGTCAAAGTTGCACGTCACATAGAGAGAAAAAGAGTTTAATAATTCATGTGACTGCAACCACAGGTTATTACAAATGTTTGTGTTGGCTATGACTTTGTTTCTAGTACTAGAATAGAACTAGGTACATCCTTTACAATAGGACCCGTTGACGCTGAAGCTAACTTGCAAACCCGACCAGCACAGGGCGCGTAAGACCGAACATGTGGTGGCGCGTTCAAGGGACACATTCTGTGCAGTGGCAGAACAGAACCTGAACATCTGGTGACACAACATGCTCCGGTCGCCACGTGGACCTCGCACGTTTTGTCCTAGTCCAGTCCAATATGGAGCAAAAAAAAATTTATGCGACGTGTGTGTTGGTCGGGTATTCGTACCTTTCGGCCCCTCTGAGACTTCCCCTTGGCCTCTGGTACCACCGGGTAAAGAAGTCGCTCAAATAGAAATTCCTCATAAAAAATTGAAGCATGGCATGATAGCTTTATTTTCCCGGCGAAACAAAAATAGGAGTAATCGTACGACATAGCATCCTCTTGAAAGATTTAAAGGGAAAAATATGATGATATGGGAATCAAGAAGCATCGTCAGATATGTCAAACTTGAGGTCGCCTTCCGCGCTGGCTAGGCCGAAGAAGTTGTTGCAGATGTCGTCCTGGCGTTGTGGGGGGGGGGGGGAACGTGTGCCAAGTTTTATTTGTTATTTTTCTTTCATTTTGAGAACGATGGTGGTCTAGTACTTTTGTTCCCACCTGGTTCTCCGAGGTCTCCTTGTCAAAGTACTGGAAGTAGAAGACGCTGAAGTCGTCGGCGTTGGACTCGGCCCAATCCTTCACCCCGTTGAAGTACTCCTGGAGGGGGCAAACTTGGCCATTTTTAAAAGTCCCGAGAATTTCCCCCTGGATTTTTTTTTCTTCCTCCTCCCCTACCTCTGTCCTCTCCTCGGACGTCTCCTGCTCGGAGCTGCAGTCGGACCCCCCGCTCGGGAAGCCGGTCTCGGTGATCCAGATAGTCTTGTCTGAGGTCAGGAGAGGTCAGCATCTGGACAGCCACGCTCTCAGCAGCTGTTCTTACCCGGGAAGTACCCCTGCACGTTGTCCATCATCCCCTCCAGCTTGTCCAGGTTGTCGTCGATGGTCTCCAGGCTGTCTACGTAGAACGGGTAGATGTTGGCCCCGACGATGTCGACCGCCTCCGCCAGCTCGGTGATCTCGTCGCAGGGGTTGTTCCACTCGGAGTAGCGCTGGACCGTCCCCACGGGAATGTCTCTAGGAGGTACAAGGAGGAGTGTGGGGTTTTCTTGGCGACTTTTCCAGATGTTTGTCTTCCTTGATCGCTGGGCTGCTCACGTAATTCCCCTGCTCTCCAGCTCCTCCTGCATGAGCTGGACGTAGTAGACGATGTCCTCCGGAGTAAAGTTCATGTCGTCGTAGTCGTCATCTTCGGGGCACCTGACGTTCTCATTGCCCATGAAGATGGCGACTACGACGTCCGACCCGTACTCCTCCGCCTGGTCCGCCGCCGCCGTCATCTGCTTGGACAGCCAGCTCTCCCAGTTGGAGGAGTCGTCCTCGTCGTACATGTAGACGCCTTGGCGGAGGGCGATTGGAACGGGGGGATTTATTTATTCAATAATATTGTTGCGTCGCCCCACTCATATTCCGACGGGACTTTTGGCTAATTTCCAGAACAAAAAAGTGACAGTAATGTACGTATGTATGGTAAGTCCAGTAACATGTTTTGTTGGATGTTTTCAAGCGGAATTTGTTACACTTGTAAGTTTCAAAGTCCCGTCGGGAAGTCCCGTCGGGACATGTCGATATGTAATTGTCAATAAGTCCCATCAATCTGTTGACATTTGGGAACTAAAACGCTAAGTGCGAGGCGTGGTGCCCTATACTGTCGCATCCATCTTGACAGAGCCTCTCTCTCAAATGAGATAGCAATCTGAAAGGGTGGCAACCCTTCCTCAAGGTCTTTTCTTCCTCCCTCCTGCTCACCCAGGGCCAGCTGCAGGCCGTACTCCGCGGCGTACCCGGCGGGCTCGACACCGGAGCTGCCGTGGCGCGCGTAGAAGGTGCGGACGAGGTCGAACCCGGCGTCGGCAATGGCGGAGAAGTCCTCGTCGATGACCGCCTTGATGGACGTCTTGCTGCTGCTGTCGTAATCCGGGTGGTGGAAGGGGCTCCAGTTGATGCCCACCGCGTTGTTGTCTTTGGGAAGGGGGGGAAAGGGGGAAAATAGGAATGATGAGATTGAAAACCAGAGAGTTTTTTTAATGCGATTTTGCTACTTGTACTATTATGGGATTTTGCATTCTTAGTTTTGTTTTACTGGTTGCCAAGACGGCGCTGTTGCTCAAGAGCAAGATTGCCCAGCAGAGGGAGGAAGAGAAAGACATCTTTGTTGTCGTGGCCGTGCAGCAAAGATGTCGACTGCGAGGCCGCCTTTGGGAAAAAAAGCCTCCAAGCAAATATGATGGGAAAGCAAGTGTGTCCTCCAGTGTTTGCAGCACTCACATCAGATAGCACAGGGACATTCTTAAGAACATCCCTGGATAGTAGTAGAGTCATGTTACTTTGTTGTGAATAGTAGCACCTTTTGAAGCCCATTGAGCACTCGGAAGGTTTTAAAAGTTCTTAAAAGTTGCTCCAAGAATTGCTCTTAAAAAAAGGAGTAAAAGAAATGATACGATAGGATGGAGATGCAACATCTGCTTTCCCAAAAAGAGAGGTCTTCGTCTTATTTGGAGAGAGGGACTAGATCCACCTTCTGTGTACTAAATAAACTTAATTTACCTGCTATTGTTCAGCGGATAAAAAAAGTTGTGTTTACGCTTCATCAGAAGAAGGAAAAAAATTTGCAAATTGGATGCTATGCCCACACACGTGCTTTCCTTGGCAGTGCTGCAAGGCATATTACTGGTTTCATTTCTTTTCTGTTTGTTTTAGGCCCAGACTTGCGTGGACACCCTGTGCAAGTACCTGGACAACCTGCTCTCCGACCCTGGGGAGGAGAAGTTCCGCAAGATCCGCAAGAGCAACAGGGTGTTCCAGGAGAAGGTGGCCGCCTGCGAGGGGCACGACCTCTTCCTGGAGGCGGTGGGGTTCGAGACGCAGGATATCGACGGACAGGTCAGGAGAGGGGGGAAAAAAACTTCAGTCGTGGAAGTCTCACGCCTGGAAAGGAAACTTCTCAAGAAAAAATGAGATCGCTTAGAATTTGGCCATCTTAATTTTTTTTTGACAGTAATATAATTTCTTCTCTTTAGAATGCACTTTGCAACATATTTCAAAGATTTCAAAATTAAATAGAAAGTCATTAAAATTTACTACAGTCGTTGAAGTAGAGACGGGAAGAGTTGGCCTCATTTCGTACGGTTTTTCAAAATATCTTGGAAGTCACGCACTTTAAAGCAGTGAGTGGCAAGTACTACAAATATGTAACATTCAAATAACAATTTAATAAAGTTTCTTGTTGAATACACTCTTTAAGCTACATTAGACAAAGGTCATACAAAAAAAGAGGTTCCTTTCCAGATTCGAGAATTCCACGATCCGGGGTTTGACGTAGACGGGGTCGTTATATCCGGGAAAGTACTGTACGAAGTTAGGAATCCAATAATTAGGACGACTACTGCTAGAGTAGGATGCCATAAACTTTTCGTTGTTATTTTTTGACCCCAATGCTTACGGACTTTCCGTAACAGGAAGCTTTCATTCATGTGACAGGTAGTACTGAAAGTATGGCGAGTCGTGTCGATTAATATCAAAAGTGCTTTTCCTCCTATAATACATCCTCCTACCTATATACAGTACTGTATATTGGATGGCAATGATGTACCAAGGGCGTTTCCCTTCACTTGTAAGTAGTAAAATATCGGAGACGTGCGCACAGACAAAAAATAATACTACATTTATGTGTTAGTACCTACAGTGCTAAAGATACTTGTAGAAATTCGCTTCTGACGTCGTCGGGAAGCTGCATAGTAACAAAAGAAAGCAAGAAAATATAATTTTTATAAAATGCATTAATCTCCGTTTTTCCTTACCCAACGGGACTTTGAAAGTTGCGAGCGTAGCAAATTTCACCTGGGAATTATGTAATGGAACGTATTGTTAGATGACCATTTTTGGTTCTGGAAAATGACCAAAAGTCGCATCGGGTTTTCCACATTTTTTTCCTTTAAAACTTTAAAAGTTATGAGTGCAACAAATTCCACTTAGGAAGCATGTAAGATATCATGAGACTACCGTACATTGATGACACATTTATCGTTCTGGAAAATGACCAAAAAGTACCGTCGGGTTTTCCCCTGCGCGCAGGAATTCTGGATCCTGACCGGCGAGATCCTGCCGGAGCAGCAGGAGGTGATCCGCACCCTGAGGGAAGGGCTGGTTCATTCCGAGCCCATCAGGGCCGAGCTGGACCGCGACCTGAGGGTGCTGCCGCCGGCCAGGGCCAAGGAGGAGTTCTCGCTCCCGAAGGAGTTCTTCGCCGTCACCGCGGAGGAGCTCAAGAGAGAGCAGCAGGCAAAGTGGGTCCAAGGACTGTTTTCAGATTTTTGCAGATGAAAAGAACCCGGTAAGGGCTATTTTTTTTTTTTTTTTTGGCCTCCTGAAATATGAACTTTAAATGCTGAAAGGCTACAGTGGTTTTATTTTTGCACACGAAAAAGTAGGTAATAAGACTGCGACACGTTAATGTCACGTTTTTCGTTCTGGAAAGTGATCAAAAGTCCTGCCGGGAGACAGGATGTCCCGACGATAAAAATGACTAGCTATCCTGGCTGTCATCCATCATCCTTTTTTTTCATCTCCCAGGACCGACCTCGTCGAGCGGGAGGGGATGCTGCGCACCAAGGCCATGCGCGAGCGGGAGAGGGAGCGGGAGAGGCGGCGGTACCGGTACACGCTCGTCAGGGTGCGCTTCCCCGACGGGATCGTCATGCAGGTAGGACATGCCGTTGGGACATGCACTTATCGACATGTACAACTTTGTACATGTCGACATGTCCTGGCGGGACAGGACATGTCGTAACAGATTCTTCTTGGAAACATGCAATGGAACGTTAGTGCCATGCTTTTTTGTTTGTTTGTTCTGGACAATGACCGAAAGTCCCGTCGGGCAAACGCCCTTGAGGGCAGAGCAAAAACCTCTTCTTTTATCACTTGAGCCTTTTATCACCTGTAGGTTTTAAGACACTGTTCTTAGAGTAGGCGGAGTGTCCTCATATCCGTTTGCTCTTCTAAGCAGCATGCGGAGCAGGGATTGGTGGGAACTTTGTTGTCCCTACTTGGGTGGGTTCTATTCTGGATTAATAATTCTCTCTCTCTCTCTCTGTCTGTCCAACTGTTCTTTGTTGAAAAGGGTGCTTTCCCCCAGCCCACTTACAAACTTATTCTGGCTAGAGCTCCACTCGTGGACACTGAAAATCCTTTTTTAAATCGCCACCACCCTCTCCCTTGTGCGGTTTTTTTTTGAGATTTTGTTGCTTCAAAATTCAATTTTTACTGGGAAAGTACAGCCACCACGTGTTTGTTTCTTTCTTGCAAGTTTCTTGACGGTTGGCAAACTTTGACATTACGACGTGGTACGTACTGTGGTACAGCAACCTCCTCCCTTCCCGACGGGACCTTTGGTCAAAATGTGACATTGATATCTGTTAGTCAATTGCACATGTTCAATTGTATGTTTCCAAGCGAAATTTGTCGCACTGGTGACTTTCAAAGTCCCGTCGGGTTTGTCGGCTGACGAGCAAATAGGAAAGCCAATTATCGGTTTCATCCCAAGTCACCTTGCCAGGCTACTGCTGTTCCTGCTACATGCGTCACTCAATTTCGCAGTTTAAAATAGGAAATTCGAGAGAGAGAGAGACAAGTACGGAAATTTTTTTGAAACTTTTCCAGCTGATTGGACCTAATATTTGAATCTTGGAAGACAAAATCCTGTCTAGAAGAAGGGGGGGGGGAGGGGGGAGGAGGAGGAGGAGGAGGAGGAGGAGGAGGAGGAGGAGGAAAAGGAGGAAGCTTTGGCTAATCTTGAGCAAAAAAAACAAAACAACTATATCGTTAACGGCACATGTTGTACGGCTTATTTTTTCGCCACAGGCGACCTTCTCCGTGTACGAGAGGTACCGCGCGGGGTCCGACCTGGTGACTGAGTGCCTGGAGACGCCGCTGCCGTTCGTGCTGCACGACGCCGGAGGGAGGAGGCTGGAGGTGAGTGAGGAGACAGGGGAGGGGGGGGGAGCGCTCGATGAGGATCAAGGAACGTGTCTCGAAGACACATTTCAAGGTTAAGAAAAATGCAATTTCGCCAAGACTCGTTGCCAAGAGTGAGGTAAGGGGTTACCCGACGATACTTTCTCAAGGTTAAATAGATCTTGGTGAAATTACAAAGTAAATTGTCTTTGATGTGTGGTAGTCACTTGTTTAGCAAGTGCAAACAGACGTAGTATTTTTTCTTTCAAGTATTTATGTCCCAAGTGTCCCGTCGGGCGGAAAAAAAAGGACAGGACTGAATATTCATTCGAGAATTTCTCTCTCTCTCTCGCTGCCTTCTCAGATGGAGCAGTACGAGGAGACCCTCTCCGAACTGTCGCTGGCCCCGTCGGCCCTGCTGACGTTTGCCTGGCACCCGGAGGTGGCGGCGGAGGTGGCGCAGCAGCTCGGGCCGAACCCGGCCTACCTCAGGGCCGACGTCGCCGCCCTCATCACCGCAGAAAAATGACTTCCCCTCCCTTTTTCGTCTGTCTGTTATACTACCGTATATCGTCCACATAAAGTTTTTTGTCTCTGAAAAGTTTACTTTTTTTCTTGTAACTTGAATCTTTGTTCGTTGACAACTTGTATAACCTTTAAGGATGTCCTGATTTTGCCTGGTCATTGTCTTTTTTCCATGAAAGAATAAAGGACCCGTTTTGCTACTTCTTCCACCTGTTTTTTTACGTGTGAATCCCAACAGATGTCCAAGAGGGGGAATCTGAGCTGCCAATCTTCTTCTTAGAAAGTAGAAACACTTGTTTCTACTTTCCAAGGCAGTCAAAATTGGAGAATTGGGAGGAGGGAGGGAAGTAGGTAGTTGAGACGGGAGGGCGTTTATTCCTCAACGATGGCGGCGACGACGGCGGCGGCGACGGCGACGGCGGCGGCGGTGGCGCTGGTGGCCGTCATGGCGCTGTCGCTGGTGGACCTCACCTCCTCGTCCGAGACGGCGTTGCTCCCCTCCACCAGGAGGGAGGAGGGCAAGGAAAGCCTCCCTCCCTCCTCCTCATTCGCCGTCTCCGTGGACACCGACTACTACCGCGGGCAGGAGGAGGAGAAGGGCGGCAGAGCCGCCAGGTCCGCCTTCTACCACTACGATGACGGAGAGGAAGAAGAAGACGAGGGGAAGATGAAGGTAATTTCATAATTTTTTCCTCCATAACTGTGCTAATTATGAACTTTTTTTTGGGGGGGGGCAATCAGACTTTTCAACGCCTTCCTGACAGCCTAGAGAGGACCTCTGTCAATGGTGACGTCAATAAAGTCGACGAGGGAGCAGATGACAAGATGAAGGATGTTCAGATGGCGGTGCGCGCACCTGTGTGAACTTGTCTACCTACCTAACATAGGTAGAATGACCACCTGCTTTTTGTTCCCGCCTCTCCAGATGACACCCTTGGACGACGGAGGAATAATTCAGTACGGTAAGAGAGGACAGGGGTGCACACACAGGGTGGCTACAAATAGTGGCAACTGTTCTTGTTGGTACATGGTACATACCCCTTGTCCCGCTGGCACATATCTGACACATTTCAAGCATAATAACTTGTTTGCTACCTTATGATAACTTCACAGTTTTCTTTCTCGCACATACGAGACATAAATTAAACACACAACGTTCCAACTGTCTAAAAAAAAAGTATCAGGCGACACCAGAGGGAAGGGGTGGACCTTGCTGGAGATGAAGGCCTCCGTTCTGAAGCCCATAACAGCCTCCAGGGAGACAAAGCAGACGCCGGCGGGAGAATAACTTTTGCAAGATGTGCCTTCAGCAATTTGTATATTGCGAAAAAGGAAAAAAATGTTTGTGTGGAGCACCTATAACAAGAAATAAAGATTGCGGATAATGCAAAAATATGTCCAAGTACAATTAAGTTAATTTTTATCCAGTTTGAGTTGTCTTTAGGAGCACGATATAGTAAAGAACCTCAATTTAGCAGACTTCACTAAATGCCGGTCCCACTGTACGAAATATACTCACTCCTACTGTTTTTCAGGTGACCATCAGCAGCTGAGACCTTCCACCAACAGCTACCTCTTGACGAAGAAGTTCAACCTGGACGTCTCCTTCTTCGAGCGACTCATCCTGAACGGACACCCTTACACCAGGTTGAAGGAGCAGCACAGGATGAGGCCCGGGATTTAACGGATCTTGACGATGTCAAAATAGTATCAAATACAGCGTGAAGGCTGTCTGGCTGGGTCGTGTCTCCGATCCGACGTCTCCGCCCTCCATCCAAGCGGAGCCGAAGAAAACTGGAGTTCATTTCGTATTTTCCTCCTCTTCCTCTTTCCTCTCTTGCCGACCGTCAACAACAGAACACTCTGAAGGCAGACAAGACAGCTGCTGGTGCTGGTGCTGCCACTGTCATCCGCAGGCCACAGCCACAGTGAGCCAGCTGAGCTCATAAACGCAGAGACCAGACTTCCAACTATACACAGTAACTCTAGTGTACTGGTCTCTCTCCCCCCCCCTCACCTTCAGTCACAAACCAGAAACAATTATCCTTGGTCCGTTCCGGACCCACCTCCTCCGCCATGGCCTCAACTTTGAGTCCTCGCGGCGGCGGCGGCGACGGCGGCGGCGGCGGCGATGCCACCTCCTCCGCTTCCTCCAACTTGAGCTCGTACCTGTCCGACCGCGCCCCCGGACTCGTCTTTTCCGGCTGGTACGCCGACCGAGTCTGGGTGGAGAGTGTCGGGGCCTTCAGGGACCGGGTCAGGGCGGACCCGGAGGAGACGGAGGCTGGGAGGATACTCAGGGGGGTGGCGAGGAGGGCGCGAAAGGAGGAGAAGGCGGGACTCTTCGCCTGCGTGGAGAGTAAGTGTGTGTGTGGGGGGGGTAGTTTAAAATTTGGGGCACATGTAAATTTTTTTTCACGTGACCTTGCCCATGTATGGTTGTTGGTCTTCTTCCACTAATTTTTTTGCCTTTGTTGTTGTTTTCTCTAATGTATCTACGTAGAAAGTGGAGATTGCTGGCAGCTTCTGTTGGACTGGAGCAGGCGAGACCAGTCCCCCTTCGGACACTACTGGTTCTTCGTGGAGGGGGTCAGGCAGGGGCGCAAGTCCCTGGAGTGGGACGTCAGGATCCTGAGGCCCGTCCTCCAGGGCGACTCGCACTCGGGCAAGTGTCCGCACTGCGGCAAGCTCCCCCACCAGGACCCGGACAAGGGCAAATGCGACGGCGGCAAGGACGCGGAGGACGATCCGCTCTCGCTGTCCGACATCGCCAACAACCTGCAGAGGTCCTTCAGGGACGCCGTCAGGCCGGGGGAAATCCTGGCAGAGATCAAACCGCACCTCACCTTGGCGAATTTAATTAACGCCTTCAGGTAAGATCAACAACAACAACGACAACGACAACGACAACGACAACAAAACCCCGAGTGCTCCTGAACATTTGAATTCGCGTTTGTTTCTTTCTCGCCAGATTCTTGCTAGTTTTGCTGATGGCGGTGGTGTCCGGAGCGGCCAACCTGCTGCCCAAGATGCTGCAGCTGCTGAACCGCACGCTGCACGAGGGCGGCTTCTTCCTGCGCCAGGCCATGCCCTTCCTCCTGGCCTGCGTGGAGGTGGTCAACAAGATATTCGGAGGGATCTTCCTGCTCGTCGCCATGGTGTGGAGGGACCTGAGATCCGGCGGCGGCGGGTCCCCGGCGGAGACCCCGCCGCCAGCGCTCGGGTTGTCCAACCGGTCTGCTGCGGCCGCGGGGGCGGGGACGGGGGCGGCCTACCAGAGACGTTTTGACGGTGGCGGCATCACCTACCCGTACAGGAGAGAGAACGTGCAAAGGCCCTACTTCAGCAGCAGCAGGCGGGAGTGATGACTCCTGCCCCCCCTCCCCCCACCCTCTTGTTAAGAGTCGTCGAGATCGAATGTCATCATGTACTACAAAGTGCCTAAGATTGAAATGTTGCGAATCTAAAAATATATTTATACCCCCACACATGAAATGTGGATACTGCTCGTCTCTAATCCCAGCTTTTTTTTTTTAGCCCCTGTTGTTTCAACATGCGAGACCACGACCGGGCGGACGTGGGAGGCGACGGCGACCAGGTGGAGAACGAGGACATCCTCTCCCGCTGCCTGCAGCTGATTGCCGACGGAGACGACGCGCCCTTGGAGGACGGCAGCCTGGAGAGGGCGATCGTTGGGGTCGGAGACGCGGCAGCGGCAACGGCCGGAGCGGAGGGGGTGGGAGACACTCTGCAAGTGGACGAATTCCTGGAGCAGCAGCGGCAACAACAACAGCAACAGCAACAGCAACAGCAACAGCAACAGCAGCAAGGAGTGCAGCCCGTGCTTCAGGTGCCCGTGGTACAGTGGGGCGGAATGCAGCCGGTAATGCAGCCGGTGGCGCTGGCAGTAGCGCCGCAGGCGTTCACGCTGGTAACTCCCGTGGTGGTGGGCGGGATGCAGCAGGGGGCGACGCTGATTCCACAGGTGCCCCAAGCAACGGCGACGCCGACGCCGGCTCCCGTCATCTTCCAGCCGGTAGTCCAGCAGCCGAGTCCGTTACCGCCACCTCAGCACTCTCAGTATTCCCAGCGGTCGTCCTCGAGACACGTTCCCATCCTGCCGACTCCGGCACCCCCGGATGGACAGCAGCAGCAGTCAGAGTTGCCAGCGAAGAAGAATACCAAGAGAAATCTCCAGAGGCAGGGAGGCGAGGGCGAGAGGACGCCGCGGGCCCCGCCCCCGCCCCCGCGGTGCGAGGAGTGCGGGAAGGAGTTCGGCGCGCGCCACGCCCTCAAGCTGCACGTGGAGGAGATCCACCGGGGCAGGCGGGGCTCCTTCGCGTGCGGGGAGTGCGGGCAGGTGTTCTCGCGGGTGAGCAGCGTGGAGAGGCACCACGTGATGGCGCACGGGGGCGAGGGGAGGCTGCCCGGCTGCGAGGTGTGCGGCAAGAGGGTGGTCAACGTGGCCCTGCACTTCAGGAAGTTCCACTGCCGGTCGGTGGCCGTGGAGGCCAGGGAGGGAGGGAGGCGAAGGAGGAAGAAGAGGAGTCGGGGCGAAGCTCGGACTTTAAAAGGGTGTGACGGGCGATGACGACTCTTGCATTCCCCATTCTGGAGCAAAGGATGGCTCCGTGGCGGTCTTGTTGGGTCATGCCGGCGTACGCGAAAGCCAGGGGACAGGGTTTGTTCAGATCTTGTTTTGTAACTACGTCTACGTCGCAGTCGATTTGTAGTACTGCGTAATATATCGTGGCAATGAAAGCATTAAAAAAATTGTAGGACTCTAACCATAAACTGACAGAATTTTTAGTTTAAGATGCAATTTTGGGCATGCAATGCAGTCCCTTCATGACTATATCATTGTTTCTTTGTTACAGTGTGCGGCAGTCAACACGTGCCTGCGTGCAAGGAATGTTTTTTAGTTTTTAGGTGGTCGCAAGACGCTATAGCTAAACGTATTAGAGAAGATGTCTACTGTACGTAGTACGGTATAGCAAACTTGGGTGCCTCAAAGAGAGCAATGATCCGCCGACGCAGATGTGAGGAGGCCGCAGGGGCCCTTCCAGGTATTATGGTACATATTTGCATGTTCCGTATATGTTGCTCTCCATAAGTTAGTAATTTATCTGTAATGCATTATCCAACACCATTAATAATCATGTTGTACACATCTGAGCTCTCTTATCACTAGAGATCTCAAAATAATACATAAAAATAGAGCTAAAAATGTAAATAAACATGCAGAAAATTGGGCCAAAAATGCAAATAAACCTTCAAAATTTTTACACTTTAGATGGTTTATTAAGCCAGATAGCCATTTCTATCAAAAGCAAGACTCAATTCCACTGGATCAGCATTTGGCCATTTAAGTGGGCCTATGTGAGACAGTTACTCTTGTTTGAGAGGAGATCTTTGAAGATGCTAAAGGCCCCCTCACAGTCCATAGATATCATTGGAGCAAAACTAAAGTTGG
>JAAUYM010013377.1_pt1 | contig 18170 bp, 13 predicted proteins | sample 7278001 | NCBI WGS metagenome assembly JAAUYM01 (sample SAMN14350224, study PRJNA611818) | marine sediment metagenome | isolation source: surface marine sediment (1.8m) | place: French Polynesia: Moorea | collected 2018-08
AGTGTTACCACTCAAATCAAGGGCCATCGGTCCGTCCCTTGAGAATCCAGCGGGTTTAGTATTGTCTAACCAGTAATTTGTGTTTCAGCGCCGGCCCCAAGGGCGACAACATCTACGAGTGGGTGTCGACCATCCTGGGTCCCCCCGGGTCCGTCTACGAAGGCGGCGTGTTCTTCCTGGACATCCACTTCTCCCCCGAATACCCTTTCAAGCCTCCCAAAGTCACCTTCCGCACTCGCATCTACCACTGCAACATCAACAGCCAGGGGGTCATTTGCCTCGACATCCTCAAGGACAACTGGAGCCCCGCCCTCACCGTCTCCAAGGTCCTCCTGTCGGTGTGCTCTCTCCTCACCGACTGCAACCCGGGTAGGAATGCAACCAGCCTACAAACATACGTTTATTTCTCTTCCTTTAAGACGGCAATTCCGGCGTTCCAAACTAAGATGCAGTTGTCGATGTCCCTGATCCTCTGCCTGCACTGGAGCAGCCACTTGTCCCATTCGATCCTGTCTGGAAAGGCCTTGTTGTCATCTCTCACTTCCGGATCTCTTCTCATGCTCATCAGAGTCAGCTTGGTGTTGTCTGATTTCACTTTAGTTTTCAGAGCCGCATTCAGATCTCTCGAGGTTTGCTGACAGTGAAAGACGACCACGGTAGCATTGATACGAATTTTTTCCAGATATTCCAACCAAGATTTTCGAGTATTAATATAGATCTTCTTTTCACTTTCGTCATTTGGCAAGGGTATTAGCACACGTAATTTGCACTTCCTCCACCTACAAAAGATAGAGGTAGCTTAGTAGGGTACCTGTTCCTAAAGGGTTAGTCATGCTAAGTACCGTACTTACATCGGGTGATTATGAATAAGATAGGCAATCATCAGTAGCAGTCCGCTGTCATGTTGATTAAGAAGCACTAAATCGATGTATCCTCGTTCTTTGGAAGTTACCACTTCGTCCCAGGTACGCACCCCTCCAACAGGAACAATTACGGCCTTCTCGTAGGCCACGGCTTCTTCCAAGACCCTTTTGAATTTTTCATATTGAACTTTGCTAGACCGTTTGGGAAAGTTTACCATCACCGTGTTGGGTCGAAGGGTTCCAAGGCCAGTCAGTTGTATGAGGCTGGAAATGGCATTTTTCACATTGTCCAAACTTCCGTCTTTGCTCACACTGACCTCGGCCAGCCCGTCAAGATCTTGCTTTTTCATTGTCTGCTGTATCATTACTTTTAATTTGTTGATAATGTTCATCTTCGAACTTGCTCCTAATGTGACAACACAGCCTCCTATGGCGAGACCAGCACCTTGTTTGATTTGAGAACCTAAATTGAAGAGCTGTATGTCGGAGCGTCTCACTTTCCATTCATAAATGACATTGTCAACTTCTCCCTCAGAAACAGACTCCTGGACTGCTGCCGATCTAATTTGACCGGGATGCTCTTCTACCCCTTCAACATCTTCTTTTGGCTTGACTTCTATCCTCTTTTTATCCAAAGTAATTATGTGGATTATCTGAGGTCGCCAGTATCGTATTTCATAGGTCTTAGAGACTCTGATTAAGCTCTGCGTTGCAAAAGATAAGGCAAGGCCACGTACACCAGCTCCCCATTCTTGGACTCCTCCAAAAAACTTAATCCCATAGAAGCACACTGCAAATATGGCGAGGGCCAATAGTGCTAGCTTGTAGTCGATGCTGAACATTGCACCGACACATAGGACTACTCCTATTAAGGATATCGACCAGTGGTAGTATCTGAAGCTTGGTCTCCAGCCAGGATTAGCACTTAAGCTCATTACAGTGCATGCGACATTTACCCCTGCATAGAATAGCAAGAAGAACATGGAAAGTAATGGCGCAATCAAGTCGAGATCACCCATAATGATTCCAACTTCTGCAATGCATACAGTAAGCACAAGAGCTCGACAAGGTTCACCCCTGTTATCCAAGGTAGCGAAAGGGTTTAGCATTGGAATAAAACCGTCTTTCGCTATAGCTTGCAAAAGCCTTGGAGCTCCTGTCAGCGATTGTAATCCTGCTCCAATAGTGGACAAAAGTGCTCCAATTTCTGTAGCTGTGGGAGATGTAGGATTGTACTTGTGCGGGATTGAGAGATATGCAGCTACCATTCCTCCAGATCCCGGCGCAAGACTTTTGCCAAATTTGTCCAGCAACACCAACCTATTAACAGTTCCTGCATACAGGAGTCCCATGGAGAGATAAATAAAGCTGGTAGTGAGTATGGCTGCAATAGTTCCAATGGGTATGGCATGCTGAGGCTTCTTGAGGTCTCCTGACCGATTTGAGCCAGCCATGATGCCAGTGCATGAAGGAAAAAATATTCCCAACACGATAAGAAAACTCGTGGTTGAGTCTGCTGTAACCCAGTGAGAGCTAGAAAATCTTCCATCTGTGCCAGTGTCTTCAGGGGCGTAGTCTGTTCTGTCATAGCTCCAGGAGATGTAGTCGTTGTCCCCAGAGTAGAGGTTGTAAATTGCGTCGAATATTGTGTTGCTAGAAATTCCCGGAAAGGCTTGCTGTAGACTTATTTGGGAGATGTGGTTGTTGAAGTAGGCATCACACTCGCTCAAGGAGTTGGTCACGTTGTCGCACATGACCTCCTTCAGCCCATCGACAGTGCACTTGGAGGGCTCCATGTATTTCACCAGGCGCTTCCCGACCACGCAGACCAGCACCGAGTGGTTGCCCGACCAGTTGTAGAATATTCCCACAAATATCGACAGCAAGGCCATTATTACGCATATCAGGGCCACGATGGCGAACTTGGTGACGATCACCACCCCCAGGTACACGATGGAGGCGAGGGCAAGGAGGAGTGCAGTGCCGTAGATTCGGAAGTTGTTGAACTTCTGGGCCGCGTCCTCCGCCGTGGGCTTCTCGGCCGTGAAGGCGATCATCATCTGTTCCCCGATCACGTACAGGAGCATGAGCTCGATGGCCCCGATGACGTACATGGACGAGCCGATGGTGGTGCCCAGGTAGAACAGGATCCCGACCGCGCCCCCGAATTCCGGTCCCAGACAGCGGTTGATCATGTAGTACGCCCCGCCCGCGGGGACGGGGCCGTTCGTGGCTATGGCCGCCATGGAGACGGACGTGGTGAAGGTGATGAGGCAGCAGGTGAAGATGACCTGGAAGATCTCCAGCGCCCCGGCCTCGCCGACAAACCACGTCAGGCGCAGGAAGACGATGACCCCCAGAATGTTCTGGAAGCAGGGCAGGTAGACTCCGGCCAGGGTGGAAAGGCCGGCCTTGACCTGCACCCCCTCCGGGTGGTCCGGGGCCTTTGGGAGGGCCGCCTGGTAGTCGAAGATCTCCTTGAAAACGTTCGGTTCAGTGACCCCGGCAGTTTTGGCAGAGTCCGTTGTCCCGACCGAGGCTACGTCGGCCTTCTTGCCCCCTCCAGCAGCATCTTTGATCTTTGGGGCTTTGGCGGTTCCCGGCTTGCCTGCTGCTGCTGCAGTGGGAGGCTTCTTGCCCCCGCCGGGACCTGGCGATTTTCCTGCGCGCTTGGGCGAACCTGGGCCACGTCGATGCATTTCCGGTATTTATTTTGGACGTCCTTCAGTCAGCCGCGTGTCGTTCGAACTTTCGTATTCCTTTGCCACACTGTCGTTTCCCAAATCTTGAACAAGTTTAATTTTTTTCAAATAATGTTTGATACAAAGGTGGGCCTTTACAGCATTGGTTATAAATTCTCTCTCTCTCTCTCTCCCCCTCTCTGTTCCAGCCGATCCGTTGGTGGGGAGCATCGCCACCCAGTTCACGCAGAACCGGGAGGAGCACGACCGAATAGCGCGCCTGTGGACGAAGCGCTACGCAACGTGATCATGCAGCAACGGCCCGCAGGGAGGAGGAGGAGGGGCTAGGCCACGACCACGTGGCCTCCTCCTCCTCCTCCCCCCTTCCCCTCTGCACCCAAATCATCCTTACCTACCTAAGCGAGGCGGCGAAATTTTTTCCTTTCGATAATTTGATCTGAGAAGAAGAAGGAATTCATGCGATGAAACAGAAAGAAAGCTAGGTAGGTTGGTCATGTGTTACTGCCTTATAGGGTAGAGTAAGAAAAAGGAAAAGAAAAAGTAGCGTGAATTGGTGTTAATTTTCTTTTGATCGACTTTTGTACTATGTCGTTTTGAAGAAGTAAAGAGGAAAATTCAGTGTCCTTCCGCGTACTGCTTTTTTTTAACCAGATTGAACGGCTTCGTCGAACGTTAGTACTTTTCAAACAGTTTTCTTTTTGTAATTGGTGGTTTCCCACATAAAAAAAAAACAACTTTTTTTTAGTGCCAGAGAGAAATGTTGAGTTTTAAATTCAGATCACGCAAGTAGGAGAGCCTTCCTCTCGGTTGGTGGTGGACATGCCGGGAAGCATAATTGCAGCAGACTTTTTTCTCTCTCTCTTGCATGCCTCCTCCTTCCCCCACTCTCTTGCCGATGCCGAGTGTGGCCCAGGGTTGATTAGTTAATCCCCGACCAAACCTCAACATCTTGCAGCATTTTATTCTCACTCTTATAGAAGCAGTGAGAACAGTAGAGGAGGGGGAGGGTCATGCCATATTATACTGAGCGCGTATAAAGACGATAAGATAAGCGGACTAGAAAGGGAGAGATGGGGCGGCCGGGTGAACATCAGTGTATACGCAAGGGCACATTATCTCCCATCAGGGAGGAGGAGGGGGAGGGGATGTGGGGTGACACGACGGGACATACATGGTCAACCATGACTCATCTCCTACGGGGGGGGGGGGACAGACAGTTTTAACTTCATTTTAGAAAAAGAGAAAAACAGTTGAAGTTTTATCCCTCCTGCACAGAACTCATGGGCACAAGCGTTACTTGTCACTTTTTCTTTGAGCGCCCACGTCTGCCATATAAGCAATTTTTTTTAATGCCACGTTTCTCCAGCTCTCCCACCTCCCCTCCCCTCCCCCCTTTCTCATGTTCGCCTCTTCAGTGGGCCGCTTTCCTCGGAGGGAGACGAGAAGACCAAGTCGATCTACAAGTGTACATACGTAAGGCATCACGATGGGTCAGGCCACCATCGAGCCCGCCTTCAGAAACCTTAGCCCCACTCAGATTGGCTTCTTTATCTGGAGGGTGGAGGTAGGATTGTTTTTATTTCGAGACAAGTAACGAATGCAACGCGGCAAAATCCATTAAATTAATTTTTAGGTGATTTTGTTTTTGACAAATTTAATTTGAAAAAAAAATCATTGGAGATGACAGCCGAGGTTAACCATCATTTGAAGCCTTCTTGACACGACGGTCCTTCCAGAAACTCGAGCTCGTCCCAATCCCTCGCGACAGCTACGGCAAGTTCTTCAACGGCGACTCCTACATTGTCTACGCGTCCACAGAGTACGGCGACAGCGGCGGCACCGACACCAGGGTAAACTAATGGCATTCTACAGATGGTGTTTAGTGCGCCAAATCAATAAAACAAGCGTCTTAGGTTTTTTTTTATTATTTATTCGGGAATGAGTTTGTCGTCCAAATACAATTTTGTTTTCTTCACGCGTGGGTTTTCCCAAATTTCCAAATATCCACATTGCAGCTGAAGAATGCGAGCGGCGGGCGCCTGGAGCAGCACATCCACTTCTGGCTGGGTCAGGAGTCTACGCAGGACGAGGCGGCGGTGGCGGCCTACAAGACGGTGGAGCTGGACGACTTTCTGGGCGGCGCGCCCATCCAGCACAGGGAGGTGCAGGGAAACGAGTCCAGCCGGTTCATCTCCTACTTCAAGGGCGGACTGAGGTGGGTGGATATGTTTTGCAATTTCTTCACAAATTCACTCTTTCTTTCATTTTTAAACGTCCACCCACTCTAGTAGTGCTTAGTCTCCTCCTCCCCTCCCCTCCCCTCCCCCCGTCCCTTGCATGATTGCTGCAATTACTATGTCGCCTCTCACGTTGACTGATAAGGAGTGGAAATCCTGACAGACGAGAGAGAGAACGTACTGAATGAGACGCGGGGATCAACAATTATCACAACTTCTGAGCCTTAGCTTACTTCTACATAGTACCTAGTACACGATGAGGTCATCGTGACATTCCATGCTAAACTTCAGTGCCTGATAAATGCAGCGAAAGGATTAACCACGGCGAAGGCACTGCTGAATGCTTTACAAAATCTAACGAATTACAGAATGTGCAGAATTACCAAATTATGGTAGAATTACGGAATTGCAGAAAATCTACAAAACTACAGAATTTAAGGAGTTAGAGAGAAGCCTTTACAGTACGTGCTGAAAGTTTTGTTTAATGGCCACGCCATAATAATGCGCTTCTCCCCTCGCAGAATCCTTCAGGGTGGCGTTTCCGCCGGCCTGAGCCACGTGGTGGAGGACACCGCCCCCAAGCTGTACATCGTGAAGGGGAAGAGGCAGCCGGTGGTCAGGCAGCTGGCGTCCATCGACTGGGAGCAGCTGAACGACGGCGACGTCTTCATCCTGGACGACAGGGCCTCAGACAACATCTTCGTCTGGGTCGGGAAGAACTCCAACAGGCTGGAGAGGCTGCAGGCGGCCAAGCTGGCCCAGAAGATCAAGGAGGAGAACGGGGAGGGCAACATCGTGACGGTGGACGACGGCGGCGAGCACGCCATAGCGGAGATCGACGCCTTCGAGACGTACTTCCCGCTCAAGGAGAAGAAGGTTCGCTCCCTCCTCCTCCTCTTCTTCTTCCTCCTGGGGTCTTGACAGGAGAGTTGGTATAAATTTCATGTATTTTGTTCCCACAACAACAGGTGAGGCCGGCGTCGGAGGCCGAGTCCGACGAGAAGGAGGACGTCCGCAACAGGAAGGACATCAAGCTGTACAAGTGCTCCGACGAGGACGGGACCCTCAAGATCACCGAGGTGAAGACGGGCCCGCTGCTGCAGTCGGACCTCAAGTCGGAGGACTCCTTCATCGTGGACAACGGCAACTGCGGCATCTGGGTGTGGGTGGGCAAGAGGGCCAGCCAGGCGGAGAGGACGGAGGCCATGAGGAACGCGCAGGGATTCATCAAGAAGAAGGGGTACAACGCCCAGACGCAGGTAACGCGCGTGGTGGACCACGGGGAGCCGTCCGAGTTCAAGTCGCTCTTCAAGGGATGGAAGGAGAAGGACCAGACCGTCGGGATGGGAAAGAGACACTCGGGTAAGCGAGGCATTGATCTTAAAACCGATTGTACCGTACCGTACCGTACGTACAGTGGGGTCGACAGTTGGAGATACATTTATGAGTTGAGATTACATGGATCTTGATGCAGTCGAACATGTTGAAGTTGAGAAAGGCTCACAATTTTACTATTAAGCCGCCAAATATGTGATCCCCATGTCTGACTTCAGCCTGATCCTTAACAATGTACTACCTAACGCGCGCGCAGTTGGCCGCGGCATCGCCAAGGTGGTGCAGACCAAGTTCGACGCCCGCACCCTGCACGAGCAGCCGGCGGTGGCGGCGGAGAGCCGCATGGTGGACGACGGCAAGGGCGCCAAGGAGGTCTTCAGGGTGGACAACTTCGACCTGCTGCAGGTGGCGGAGGAGGACCACGGCAGGTTCTACTCCGGGGACAGCTACGTCGTCCTCTACGCCTACAACAACGGGGCCAGGGACGAGTACCTCATCTACTACTGGCTGGTCAGGAGACATTTTTTTCCCAAATTAATTTTCAACCTTTAATACGAACGGCCGTGTCCTCTTTTTTTTCCCACTCATTAGGGCACCCACTCCTCCCAAGACGAGCAGGGGACCGCGGCGCTGAAGGCGGTGGAGCTGGACGATCGCCTCGGCGGGGCCCCGGTGCAGGTCAGGGTGGTGCAGGGCAAGGAGCCGCCGCACTTTCTGGCCATCTTCCAGGGCAAGCTGACCATCTTCGAGGGCGGCCTCTCTTCGGCCTTTGACGGCGAGCACGTGGACATCGACGAGGGCTCCACCTACCTGCTGCAGGTGCACGGGCGCACCGAGCTGGCCACCAAGGCGGTGCAGGTGCCGCTCGGTGCATCCTCCCTCAACACCAACGACTGCTTTGTGCTCGTCTCCCCGGAGGAGACTTACATCTGGCTCGGGCGCGGCTCCACGGGAGACGAGAGGGAGATGGCCAAGAACCTGGCCTACAAGACCGACAAGGACCCCACGCTGGTGACGGAGGGGCAGGAGAAGGCCGACTTCTGGGAGGCCATCGGGGGCAAGGGCTCCTACATGGACGAGAGGGTCATGAAGCAGGTGGACGAGGACTATCCTTCCAGGCTCTTCCACGGGTCCAACGCCACGGGGAACTTCAAGAGTGAGTCTTGATCCTATACAGTACGCAGTGCGTAGCAAAACCAACACTTCCCTGATTAATAATCTTTTTAATCTCCAGTGGAGGAGATCCTGAACTTCGGCCAGGCGGACCTGGTCCCTGAGGACGTGATGATCCTGGACGTGGGCGACACCATCTTTGTCTGGCTGGGGCGAGACTCCAACGACGTGGAAAGGAAGGCCGCGGTGGAGAGCGCCAAGGAGTATCTGGAAACGGACCCGTCCGGGAGGGACCAGGACATGCCCATCATCGTGGTCAAGCAGGGACACGAGCCCCCGCTCTTCACCGGATTCTTCGGGGCCTGGGACGACGAGATGTTCAGGGTATTTGCTTCCCCAAGTGTTCTCTTGTTGTGAGACACAAAAACAACAACAACTATCTCCCAGGGTGAGAACGGCCATGCCGAGGAGAACGGCATCGAGGGCAGCCTGCTGGACATCGTCAACAGCGCCGGCAGCTCCGGCGGCGGCCACAGGAGCGGCGGCGGCGGCGGCGGCGGGAGGGGGTACGACTACAAGACGCTGCTCGGCGCCGACCTTCCGGCAGACGTGGACCCGGCTCACAAGGAAGTAAGAATGATTGATTTTGAAAAAAAAAAAAAAAAAAAAGAGAGAGAAAATCACGACATTCTCTTTCCCGGTTGCTTCACACTTTTGTTTTTCCCTTTCAGCAACACCTGAACGAGACGGTGTTTGAGGAGCTCTTCGGGATGAACAAGGAGGCCTTCGAGGAGGTCCCCAAGTGGAAGCAGCTCAACCTGAAGAAGAAAGTGGGGCTCTTCTGATCCGTGAAGACCAAGAGGAAAGGAAGGACGAAGTGTGTACATGGCTTGCTATATGATTCGACCTCTAGTAAAAATGCACGATGAGAGGAAAGCTGAGGGCATCCGCATGAACAAGCATGGTTTTTCACTTACTTTTTTTGTATTTTTTTTCTTATTCTCTAAACGTGGGAGGTGGAGATTGCTCAGTAGCTGCCCTGCCCCCTTTTTTTGCAGGCAATTATTTTTTGATCTTCTTCGACAGTGCTTTTCGCAAGGGCAGGGGAACAGCCACTGAGGATTCCTTACATCCTAAGGTGGGGGTGGGGGAGGTGATTCATATTTTCATATTCCATTGCTTAAAAGGGGGACAGGGGGTGTGGGGGGCAAAGGAAAGATTGTACGTACTTGTCTCTGCGGCTTTTCGGTCAAAAGTTGTCGTAAGGCATGAGAGGGGCGACCAACTGCAGGCCTTGCAGTCAAAATTCAAAACTTAAAAAAAAAAAAAATTCTGGCAAAAGAAATGTGGCAAAAAACAAGCACACACTAACGTGCTACCACATCAAGGAACGAACATATGTACGACCGACGACGGAACGGAGGAGGTGGCGCACTGCATTTTTTTGTTCTCTCTCTTTTTTTTGCCATTTCTTCTTCTTCTACACAAAATGAGATCTTGGTGACGACGTCTGTCTTCCTCTCGGACAGTCTCTTTCTTTCTCTCTCTCTCTCCTTCCATCCTTCAGATTTCCAGCCAATGCCAGATGCTGGCGCGCGGCGCGGCCTTCCCCTCCAGGATGTCCTTCTCCTCCCGAGAGGGAGACACGCTGAGGAGCAACCGCTGGAAAGGATCAAAAATATTATTTCCTGTTTCCCACATCTTCATTTTTCTAACTTAGTATTTTTTTTTTTTTTTTGCGGTTCACCTGTTTGACCCCGCCCGTCTTTGAGAAGAGCGTCTTGACCGCCAGCGTCGGTATCATGAGCACCGAGGAGAGGGCGAGGATCCAGCCGATGGCCCTGGCCTCCGCCGGGTACTTGTACACCTCGTTGTTGTACATCTTCATTAGGAAGGGCGCATTGTCCACGATCTGCAGCATCATGATGGCCTACACACGTCGTATAAAGGAAAGAGGGTTATACTACCAGGCATATTATACCTAGAAACAGACAACGTCACATTATTTTGTAAATAAAAAAGAAAAGCTGATGTTGCTCACGAAAAGGAATATTGGGCTGATGATCTTCCAGCAGACTCTCCAGTAGAGGTTCGGGGTGTGTCCCAGCATCTCGTAGATATCACTCTTCAGTTGCTTCAACCCTGAAGTTTTCCGTTACAGTATAATCGGAGAACAACGGCAGTAGCACATGAGCAAGATACCGACGGGACTTTGAGAGTTGGGAGCGTAACATTTTTTTAAATGTGACGTTTATGTGGCATTCTCACGACATGTTCCATTACATGTTTCAAAGGTGAATTTGTTACTCAAGAGTCCCGCCGGGATATGAAGCACGCCACGTACCGTACACCCAAGAGACGGCGATGGCCTCGAAGAATACGGTGGTGAGGAGCGAGAGACCCGCGGCGTACCTCTCAAACAGGTTGAAGACGTAGAAGCCGCCCTGGAAAGCAGTAATGCAAAAACGCGGAATCAGGGAGGCGCAACCTGAGGCGGGTGTGTGTGTGTGTGTATGTGTGTGGAGGGCACCGCACCGGAGTGACGCAGGATAAGGCCACGAGGAAAGACGAGAAGACGACGATGCCGGTGAAGGCCTCCCTGGAGATCCGGTGCCGCTTGAAGAAGTCCTTGAACTCGTCCAGGATGCCGGTGATGACGCACTCGAGGCCCCCCATGGCGCTGTCCATGCCCAGGAAGATCAGCATGACGAAGAAGAGCACCGACCAGATCTGCGAGGCCGGCAGCGTGGCGATGGCCTCCGGGTACACCTCGAACACCAGCCCCGGGCCCTGCTCGGCCACCTCCTCGATGTCCTTGCCCCTGAGGACGGACATGTACCCCAGGTAGGTGAAGATAACGAAGCCGGAGAAGAAGCTGGTAAAGGAGTTGACGAAGGAGGTGACGAGCACGTCCCGGTAACAGTTGTTGTTGAACTTGTTGTAGCTGGCGTAGGCGAGGTGGACTCCGAAGCCGGCGCCGACGGAGTAGAAGATCTGGATGGCCGCCTCCACCCAGACGCCGGCCTCGCGAAGCTTGTCCAGCTTTGGAACCAGGTAGAACGTGATTCCCTTGGTGGCCCCGGGCAGCATCAACCCGCGCACCAGCAGGATGGTCAGCAGCACGTAGGGCATCGTCGCCGTCACCCAGACCACCTTGCCGGAGGACTTGACGCCCTTGAAGAGGGAGACGTAGAGGAGACAGTAGACGATGCAGATGCAGCAGGCCAACTTGACGCTTGGGGGGCCGGGGTCAAAGATGCCCGTGCTGTATTGCAGTTTTAGAACCTCCAGACTGAAATGAAGCAATTGGTGTGTACGTACAGCTAAGTAAGTATACAATTTAGCAAATGATGTCCATGTTCCAGGCCTTCGCACTTGAAGTACTCCTTGGCCGGGGACCGCGTCTCGTTGCAGGAGATGTCCGAGAGGGAGAGCAGCTCCTCCGTGCAGTTCTCCGCGCAGTAGGGGCTGTTCCAGTCGTTGTCGCACCCGATCCAGGGGAGCGTGCCGGCGAAACTGCTGCCGAAGTAGAAGATGGACCAGCCGATGATGACGTTGTAGTAGAAGGAGACGTAGAAGGCGATGAAGACTGCGCAGTAGCCGACACCTGATCATCAGCAACAAACGGCGACAGTGAGAGCAATGAAACAGATGGCATCTTCTTCGCCCTAGCTCCGCCCTTGCCTTTGAAAATCGGACATATCTGCCAGAGGCTGATCGGCCCCTGCCTATTGTACTGTCCGAGGATGACCTCCATGTAGAAGAGGGGCAGGGCGCCGAACACCAACATCAAAGTGTAGGGGATCAAAAAGGCGCCGCCGCCATTCTGAAAGAGGAGAAGGAATTAAGGAGGGGGAAGAAGACATTATCTGTTGCCCCCATCGCATAACGTGTCACACAAGGAGGAAAAGCGGAGGGAGGAGGGAGGAGGGAGAGGAGGAGGAAATGTGCATGAATGTTTTCCTTTTGTTCTGTGGGGGAAATGAGGAAAGACAGAAGATGCGTTTGCTTCTCCAGTTTCAGAAAATTCTGGCTATACTATAAAGACGGATTCCATAAGGGTAGTGTAGTAGTAGAACAGGTACGTCATTTGAATGGCACATGTTCAACGTAATGTTCTGCTAGCCTGTCCCAAGGTCAGCTGTGTGCAAAAAAAAGTTTCCTGCGAGCGCACAGCAGCACTGAGAAGGGCATTTACCTTGTAGCACAGGTAAGGGAACCTCCAGACGTTGGCCAGGTCGACGGCGAACCCGATGATAGAGAGGAGGAAGTCGAGGTTGTTGTCCCACGTGATGCGCTGGCCTTCCGGCTCCACCGTCGTCACTCCTGCTTTTCAGGTACAGTGATGGTTTTTTTTTTTGAGGGATGGGTGGAGTGGGGTAGGGGAGAATGGTTGAATGTTCGGACTCACTCTTCTCCTTGTACTTGTTTCCCGAGAATTCGACCTCGGTGTCGATTCCCGTCACCATCTTGATGACCGTCGTCTGCTTGCAGCTCACCACGTCGGAAGAGGAGGAGATCTTGGCTGTTGATGGGAGACAGAGGAATGTGGCTTATGCATGTAAAAACCAACTTCAGTCAGATTTGGGCAATCGGATTGGTTGGGTGTGTTTGTGCGCTCTTCAGACCTTCTTCCTTCCTCCCTCCCCAGCACACAGATAGTGGATTTACATAATGTGGGAGAGGAACTGGAAGTGGAGGGGAAAGGAGAAAAAAGAGAAAAAAAGGAGGAGGAGAGGGCGGTGGATGGGCCTATTGGCAGTCAAACATGACCAGTCAGATACAATCTAATCGGTGCTAGAGTGAGCTGAATCGAAATCTCACTGGGCACCACACCACCACAATAATAATGGAAAGAGAGGACGGACAGACATGGTTGTTTTTTTTTCAACCATGACTCTAAACGTTACTGCTCTGTGCTACCAAACCACTGAAAGGAATTCCCCAAGATAATAAAACAGTGATGGCGTCACAAATATTTTTGAGCAACAGGAACTTATGCCTTGTCACGTGCTGCTGCTAGCACTACTAGTACTACATAGCCACCATAGTCCGTCACCCATATTAGTCCGCACAGGCGGATCAATCCGACTGTTTTCCTGAAACGTTCCTCCCTCTCAAGCAGGGTATGACGGTAAGGTGCAGAGATATAGTCAAAAATGTCCTAATTGTACCCTTCCTCCTCCCCTTCCACGCCCGCTATCCGCCTCCAGCTGGCTTCCCCCCCTCTCTCTCTCTCGTCTTGCCTTCTTGATGAGGGGAAAGGCCCCCGCCGTCTCCGTTGTTCACGCAGGAGGACGAGGAGAGAAGCTCCACCGACTCCCCCGCCGGCTCCCCCGGCTCCGCCTCCGCCTCCGACGCCGACGCCACCGCCGCTTCCGGCGCTGCCATCTCCAGTTCTGACATGACATCGAGTGACGCACACAAGAAGAGCGCTCAGGAGGAGGAGGAGGAGGAGGGGGAGGAGGAGGAGGAGAAGGAATTTGTCATCGTCCTCCTCCTCCTTCGTCGATGCCCACTCCGACTGATTCTATTCCCATTTCACTTTCAGTTCCACCTCCCCTCCCCTGCCTCCTATTTCGGATTGAGAGGAGGAGGGGGGAGCTTCTTAAGGTTATCTGTCTTCATCTTTAGCGGCCCCTCCTCCTCCTCCTCCTCTTCTCTCCGCTCTCCATTTCGCCCCCGCCTGGGCTACTACTACATGTAGAGCTTCCCTTCTCTCCTCTTTTCCTTTCCTTCCTTCTCCCCCTCGGCTCAAATTCCCACGACATGCGCATGCATTTTTAGGACAAACAGAGGAAGGGACCCAGGAGGAGGAGGAGGAGGAGGGGGAGGAGGAGGAGGAGGAGGGAGGGGTTGGAAAAGGCGATGTCCACCACAGGGTTTTTTTTAGTTCTCCCTAGTTTCCACTTAATTTCCTAATTAGGTCGTACTAACAGGCGAATCCGCGATGTTGCTGTGGACTGACCAGAGCTGCACGTTTTATATCATTCCACAGAAAAACCTGATTCCCGTGATCCATTAGCCTTTCGAAGGAGTCTCTCTCTCTCTCTCTCTCTCTCTCTCTCTCTCTCCGTCTGAATCTGTCTCTCTCTCTCTCTCTCTCCTCAGGATAATTTGTGACCCCTTTTAGTTTACAACTTTCTGTGAAAATGGGGAAAAGTCACGCTTCCCACTTATTTACGACGGTCGCTTGAGGTGGCTGACAATGAAAGATTGGCCGCTACTAATCCCCCTTAAAAAAGGTTCCAATTGGTCCAAATAGTTCGGGATCTTTTATTAGCTTTTGTTTTCCAAATCGGGAATGGAAGGCGCAAAAGGAGGAGGAGGAGGAAGGAGGCAAGCGAGTGGGAAGACCAGTTTGGACAGAAAACGAATGGTTGTTTTGGTACGAAGAAATCGATAAGGCCGCTGCCTCCTCCGCCCCTCCCTCCCTCCCCCTCCCCCTCCCCTACTCCCAATAAAACTCAGAGGATGCAGAATTAAAGCACATGACGCACTAACAGCCGAGCCTTCTTGACGCAAAGTTAAAAGCTATACTACATGTTGTAGATACACGTGCATCCTACCGCACTTGCCTTTGTCCTGAGATGGCGAAACCAGGGTGATTTGGCAAGATCCCGCCTTCAGTCTCGTCGAAATTATTGGAGGCGTTTCCTGCTCGCCGCCGCCGCCGCCGCCGCCGCCGCTGCCGCCGCCGCCATTGGTCCCATTATTAATGGATGGCGCCGCCGCCGTCGAAGCCGCCGTCGTTCTGGCCGCCGCGGCCGCCGCCGCCGCCTCCGCGGCTTCGTAGTTCTCGTTGACCACCTGTGTCGCAGTCAGAGGAGGTTGAACATTTTAGTGTATACCAGATCTCCTTGGCTCAACCTTGGCCAACGTAAAAAAAAAAAAAATCTGCCAGTGAAAATAGTACTTTATGAAATTGCTCTTGTTTTCATCTCATGCTAAATCTGCTGACTTCGTTGTAGGTCGGCAAGTCCTCCCGCTTGGGCGCCACCAGATCGTTGCCGTCGTCGTCGGCTTCCCCCTCGGCTTCCCGTTGCTGTTGCTGCTGCTGCTGCTGTTCCTGCTGCTGCTGCTGCTGCTCCTGCTCCTGCTTGAGGATGAGCTTCATGCTCTGTCGCTGCTGGTGCTGCCTGGGCATTGTCTAATGTTGGCTGGAGAGGAGGTCTCGGACTGCTTTTTTTTTGCTGCGTGCGACCCTATTCCTCCTCCTCCTCCACCACCGCCTCCTCCTCCTCCTCCTCCTCCCACCAGGGAGGACGGGACTCAAGTGATGCTGTCTCCCCAGGTCATGGCGGAGAAAAGGACTGAGAGGATGGAGGGGGGAGGGACCAGCCTTTATTAGGAGAGCGAGAGCAGAAGGAGAAAGGGAAAAGGAGGAAAGAAAGCGTCGGCATCACCAAACAGAGAAATGGAGGGGAAGAAGGGGGCGGGGGGAGGACTACCATTACTATTATTACCCATATGTATGTAAAAAGGTCAATCTTTCTGCTTAGACGCGAGAGCCTCTCCCACCTCCTTCCCCCATGTTGGAATTTCGATAAATGTATTATTATCTGCTGTGCCAAATATGAATAAAAAATTTTTTGTTAGTCTTTTTGAACATCTGATAGAACTACCATGAATATATACTACAGTCGGACCTGCTTACAGGTAGGAAAAGTCAAGGAGCTGACACTCTTTTTTTCCACTTATCCGAACAAGAATATACATCGTACAGTACGTACTAAAATGTGGTTTTTTTTCTCCAACTTTAAGTAAAAAAAGCTCGAAAATTTCCGCTTGTCCGTGTCCCACTTAAGCGGGTTCGACTGTATCACTCACTACTTTTTTGCGTCTTATACTATCTCCCGCTTCTGATCGACTAATATCGTAGGGGGGGGGAGGAGGACGCAAAAATGTTGGGAATCCCGGGCACTTTTGCTCTCTCACCTCATAATTTCAACTTCCATACCTACAGTACTATACGTCCCCGCATGCCAGAAGCTTCTCTCTCTCTCTCTCTTCCTTTCTTTCCACTGACCCGAGATAAGGAAGGATGCGGCGCAATGATGCTGCCTTGGCCTTTGTCCAGCATCACGAGCCGGACGAATCCTACCCAAAGATAGCTGCAAATTTATGCGGTAAAAGTTTGGACTTGGTGAGTTGCGGGAACAAAACTGCTGTAAAGGGACGAATAGCTTGTTAATTTCGCGTGAGGATTCGACTTGGATTCCTCCTTTCCTTGCCGTGGGTGGAATTTGAAGCACTTTGAAGGACAATGGGAAGGACAATGAGAGGGAGGGGCCTCTCCCCCCCCCCTTCCCTTCCGACCACCCTCCTTTTTTTCGGCGTAGGCATCTCGAGGGGTGGGGGAGCGGGGACGGAACAAGGGAACATTGCACCTTTAATGAAAAAGCATCAGGAGGCTTCTTTTTTTTTACGAGGTCCCTGCAGGTCTTTTGCTGTTTGACGAGGACGTACTAGCTGCCTTAATAACCACAATAGCACATACCTCTCTTTTCATACGTGTCATGATGAACGGGAAGGGGTGGGGTGGGGGAGGAGCATCCATATCCCCGATATTGCTCCCATAACGGCCCAACATCTAGTGCCAAGGAAGATAGGTAGGAAGACATGGAAGGTTGGTATATAGAAGTACGACTCTTTATTTGGGGGGACAAATAAGGTGTTTTTACACAGTTACACACTTTTTGCGGTTGTACCACTACACAAACAATCGTCTGACAAGAGTCCATAAATGAGACAATAACAATTAAAAAACATGCATTGTTGTTTGCTTCTTGTACTGACATCACAAAAATGCTAATTGAAAAAAAATATCCAGGTAGATGTTGTAGTTACACGCACAGCTCTTGGAGAGAAAAAAAAATCCAATGTACTACAGAGTAATTTTTTTGACATTGCTTTTTGCGCTACATCTGCTGCCGGTTTTGCTCTCCAGAGGAGTCGACTTGGAAGGAAGAGGAGGACGGAAATCCTTGGTGGTGATTCGCCACAGCTGAGGGCGGAAAGTCCTGTTGGAGGGAGACGGAGGAGGTGCTGACGACGCCGGGGACAAGGGAGGCGCTGGCCATCGCGGCCGTCAGGGCCGTCGCCCCGTGCTGCGTCGAAGCCAGCGTCACCCCAACGGGGACGAGGCCGTACTGGGACATGAGGAGCTGGTCCGAGATGCGCCGGAGCTCCTCCTGCTGCGAGGTCATGCGGCGCATCAGGTCGGCGTGCTTGCCGCGCAGCTGACTCTGCAGCTGCGCTTGCGCCGGGGTCACGGACGTCAGCTGCGCCGGCGCCGGCGCCGGCGCTGGCCCCGGGCGCAGGACGGCCGAGGCGAGGGACGTCTCCGCCGCGGCCGCCGCCGCGGCCGAGAGGGAGGCGCGGCTGGTGACGACCTCGACAGCGGCGGGGTTGGCGATGAAGATGGGCTGCGGCACGATAGCCGTGGTGGCGATGGCGGCGGCGGCGGCGGCGGCACCGTCCGACGCCCTGTCGAGGGCGGAGCGCGGAGCGGCATCCGGCAGGGCCAGGGTGAGGCTCTCTGCAAGGAACCCCTGATGTTGAAGTCCTTCCTGTTGTTGCTTTTGCTGCTGACTCCTCTGCTGCTGCTGTCCCTGTTGAGGCTGGTTCCTTTTGTCGCCTCCGCCCTTCCGATGATGGTGACGTCGATGCCTCCGCCGCTCCCCGCCACCACCTCCCCCTTCCTCCTGATCGTGCAGGTACTGGCTGATGCTCTCAAACTCGCTGCTGCCCTGGTAGTTGAAGTCCTCGCTGCTGGTACCGTCGTTGAAGTGGGTGGGGCCTCTCGCAGCGTGGTGCTGCCGTTGGTCACTTATCCTGTCCCCTCCTCCTCCTCCTCCTCCTCCTCCTCCAACGCCACCGCCTCCTCCTCCACGACCACCACCGCCGCCGCCCAGGCC
>JAAUYM010022423.1_pt1 | contig 18159 bp, 10 predicted proteins | sample 7278001 | NCBI WGS metagenome assembly JAAUYM01 (sample SAMN14350224, study PRJNA611818) | marine sediment metagenome | isolation source: surface marine sediment (1.8m) | place: French Polynesia: Moorea | collected 2018-08
CCATGTCACTGTCGCCAAGGGGAAACGAAGATGATACTGTGACTTTGTTCTTCTGATGCGTGTGTGTGTGGGTTTCGGAGAGAGGAAATCCTGTGCGATTTTGTCCTCTTAAGGTCCACTCTCCGCCCCCTCCCTCCTCCTCCCTCCTCCCTCGGCCGGATTTTTTTCTTTTTTTTTCACGTGGTGGCGACGCTGTCGGAGCAGGTAGGTAAAGGGGGTTTTCCCCTGGTTGGTTGGAAACGATCGTACTAGATCGTACTTTTGGTGCTTTGTCAATGACATCGGAAAAATCATCCCACATATATTGCGCAATCATTCTCATTTTCCCCCCATACATTAATAAATCATGCCTAATTTGAGGAAACAGCCTTCCCACAGTTCCAGCGGGAAGAAAATAATGTGACAGAACAGAAAATTCGTACAATTTTACGACACCATAAGAAAGTATTGGGCAAAACTTTTTTTTCGCCCACCCACGAGAAGAAGAAGGGGCTGGTGATGGTGGCGAGCATTTCAGACACGAATGGAGGAGGAAGGAGAGTCATTTTCCTTTCTCCAATGTGATCTCACGCAATGGCCACAATTCTCCCTAGCTTCTCGTTCTGAATCGATCAAACTTTGTTGGGAGGTGGCGGTCTCCTATAGGAGTCGAGCCTGCCACTCGTAGGGTGTGTGTGTACTACTAAGGCCAAGGTAGAGAGAGAAGGAAGGAGAGAAGAGGCCTCTTTCTTCATTACCTCATGGGGAGGGGCACCAGCAGCGAGGGAAGTTCCACTCCCTTCTTTGCGTGGTAGGCCTACCCAAGGGTAGAAGGAGGAGGAGGAGGAGGGAAAAAGGAAGGAAAGGACAAGGGTTAGGATGCACTCCATTCTGCAGCGCGCGGCCAGAGCGGCTGGTGCGCCCGCCGCCGCTGCCGCCGCCGCTGCCGCCACCGTCGTGGCCGCGGCACCATGATGCCCGGCACGATGTCCCCGCCTCCGCGCGCACCTGGCACCAAGTGGCCCGGCTTCCTCATCAACCGGAGCGGCCTTCCCTTCGACGACCTGACTTGGAACGAGCTGTGGGAGTTCGCGTCCCACCTGAACCCTGAGGCCGCCGCCACCTTCAGGGAGATACAGTCGGCGCACCTTCTGGAGGAGATCCCGGCGCCGGCACCGCCCCACGGACTGGTCAGGCTGCAGAGAGGAAGAAGGAAAGGAAGATGCATATAACACGTGGAACCTGTTTAAGTTTAATTCATTTTGTTGCTGATACCATGACTGTACAACAGTAGCACGGAAGTTTCAGATCTGGAAAGGAGACTTTATCCCCAACCAACAATACACTCATAATAAACTTCCGACTGAGCTCCCATGCAGAGATCTGGTTAATAAGCACCGACTGAGCAAACAAATTGGCACCAAACATGCAAATATGTGTATGCAATGTGTATACATTCCAACTGAGCTTTTATTTTGCATACCACCGTTGGTGGTTGGTGGTTGGCCCCCCCCCCCTCTTTTTTATGACCTTTGTGTAGCTTAGGTTGCATTACACAAAAATATTATAAATAATAAATTGAGAGCTATAGATTGGTAACATACTATGTTATTTATTACTCATAGCTTTGAAGTGCTAAGATTTAAAAGAAATTTTGAAAAACCTTGCCCAAATTTTAAATAATATTATTTCTTGAGAAGTTTCCTTTCCGGGTCGGAGACTTTTGTGACTATAGGTAGGTGCATTTTCTGTTGTTGCCATTCTGCAAGCAGGTGTCACAACGATTAACTTTACAATTTTCAGGAAAAGTGCAGTCTCCATCGCCAGCTTGCTGACCCCGAACCGCTCCTCTTCCGGCGTCACCTCCGAGGAGGAACAGTACCTCTCCCGCGTGCAAGAGTACCTCTGCAGGCTGACCTACAACCACACGGGCACCCAGTTCTTCGAGACTCGCCCCGGGAGCTCCCTCCTCACCCTGATGGAGACGGCCAGAGCCATGGTCAGGGAGGCGCTCCCGGTCAAGTGCATGGAGGCCGTCGTCCTCGCCATCTTCCTCACCAACGGCGTCCCCGGGCTCGGCAGGTTTACCATCAACTTCAAGTCGGAGCTCCCCTCCCCGCTGACCACCGTGCCAACCGCGGCCACCGCCGCCTCAGGACAGCAGCCGTTGCACCACCACCACCACGGCAAGCGGTACTTCTACCACGTGGTGCTGGGGGTCAGCCTCGGGTCGAGGTTCGGATCGCTGGGGCTCAGTAGGAGATCCAACCTGATGGACAAGCCGCTCACCTTCCACACGCTCTCCTCCCTCATAGAGGATTTCGATCGAAGCTACAGGGACTGCGGCCATCGCCTTGTCAAGGTGACTTTGATGAGATATGGTTTAAGATGTCCGCACTTTATCTGCCTCTACTCCTGAGTACTAGGTTCGCGTGGGTCGCCTGATCTCGCACGATCCTTACTCCATCTCCCCCGTCCCCTGGCGCGGGGTGACCGTCCACCCCAGAACGGACGACCGCGACGCTATGGACACGCAGCTCGACAAGTTTGCCAGGGAGCTCAAGAGCTACCTTAGGAGCTCGGCAAAGTCATGAGAAAGCGGAGCTGACCGGAGCAAACTTGAGAGCAGTTAACACTATCTTGTAACTAATTTATGCCCTCTACTACCTGTAATAAAGGTGATACCGCAGATGGACAAGAGTATAAATATGATTCCTCCTCCCCCACCCAAAAAAAGTATCAGTTTGTTCTCTTTTTTCTCTTTTTCCAGTAAAACAAAATCCTCAGAAAACTTTTACATGACTGATAGCGTTCATCCCTTCAACCTTTTCCTTCCTCCCGAGATTATCCGTGCGAGGCTGAATCATCAACTTTTGGCGCGGGTATCATCGCGTGTCGTGAATCCGCCATCTGTCCATCCGTGACGTTTCGTATGGGGTAGAAGAAAAAGATCTTTTCGGCGGAGTAAGGAAGTCTACAGAGGGGAAGTAGGGGAAAAAACCTCCTCTTTCTATTTCCCTGTGCTGCTATTTAATGTGGAAAAGTGGGTCACGATCACAGCGATCTTTCTTTCTAATCGCGAAGGGCGAAGGGCGAAGCAAAAAAAAAAAAAAAAGAGTAACGTTAGAGAAAGACCTTCGCTAAAAGAGGAAGAGTTCGAGATTTGTTGTCCTTGAAAGGAACGAGACCTACTTCCTTCTCCTCCTCTTTTCTACTAGTAGGTATAGTAATGCTTTCCCATGCATCAGTCAGGGAATTGAGAGAATACAAAGAACGAAACTGCATAACTTCCCTACCAATATTGGTATCGTTAGGGGCACGATCTCGGTGGCGACAATAGTGGTAGTTAATGCAGGGGTCGAAATTTGGTTGCTCTAAGGGTCTTTTTTTTCACTATACCAACACCTGCCCTGGCGTTAGGACAACCCATCACTAAATTCACGCTAGCGATATTGGTTGGGTTGGCGTAATTACAGCTTTCCTGTCATCACCGGAGTCATCTGAGTGGTGGAAGAACTTTTCTTGCATTGCCCTTCTTTTTCTGGGAATTGGACTGACTTTTCCCATTCGGATAGAGACCTCCTCCTCCTCTCAAAATTGGCAAACTTTTTCAATCACGAGGATTCGACTCGAAAGTGAAGCACCCATCACAAATTATCCTTCTTTCTTGTTCAATCGGTTATCTACTTTCCCACTGTCAGTGGGACATGCAGTAGTAAGGATATTATGCAATTTTTCATATACAGTATCTGTTTTAGGAACAAAATGTCACTTGTAATATAACGTGCCCGTCTCTTTTTGGCTCTCCTTTCTGTCAAACTCGTTAGCCGCGCTCACCAAAGTTAATTTACCCGTCCTTCTCCCCCCTCTCCTTCATCGTCCTCCTCCTCCTATCTATCCCTCTGCCCGCTAGAACGAGCAAAAGAGGCCTCTCATAAAAGTCCTTCCCCCTCTCCTCCGAAGTAGGGTTCAGCACTGCAACAGCGACAACCATTTTCCCAGATAGTGAGTGGATGGGGAAGGAGGGAGAAAGCAGCACCACACACCAAAGAGAGAGTCATTGCATGGTTGCCTTTCTTCTGTGCCTTTTGTGTGCGTGAGTTTGTCTGTTTCATTGCAGATTGCTACACAGTACACACACACACACACACACACACAGAAGTGAGCATCACAAAGAGTCTTTCTCCCCTCAAGGGGGGGGGAGGATGGAAAAAGACGGGAACAAAAACAACTACTTGTTCGTGTGCAACCTCTGCTTCGACTTTGTTTCCTTCGCATTGTGTGATTGAGTGGCTGCTCGTGGCACATGGACAAGAATACTCTTTTATGTCCCATTTTTTTGCACGGCTTCTCTTATGAACAAAAATGGGGAAGGAGGGGGGGGAGGGGAGGAGGAGGAGAGGAGAAAAAGGGGGAGGAGAACGAGTTGGAGAAGGAGGAGGAGGAGTTGGGGTGCGGACTTCATAGTGCAACTTACTGTAGTAGTACACAGCTGCTCTTTTCTTCCAGTCGTTGAGTGAACTCCTTGCAGAGAGGAGGCGGGGTGGACAAAGACAAAGGGGGAAACAACAACGAAGAAGCATCGTCATCGGGAGACAAAAAAAAAAAAAAAGAATCTTCTTTGTGCCTGTTGCGAAAATTTTTCCCTGACCTGTGTTGAGTCATCATCATCATCGGTGCAGATGCTATCGGGAGAGAGGAAAAGGGACAACGCCCTGCTAGCTCTACTGTATTTCGCTGTGACTGTACCACGTACGGCGGCTTTATGCTTGTAACAGGAGAGAAAGAGGAAGGGGAGGACTACAGAGAGAAAGTCATGAAACAACTTACACATGCTGAAAAGGAGTGACTGACAGCAGCAGCATCAACAACGGCAACAATTGGAAAGGGATGTTTCTCAGTAGCAAGAATAACAAGAGGAGGCATAAAAAGCCATCTCGTGTCGTCTCTCAACACTTGAGATGGATCGATGCGCATCATGGACATGGGAAGAGTTGTGGTCCGAAGAAGTATACTACTGTAGGAACAGCTGGGTATTCCCATATGGCCCTTCCTCAAGGCAGGCAACGAAGAAGATGAGTGAGAGAGGCGCCCCGCAAGCATGACAGCGTCCACCTGCTGCCTCCTCCTGGCCACCTTCCTCTCCATGGTGTCCATCGACAGCGCCAGGCCTTCGTCGTCGTCGCCGCCGTCCTCGTCCCAGGATGAGGAGGCCCCGCTCTCCTCTGAGCTGGTCTCCTATCTCTCCCGATTCGGGTACCTCCCGCGCTCGGAGCACCTGGAGGGGGCCCTGATGACGGAGGAGCAGGTCCGCGACGCCCTGAGGAACCTGCAGTTCTTTGCCGGGCTAGAATCCACGGGTCGCCTGGACGGGGCGACGGCGGCGCTGCTGCTGCGTCCGCGCTGCGGGGTGCCGGACGTGGCACATGAGGGGTACCGCAACAGGCGGTACGCGCTCCAGGGGCAGCGGTGGTCCCGCACCAACCTGACATGGTCCCTGTCGTCGGCGCCGCCCTCCCGCGGCGGCGCCGGGAGGGACCTGGTTCGCCGGGAGCTGGGGCAGGCGCTGCAGATGTGGGCCCGACAGTCCGGGCTCTCCTTCTCCGAGGTAACCGACGCCGCCCGCGCGGACGAGGCCGACCTGCGCGTCTCCTTCCGGGGCGGCTTCCACGGCGACGGGTACCCGTTCGACGGCGCCGGCTCCGTCCTCGCCCACGCCTTCTTCCCCGGCTCTGGCCGCGGCGGCGACGTCCACTTCGACGACGACGAGACGTGGACGGCGGAGGAGTCGCAGCGCGGCAGGGTGGGCAGGGAGGCGGCCAGCGTCTTCGCCGTGGCCCTGCACGAGTTTGGACACTCGCTGGGACTGTCGCACTCCTCCGTGGAGGGGTCCCTCATGTTTCCCTGGTACTCCGGCGCCCCCGCCGACTTCCTGCTGCCCGACGACGACCGGATGGCCATCCAGCACCTCTACGGGAGGGCCACCTTCGAGACGGACCTGGAGGACGCGCTTCAGACCAGGAGCGGCGAATCGGAGGACGACGACAGCGACAACGACTTCGGCGTGAAGACGGCCAGCGAGGAGGAGGAGGAGAAGGAGGAGGAGCCTGAGAGAGAGTCCATTCCCGACCCGTGCGCCACCAACTTCGACGCGGTGGCCGTTATCCGCAGCGAGGTGTGGGTCTTCAAGGACCGGTACTTCTGGCGCCTCCCGCGCGACGACGAGGGGAGCACGGACGACCCCGCCTCCGTGGGCGACCCCATCGAGCTGTCCGCCTTCTGGTACGGGCTGCCCGGGGACGTGGATCGCGTGGACGCTGTCTACGAGCGACCGGACCACAAGATCGTCTTCTTCGTCGGGAGAAACTACTTCGTGTTGACCGGCAACTCCCAGCTGGAGTCCGGCCCGAACCCTATAGAGCGCCTGGGACTGCCGGCCTCTCTGGAGAAGGTGGATGCCGCCATGCGGTGGGGGTGGAATGGGAAGACTTACTTCTTCTCTGGTAGGTTTTTTGGAGGTCCAGGTAGCTGCTCTTGAATTTTTAATGATGGATGACGATGGTGGTGTTATTTTTGCTACTGGCACTATTGATTTTTTAAAGCCGGGTTGATGCTTTTGCATGGTATATCTGATCACCATGTCTTTACATCTTCTTAAATTACGAGCAACCTCAATTATAGCAGATTTCATTTTTAATTTGAACTTCACCAATTGCGATTAATGTTGAGTCAAACAACAACTTTTTTTTTCAGGATCTGTATACTGGCGCTTCGACGAGGAGATCCAGCACGTCGAGCTGGACTACCCTCGAGACTTCCCCTCCGTCTGGCGCGGCGTCCCCTCCGACGTCGACGCGGCCTTCCAGCACACGGACGGGAGCACCCACTTCTTCAGGGGCGACGGGTCCTGGCGCTTTGACGACTGGCGCATGCGCGTGGAGGCCCCGCTCCCGACGCCCATCGCCGACCGGTGGATGCGCTGCGGGTCGGCCGGCGGATCCCGGCGAGGGGACATCAGGGACCCGTTCAGGGCCGACGGGGGGCCCGCCACCGCGGCCAGGGCCCGGAAGAAGGAGGGGGCACTCGGCTTGGGGGTGGCGATGGCGGTGATCGCTGTGACACTGCTTTTAGGTGCCTGTTAGAGCCAGACGGAGGTGAAAAAAAATCTCGGAATGTGTTCCTTCTGATCGTATCCACTTGTACTGTATGTACGGTACTACTACATACATTCAATGTGCCTCAAACCCCGCAAGTCCACAAAAAGTAATGGCCGTGATGCTTTATGACAAGAACGTTTATTTAACCATCAAATGGTAATCTTACACAGTTACTGCTGGTACATACGTAGTGTAACACGGAATAAAACGCGCAGGTAACGATTACTCTCTAGGGCACAGTATACTAGTACCTGGTATGTTGTAATATGCAATGTGTACAGCAATACTTTTGCATGTTCTATGCTCTGCAATTTTGTGTAGCTGTACCTACTACGTATACGTAGAGTACACGACTTGTGCACGTATAATTTTTTTTGTACTACAGTAGGTACCTGTGCCTGTTCTTGTTTTCCTTTTTTTTCCAACCATCTGAATGTAACGGTCTGCTCTATAAATCGTTTCTCGATATTTTAAGGAAGATTTCCTGTCGTGTGTAGTAAAGAAGAAATCTGATTGGGTCGGGAAGGTAACTACACGTTGTTGTACATACGTACATACTACACGAGCATTTACGTGGTATGTACTAGTAGTCTGTCTAAGACGAGCTTGGCGACGACCTGCTCGGCGACCTGGACCTGCTGGAGAAGGTGTTGATGCTGTTCCTCCTGATGGACTCAGCCACTGACCCGGCAGCCACGGCCAGAAAGCTGTTCTTCCTCCTGTTTTTCCTGGCCTCCACCAGCCGTCGCAGCTCCTCCTCCCACAGCTTGTTTCCTCCCCCCTCCCCTCTCAGAGCCTCCTGGTAGCGCTCCACCTCCCTGTTGTGGGTGGGGAAGTCCTCGAACGGGTCTCGGGGTGCCTCCTATAGTAAATTTGGATAGAAATACAAGAACAAATATTTTTTTTTCTCTGTCCTCACGCATACAACATTTGAGTGCACTTACCACTGTGAGCGTCTGCATCTGGGCCTGCTGCAGCGCCTTCTGTGTGAGCAGCGTCTGCTGCCTCTGCAGCCTCTTCTTCTTCTTGTGCAGCGGGTTGGCTTCCACGATCATCTCCTCCAGCTCCAGCGCGGGGTCGCAGTGAAGTCTCCTCCCCTCGCCCGCCGGGACGTAGGGGGGAGGCCACCGGCGCTGGAGCACAGAGGCGAAGTTTACGTTGGACATGAGTCGCTGGCGGCGCAGCTGGGACAGGCTGGACACCCTCCTGTCCGGCTTAAAGACCAGGAGCGACTGGATCAGCTTGGCGAACTCGGGCGACCACTCCCTCTCCCTCTCGTGGGTCAATGTGATCTGCCCGGGGGAGTCCTTGGAGGAGAGGTCACAACGGCAGCGAATCGCCTAAAGTACACGTAGAAGAAAGCAAAAAATTCCCTCGATGTACGTACTGTATTACTGTAGTCACAACTTAAAAATAACATGTAGCTATTTACCGTACTGTACGTAGTACGTACAGACGGTATACGTAGACATTATTGAAAAAAAACTTTTTGCTCTTCCCTCTCTCCTTCCTCTACCCCTGCATGTCCATGGGAAATTTAGCGCATCTCCTAGATCGATTTATCTAACAGCTAAAAATAACTGTGAAACCAGTTTGTGCGAGTACTCCAAAGGAGGGAGGGGAGGTAGGCCGGGAGATCGGTTTTTCTTTTTTTCTGACCTGCAGGCTGGAAGGCATGGAGGTGGCGGACCTGATGCTGAAGGGCCTTCCTCCCGTCCTGAGCTCGTAGGCGGTGACGCCGAGCGACCACCAGTCCACGTGGTGCGCGTACGAGCAGCTTCCGCGGGTGGCGGACGCGGCCTGGAAGACCTCGGGGGCCATGTACGGCTTGGTGCCGGCCATCCCGCTGGGAAGAGGGCGGGACTTGTCTGGAATCAGGAAGCATTCATGAGCGAGCAAGTGGTATGTGGCGGTAAGACTTCGAGCCCTGGTGTCCCGACCAGACAATCCGCTCCTACCTCAAGACTTTTTATTACAGCAATAAAAACAGCTAGAAAAGCAAAAAGAAGTTAAGGGCAGATGAATTAAGGCTTCTCCACATGGCTTGCAAAACTTCAACAAAAATCAGCCTTTCAGGAGCCTTCCCAACCACCAGCGGTTTGATGCAATCTAGTAGGAGCCCAGTCGGTATATACAGATTTATACGTCGAGAATTGGCCACTTTTCCAACAATTTTTTTATACAAATCGGCGGAAAAGTGGCCAATTCTTGGTATAATTTTGGAGCATCGGAGCATCGGAGGTTTATCGGAGTTTAGTCGGAAGTTTTATTAAGGGTGCATTGTTGGTAGAGTTAGAATTTATTTGCCCACTTATTTGCTTTATTTACTAATGCTAGTAGGCTTGAGGTAGCAGCAGAAATATCTGGTCGGGCACCAAATTCCAAATGCAAGTTTGGGTTTCCCACGCCACTTTTCCCCACTAGACACAAGTAGTGCCTGGTGGAGGTTGGCATTATTCCCATTCACGTTATCCAATCCATCTACTGTACTATAGTGCAGTGTACCGGTACGTACGTCGTGCCTCCTACCACTCTCCTGGAGCGCAAGTCCACACAAAAGTAAAACCAGGCTCAATAATTTATCATGCTTTTCAGAGAAGGAAGGCGGTGGGAGGGGGAGAAAGCTGCCTTACAATTGGAGCAAAATAAACTAGTGGAGGTTTGGTAGAGCGAAGGAGAGATGGGAAGAAAGGAGGAGGAGGAGGAGGAGAGGAAACTTGCCAGATAATGAAGGAGGTATCGATCAAGAGGAGTGCTGGATGGAAGGACGCGAAGTTACTAGAAAGAAAAAAGGCCAGAGGAGGAGAGTGGTTTGAGAGAAAGAACGAAAGAAAGGAGAACTGCGGTTATTTTTGCAGAGCAAGCACTACCAATTTACCATCGTTCTTCCTTCTCTCCTTCTTTCTTTTCCTGCTGAGTTAATAATTTACAACCCTTTAGGTAGGGAGAAAGGTGCAGAAGGAGGAGGAGGAGTAGGAACCAAAGGGCCTTGTCAGAGAAGTGGAAAAGGGAGGAAAAGAAGACAGCAGCCATCGATTGAGCGAAAGAAGAACCTTTTAAAACTCCATCCGTTCTCTTTCTCTCCCTTTAAAAAAACTGGTTGAGTTTCTTCGAGTTCCTAAAAGCCTCTCTCCAAGTGGCGCCTCGCCATCAAAAGGACCTTCTTACGCTGTACTACCAGGTAGAGCGAGAGAGAAAGAGAGAGAGGTGGGGGGGGGGGAGAAGAGTGGAGAGCTGACTGTGCAGTGTGTACGCTCCGGTGAGTGGAAGAAGGCCCTCGCTTTCCACTCCTAATTTGAATTTTTCACCTTCTTCCATCTTTCTCGCCTGTCTTTGGATTAGGTACCGTTAGCTAATACCGGTATAATGAAGTCAGCTCTAAATTTTGTTTATCTTGACGAAAAGATTTTCCTCTCCAATTTTTAGAAGCTGGCAACAAAATTAGCTCTAAGCAACAGCTTAATCAAAGTTATATTATAAAAAGAGAGAACTCTGTACAGTTAGTCTTTGCTAGCTGCGCGCTACCCTCTCTTTATTCACGTTTGAAATGGAAGATAGATTTTTTTCCTCTCTCTCTCTCTCTCGAGGAGAAGGAAGGAACCATCAGCATTATCTGATCTCCTTCAACCTGGCGTCGGTAGGATTCGGAGTGAGAGAGCAAAGGAAGACCACCACAGATCTTCAATATTGTCCTTCTGTGCCCTTTCTCCCGCCCCTCCTCCCTTCTTCCCTTCGTGTTTAAGCTATATAGTATCGTGTACTTGCTCGGTAGGATAGGGCAGGGAAGGCTAAGGCACCTCCTTGGTGTCGCTTCCAACTTGGACGAAACACCGATGGACGTTGGGGGGGGGCGCGAAAGAGTACCTAGTTTCTTTCTCTCCCCATGAAGTTATTCGGTTTGACAGCTGGCTGTCAATTGTATGAACCTACCTACGTAGTACGCATTAACGTACTGCAAACCAAGCAGTATCGTCTCAGAAAAATACGCACAAGAGGAAAGCTGTACACTAAAGAAAGCAGGCACACTTAACTTCCGGCAACATTGGCTCAATCAGAAGCAGAGGACATCACGACCAGACCACATATAGTTAGGTATGTATGTAAACAACGTTCAAGGGTAGTGCGCCCGGCAAATGCGTACTGCTACAGGTTCGCCGTCATCATCTCACCTGTTGCCGTGGGAATCCTGGCCGCCACGTTGAAGTCCGTGAGCCTGGCGTGTCCCTTCTCGTCCAGCAGGATGTTGTCCGGCTTAACGTCCCTGTGCACGATGCCCCGCGCCCGGAGGAAGTCCAGGGCCAGGCCCACCTCCGCCACCAGGAAGCGGACGGCCTCCTCGGAGAGCGGGGTCTCGCCGCCGTTTAGGTGGTACCTGCACCCACGAAGAAAAAATACTTCTCCGAGCGCAGGTTCCCCTGATTGAAGCGAGATGTAGGTCGGGAGATGGTCTTATTTTTCCAATTATCCGAGTTTCCAGGTATAACCGAGTTCTAGGTACCTACTTCATCTACATACATTGCATAAGTTCTATGTGATACTATGTGCTTAGATGTGTAGTTCTATGGTTATAGTACATAAGTTCTGTTTCCTATACTAGATACTTTCTCTGTTATCCCAGGATTTTCTGCTAGCCGAGTGCCGATTAACTGAGCTCTACTACTGTACAGCATACTAACGTTAACTTACAGTACGATGTCAACCACAAAGAGATCTAATCGTTCTTCTCATCTCAGGCTGCCGTACCATGTACGTATGGGTACTACCGTAGAACTGTAGTATCCTCCCTCTCCCCTTTCTCTCTTCTTTTCACGCTGGCCTTTAAATTTAAGATGGGAGAAAAGTTTCATAACGACTTTTTCTCACTCTCGTCTTTGTCGAGAGCCAAAGAGAGAGGAAAGAGAAGAAGCATCTTCAAAGAAAGAGGGGCGAGGGAAAAAAAAGTGAAAAGAGGGAAAGGAAGGATGAAGAAGGAGAGTGTCTCTGGAGAAACTTCAAGCCCCCTCTTTTGAGGTAGCACAGAACTGTCCGTCCATCCGTCCGTCCATCCATCTATCGAGGAGGAGGCAGAGGAAGGAGGGAAGAGGAAGTGGCTAAATTTGGCTCACCTGAGGTCTCCGCCGAGAAGGGGTTCCAAGATGAGAAATAGGTCCTCGGCGTCCTGAACGGGGAGAGAGAGAGAGAGAGAACATTAATGCAAGACGTTCACTTCTTCACTGTACGCGTTAATCTCTTTTATTCGGAGTCATAGTACAAATTTTTGTTGAATACTTGCACAGAAAGCAGTGGATGGGACACAACACAAAAGATTCTTTTCTAGCACCTCCTTCCCCCCCTGGTTACGTTGTGTGGTGTGTGGAGGTTGCCTTTTACTACAAAGAAAAAAGCTTCCAATTCCAATCGGCAAGATGGAAGACTATTATTTGCGGCGGATGGAGAGAGAATTTTTAGGCTAGGCTTGTTTTTGCTCCGTTACTTTGTGTGAGAGAGAGAAGGGAGGGGAGGAAGAAAGGCTCTTTGCTGATTACATCATGGTAGACGAAGCCTCGCTTCAACCCCGCTCGCTCTCTTTGTAGTCAACCGTTCTATCATGGTTGAACAACACTTCCACTTACTCCTCCTCCTCTTCCCTTTCTCTCTCTCTCTCTCTCTCTCTGTTGCCTTCCCCTCTTCACAGTAAATGCCTGATTTGATTAGGGAAGTACGTAAGTGGGCCGCGTAGTCCGCGGCCACGCCGCCGAAGCACTCCTTCCTCCTTCTTTCTGAGGTACGCGCGTCTCAAACGTTGTGTAAGCGACTGTCGTACGATCTATGGTACTACATATTTACCATATATGCACGTTACATACAATTTTTAGTTGGACCACAGAAGTGAGGCACATGGCCTACTGGGACCCCCATACTACAGTACACTATTGTAGGTGCATGAAGTAGTAAGCTACTCAGAAATAGACGTGGGAGAAAAAATATAGCGTACCTTTGTAGTATAAGACGGTTAAATGAGCAAAGTCAGCAAATTAATAAGCATGTTCTCTCAACAAAGAAGTTTAAAGTCCTTCGTGTGGTCCTGCAATAAATTAAGACAGCAAATATGGGAAAATTCCAGACGTTTAGGCTAAAAATTTTAATTGACAGCACTAATTTTGGTGCTCTTTAGATATTTTAGTTTATACTTGGATTAAACTTTTTTTTTAAATCATGGATTGGCCTGTCACATTTGGATGGAGAAAAGGCAGCATGGCAGATAAAAATCTTGCAAAAGAAGTGGTGTTTATGCAGTCGTCCAGGCAGTCCGGATTCCTCTGTGACTGCGTCATCAGAAACGGTCATTCTGGCACGGAGTTCCTAGTCCACAAAGTCATGATGGCGGCAGCCAGCGTCTACTGGGAAGAGACCTTGGAGGCAAGTCCCTCTAGAAGCACGTTCGACCTGCCAGACGGGGAGGTCGGAGACGCGGAAATCTCCCGCGCCCTGGACTGGATCTACTACGGCGTCATCACCGTCGAGGACTGGAAGTCCCTGGTGGACACCCTGACGGCCGCCTCCGCCCTGCGCGTCAGCGGCCTCCAGCAGGAGTGCAGGGCCCTGCTGGTGGAGGGCCTCGACCTCTCCAACGTGTGCAGCCTGTGGTTCCACTCGGACAAGATCGGTGACGATTCGCTGAGCTCCACCTGCTGCAAGTACGCGGCCGTCCACTTCCCGTCCCTGTCCAGGCGGTTCCACTCCGTCCTGATGGGCCTCCCCGTGCAGTACATGCATCGCCTCCTGCGCCACGACCACCTGGCCGTGTCCTCCGAGGTGGAGGTGTGCACCGCCATCTCCGGCTGGTTCTCCGCCGCCAGGCACCGCCGCGCCCTCCAGCTGCCCCTGCTGCTGTCGGCGCTGAGGCTGGGCCCGCTCAGCGAGAAGAGGCGGCGCGTGCCTCCCAACGTGGCCGTCGTGCTGGAGGCCACCAGCACCAGGCCCTTCTCCGTGTTGACGAGGTGGTACGACAGCAGGAGGGACGAGTGGCACGCGACGGAGGCCGTCCCGGAGCCCCTCCTCAAGGCGAGCTCCATGTACCCGGCCATGTCCGCCGTGCGCAGGGCGGAGGTTGTCTTCGTGCAGAACACCAGCATGATCACGATGCGTACCGCCCAGGAGGTCTTGTCATTCAACCTCGTGACCTCTCAGTGCAAGGAGCTCTCCACCCTGTGCGACGTCTCTGAGCACCAGAGGCTCCTGTGCGTGCGGGACAGCATCCGGATGCTCACCTACTTCCCGCTGAAGGCCTTTCAGGTCTACGACGCCGAGGACAACAGGTGGACGTACGAGCCCGTGGAGGACGACCTCTTGCCGCTCACCGTGGGCTGCACCGCAGCCACCCTGGGCGGAGACGTCTTCCTCGTCGGTGGCCAGGTGCTGGACGCCGGCGGGGTCTACAGCAAGGTCATCTCGAGGTACAGTCGGTGCGAGAACAGGTTCAAGCTTGCGGCCGAGATGGCCATCGGGAGGGCGAGGCCGACCTGCTGCGCGTGGAACGGGAAGCTGGTCATTGCCGGCGGATATTCGAACGCCGACCTGCTCAAGACGGTCGAGGTGTTTGACGTCCTGACGGGCAAGGTCACTCCGATGCCGCCCATGCTCAAGGAGAGGGTTGACTTCCACATGCTGGTGTGTGACGATGGCCTCCTCGTCATCGATGACTGGATTACTGGTCAGGACAACATTGAGTACTTCAACCCGCAGGCGAACTGCTGGGAGACGAGACACTCTCTAGGCTTTAGAACAAATTCGGTCCTTGGCATTGGAACTTTTCGCTATGAAGATGTCCTCAAAACATCCAACTTAGAGATGGGACCCGAGCAAAACATCTATCTAAAGTGAATGATCAATAAACTCCCTGGAAAGCCCTTGCATATGTGGCTGTTTGTTCCCATCATGTCGGACATGAGGTGTGGGCTGATCTCTCGCTATAAGTACAGACAACAGACAGCAACATAGGACATTGTATGTACTAGTAGTATGCATTTTATATAAACGTGAAACTTTTAGTTATCCCCTCATTAAACAGTTGTGTAATGAGGAAAATACAAATTTCTTACCAGATCCAGCTAAATTACGCGCATGGTTGCAAAATAATTATGCATACACACATAATGATTTTTTTTCTAAAGTTTCTACAGCAGTAAAACTTGTCAGAAAATTTGCGCACACATCAGTCAGTACAGAATCTGCTTCCCTCCTCCTCCTCCTCCTCCTCCTCCCCTCCTTCGCATTCGGCAGCATCCCCGAAACCTACTATCTCGCTGTATCCGCCAACCGCCTCCTCCCTTTGGTACTTGCAAGGCACCTCGACTCCCTTGACTGTATGTACGTACTGGTATGTATACTCTACTCCCAAGTTGCGATAAAGTATTTTGCGCGCTGCTGCTGCTGCCGCCGACTCTTTAAATAATGCATTGTGCCCTTCCTCCAACTCCTCCAACTCGAGGCCGAGGCCGAGACGGAGCACAAAGGGAATCGTATCGACGGCGATGACGGGCTCCTTCTCTCCGAGGAGCTCCCTTCTCCCACCATCCGATGGATGGATGAACGGAATGAGGTCTCTCTCTCTCACTCTCCACTCACCTGGAAGGTGAACCAGAGCCCCACGATGAACGGGTGGTCGAGCGCCCGCAGCATCTCCACCTCGGCGCAGATGTTGGAGACGGCGCGCTGGCGCAGGCACGCCTGCTTCTGCACGTACTTCATGGCGTACACCTTCTTCGTGCTCTTGCGCTCCACCAGGCATACCTGCGTTGGACGCAAAAAAAAGGAAAGGACAAGCTTTAAAGAAAAGAAGAAAATAATATCATCTTCCTGGAAAGTCACCTTTCCGAACGCGCCTCTCCCGATAGCGCGGAGGACCTCGAAGTCGTCGAATCCGACCTCCGTCTGCGGCGGCGGGCCAGGGCCGTCGTCCTCGTCGTCATTAGAGTCGCTCCCGGAGCCCAAGTGCTTGCTGTTCTTCTTGCCCATGGTCGCGCCGCTGTCTGTGTCAGCAAAAGAAACCTGGAAAGAGAAATCCGCGTCCTAAATAAATAATAAAAAAGGGGGAAGAAAAAAGAGAAAGTATCTCCTATGCTCCTCACGTGTCGAATCAGAGCTACTGGTTGCGATGCTACATTTTGGGAGTGCGACGTGCGTGGAAGACTTTGTTGGAGAAGCAAGCCTTTCTTCCTTTTTCCCCCTGAGAAAACAGACGGGTGGAAGCGACAGGGCAGGAGGAGGGAGAGAGACAAAGTTTGTGCAACGCCTGCGTTGTGGGAAGCGAAGGAAAAGAAAGAGGAGCCTGGCTCCTTTCTTCCTCCGCCCCACCATCCTCTCTCCCCTCACCTTTATTGATGCTTTCCCCTTGGCATGCACTTATGGATATGGGGAAAGGAGGCGGTAGGACGGGGAAAAAAGGTCATCTATTCAAGCTGCCAACACAATCTGTGCTGGACCTACCCATCAAACTGTTCAGTACTCATGTAAAAAAAACTTGGAATATTAACAGAACGCCCAGTCTAACGTACAGTACTGTACAGGCAAGATTGAGTGCTATTAACTATGTATAGCAAGAGCGTGCCAAAGTTTGTTTAGCTTAAGGTTCTCTCAGGGACAATATTTGTTGGTCGGTGGTGGTCAGTGTATGTAGTGGCCGATAGATGGGCACCTGCTTATGCTAAAGCGCCAGGCAGACTGTCTGCAAGGGCGTCCAGCCCTCCCATTAGGTAGAGTGTACGATTGTACACTTTGTATACAGGTACACAACACGCAGTACAGTACAGCTAGCCTTTCCCTCGTTTTCTCCTCCAGTTTCCGCCTCCGTGGGTTCTTTTCCCACCGTTGTGCTGTGCGGCTGCCTGTACCACAACTAGAGGACGCGCCATTAATAAGAGAAGCGTCTACTGTGAAATGATCCCCAAATGGCGAGGGGGGAAGGAGGAGGAGGAGGAGGAGGAGGATCTAAGTCAGGCTTTCAGGAGACTCTCGTATCAATTATTTAATTGCCAGGGTGCGAAATTGGTTGATAAATTATGTTCGAACAAAAAAGAACCACTGACATTGTTGTACGTACATACGTAGAAGCTCATCGTGACTGCTTCTCCCGCTCATGTAGTGTGCACTAAACAGCTTCTTAAGCCAGGCATTTGACAACTCGACCCTTGACTGACTCGTATAGTACAGAAACTGCATCTGTCCTTAATGGTCTCTGGGCCGCGGTCAGACTTCCCAGCGAAACATTTGGAGTCTATACATATAAGTAGTCTACAAACCCCTCTACCTAGAGCAACAACTAGAGGGGTTGTAGCAGAAGTACTTATATGAGTCCAAATGTTTCGTAGGGTTCGAGATGAGAAACAGCTTTGTTCACAAAGTCTTACCAGCAATTGACCTGTTGTTGGAGAGCTCCAAGGCTGGATGGAACCTCCCTTCCGGCAGTTGCAATTTAGTAATTGACTCTCCCTCTGAAAGGTGGCGGCTTCGCAGACTGACAGAAGCACAACACCGAAAATGGAAAAAGGAGTCCGGAGAGAAAGAACCCAACTGTAACCCAATTCATTCCACAGGACTTCGCGCGCTGAGTGCGCCTCGGGAGGCGAAGAAAGGCTGAGGGGAGGAGGGTCTTTCACGTTGGTCGCGAGGTTGCTACGTACTGAAGCCGGGGCTATAAAGTGGCGAGAGGAGGAGGAGGAGGAGGAGGAGGAGGAGGAGGAGGAGGAGAGCGGCAGGGAAAAGGCGGGCTTCGTATGCGTGTAGCTCTTCTGCCTCCTTCTTTCTCTGCTCTAGTTCGCTTTCCCTTGGGAATCTCTCTCTCTCTCTCTCTTTCCTGCTTCCTGTTCTCCTCCTCCTTGCGTGTGAGAGGCATTGGGGCGCGCGGAGAGAGGAAGCGAGCGGACGAGAGAACGTTAATGCGGAGGCAGGTAGGAGGAGAAAGAGAAGGAGGGGGAGGGATTCTCGGCGGGAGGGAAGGAAGAGAGAGAGAGAGAGAGCCAAAGGGAGTGAGGGAGAAATGGGA
>JAAUYM010063522.1_pt1 | contig 18156 bp, 29 predicted proteins | sample 7278001 | NCBI WGS metagenome assembly JAAUYM01 (sample SAMN14350224, study PRJNA611818) | marine sediment metagenome | isolation source: surface marine sediment (1.8m) | place: French Polynesia: Moorea | collected 2018-08
CCTCCTGCCCCCCGCAAGTCAGTCCCTGACCGAGTCGAGATCGGCAGTCCTGTCATCCCTAAATAGTATAGTAGTGCAGCATGTCCATTGAAAAAATGAATGCTTCTTTCCTTTTCCCCAATCAAACATATTTATTCGCATATTTTTTTTCCAATGTGCAAGTCTGTTCACGACTCCTGGAGCTGCTCTCGGATTTTTGTCCCAGAGCTTCCCTAGCCCGCGCCGCACCCCTCCTGCATGGAGAGGTGGGAGGGGGAGCTGGATTTCTCCCTCCAAAGCCCTTGAGTAGATGAGATCACAAGTAGTAATTTGGGAATGCTAGAGCACAAGGTGCACTTGCAGTGCACGGCCCACTCACCTATTTCAGATCTGCATACTCTGCTGGACCAACAGCACCTGGCAGCTGAATGGACGCCCATCCAAGTACTAACCAGGCTCAATGTTGCTTAACTTCAGTGATTTTTATCGTCACTGAACCGGTGTACCAACATGATCATCGCCGTCGGCTGGGCAGTGTAAAAGTTTTTGTATTTTTGCATGCTTTTTTTAAGATCTCTCATGCATTAAAAACAGTTCATCCTTTTGCCATGTTACAAATACTGTACCTTCTTAAGCACACCAAGGTACTAACATGAGGTATTCAGCTTCTTAATGGACATGGTGTACCGAACTATTCTTTCGACTTGATGCTTTCACGATGTGAATCAATCAAATTGTTGCAGTAATGCTCCTCCGGAGCCCATGTTGACTTTGCTTGAACTGAGTGGTTATGCAGTTGCAAAAAAATGATATTTTTTTCCTGTTTCTGAGATCAATTTTCAAAGCATACAAAACGAAGTTTTACTGTACCTAGCCCTATGCCATGAGTTGACATTGAACGTGCCTGCTGCCCTCGAGAATCTCGAGCTTCACACCGTGTCCGAGATAAGCAGCCAGCTCCTACGACTCTCCTTCTCACCCACTACTACAGTACTATACTACGGCAACTGTAGGTAGAAACGCCAGTACAGTCCCTCCTCTCTCCTTCCCTCCTGTACCCATGTTGCAGCTTTTTTTTTTCTTTACGCACCCCCACAACCCCGCGTTTTACAACGGTGACGTGATCCCTCCCTCCTCCCTCCCTTGTCTTCTCTCCTCTCCTCTGCACAACTTTTCTCATTTCTTATCTGCTCGTACGTTCCCTCCTTCCTTCAGCCAAGGTTCGTGAGCCTCCTGAGGAGTAGAAGAAGACGACGAGGAAACCGACCTTCCCCTCCCCCCGTTCTCCCAGGCGAGGAATGTGGACTGGAGTCTCCTCCGAGAGCCCCGGCGAGAGAACACCGCTCCTGCTCCCCCTCCTCCTCCGCGTCCTCCCGAACCCACCTGGCCGTCGGCAGAAGAAGACGACGACGAAGCAGAGGGTGGCGGCGAGGAGGGTCTGACGACCGACCGACTGACCTCCGGCCTCCAACACCACCATCGCCAAGAAGAGCGGCTCCATGTCTTCATCCAACAGCAATTCCGGCGGCGGCGGCACCGCCGGGGGCGTCGGCACCGCAGCTGGGGGCGGGGGCGGAGGCGGCGGCGGCGCGGCGGGCGCGGCCGGCGGCACCTTCGTCGACCGCATCGACCCCTTCGCCAAGAGGTCGCTGAAGAAGAAGCAGAAGAAGAGTCAGGGCTCCTCGCGGCACCGAACCGGGGGCGATCAGGAGCTCCAGGCGCTGCCTTTGCTCAAGGGTGAGACACAAAGTAGATTTATTTATCTATTATTTTTTTCCTCCCAAAAAAATGAGGCCATGCACTGGACTTTGGGGTAGTTCGACTATGCCAAAGTTCAATAGAAAAAAAAGAGACATTCTAGGTAGTAAGACGCGCTTAGTGGGGTAAACGCATCCTATTACAATGACAACTTGGTGCAAGAATAAGGGGAATATGAACATGATTGAATAATCTACCTAGAGTTTGGTACACCTACCTACGATGGAGATCGGACTATATCTGCGCACTTTCAACGTATTTACGCCAGACAAAGGATACAATCCTGGTGCTAATTAGGTTTTTAAATCGCAAACGTGTGGTTAATGGACAGATTTTCTGTGCGGACCTTAAAACTAATTGTTAGTAGCATCACAGCGTAGGGAGGGTAGATGAATGGTACAATTCAGTGATGTGCGTAGTAAATTGAGAGCTTTCCTATGTACACTCCTGCTGCCTAAGTTGAGAGCCTTGTCTTTCTTCAGCGTACTTCCAGTGCCATTGACGAGTTGAGCTGCATAGTTCCTGGAAGTTTTAGTAATTACGTAGATGAAACTTTACTACTTGCGTTGATCTGCGTACATACAGTAAAGTACACTATCCAGAAGTGTGTAGTTATAGCGTTTCAGTTTACTCCCAGAGACTGGGTAGCACCAGAAAATAGGCTGGAATAAGATCAGTGGGAAGAACCTCAAATGTAGCAAATGTCTACATTACGAAATTTGTTTTCAAATTTTAATTTTGATCCTCTATTTTACATGCAAACATATCGCCTAGTACAGTCTCTTAAGAAAAGTGAGCTACCCCGCGTGAATATGTTTAAGTGCTGCACTAGAACTGGACCAAAATTGGACCAAAACTCACTGGCTATGCAATGAGCACTTGAATAATCTAGCCCCATTTGGCAAAATGTGCTTAGTCATCGCTCACGGTTAACTTGTCATAGTTCAAGCTAGCATGTAACAATTGTTCACGCTTTTTTTCCCGTGGAACAAATCACCAAGAAGGTAAAACAAAACGTCTTCTTGTTGCTAAGGCCGTTGGTCTTGAAACAAATTTCGTCCGCAATGTTTTTAAATATACAGTACTGTACGTACAGTACTAGTTCAATGCCTACTTTATGCCTACCGGAATTTCCTGCACCTTGTTTTCAAAGATCTCTTGAAACTTTTCATGCTCGTCTGTGATTGGCTGGAGTATTTCGTCGGGTTTCCCAAAGAATACTGTACATACAAATACTGCATAAAAAATGACCCTCTTCGAGTACTTCTCGTCTATCAGCATTTAGTGCAGAATCTGGAACTCCCGTACAATGCTGACGTTGGTTCAAGTTAATGTTAGACTGAAAAAGGTTCTTAATCTTTGCGAGCTCTTAGCATCCTATTTCCAACTTTCTTTAGTACCTGTAGACACTAGGGCATTCCATAATAATAAAGACTGCTGTTCCGTCTTCATAAGAGCAACGAGGGAGGAAGAGGAAGAAAAGGCGAGAGAGAAAGAGAGAGAGGAGGCCAGAGACACTCTTGGCCACTCTTTTTTTCCCGACTGTAGTAGTAGTTTACTGTTGCCTCAGCGGCCGTGGTTTCTTTGTAGCGTGTATCTTTCTCTTTCTCCCTTCTCCCCGTAGGCTTTCTCTCAATCCCCCAACCTTGTTCTTGCTGCCCTGCTTCAGCCTGGCGTCATCAGTGACGTATGTTGTGGGCCTTCTCTCGCTCCCAAGCTTTCGCCTTTGAAAGAGAGAGAGAGAAGGAGAGGAGGGGGAGGAGGAGGAGAAGAGAGAGGCCTCTCCGATGTGTGTGGGGGAGAGAGCCAAATGGCAGTGGATTAGAGAGGGGCTTTCTTGTCCTGTGCTCCCTCCGCCCTCCCTCTTCCAAGAGCTGAGAGAGAGTCCCGTCACGTCCGTGCCTCTTCCGTTGGTTGCCTGGTTAGCGCCGCAGTAGCCCTCGACTTAACCTCCCTCCCCCCCTCCCACTTCGTCCGGCAGTGGCATTGATCAGAAGCACCTTCCTATTTTGGAGGAGGAGGAAGAGGAGAGCCTTCTCTTTCGTCTTCTCTCCCCCCCACCCCCACTCCCCCACGGGATAGAGGAAGGAGGAGGCAGCGGAGGAGGGAAAGTGTACGACCCGCGACAGCAAAGTGGAAGAAGACAAGACCCTCCTCCTCCTCCTCCTCCGCAGCAGTGGAAGAGGCGGGAGGAAGAAGAGGAGGCAAGGGAATTGGCTTGGCTGGCGGCGTCGCCTGCGGCCGCGACCGGCGCCTCTCAAGAGGAGGAAGGAAGGAAGAGGAGGGAGAATAGCAGTGGACCGTCCCCCTTCCTCCCCCACGTCCGCTACAAAGCGTAATAGGCCTTCCCATTCTGTCTCCCCCTTCCTCTTTGCCTCTCCAGGCGTCCTAGCAAATCTGTGTGGAACACGGGAGGAGGAGGAGGAGGAAGGCGACGAGAAGAGAAAGAGGGGGGGGTCGATCGAAAGACGAGGAGTTCTCCTTATTGACTGTACTACTACTACTACTACTGTACTACACCGCCACAGCGAGGAAGAGGGAAGGAAGGAAGGAAAGAAAGAACGAAAGAAGAAAGAAAGAAAGAAGGGAGGTAGGGAGGAAGAACGGGAGAGTGCAGGAAGTGCTATCCAGCCGGCCTCGCTTCTCCTCGGAGCCTCTTTTTCCTCCACCTCCCTTGATCAGTCGTCTTGTCCCCTCCTCCTTCGGATTCCGTGCTTCCTCGGACTGTCTTGACTCTCGCTCGCTCTCTCGCTCGCTGGCTCCCTCCCTGCCTCCCTGCCTCCCTTCCCCCTTCCTTCCCGTACCCCGCTCCAGTCGGGAGGAATCCCTCCGTGTGATGATCCTGCAGCAGAGCCCGACCTTCGAGAGGAAGCGGGACGGAGACGTCGACAACCAGTGCTCCGTGTGCTTCTTCAGCGGCTTCTCTCAGTGCCAGTGCGTCGCGTCGCAGCACAAGGCGGCGGCCGCCAAGCAGCAACAGCAGCAACAGCAGCAGCAACAACAACAGCAACAGAAAGAGTCTGCCAAGGCCAGGAAGACTCCCGGTGCCAACAAGGGGGCGACGGCGCTACAGACGTCGCAACCGTCTTCCTCATTGCCGACGGTGCCGTTGACCCTATCGTCGACAGCGGTGACGGCGGCAGCCGCAGGTTCGACGACGACGACGACCGCCAAGGGGTCGTCGACGTCGTCCGCGGCGGCGGCGGCGTCAACCTCCACCCTGCAGCAGTCGTCTTCCCCGTCTGTCTCCTCCTCCGAGGGGTCCCTGTCCGGGGCGAAGCAGACCGCCGGCAAGCCCGCCGGGTCGCCCACTCAGGCGGCCCTCTTGCACCCAGCCACCATTTCGCCCTACGACAATGTTCCCGCCCTCTCCGTCGGTAAAAGATTTATGGGAAATGCGACTTGGATGATTTGATAGTCGTACGTACGGTATGTAGTACGTGCTACCATACCTAGATCAGATCGCGTGTTCAGAGAGATTCCGCATTCTTACGTATAGCTAAAGCATTGACTGCGTCTCGGATTGTTTAATATTGCTAACTCTGATCTTTGTCTACTGTATAGTACTTCCTTCGCTCTTGTTGAGGCCGATTTTTGTCGCATGCGAGATGGACCACCAACGGTTTTTTTTAACGGTTTTCCTCTTTCCCCCCCCCCCTCTGCAGACGTCCCCTCTTCGGAGCAGGAGGAGTTGTTCATCCGCAAGCTCCGTCAGTGCTGCGTGGGGTTCGACTTTATGGACCCGGTGGCGGACCTCAAGGGAAAGGAAATCAAGCGCGCCACGCTCAACGAGATTGTCGACTACATTACGGCCGGCAGGGGGGTCCTCACGGAGGCCGTCTACCCGGAGATTATACGGATGGTGAGTTCAAGAAGACCTCGCGGAATTGTTTACGAGATCTTCAAACTGTCCTTTTATGTTCCTTCGTGGTGTCCAGATCGCCTGCAACCTGTTCCGAACGCTTCCGCCCAGTGATAATCCAGACTTCGATCCAGAAGAGGACGACCCCACGTTAGAGGCCTCTTGGCCTCACTTGACGGTGAGTGAGACCATCTGATAGGTAGATAGAAAGAGAGATGCAGCGATAGATAGTAGCTCTTATCGATATCTGAAAAAAAAGTGGAACATGCAATTGCGATTCATATGACTACATTTTAAAAAAATCGATAACGTTTCCAAGTAATGCTGAGGACCAGCAGCTTGCTTCATGAGTCTCTTCTCCTCGGTGACACAAAAGAAGCGTGAATTGAACTGCTTTAAAGTTTTTTGTTGTTGCTGTTTTTTTTCTGTTTTAGGTACAACGTAGAGCTTCCTTGTAAATTAAAGAAATGGTCATGTTCCATCATCTTGTTGTTTTAAGGCTTCTGACCATCTTCTCAAGCAAAGATTTATCTGCTCCCTCTTCTCCAGCTTGTCTACGAGTTCTTCTTGCGGTTCCTGGAGTCACCCGACTTCCAGCCCAGTATCGGGAAGAAGGTGATCGACCAGAAGTTTGTGCTCCAGCTGCTGGAGCTATTTGACAGCGAAGACCCCAGGGAGAGGGACTTCCTGAAGACGGTCCTCCACCGCATCTACGGGAAGTTCCTCGGACTCAGGGCCTTCATCAGAAAGCAGATCAACAACTTTTTCCTCCGGTAGGTGGTGCTGAGCTCATTTTTACGTATTGTGTGTACCAGTGACGAATTTCTTAGTCTGCATGCCGTTGCCAAGGAGTGAAGCCCAGCTTCGTGTTCTCTTCCAGGGGCTTCCACTGAATTGTGTTGCTTACATTTCATTTGCTCTCTTCTCAGGTTTATCTACGAAACTGAGCACTTCAATGGAGTGGGTGAGCTGCTGGAGATCCTCGGCTCCATTATCAACGGCTTCGCGCTGCCCCTGAAGGCGGAACACAAGCAGTTCTTGGTCAAGGTGGGAACGAGCAAAACCTTTTCCCCCGAAGACTACTTGGACCAAGATGTTTTTATTCCTCTTTTTCTCTTCGCTAGGTCCTAATACCACTTCACAAGGTGAGGTGCCTCTCCCTGTACCACGCGCAGCTGGCCTACTGCGTGGTCCAGTTCCTGGAGAAGGACGCCACCCTCACCGAGCAGGTCATCAAGGGGCTGCTCAAGTTCTGGCCCAAGACCTGCTCGCAGAAGGAGGTACGAGAGAGAAACTATGTAGTAATTTGATGGAGAACATAGGTTCCCACGACTAAAAATGCACGCCTTCTACTTTCAAGGTCATGTTTCTCGGCGAGATCGAGGAGATCCTGGATGTCATCGAGCCGGCGCAGTTCGTCAAGATCCAGGAGCCCCTGTTCAGGCAGATCGCCAGATGCGTCTCGAGTCCGCACTTCCAGGTAACCAATCTCGCATACTAACTAACGTACCTGTAGGTGCAGAGATGTACGGTAGTCCAGGAGAAAGAAAAGTGTCCCTTCAACTTGTAATGGAATTATGCATCAGAATCAATACGAGTATGCCCTCCTCCTCCTCTTTATTCCATCGTGTCCGTTTTTCGATAACCTCTCTCTCTCGCCGCCTCTCCTCTCCCCTCCTCTCCTCTCCTCCCGATCGACAGTTCCGTGTTTCATAGGAGAGCGTTACGGCGGACGGACTGGCGGCGTCCTCGACTGCTGAACTGTTGCTCTCTCTCTCTCTCTCTCTCCCCCTCCCTCCCCCTTCTCTCTCTTACTCACTCGCTCCCACCTCCCTAGGGAGCTACCGCCGAATTTCTGACTTTCTCATTTTTCCACCACCTTTTTTTCCTCCTCCTCCTCCTTTTCCCTGGCGATCGCGTGTCCGACGTAAAAGCCTCCCTCTCTCCCCCTCTCCCTTCCTCTCTTTCCTCCCCCTTTTTTCCCAGATCGCTATTTACCCAGCTCTCCACGTTGGCCTCCCAGTTCGATGATCTAGGTACCTTCTCCTCTCCCTGCGCACAAGGCATCATAGGCCTTTGAGGAGTTAATGCGTAATATTGGCTACACTCTCTACTATGTGCCAATACTGAGCTAGCTAGGCAGTGCTCATGATATCACCAATTCAGGGGTCTCATTTTTTTCTAACACTGCTTTGCAGGTGGCGGAGAGGGCTCTCTACTTCTGGAATAACGAGTACATCATGTCCCTGATCGAGGAGAACAACCAGGTGATAATGCCCATCATGTTCCCCGCCCTGTACCGCATCTCGAAGGAGCACTGGAACCAGACGATCGTGGCGCTCGTCTACAACGTACTCAAAACCTTCATGGAGATGAACTCAAGGCTGTTCGACGACCTCACCGCATCGTACAAGGCGGAGAGGCTGAAGTGAGTCAACAAAGTCATCCAATCCAGTTTCTCATAATTTAGTCATTGGTGGGTTTTTTTTGTTTGTTTGCGTGCTTGTACTTACACACCGATACTTTCTGCCTCTCTTCCAGGGAAAGAAAGCGCGAGAGAGAGCGCGAGGACCTGTGGAAGAAGTTGGAAAACCTCTCGTTAACCAATGCAAGGAAGGAGGGCATCAGCTTGGACAACTTCAACCACTTCAACTCGGAGTGAAAATGGACGGACACTTTGCCGCTAGAAGACGGGGGGTGGGGGGAAAGTAGAAAAAAAAAAAGAAAAAGAAAGAATGAAAGATTGGGAACGGCCGAACGAAGAAAGGAAGAATCCAGTGCCATTATCTCCAGACTTGTGCTGAAGGAAGACTTAAAAAAAAATCAGTGTGAGCTACTACTACATACTATATACTACTACCATACTACTACTACCGGCCCAAGTCGCGGGAAAGAAGGACTGACTCGCTGTGTTGTTGTATTCGCGCGCACTCTCTACCCTACCATACTACATACATGATGATGATGGATCAAGAAGATGGCGAAACCACCACCACCCCTTCTGAAGAATATCGAACTGTGCCTGCCTGAGTAACACGAGATGTTGGTATGTGTAGGGCGGCCGCTGCTCAGCCTCCTACCAAGAGAGCGAGGGGGAGAGAGAGAGGGGGGTGGGGAGAGGAGGAGAGAGAGAGAGAGAGAGAGAGAGGAATGAGGATGTGACGACTCCTCCCATGGGAAAGGAGAGAAAAGAAAAAAAAACGGGGAGAAGAGAAACGTCACGTGTTGTTACGTCTTCTCTGGAGAACAAGTTTTCTTCAGACAACATGGGAAGGCTTCTTGCTCCTTCTCACTCTCTCTTTTCGTCTGGGTTCGGCGGCGGCGGCGGCGGCAGCCTACTCGTTATGAAAGAAGAATGGGCGATTGAGGAGAAGAAAAAGCGTGTGTGTTGTTTGGGGTGGAGGAGGAAGGGTGGGATTTAAGAAGTCCAAGCTAGTCCTCTGAACAGTGCATCTAATGTTAGTAGTAAACTACCACTACCGCAATACCTGTGTGTGCGTACGCGCGCCTGGGTGTGTGAGAGAGAGAGAGAGAGAGAAGAGAGAGAGAATGATGATATCCCGATATGACGAGAGTGCTATGAGGAGCAAGAAAAAGATTTTTATTTCTGTGTGATTGTTTGCGATCGTGTTTAAGAAAACAAAGAGTCCGCGTCTCCCTCCTCCCCTCCCATCTGCCCAATTTTGATTTCCTCCTCTTTCGTACATTCATTCAGTGCCCAAGGGCTTTTTAGTTTCTCTCCCCCTTCCCTTTCCTCCCTCCCTCCCAAGTGACCAGCAGCAAGGCCATTGGCATATCTTCCCCCACTCCTCCCCGTTTTACCTTGATTAACCCCTCCTTCTTCCCCCTCCCATATTTGCGCATGATGTCGAACACAAACACACACACATACACACCGAGATATATTTAAGAAGAAAGAAAAATGAACGTGGATCAAGAGCTACTATAGCAGCAGCAGCAGCAGCAGCAGTGACATTGCTTGTTGTGGACAGAGAGCAAAGTGATGATGCTAAGTGCACAGCTCCTCCCCTCCCTTTCCCTCCGCAGTCCCCGGTCCCCCCCCCCTCGTTTTACCGGACAGTTGAATTAAGGATTACTTAGTCGTGCTTACTGGACCCACACAAACACACGGAGGAAGAAAAAAAAAGCAGCAACAGCAGCAGCAGCAGTACGCCAAGCAGACGAGAAAGCAAGAAAGAGAGAACGAAAAGGCAAGCAAAGAGGACTTCTTCATTAGAGAAGCCCTACCAGAGCATCACATACAAGGAAGAAGAAGAGGAAAGGGTCGAGGAGAAAGGAAGAAAGGAACCTGAGAATCAAAAAAGCAGAGAAGAAGAAGGTTCAGCAGGGGGAAGAAGGGGAGAAATTGTGAGAGGATCCGATGCCCAAGTCGAGAAGAGGTTCTTAATGTTTGTACTAATGATGAAGAACAAGAAGATGATGATGATGATTCTGCGTAATAAACCCGAATTGAAGTACGCACACACACACACTATGTATATTTGGAGAGAGGAAAACTGGCACTTTTTCGTATAGTATGGCATGCTAGCAGGCGTGTTTAAGTTTGCAACCCCCCCCCCTTGACGACGGGTGTCATTGTGGCACCAGCATCACCTCCGCCGCTCTCTTCTGCGTCCCTTATCGTCTCTCCGATCTCTCGTGTCATCGTCTTTGTCGCTATCGTCGTCGTGGCGGTGCCTCCTGCCGTCTCTCCTCCTGTCTCTTTCCTCCTCCTCCAGTCTCCTGTCCCTCCTCCGCCTGTCCCTCTCCTCCTCGTCTTCCTCCCCTTCCTCGATGCGATGTCGCCACCTCCCGTCTTTTTCGTCCTTTCTCCTATTATTGTGGCGCCGATCCCCGTCCCTGTCTCTGTCTCTCCTCCTGGAGCTCTCCTTTTCCTCCTCTCTCCCCTTAATCAGGTAGTTCGGCTCCTCAAAGTCCTCCACCTCCTCCTCCCTCCTCTTCTTCTCCGTCCTTTTGTTGAACTGGAGCCTAAGCACCTCCACCGCGCCGTAGGACGTGGTGGCCAACAGCTCGGGCGAGTGTCGGCTGAACTCCGCCTTCATCATCCTGCCGAGACCCTCGTGGGAGTTGACCAGCTCTCCGAGGTCGGTGGCCCAGAGATGAACGAAGCCGTCGTGCCCGGCGGAGGCCAGGTACCGCCCGTCCCGGGTGAGGGAGATGGCGGCGACCTTATCTTGGTGCTCCTCCAGCGAGTGGAGGCACTCCCCGGTCTCCGGGTCCCACACACGGACGGTCCCATCATAGGATCCGGAGGCCAGCAGCTCTCCGTCCTCCCCGGCCCACTGCACGTCCAGCACGTAGCCGAAGTGCTCGTCAAGGGTGCGCCCGGGTGCCGTCCGGTCCACGCTCCACACCTTGACGGTGTTGTCAACGGAGCAGGAAGCGAAGACCTTGGATCTCCTGGGGTGGGCGCGCACCTTGTAGACGCCACCGAAGTGCGAGCGGAACTGGTGCTGCGGGATGTCCACGGGAGGCTCGTAAGGCAGGTTGATCTGCAGAGGGAAAGAGACAAAATCAGTTGGGTCATTTACCAAAGATAATCTGGCACTTGTGTTTTTGGACAGCCGTAATCTGACTCACCGGCATGAACTGCGTCTCCTGCAGCTTGTCCATGGTGATGACGCCGAGTACGTCTGCCACGAGGTACCTGTTCCCCCCGATCCACTCGGCGTCCGTGAGATCCGACTCGACCCAGGCCGCGATGAACCAGCTCCTCTCCTTGACATTGTAGATGACGACGACGTCGCCCGCGCTCAGCACAAACTCCCCGTTCTGTTTGACGGCGGCCACGGCCTTGTCGTGCGGCTGCCAGAAGTCCAGCTTCTCTCCCTCTTCGGACCACAGGTAGACGTATCCGCGCTCGGTGCCTGATGCGATGAGCAAAGCAGATGAACAAGTAAACTTGAAATAACAACTTTTCCAGCGTGTGGACCTCCAGTTCCTCCTCCCTCTCACCTATTGCGAGCGTGCTCTTCCTGCCGCCGCCCTCGGCCCAGTGGAAGCAGCTGGCGGCGTCCGAGATGCTAAGCTCCAGCTCCGTCCTCAGGGGGTCCGCCGGGTCCTTCCGGAAGTCCCACAGGAAGACCCGGCGGTCTGTGCCGGCCGTCAGCAGTATGGCCTTGCTCGGGTGCCACCCGCACAGGTCCACGTTCTGCGTGTGCCCGTCCAGGCTCGTCCGCCCGACGATCTCGATCTCCTTAGGGGGTTCTGGAAGGAAGCATCATCGTCAAGTGGTAAATTGCACGCCAAAGGACTTAATTTTCAATTTGTTACTAGCTGTTGGATACTGTTATAATGATGACAAATGATAATGCATTTCCCAATACAGTATCTTTAAAAGCTTTAACAATATTATGAAACATGATATTCTCATGTAACCTGGTGTCTTCTCTTCTTTTTTCCTCCTCCAGTGCATCTCCTCTCGCTTCAGTGGCTCCCTCTCTTTCGCCTTGCCTCCCTTGTTCTTTCTGCCCGTCGCCTTCACCCCCGGAGTTTTCTTCTCCGGTTCGGGGCTAACTGTATTCTTGCCCTCCTTGGAGCCACAGCAACCCATACTGACAGTTGTAAAGCTTTATATCACAGCTCAGCAAGCGCCTCTTGGTATAGAGGCGTCACCAAATTTGGGAATTCACGTGTCTGCTTTTAATGTCCTCTTTTAACAATACTGTATGTATGTGCTGTCTCCACTCCCTCTCTCTCTTTCCGATCCTTCTCTTTCCTGCTGCCCAAAGCACATTGACAAGGCAACGGAGAACACAAGCCCAGGCGAAACACAGCTTTCCTGCCTGAAAGAGCAATGTGTGCGCGTGGGTGAGGTCATTGCAAGGGAAGAAGACCCTCCTAAAAAAATAATCCTTTCCTGGCTGACCCGTTTCGTCAGAATTGTTAATACTGCATGTAGGACAGTAAAACTGGTCAAATTTGTTTGTGCAGTTTGGGTTTTTGACTTCCTCCGTTAAATTGCATTTTATCCATGAGAATGCCAGAAGGCAATTTCGTTGGAATCAAATTTTAAAAATAATTTTAGATCAGTTACTATACCTACAGTACTTGTTTACCTAGGGGCTGTTAATAGTACAGTATTTATTCTTCGCTGATTTGGAAAGATCGACTTGACCATATGCAACTTAAACTTAAATGCAACTTAAATGAATGCATTAGTTGTGTAATAAAGCTTGCAATTGTAATTTAGCGTAGTAGTACAGTACGTCAGACATTGCTTTCAGCAGAAATTGGGTGAGAAAGCTCACCCTGTTCACTAAATTAATACCTGCCTGGCTTCCTTCCGTCAAAAGACGCAAAGAAAGAAAGAGAAGACATTCCATGCGCGGCAAAGAGGGGAGAAAGAAAGGAAGATAAAGCGCAAAGGGCCTCCCCCTCAAGTGATGAGCGTCTAAAAGGAAACTGATCACTTCCATGATCACGATGCTGAGCACGATGAACAACGTCCACCTGGCCCCGTCCGACGACGACGACGACCTCTACGCCGGCTTCGGCAACGAGGAGGTGGCGCCGGCGCTGCAGACGGAGGACCTGGAGTTCGACGAGGGATTTCAGGTAAAACTAATATACGGAACCTGGTGCGAGGAATAAACCGACACAAAAATATGGGAAATTGCGCTGCGTGCAAATTTTCAGGCAGTTGTGTTTCTTTTTTCTAGGCTGCCCTGCGCACGAGTCATGGTCGACGGCCTCCCGGGACGGCTGGAAGGCTGGGGACGGCCGCGGGGGCGGGGGCGGGGCCCGTGGGCGTGGTCGGAGGAGCCAGGATGGGCACGGCGGCCGGGATGAGGGGCGGCACGGCGGCGATGACATCATCCATGGGGGGCAGGCCGGTCACAGGTAGTACATAATAATTGAAATCAATTCCGACTGATGGTGTTAGGTATGTTGGTTGTTGTTAGGTATGGGAGACGGTGTAAACCGGCCCATGACCGGGATCAGGGGAGCGGGCTATCCGGGGACGGCGGCTGGGGGCGGCAGGACGTTTGACCCGCTCAACCAGGCTGCCAAGGCCACCAGCTCGCCCGGGTTCGAGGCCAAGAAGGAGGAGACGCCGGAGGAGAAGATCAAGGCCCTGGAGAAGAAGGTGACGGAGCTGATCGACGAGTCGTGCCTGGCGGCGGGGAAGGGCGACGCCAAGATTGGGCTCGACCGGGCCAAGGAGGCCTCCACCAAGGAGAGGAGCCTCATCAGGCTGCGCGAGCAGGCCGGACTCAGCGAGTCGCACAACCTCGACCTCACCTTCAGCGTCCTCTTCAACCTGGCCAACCAGTACGCCAACAACGAGATGTACTCGGAGGCGCTCAACACCTACCAGGTCATCACCAAGAACAGAATGTTCAACAACGCCGGCAGGCTCAGGGTCAACATTGGAAACATCTACTTCAAGCTCGGGCAGTACGCCAAGGCCATCAAGTTCTACCGGATGGCCTTGGACCAGGTAATACTCTTTTTTTCGTTTTTTTACTTGATGCGCAAAAATGAGCTTTTTCTTAAACTTTTGTGTCAAGGTTGCCAACACTCACAAGAGCATGCGCATCAAGATCATGCACAACATCGGCATCCTGTTCGTCAAGATGGCCCAGTACTCGGACGCGTGCACCAGCTTCGAGTGGATCATGTCGGAGCAGCCGGACTTCAAGACGGGACTGCACCTGGTGCTCTGCTACTTCGCTCTGGGAGACAAGGACCGCACCAAGAGGGGCTTCCAGCAGCTGCTGGAGGTGCCGCACGACGGCGGCGACGACGAGGACAAGTACACGTCGGTGTCGGACGACCCGCAGTCCAACCTGGTTCTGGAGGCCATCAGAAACGACCGACTCAGGAGGATCGAGAGGGCCAAGAAGCACGAGGCCGAGTACAGCATACTCATGGCGGCAAAACTGATCGCGCCGGTGATGAGAAAAAAAATACTATATACATATTCCACTTTCCCACATGGCATATATTGTTAATTAAGTACGCAGTACATTTACTATAATATGGGAAATGCAAGTGTGTACCAAGATTTTTACCTGGACATGGTGTAGTAATTATGGTTAGGTTAGATGTTAGCGTAATGTGGTGGTTTTTTTTTCTTTCCAGATGGTTGAGGACACCTTCTCCACAGGGTACAACTGGTGCGTGGACACGATCAAGATGTCGCAGCACTCGCAGCTGGCCAACGACCTGGAGATCAACAAGGCCGTCATGTACCTCCGGCAGAAGGACTTCCAGAACGCCGTCGACACACTCAAAGCCTTCGAGAAGCAGGAGGCCAAGGTTGCCAGCACAGCAGCCACCAACCTGTCCTTCCTCTACTTCCTGCAGGTTTTGTAACTAGTACTATAACAACCGAGATGGAATTTACAGTGTCCCAAAACTGAAAACGCTTTCAAATCAGGGGGAGAGCGAGCAGGCTGAGAAGTATGCCGAGCTGGCCAAGGACTCCGACAGCTACAACGCGGCCGCCTTCGTCAACATGGGCAACTGCTCCTTCGACAAGGGCGACGTGGAGAAGGCGAAGGAGCTGTACAACGTGGCCCTGGAGAACGACGCTTCCTGCGTGGAGGCGCTCTACAACCTGGGGCTCTGCAACAAGAAGCTGGGCTTCTACGAGGACGCACTCGAGTGCTTCTTTAAGCTCCAAAGCATCGTTCGGAACCATGCACAAGTGAATAACACCTACTTAGAGTTGCCATTCCTAAGATGCTGTGGAAGACACCAAAAGTTTATGGATTGAAAATCGTGCTCAGGTGATGTACCAGATTGCGAACCTCTACGAGCTGATGGGCGACATGAGCCAGGCGGTGGAGTGGTACTTCCAGGTATGTGTTGATTTTGGGGGAAATCCTGCTGTGCGGTATAGGAGTGGTAGATGCTGACAAATCTCTCTCAGGTGATCGGCCTGACTCCGACCGACCCCGTGGTACTTCAGAAGATGGGCACCATCTACGACTCGGAGGGGGACAAGCAGCAGGCTTACCAATACCACTTTGACTCCTACAGGTGGGTAGAGAGACGAAATGGTAGCACAAATAAAGAAATTACTACTGCGGATCTCTGACAAAACTCCAATATGTTTTTGTTTAAAAAAAAAAGCCTCCCGCCATACCCAAATTTATACGAGTAGTTAGTTGTTACTTACCTCCGTTATTGGTAATTAATACTCCTATTTGCTTACCACTGACTTTATTATAGTATTGCAGGTTTACTGTAGTACGTACTGCATTTTCAGGTATTTTCCATCCAACCTGGAGGCCATTGACTGGTTGGGATCGTATTTCATCGAGATGCAGGTGGATAAGGTTTTGGACAAAATTAACTAAAACAGTGGATCGTTTGAGCTGCAAACCCTGGAATATCTTTTTGACTTTTGTACCTATACTCTACTGTAGTAGGTACTTCTTGAGACAAAGTTCGATTTTTCAGTCTCTTCTTCCCTCCAGGTTAGCGAGAAGGCGATCGGGTACTTCGAGCGCGCCTCCCTGATGCAGCCGGACGAGGTCAGGTGGCAGCTCATGATTGCCAGCTGCTACAGGAGGTCGGGAAACTACCACAGTGCGCTGGAGACCTACAAGGTCATACACAGGTCGGTCGGGGGCATGAGAAAAGAAATCTGGAACGGAATCTCTGGATTTGCATTCTTTTCCAGGAAGTTTCCAGAAAACGTGGAGTGCCTCAAGTTCCTGGTGAAGCTTTCCAGTGACATGGGACTGAAGGAGGCCCAGACCTACGCTCAGGTGCTGACGTTGACGAACAAATATGCGAAATTGCTTTACGTCTTCAAAATCTAGTAAAAGTAGTACGAGGCTGTGAACCATGAAACAAACTTTGTAGAATTATAAGAGCGACAGTAATACCGTACCATGGCAGAGTTTGCAAAAAAAAATTGCACCTGCAATCAAAGCTTAAGCAAATTATGCGAACTCGCTCCACGTCCACTTGAAGGAGCTGAAGAAGGCTGAACGGTTGCGGCAGCAGCGAGACGAGCGGGCGATGAGCAGTCGGCCGGGGTCGAGGAGGGGATCAAGCAGATCGTCAATCAGAACCAGCTCAGCGGTCAGAAGAAAAAAATCTTTTTTCAAATCAAAAGGAAAAACTGACATATGCACATAAAAAAGTAGTTTCTAGTAACTAGTCTTTTGCTGATGTGGGGGTCAATTCCAGATCAGCGCCGGTGGCGAGCTGGGCGTGCACTCCCCCTCCGGTTCGCGCCAGCCCTCCTCCCACGGGCGCAGCGTCCCGGCCTCCGCCGTGGGGAGGACGGCTGGCGCCGCCATCGAGGAAGGGGTCCCGCTCGAGGAGGAGGAGGAGGAAGGGCCCTACAAGCCCAGGCAAGAAGAGATTGCAAAAGCATGCAGTTACCCACTTCTGCAGCATGTTTGCTAAAAAAAAACTGAAGTTCTTTTTCTTATACCTACGATCAAATGTTATTTTACTTGAATGTTTTTTTTGTCAATGTGAAACATTGTGTGCCTTTGCGCTGTTCTAATGGACTAGTACAGTAGTATTGTATTTTTTTTTTCAGGGCTGGCGAGATCGACCCTAGCTACTCCGACCCGCTGGGCCCGATGCCGGAGCGCCCGAGGACGTCCGCGGGCAACCGGGCGGGCGCAGGAGCAGACGAGTTCGCCGATGAGGAGATCGGGGACGACCTGCTGCCGGAGTAGTAGTAGTAGGAGGGGGAGGAGGAGGAGGGGAGGAGGGGGAGGAGGAGGAGACGAGGAGAAGACGAGGAGGAGACGAGGAGGAGGAGGAGGAGGAGGTTGTCTGGTGCAACATTGTATCTCGATATATAAGACAGTGGAACTCGGTTATTCGGGAATCTCGGTCACTCTAAATCGACGGGTAACTCGGATAAATGGAAGGATTGGGCAATCTCCCGACCTGTCCCGATTATCAGAGTTCCACTGTAGTACACTTCGTCACAGTAGCTGTTTCAAAACAATAAGAATAAAGATATTAATGCTTGCCACAATGAGCTGGGGGGGGGGGGGAAGAGAAAGGACTGTTTATGGGACTCTGGAGAGTCTGTCGGCAGACAGAGCTCGTAAACTTTGATCACTGCTCTGGGATGGTGGTGGTGGTAGGGCTAGGGGGGAGAAAATCCGTCCCAAGAATCATCTTATTAGACTGCCTCCAGACACGAGTTCTAATTCTAGGCAGCCGTCTCATTGAAACATGCGTATGTTGGACAATTTTCCATCGGACACTGAGCAGTAAAACAGAGGATTAATACTTTATTTTCGCGTGCTTGGTACTCCCTATCAGGGTTACCAGATCTACAAAGTAAAAAAAAAAAAACAATCAAACAGTGGTCTAAAAAAAGTCAAACGGTAGATAAGAAGAACACCCCAAATTCCCCATTATTTCACTTTTACTTTTTCTGTATAATTTCTGTTGTTGCTTTTTTTTTTTTTTAAAGAGAGAGGTATTTATATACTTGGCTTAGAGAAACTCCAAACTGGCATCTCTCTGCTTTCCGTTGCTGCGCTAACCGTTCTCCGAATTCTATCATTACAATCTCTGCAGCGGGAGTCACCACCCACCAC
>JAAUYM010084336.1_pt1 | contig 18154 bp, 17 predicted proteins | sample 7278001 | NCBI WGS metagenome assembly JAAUYM01 (sample SAMN14350224, study PRJNA611818) | marine sediment metagenome | isolation source: surface marine sediment (1.8m) | place: French Polynesia: Moorea | collected 2018-08
CCCCCCCCTCCCCCCGGTCCACACAGCATCCATCGGTCACCCGACCAACATTCTCCACTCCCCGTATCCACACGATACAGCCACGCTTCCTCCTTCCTCCTTCCTCCTCCCCTCCCCCCCTTAAACGCTGCTGGGTCAACGGGAACACCTGGATCATCACAAGCGCAACAGCCCTCTCTCCTTCTCATATGATTTATCCGCGAGCATCGCCATCTACACCTAACAAAGCTGTCACAAGTGTTTGTTCAAGAAGTTGGTGCTACAGCATCCTCCTACCGTAAGTATGTAATACTCGTATGTCACAGTCAGTTCATATAGTATTGCAAGCTGCCCGTCATGAGAAAAAAGTACTTGCAATTTGAACATCTTTTAGTACAGCACAAAGAATGTCAAGTCACAAACATGCAAAAAAAACAGGAATGTCAGCTGCACCAGCATGTGTCTATAAGCTAAAAAGAGAACAGGAATGATGCGAACGGCAACGAATACTCACGCAGTACGGTTTGTTCTTGTTCTCCTCAACCCTCCCCAGACGGCATAACTGAACCAGCTCAGCTTCAAGCGAGAAGGAATTTTCTGATCGTGCTTCAGCTGCATATCTGGTCTGGGCTAATTGGGCCAAAAAGAATTCTTCCGAAAGTTATGCCTTCAATTCCTGATTATGTATTCCGCTTTGGCTGATTGCAATTTACGACATGTGAAGGGAGGGTGGGAGGGAGGGAGGAAGGCAGAGTGGGTACTTAGCATTCGTGGCAGGCAGACGCACTCACATATGTGTTCCTCCTTTGATCCATGTCCTTCTTGGTATTCCTTCTCTCCAATTGGCTGCCAATTTCCTCCTCCGTCTTCTCCTCCTCCCACGCCCCGGCGCTTAATTTTTTTTGAGCGAACAGGACCTTTCAAACGTGGTGTCTCAAACTTCCTTGGACGGCTGTGCAAAGAGCTTTTACAGCAAATGCATTTTTTGCACTGCATTGCTGCACTTGAGTTTTTTTTGCACCAAGGCGACAAGGGGCCCTAGAAACAGCAACCATTACCACTCCACTTCTTCTATCGTCTTTTTTCCTCATTCCCGTTAAATTATGCGAAATGTGCGTACACAGTCACAGAGCGTTTACGCAAACATTTGGAGTTATGTAACCCCCCAGGGGTGCTTCCAAGCCATTTCGCAAAAAAAGATAGGTGGAGAAAAAAATTGTCTTCATTGATGGATGTGGAAGAAGATGAGGAGGAACTGGTATTTTTTGGGATGCTGCGACGAATTCTTGGAAGATGCCGACAGACAGTTATGCTTCCATCTTTGTTTAATCGTCCTTGTCGTCGTTGGGGGATTTGATTGGCAACATGTCTGAAGTAGGAAGGAAGGAAGGAAGCTAGAGAAGGATTTTTGATAAAGAGCAGACTAACGAAAATCGGAAGCTGAGTATTGGGCCTGTCAGATCAGTGAAGGACTTACAAAAAAGTGCTCAAAGCTCCGGTTTGAACTAAACAAAAAATACGTTGTGTATCTGGTTGTGTTGGATGAATTTAATCAGATCAAAAGGACGAAGACTTGGGTAGTAACATACAAATTCTGCTCTCTAGAAGCTTTTTCAATTAACGGACACTCCTTAACCGAGTCCCGTATGTACAGTACGTACAGTAGACCTTCCTTCCTTCAGTGTTATGTTCCTTGGGGTTCCTTTCCTCCATCTTCCAATTCTTCCTCCTTGGCTGCAGCATAGGTCATGCTAGTGAGATGACAGGTGGAGAAGGCTTCTTTGATGTACAATACAGTAGAAGGCATTGCACCTCCCGTAGTCGCTGGAAACAGGTTGGCTTGCAGAAAAGATACAAAATTAAGCAACTGTTGCTTAAGTTCGACAAGCTTGCCTTCGTTCAAATCATTTAACCCCGCAGTGTAACTAATACAGTCAACTCCGACATGGAGTTGGTGGTCAGCAGCTAAAGTAATTGCTACAGCAAAGTTTTTTTTACTATGGTAGAAGTCGGTTAGAAAAGACAGTACAAGTTTTAGGTACATTCATTCCATTTCTTCTACAGATGTACTACCAGTGTGCTATAGCGGAGGTCTACTGTATTGCACAGTAGTTGCTCACTATCACGTTAGATGACACCACACCTGTTGACATGAGGGAGTGAGCGAGACGGACGCAGACGCAGAAACAGGACGTAGTACGTACATCAAATCCAATAGTCCAGACAGATGGCCGGCGCCGTTATGGCAGAGTGCAACAACACCCCCTTGCACCCTCTCTCCCTTCTGACTCTGCAAGCCACACCTCTTTTCGTCTCAGGAGGAATTGGGGGCCAGTTCAAAAAACTATGTCTAGTACAGGAAAATCTTCCTGTTCACCTTGTAAACAAGGTAGCGAAATATGCGAAACCGAAACGCGCGAGCAAGCAACATCCTTGTTGAATTACTAACGTGTGTGTGAGAGAGAGAGGGTGGGGGAGCTTAACTGTATCAGCGAGACCGCTCCACTAGTATAGTACGTATACAGTAGATCTTCTATAGAGAGAGAATTGGCCGGTCAGCGGCAAACAGTTCACTACCTACTTACTGTAGATATGTCGATGCACACATTTCCACACACGCAGATAAGCTTTGGGCACAAGGGGTAAATGTAGGTAGAAGTAATGTACTATTTCGAGGTTTCACTGTAGTATTAGCAGTGTGTAGTGTACGCAATGCCCGCCACGAAGAGAGGGGATAGAAGTTCTCTTCTCTTGTGGGGAGCGGGGTGGGTTAAGAAGGGTGGAGCTCCCATCTGCACCCCCTCAAGCGACGACGCCGACGACGCCCCCAAGTTGGCGTCGGCCGCCCGCAGGGAGGAGGGGCAGGGAACAACAAACGCTCTGGTGCCAAAGTAGATGCTTGGAGGGAGGGGGAGTTGATAAAAAAAAAGAGAGAATAAACAGCTATGCCGAAAAGGAAGAAGAGGAGGAGGAGAGGAGAAGAATGCTTCTGAACCGATAGCGACCCACATCTAATTGAATCTTCCTTTTTTCTGTCCGTCCCACAATAAGGTGGAGGAGGGAGGGGATGAGCGGGGCCGAAGCTAATTAACTTTTTTTCAATCTCCCCCAGGGTGGGAGCTCTGCAGCAGCAACAAAACGAGTCCGAAAGGATTTCGGAGATTTGGTTCGGAAACCCATTTGCGATTCCACTTGAGAGATGATGGCATGTTTGTTTAATGACGACACCACCACTACAGTAACGTCTCGATTTGTAATGATGTTGTCGGGCAAGAGAGAAAAAAAAACCGATCAAGGCGAGAGTCAGCGCCGTAGTATCGAGATTCTACTGTGCTGCACAGAGGCATTTTGGTAAGGGGACAAGTGTCGTTAAAGCAAAATATGTTGTTATTTATGGAGATTTCGCTGTACCACGTTTCATTACCTTCTTGCACAGCAAGGGCGGGGAGAGTAGGGGGAATGAACCGTTTGACCCAATGAGGGAATCTAAATGTCGTGGAAGACAACTGCTCCATTTAGGTTCCCTTCTCCCTCCCAAGCACCCTCGGGGGTTGAAGTAAGGGATAAGTAGGGAGGGACAAGACGAGGTAATTAGGGCATCGGCGCAATTAACCGTTTAGGCCTCCCTTGTGTGACTGAGTGAGTGATCCATTAGGGGACTCCTCCGTCTGTGGACACCTGAGGTGTTACATATAATCTCTTTTCCGCTTGGAGTAGGTCCGAGTTGTGGAGCGGTGTAATACTACGAGTACGGCATGATGTCGTATAGCCGTCCAATTTTTACCGGATTATCCAAAACCCGGAAGGTTTTGATCTGGTTAATCTAACTTACCCGGGTTTTACCCGACGATTTGAGCCATGTTCGGTTTTACGTCTATGGCACTACACAACCCTAGGCGCGGGGCATTTTCCACTTCAGGTTGTCGTCATCTCTCTCTCGTGTGTGTGTGGGAATTAGAAGGCCTTCCTCCCTCCTTTTGTGTGGAGTGAGAGATGCCAGGGGGCGGAGGGCAACAAGCAAATCTTTTGAGAAAAAAAATATTCGGAAACACGAAGAATTCTGAGTTCTACGTCTTCTTTCTCTTCCCTCCTCCTCAAACTTTTGGTGCTGCTACCTGAACGGGACTCGAATCGTGAGAAATATTGATTAACACATCGAAAGCAGCGAGAGGAAGCAAGATAGCAGCGAGAGGAAGCAAGATAGAAGATGTCTTCTTGGTTGGATGCTGTAGCCTAGACGGAAGTTTAGAAGAAGATTTTTTTTCAAATTCTCCTCCTGCTCTGCACGCGCCAATTCACTCCATAACAGAATCCGTTGCTGATTAATTTTTTTCTTTTGAAGCCATCATTCCTCAGCAAGCAACCGTACACGTGTCGAGGTAACTGAACACAGCAAGGGGGAGGGGGGATTAAGACCCCCCTATCAACTCTCGTAGGTGGCTTCTCAAAAAACCGGTCATTAAAAAGAGACATCAATCAAACAGGACCAAGAACATGCGCTGTAGGAACACGCTTCTCCTCTCTTTTGGAATGCACTTGTCGGAGCCCATTCATCATCATCAAACACCTTATAATCATCATCAAAAACTGTTCTTTTCGATCAAGGAGGTCGTGTTCGATTCCAAATGGAAAATGAATCTTCTTCCTCTCCAACAGAGTGCTCACTGTCTGCAGTGGTTTCTGGTTCAATAGTGCTCACTTGCACCGATAAAATGCTATTGCCACAAATGATAAATGGGCTGTGTTGTGATGAGCGCTGTCCCCTCTGGCTTTATCCACACGGCTGACTTAAGCACTGTTAATGTCAGGGCTACTGTCAGCCACAATTCCAGGAACAGTGGGGATGCTCACAAGCCTACCCAGGTCAAGGGAGGGTAGCTCAAGGTCAAGTGGGCCATCAGGCTGAGGAAGACCACCCCAAGGCACTTCTGGAGAAGATGCCCGTTCCACCGCACTTACGAGTTGCAGCTTTCACTAATCCACTAATTTTGTGCTCGCCTTGTATTAAATGCATACTGTTATTTTTTTAATTGTGCAGTATGTAGGTACTTCGCTGAAACCTCTTGTCACTATATGGCGAAAAAAATCCAATTGCTGAAATATTCTTTTAGCCCGTTTACTTAAAATAATGTGCCACACTTGCCATCCTAATATTCTTTTTTGTGTTTGCTTAAAACGCCCCTTTCATACTTCGTTCTATGCACTATGCATTTGATATTGCTCCTTTCAACTTGAGTGTTCCCAGTCTGTTGTGACGGCTGCGGCGGGTTCGGCCTTGTCGATGAACAGGTTGTCATAGAACATCTCCGGTAGGTGGGTGGCGACAAAGGTGCGGACCTTGAACCAGGCGTCCATCGGGTTGTATCTGCATTTACAGAACGACAGTGGTCAGGTCTAAAATTTGAATGCTCTTATTTGTTTTTTTTAATACAATTTAAATAGTAGTTTAATAGTGACGGCTCCTTTACCTCTTTTGAGGCCATACGTCGAGAAGGGCATTAGTGTAGGCGTCGATGACCGGCCAGACGTCCCTGATGCCGCCCGTCATGAAGTCCGTCATGATTCCCACTCGCTTCTTGAAATACCACTCCCCGTAACTAGACCTGGCCTGGAAAGTAGTAAATGTGGAAAAAAAAAGATACTACTGTACAGTAGGTAGAGCTCTACTATGTAGTGCACACTGTGGACGAGTACTAGAAATGCGCTTAAATAACCTCTTCAGCCATCTCGTCCCACATCTTGTCGGCCTGCTCCTTGACAAACTGCTCGTTGAAGATGTTGGTAGCTGCCACAAAGTTGCCCGGCTCCAGAATGCTCACCTGCACAATATTTACACATGTTAAATGCACTTGCCACAAAAAGAACTTTATTAAAAAATTACCTTCACCCCGAAGTGCTCCATTTCATGTCTCAGCACATCGTTGAATCCTGCCAGCGCCCACTTACTGAGGACGTAGGGGCTCCTGCTGGGGACGGTGTAGCGTGCAAGGCCACTGGCGATGCTCACCACTCGACCCCTGGCTCTGGAAGCATAAGCAAATGAGTCGTCAATGATTACTACAAGTGACAGGTAGCAAAAGCTGATATGACATATTAATTGTTAGCAACAGCGTTAGCAATAGAAGCAAAAGTAACACTACATACTACTGCAAATGCTCGAAAAATTCATGTACGCAGATTACCTTCTGATGAGTGGCAGGAATGTCTTGACACCTCGGATGACACCGAAGACATTGATCTCGACAATCTTCTTATACGTGTCCATAGAGACCCACTCCACCTCTCCGTAGGTAGCCCAACCGGCATTGTTGACAATCCCCCATAACCTGCCATCGGTAACCTGACAAAAAGGACGCGGGCCAGTTCAGATGACTTGATAAATTTCAACGACAATTTAATCCTTTCCATGTCTTACCTTTGTGACATACTGAAGTGCCTCTTTCCAGTCCTCATCCTTGGTGACATCCAACTGGAGGACGTGCACCCTTCCAGGATCCAGAGCTTCCAACTCCTTTGCCCCGGGTCCTCCCAGATTCTTGAGCAGGCACCCAGCAAACACCTGGAACCCCAGCGAGTGCAGGTGTTTGGCCAGAATAAGCCCGAACCCGGTGTCGCATCCGGTGATGAGTACTGACCTCCCCTCTGGCTTCAGCCTTGCAGCTGACTTGAGCACCGCCAGGGCCAGGGCCACTGTCAGCCATAACTGCAGGAGCAATGGGGATGCCCACAGGCCCATCCAGGCCAGGGGAGAGGAGTTTAGAGTCCAGTAGGCCATCAGGCTGAGGAAGGCTACCCCGAGGCATCTCTGAAAGACGTCCCAGTCCCAGCGCACCTTCCAGTCATAGCTCCCCAGCGCGGAGGGTTGGACGGAGAAGGTGGAGTAGTACAACATGGCTTCTACCCGCGCACAGTTATCCGATCTTCATGACATCTTCGTGCACGACTGATAATGATGACTTCTGCTGCATGACAGAGAGGGAAAGTGGAGATAAAGGGTCAATTTTAGCTCCATAAGCAAACATCTTGCCTGTTGATAAGGGAGCGCTGGTCTAGCGAAGTAAGAAGAAGAGCGAGCTTCTATTCTCTGTGAAAACTGAAAAAGCACCTGACAGGCTGCTACGTAGCGAACTGATGCATTAAAGTGCACTCAGCTGTGTGAGGTAGACTGTTGTAGTAGAGTAGCTTGATAGAAAGGCGCAGTAGAATCTCTCCTGTACGGTAGTTTATTAGCTAGAAGGGAATTGGAGGCGGCTGGATGGAGGGATAAAAAAAAAATTCAACTTGAGGAGACGACCGTGGCTTGCCCGCATATTTTTGCGAACGTGTCGCGATAGTAGATGCACTTCATGACTTAGTGGTGTACTAATTAATATTTCCGTAAATGCCTATATATTTACCCGTACCATTTTGACTAAGAAGTTAAAAGGAAAAAATGTTCACGAGGTCGCCGGCAGCACCAGCTCCTCCTTCTCCCCTCCACTCTCCTGGCAGACGGGGAGGCAGTCCCGACACCCGTCCGGCGTCCCGGAGCAGGAGCCGCCGAACCCGGGGGAGAAGCAGGAGCCCAGCACGCTGCCGCTGATCAGGGCGCCGCCGGCGTTGACCCGGACGGAGCAGGCGCCGCTGGACTGGCAGCTGTCGGTGCAAGTCTTCTTGCCGGAGGAGGTGGAGGTGGAAGAAGAGGTACTAGAAGATGAGGCGAGGCGAGTCACTTCTGGGGGAGATTTTGGATTTCCTGGAAAAAAAAAAAGCTTTGTCAGTTTGCAAGCAGTCTGCACAAATTTGGAATTTAAACCCTCACCGTCTTCGTCCAGTTCGAAGGTGAGCCTCATTCCCTTGTTCCGGTCTCCACCGCCGCAAACCCCGAGGCAGTCGCGGCACTTCTTGGGCGTCCCGGAGCACTCGCCGCCAAAGTCCGGCGGGAAGCAGGATCCGAGCACCGACCCGGAGAAGAAGGGCGTTGGAGAGACAAACTTGACGGAGCAGCCGCCGTTGGCCTTGCAGGAGTAGGAGCACTTCTCCGGGCCCTTGGGCGCCGGCGGCGGGGAGACGACGATGGTGGGCAGAGTGACGGCCTCACCGGGGACAAACTCCACCTGCTGGGGCCTCGGAGTGCGGATGCCGAGTCCGAAGTCGTGGTCGAACTTTGGGGGCCTGGATGGAAAGTGGGAGATTAAGTTTAAGCGTGCTAACTTGTAAGTTGTTTTTCTTTCAATATTCTACCATGCCCTCCAAAATTTCTCACCTGATGGTAAGTGGCCTGTCCGGCACCCCGGAGCACAGCCCGGGATAATCCCTGGAGCAGGTGGTTCCCGGGGGGCAGCTGGAGCAGGGCGGCCCCACCCGGTACATCTCCGACTTGATCAGGTTCCCGGCCAGCCCGTAGTTGCAGATAAAGAACTGCTGCCCGAAGGGGCTCCTTTCGCGGTCCGGATAGGAGAAGAGCTTGCCGCAACCGATCTTGGTCGTCTGGGCCCAGGTCATCTGGGTGAAGTGGCCCACCAGCACACCGGGAATCACGCTGGACGACAATACAAGATTTAATTTTGAACTCGCAACGATGGAAGTGCCCTATAAATTCAAACATTTTTTTCGAGCTGAACTGACTAGAACGGATAGACGAACGAGCTGTTGAAGTCGACCACCTCGTCGTACCACCCGCGGACGGACTTCTCCCAGCTGCCGGTGAAGTGACCGAACCAGAAGAGGTTCTGCCCGACTTTGAAGCGGTCCAGTGTCCGGCAGCGCGGGCACTCGTGGTCCCTGACGCACTGGTCCGCCCACGACTGCGCCTCAAACTCCAGCTCCTCGTCGTAGGTGAGCTCCATCATGTTCGCGGCCTCCGGCTGCGGCCCCGGGTCACCCCTGGCCTCCCTCCCCTGGGCGATGAAGGACCTCCGCTCATTGTGCAGCCTGACCACCTCCTGCCGCTCCGAGACGCTCAGGCCGCGCTCCACAACCTCGCCGCAGCGCGGAGACACGCTGTTCTGGATTGTGGGGGAGTGGAAATGAAAGTGAACTCCGCTAGCATTAGAACCAAAGGTATAAGAACATCATCTGCTTAAAGAAAACCAGGGTTTTTTTTGGAAAAAAAAATAAGCCTGTTGGTTGTTAATGGTTAGGGATATAAGAACACTCTACCCTCCTTGAACACTTTGCTCTTGGGAACAATGATGTTCTAAAGCAGAGTTCACTCTGCTATTCACTGTACTATTCTGCTGTACTGCAGGCAGTTAAGTACCTGGTAGAGGCAGAGAGTGTGGTTGGAGTGGATGGCGCAGTACCTCTGCTTGGGAAATCGCCGGTCCAGCATGGATTCCGACAGTGACAGCCACGAGACCAGCACCAACAACGACAAATACATTTTTTTAGCTGTTCCTTTTTTTCTGACAGAACTACTTTTTTTGGTCGTGTGTGTAGTTCCAACTGGACCAACATGAATGACGACTGCGTACGCCACCAACCTCAGCTCTTCTCTCCCTCTTTCTTTCTTTCTGGAGTGCCATTCACCACAGCCCACACATGGACACACACGCAATATTTCAAAGAGGAGGAGGAGGAGGAGGAGGAGGAGGAGGAGGAGGAGGAGGAGATGGCGGATAAATGGCAGTTTTAAGTTGAAACAAAGATAGGCAAGATTTTTTTTCCTCCTCCCCCCCTTCCTACCTGCCTGCGAAGAGAAGTTGAAAATGTGCAGGTGCATGTCTGCTTCCCCTCTCTCTGTCTTTATACTTCCGTGAATCATGATGGCACTCGTGGTTCCCGCGTCAGAAATTGCAAGCTCAGGGTGTGCGGGACTTCTTTTTTTTAAGTGTCATGTACGTAATGGACACAGTTCTATTTTCCAAATGCTGTAAAAAAAATCGCGAATTCTAAAGGCATATTTGCTTTTACGTAACCCACGTCAAAGGCATTGGCGAAAAGACACCTCACTTGAGGCAAGGGAAAAAAAAGAAGATGTTGCGTAATTATATCTCGCAATTTGGGCATTGTTGGACTCAGAAAAAAATATGTGTCAACTAGTCTTTCTTTTTCATCATTGCATGTTAAAAACTCAAAAGTTTTTGTGCCTACCCCACGACAATTCAACTGGCAATTGAAAGGGCATTTTACGTATTATGGGTGCGTAAGGCGCACAAATTTTTGTTTGACTCTGTGGGAACGCTGAAAGAGTCAGCTGCTCATTGTTTTGTTGTGCTTGGAGATCAGGATTCAGGAGAGAGAGAGAGAGAGACGCTGAACAACGTTGACCGGGAGGAAAAGAACCGCAGCGAAGTGGACGCAGACTCGGTTTCTTGTCTTATCTCCAGGTTGATCCAAAGAAAGAAGAGAGAGACACCAGGAAATTGCTTGTTCCTTCGGCGATGGCGCTGGTCGAGGTTCCCGAGGCCAAGGGGCCGCGGACGGAGTTGGTGGCGGCCGACCCCAAGCAGACGCAGATCGTGCAGAGCGTGAGTGCAGATTTATCGTTAGACTTGGTGCTGGACCCGGTCCGAGGTGGTTAGTTTTTGTTTTTCGGTTACTTGCAGGGCCCCCCGCGCACGTCTAACCTGGAGTGCCCGATCATGCTGCTGACCGGCCACTCGGGGGAGATCTACACCAGCAAGTTCCACCCGGAGGGACAGTTCCTCATCTCGGCCGGGTTCGACAGGCAGATCTGTGAGAGAAACTGGTTTTTTTTGTCTAAAAATGCTTTTAAGTAGAGACATAGGTAGACATTTGTTGAAGAGTTACCAGATTACTTTCTTTTCTAGTTTTTTTTAAAAACTAACCTAATCAATTTGGTCGCCCAGAATGTCCCAGAAGCGTCAAACGCTTCTGGGACATTACCATCAATTTGTTTATTTGTCCCTAGCCAAAATAATTTTTAACGGTACTTAAGCATATTTAGTTCTCAACATAACACTTCTTACACTGCATTTTAAACTACGCATGAAAAAATATTAGTAAAATAAAGTATCTTTCAAAAATGTTGGACTTGATGTTTTGCAAACCTATCCTGCTGGATCCAACTATGGTAAAGTGCCAATATTCTTTATTTTTTTAAAATTGTTCAGTCTTCTGGAACGTGTACGGCGAGTGCGACAACTTCCACGTGATCCCCACCGCCCACGCGGGGGCCATCCTGGACATGCACTTCTCGCACGAGGACGGAAAGAACTTCTACACGGCTTCCACCGACAAGACGGTCGGCGTGTTCGACACGGCCACAGGTGACGCAATGAAACCGTCGTAGAATTCCTCATTTATGGGAAGTATCGTGTCGTCCTCCCCACCTCCAGGCACCCGCATCAAGCGCCTGAAGGGCCACTCCACGTATGTGAACTGCGTGCACCCTGCCCGCCGCGGAGATCCCCTCCTCGCCTCCGGCTCCGACGACTGCTCCGTCAAGATCTGGGACCAGAGGAAGCGGACCCCCGTCAGCTCCATCAACAACACCTACCAGGTGCCGTAGACAGACAAACAGCATTTAATTTAGCCACGTCTTCGACACACTGGTTTTTTTTTAACCAGGTAACAGCGGTGACCTTCAACGATTCCGCGGACCAGGTAATCTCCGGCGGCATAGACAACTCGGTGAAGATCTGGGACCTGCGGAAGACGTCCGCGCCCGCGCACACCATGGACGGACATACAGACACCGTCACCAGGTCAGCTATTGAAATCAAAGCTGCTGTTACCTACTGTTTTGACGTTCTTTTAGTAAAACAGTAGAATTATGATTTTACTATAATTATATCTACGTAGGTTTAACCATGTTGTGTGACTGCCGAATGAGCATTTTACTTTGTAACTGCACCTAAGATTTATACACCGTAATGTAGAAGCAGATTACGAATATACTACTTATGCTTTTGGTGCGAAGTAACGTCGAAAAATCGAGGTTCCACTGTATCTCTCCGCTTTCTTCCAGCCTCTCCCTCTCCCCGGACGGTTCGTACGTGCTGAGCAACTCCATGGACAACACCCTCCGCATCTGGGACGTCCGCCCGTTCGTGCAGGGAGGTGGAGACAACCAGCGGTGCGTCAAGATCATCACGGGCCACATGCACAACTTCGAGAAGAACCTGATCCACTGCGCGTGGTCGCCGGATGGCGCGATGGTGGCGGCGGGGTCGGCGGACAGGTTCGTCTACATCTGGGACACGACGACGAGGAGGATCCTCTATAAGCTGCCGGGCCACCTGGGCGCAGTCAACGCCGTCGACTTTCACAAGATCGAGCCAATCAGTGAGTATTACTGCACTAGTACATACAGAACAAATAAACTTCTAACGGATATCTCCGTTAATAAATTATTTTTCTTGTCCTTTTTAGTCCTCTCTGCTTCCAGCGACAAGCAGATTTATCTCGGGGAGTTCGAAGGTTGAGACTGGAGTATACGGAGCGTCGTCATTTATGGAAATATGTGAGCGCTTAAATATACGGAGTGAAAAAGAGTTTGAACGTTTGCTATTCACGGGTTGCATAGCGTACATACCGTACTACTTCTATGCAGCAACTAGAAAGAAAAGAAAAACTAACTTAATTTCTTCCGCAGAGTGTTCTTGTTACGAGTATATCCGCGGAGCAAGTATTGAGCAGTAGACTGTGTTGTTCTTTTGCAAACTGTTCTCATAATTCGACGTCCGAGAGATATCTTCTGCATTTAATTAATTTTCTGCACCTTATAAAAAAATTGACGTAGATTACAGGTAGATTCTCCTGAGATCTTGTGGCCTGGTGATGACCTTGCACTGCGGGCACAGTCTCTTGGCCCCGAGCGCCCGCAGCCAGCATCCTTCGCAGTGCACGTGCCAGCAGATGGACGACACCACCGGGCGCGAGTACGAGTCCATGCACACCTTGCACGTCGGCGCAGACTGCCTCAGGGACTCGTTGTCCTCCCTCAGCTGCCGAAGCTGTTCCGACAGAGAGGAGGGCGCTGACGATGATGCAAGGTTTCGCCTGGCACTTTGCGAGGATGACGACGGGTCTGACCTTTCTACACTTTTGACTCGCGCGTCCTCACTCTCGTCGTCGCTGGAGGCCGCGTCCGGTCTGACGACGTCCTCATTCCCGTACTGCGGCCGCCCGAACCTCTCCTCCTCCTCTCCGTCCCCCTCCACGTCCAGCTCCTCGTCCTCGTCGCCCGCCACGATGGTGACGAACCCGTGCGCCCCGCGCAGCCCGCCCTCCACCAGCGAGGTGGCCCTCACCCTCCGCTGGCCGGCCCACTCGTACTCCTCGAAGCCCTCGCGGCCGTCCACGTCAACGACGTCCTCCTCCTCGGCGGCGGCGGCGGCGCTGGTGCTGGCGGCCGGTGTCACCTTCAGGCATTCCTCCACGTGCCGGGACAGGTCCTCCTCCTCGTCCAACGGGTCTTCGCACACCGGACACCGCAACGGCCTCCGATGCTGCTCATCTTCCGCCTCCCCCTCCTCCTCCGCCGTCCTGGATGCTCTCCGACTTGACATTGGCAGCGTCTCCCTCGTCTCCCTCCTGAATCTGTTTGATTCATTTAAGTACGTACAACCGATTACAGACGTTCTAGAATACTTTCTCCTGCTCTCCCTAGCCCTTCTCTCCTCCTACTCTGACCGCTCATAGCAGTCATACCATTCCAAGTGCCGTCTATTATCTGCCACTACCTTTCCAACAAAACAGATATGTACCACCCACAAGAATTATGATGCAATAGTGCTTAGTAATTGGTCTACCTAGCACAACTTTGTACTACATGTACATGTAGTTACATCTTTTCTACCTGATCCTGTCGACCGCCGTCCTGCGCACATTCCTGCGGGCAGCCCTGTCCGGGAAATCCTCCGGGTTCTTCTTCACCCTGACCCCTCTGTCCAGCCTGTCCAGCTCCCTGGCCAGGTGCGCCTGGTAGTGCCACTCCAGGGACTCCCCGTCCCTCAGCCTGATCCCGCAGTGCCGGTGCCTGCACACCAGGGGGCGAGACAGGCTGGACAGGGCGTTCAGGTCCACCCTGCGCTTCCGCAGGAGGCGTCTCCTGCTCAAGGAGCCGGACGAACAAGGCGCGGGCTGCCCCCCAGCCCCAGCCCGGAGGAGAGAAAAGAAGAGCAGGTCAACATGGCATCCTGGGGAGCCTCTTATCTACCTAGTCGCTGCGTAAATTGGTTTTCTAGGCAGGTATGAAGAAATCCTCTGCCTCACCTGTTGGTGGTCAACTGTCTCGTCCATGGTCAAGCTGATCACACAGATTAGGTTGGAGAGTGGAGCCACCCGGTCCAATTTGTTTTCCACTTTCTTCCTGTGCGCCGTCAGTCGTCACCCCGTCACGTCTTCTCTCGCAGCTCTCAGAGCGTCAGCAACCTCTCCCCTCCCCTCCCTGGTCCTGGTCCCTGGCCCCTGGCCCCTGGCCCCTGGCCCCTGGGCTCTAACACTCTGGCCGATCGGCCGGAGGAAGGCAGAGCGCACACTCAGGCGGGAGACAGGGAAAGCAAACATTCAATTTTCGCCGTTAGGAAACACAACAAAAGTCAGTCAACTCCGTTTTGTGTGCCATCGCCGCGTGGCAACCCTGCACGGCTTCTCTCTGCTGAGGAAAAATCGTCTGCTTCTCTTGCTGCTCTGCTCTGCTCTGCTCTGCTCTGGCTGTGTCGGTACAGTGTCAACCTCGTCTCTCTCTCCCTCTCTCTTCCTCTGTGGCCGTGGGTCGGGGGCGGAGGCGCCTCCTGCTTCTGCTGCTTCTTCTTCCACTCCTCCCACTCCTTCCGAAGAACGGAGGAGTCGTCATCATTGGTTAGGACACTTTAGACAACTAATTGGGAGGATGTCGCTTGAAGATCCCTTCTTCGTTGTCAAAGAGTGAGTCAAGTTTTCCGGTTGGCCGCAAAGGCCAGTTCAACTCCATTTTGATCGTTCTCTTTCTTCTTAGCGAGGTGCTGAAGGCACTTCTCCGGACAAGAGAGCTCTACTCCAGATGGCGAGCAGTGGAGGAGGGCAAGGAGATAAGGTGAGAAGGAGCAAAGGAGACTAAGAAGTGGAATTTGATGCCAAATCGAAAACTAATCACCTTATTAAAGGTGGTTAAAGACTTGCGCTCGCACCAGTTGCAAAGGTTCAGTGGCATACAGAGGTACTACAGAGTTCCTACACACTCCAAGTGGAGCAAATGTCTGAATTTGTTTCCTCCTTTTGTCAGATCTTACGAGGAGCAGGAGTGGGCTGCGACTGAGCTCCGCAACGCCCTTCGCTCCATTGAGTGGGATCTGGAGGACCTGGACGACACTGTGCAAATCGTGGAGAGGAACCCCACCAAGTTCCGCATCTCCGCCTCGGAGCTGGCACTCAGGAAGGGCTTCATCGCGCAGACCAGGGAGGAGGTGGACGCAATGAAGGCCAAGGCAGCCGGGCAGGCAGCCAACGAGGATGTCAGTGTGCACAGAGAAGTAGAGTCGATCAAAGGTCATGTTAAGAACCTTCTCTCTTTTGTCTTCCAGTCCTCTCTCCAGCCGGTCCCTCTGGGCAGCCCCTCCACCGGGACCACGCCTGGGCAGCGGCAGCAGAGCGGCGGCTACAGCCGGGTGGCGGTGGCGGACGTGGACGAAGAGGAGGAAGCGGAGGGCGGCGACGGCAGCAACGGAATGGGAAACTCCTCCTCCTCGGCCAACCTGCTCAGGCAGCAACAGGCGGCACTGCTCAGAGATCAGGACGGCCAGCTGGGGGCCATGTCCGAGTCGGTGGGTGCTGTCAGGGACATCTCGCGCGACATCGGAGGAGAGCTGGACGAGCAGGCTGTCATGCTGGACGAGTTCGGCGCAGAGATTGAGCAGGCGGAGACCAAGCTGGACGCCACCATGAGGAAGATGTCCAAGGTCCTACACATGTCAAATGGTAAGAAGAAAATACGTGTTAGGTTTTTTTTGTGGCGAATTACAGTAGTTCTAATTTTTATGCTTTTCCTTGTACCAGACCGGCGCCAGTGGATGGCCATCGGCGTTCTCTCCAGCACCGCTGTCATCATCCTCATGATTATTTTTGCCCTCTGAAGGGTCATTAATAATTTTCCATGGACCTCCTTCCAGTATGACCTTCCACATTCACCCCACTCCACCCCAACATACACCTACATTCCATTCCTTTCACGTCGTGACTTAAAAAAAGCTTTTCTCCCCGTATTAACGGCTCTTATTATTAGTACAATAGGCATTTGACGTAAAAGCTGGCAGCCAAAGGTTGAAATGAAGAAGCTGTGATTAATTTTCTTTCATTTTTTTTTTAGAACAATCTGGCCTTAGATCAATGCAATCGTTATTTGGAGCTTTTGAAGAGCCTGAACACCCAAGTTTTTGTAACCCCGCACCCAATGGACGCAAAATACTTTTATGTTCGCATCTCAGTTGACATTTAATCTCCTGTTTTCGCATATTATTGTTAAAAGTTGCACACCTTTTGCCATATTTTTGCATTCTTGTTTGTCATGCTTTGAAAATTTAATTCACGAAAGCTGTGATCTGTGCAAATGAATCTACGTTTGTGTACTGTATAGTCGAATGTTCTCTCCGTCTGTCTCTCTGTTGCGGGTTGCAGGCCAGACTGTTGGACTAATTCTTCCTGAAATTTGCATGGGGTGCTCTTTTGTCAAGGGGGAAGGTCATAGGGGGTAATTTTTTTTATAGAGGGGTTTATTTTATGCCAAAAAATGGAAAATGGCCATTTTGGGCAGAAGAAAGCCTCGGATCAAAAAAGTTGTATAAAAGTCGTTCGACAGCTCAAAAGTTTTCATAGGTGTGCCCGTAGGGCTGCCTTATAAGTTTCACATTTTGAGCTGAAGGAGGCCTTATATCAAAAAGTTGAATAAAATGAAAGTTGTTTAGCACCCCCAAAATTTATTTTAATGGGTGCCCAAAAAGGGTGTCCATTTTAGATCAAAAATTGTCAAATACTGTAGTACGTATGTTTTGAGCAGCAAAGTGGGCTGAGACACAATGAGCCACACTGGGTCTAGTGAGGCAAATTGTATTCGATCATCTCCCATTGCCAAATCTTAACCAGCAAAGCAGGTAGCTTTAGGCTAGTCATGTTGTAGTGGAATCTGTAAAAAAACAAATTAAAAGGTATTGGTGCGGCGTTAAGCAAAAGTCTACTTGTATTCGTGAAGGCTATGAGAAGTCTTTTGTCTTTATTGCCTACTACTGTCAATAATACGGTAGAAGTATCACCTGAGCCCTGGAAGACTCGGCCACGGAAGTCTCGGACCTGGAAAGGAAACTTCTCAAAAAATGAAATTGTTCAAAATTTGGGCATTTTAGAAACTTTTGACGGTAATATAAATTATTGTGTGTAATGCACTTAACAACATATTTTAAAGATATTAAGATGAAACATACAGTATCAAAATGATAGCACAATGAAATTTACTACAGTCATTGAAGTAAATCTGAAAAGAGTTGGCCTCTTTCTGTATAGTACATAAGGTTTTTTCTAAATATCTTTGATAACATGTACTTTAAAGCTATAAGTTATAAATAACTTTTGCTACAAATTTATTGCTCTCAATTTATTATTTAATAACTTTTTTTGTTGATTGTACTCTTTAAGCTACACAAAGTTTTACAAAAAGAGGGGGGAAGAACAGTTTCCATTCCAGACCGAGACTTCCGTGACTCGGCGCATCAACCTTCACTTAACTTCTTCGCTCTCCTCTCCTTTTCCTTTGTGCTCCTCTTGCTCTGTGCTGTGCTGAGGGGAGTTGCTGCTGCCTCCTCTCGGGAAGATGCGCCCACTCGGAGAACTCTTTTCAACTTCCTTACCTCATCTTCTCGCATTAGTCCCGCAGTGGTGGAAACAGAATCGGCAGCAGTTAGTTCCAACAAGTGCTTCAATGCTTCACCGTCACCAAGGCGACCACTTTCGATCTTGAATTGCGCAAGGACTGTCGGACGATGGCAGTATTTGAAGAAAAGTTGGTCACTTTTTCCGCGTTCGTTGGCGGCCACGAAATGCCACCAGCTGACAACAGTCAGCTCAGGGGCAACCAGACCAGGGACAGGGAGTGCAACGCAGAAAGGAGGATAATTGATCGCCAAAACCAGAGTGGCCATCGCTTCATATTATAGCTTTAACTACTACGTCCGTCCCACGACTTCATAGTAATAATGGCGGGCTGTTTGGACAACGTGCAGATGCCCAACTTGGAGGCCTTGAACGTGGGGGAGAGGAG
>JAAUYM010055127.1_pt1 | contig 18144 bp, 21 predicted proteins | sample 7278001 | NCBI WGS metagenome assembly JAAUYM01 (sample SAMN14350224, study PRJNA611818) | marine sediment metagenome | isolation source: surface marine sediment (1.8m) | place: French Polynesia: Moorea | collected 2018-08
CTTGGATGGCTTGTAGTCGTACAGGGCGCGGTAGATCTGGTGTCCGGCCGACGACGGCGCGACCGTCTTCAATTCCGAGTTGCTGGTCAGCGAGGAAGGCTTCTTGGGCCTGGATGGTTGCTCCTCCCCCTTGACCCCTCCTCCTCCTCCTCCTCCTCCCTATCCGGGGGAGGAGGAGGAGGAGGAGGAGGGGTCAAGGGGGAGGAGCAACCATCCAGGCCCAAGAAGCCTTCCTCGCTGACCAGCAACTCTGAATTGAAGACGGTCGCACCGTCGTCGGCCGGACACCAGATCTACCGCGCCCTGTACGACTACAAGCCATCCAAGGAAGATGAGCTGGAGCTGGTCAAGGGGCAGCTGTACGTGGTGGCCGAGAAGTGCCGCGACGGTTGGTTCAAGGGCACTACTGTCGAGGGGCTCAAGTCGGGGGTCTTCCCGGGAAACTACGTGCAGCACATCGCCAAGCAAACCAAGAACATCTTGCAGCCACAGAAGGCAGTCTCCTCCACCTCGCCCTCCTCGGGGCCGAACGCAAATACGAGGTCTGCAGCAGCACATGCGCACAAGCCAGTGCCGGACGACCTTATTGACCTCAGCGAGATGAGTGAGCTGCTCTCCATGGTTGCCCCCTCCCCATCCAAGCTGCCGCTGCAGCCGCAGCTGCCTCCTCCGTCGTTGTCAGCCACCATCTCCCCCTTGGACAACTCTCCCACGATGGCAACCGGGTGGGCCACCTTCGGCCACCACGAGCCCGCCCCTGTGGTGGCAGAGGCGGCCGGACGGCAGCTGACGGCCAAGGCTGTCGCTCGCCGTGCCGTCCCAGCCGCCAACCCACTACCGCAGCCACAGCCGCAGCCGCAGCCGCAGCCGCAGTCACAGCTGGAGCGGTATCGCTGCCTGATGTCCTTCCCTTCGTCCAGCCAGTACGAGTTGGATTTGAAGGAGGGCGATGTGGTGACACTGCTGAAGAGGAGGGAGGACGGCTGGTGCAAGGGGACCCTCGAGAGGACTGGACAGACCGGACTCTTTCCCCTCACCTTCGTACACAAGATTAGCTGATACAAGGGAGCAAATTCCCAAACCAATTTGCTCCTATTGGTAAGTGTGTATAGCTAAACGTCGATACAAGGAAAAGAAAGAAGAGCTTCAGTGCTGCCAAAAGACCTACAGAAATTCATCCTATTTGAAAAAAAGCTGGCTGTGTGAATTATACTCCACCTTTCTCCTCCTCCTCCCCAGCGAGTGGTGCTTTGGAAATGGCGCAGCTGAAAAAAAAACCGATTTATCTCATTAAATTGAGGAATGTGAGGAATACTGACAGAAAGAAATCTATTTACATCGTAGCTGAGTTTAGAGAACAGCTTCTAACACTTTCAAATTTTTGTGTACTCTGCACTAAAAAAAAAGGAGAGCAAGTCTAACTTTGAAAAAAAAGAGGTAAGAATGAGCTATACTCGTACTGTAAACCAAAGTTGTGTTTTCTAGAGCACTGTGGTCTCCCAGACTCTGAAATAAACTTTTTACACCGAAATTGCAGCCATGTATTGGTACAACAAGTAGTACTAGTACTACCGATATTGGAGGACACCAACTGTCTCTGTACTAGCAACATCGTACACAACGAGGGGTTATCCACGAAAGAGTTGACACCATCGAAATCGCAGCTAATCTTCATGATAGAAGGCTATCCTTTTGATTTGTTCCATTTGAATTCTTAATAAAAGAAAACTTTAAAATACTGTAACAACTGAAACAAACAGTGTACTGTAATTCTTCTCAAATCTCGGGACTGCTACTTGAGATATCCCTAAACAGGTTTCCAAGATGGGGCAAAATGCATGAGTACTCAAAAGCAGTCAAAGCTGTCTTAATATGGATTTTCTGAGCAAAAATGCCTTGGTCTGCATTCGTCACCTTTGCTGTCCTGATTTGGCTCCTTGTGATTGTCTATTTCGCCTAGCTAAAAAAAAAGCATCTTAGGGGGTTTGTTGGGGACGGAACAAGAACTATTTACAGCTGTTCAGGGGGGTCTATGAGATAACGTCAAGAAGTCGCAGAAAAGATGTCACAAGTTTATTAAACTTCAGGAAGGCTATGCTGAAAGACATATGTAAACTACCGGCACAGTTGGTATATTGCACTCAAGAAAAATATGTCGAAGGTGTCCACGTTTTCGTGGATTATTCCTCGTATTGACACCAAACTAATGCTGGAACATGGGAGTAGCTTGTACAGTGGTATAATCAGGGGGCAATGCCTGCAGTAAAAAAATGTTTATCTTAATTTTTGTCGTTGGCAGTTCCTGGCAAGCTAGGCCGCATACGGGCTTCTCCACAACAAAGGTAGGCTGCTGGTAGCTCCAGAGGGACTCTTGAAAATCCTCTTTTCCCCAGGAAAAGTTGGCGTCTGTGTACACCTAGAAAAGCCATGGTTTGTGCTTAAAGTAAAGAAATACTACTATAGTAGATGCCTCATTTCTCCTTGCAGTAGACCGTGCACATTACTCTCTTTCAATAAGCATTTAAACAGTCAGATGTAGGTAGTAGAAGCAGTTGAGAGTGAGATCACCTCACCTGTCTCCAGTTTGCAAAGAGGTGAGGCAGCTGCACCCTGTTGTAGAGCCTGTGCCCGTTGTACACCAATCCCTCCCTGTAGTTGATAGGAAACCCGACTAGTGCGCGACCTCCGGGCTTTGTCAGGCACCAGGCCCTTTAGGCAATAGAGCTTCATCATAATAGGAAAGTATCAGTCTTATCAGTAGCCACAGAATTGACACAATTTTCCTGCCTGGCCATGGTGATGAGATCCCCATGAGGATTCAGTTGATCTCCATAACGCCCCAAGCCACTGTGCTCCAGTGAGGAGTAAGAAATCACGAGATCAAACAGCTCCAGCTCCCCCTAAATGGATTAAACAAAACCAAAAGTGGTGGTTGGTTTCCATTGCCTGCTACTGCCATACAAATGTATTACCTTCAAAAACTTTTCTGAGATAACTTCAGGGGACATAATGACGATTTTGGGATGCTCGGATGTGATGTCTGTGTACTCTAGAGTTACCACCCTGGCTGCATCTAGTGACAGAAGCTTGGTCTCCAACCATGGACTCTTAACATAGTGGTACAAAAAAAGAGAGGTAAGTCAAACAACAATTCAGCAACAACAGTGTAATTTTTTTTTCTTACATGTGATACAGACCTTTATGTATGAACGTTCTGCATGATAAATATACCCACTTGACTTCCAATGACCAGAGCCGTCTTCCCCTGAACACCCCCGGTCAGGTTCTTGTCTGCCATGTGCCTCAGCATGTTGCTCCCGTCCCCGCCATACCCAGGGGCAAACGTGCCGCCTGCTGAGTGATGAGACGTCAACCTGTTGATCTGTGGTGATGCCACAAGGGGGAGTGGTGTGGTACATTTGGAAATGTGCTAGGTTCTAATTAAGTACTACGTATGTAGTTACTTGTGCTACTACTTCCTTTACCAGCTCTTTAGTCCAAGTTTTTCTCTTCATCGTGAACGATTCCTTCATGTACATGTGTCTTATTGGCAGCCTTCCCTGGTAGGAGAAGTCGTCTACCAAGAACCACGGTATCTGAAAGTGGATCAAGACCGGCTACGTCGCCGTATCCCAACCAATAGTAGTACCACTAGGGCCACAAATTGCTACGCCACTAGTGGTAATTAATCATGGGGTTGAAATTTGGGTTGCTTTATTTGGGTCCCCCTATTTTAACACCTGCTCTGACAACCCATCACTAAATGCACGATAGAGATGTTGGTTGGGTAGTGTTGGAGGGGAGTGAGGGAAGGGGTGGCGGGCCGACCCGACCTTTTGCGGAGGCTTCTCGAAGTCGGAGTCGGCGTCGATGTACGGGTTGGAGAAGAGGGCCGCGCAGTCGACCCTCTTCTCCAGCTCGGCCGACCAGACGCCGCGCGTCCTCCGCACTCTCTCCCTGTCCGCGCGCGTCTCGCAGATCTCTCCACAGGATTCCCTGATTTTCATGAGAGTTTACTACACTACTGTACCTGTAGCAGAGGTCTGCCTGCACTCTAGTAGTCTGACATGACAAAACCTGACTGATTCCAGCTTTCTCCTGAGGTCAAGTTCCAGGCGGGTCTCCGTGCTCGTGTCCAACGGTGCTCCCGGCACCACAGCGCGCGCCGATGTGGTGTCCTCCGGGTCGTAGAGTCGCCGGTTGTTGAGGGCGCCGAGGGCCTCGGCCTCTTTGCTCCCCCGCCGGTCCAGCAAGGAGGTGACCAGCAGGTAGCAGCAGGAAATGCAGAGGAAGGCGGACGTCTTGCTCCGGAAGAGGAGGAGGAGGCGCCTTCCGGACATTCCCAGCATTCCCGAACGGACTGGCAGGCGAGGGAGCAAAGAAATAACTAAAAAAAGTCCTAGAACTACTAGTGCTTGCTTGCAAGAAACACCTTTTTTAGCAAAGGTGTCACTTTTTTTGAAGAGGAGATCGAGGTACGAACATGGCAATTGGCAAGGGTATCTCTATGCAAGAAGCGAATGTCCCTGACCAAGAAATGTGCTAGTGCTAGAAGTTTGAGAGAAATCCTGAAACACTTGTACGAGTAAAAAGTCAAGGGAACACGCTAAAAAGGAATGCAGAAGCAACCTGACCAACATTTGGGACATTTTTGATTTTTCTTAACCACATGTGGTAAGTTGACATAAAATAATTTCTGCATAGTGATGTGCACGATTTATAAATGTGCGAGATAACCCCGCTGGCTGATCATCTAATGTGGCTAAAATGGGCTTTCCAGGCGACTAGTTGTGACTAAAATCTAAAAGTTTTCGGGCAGGATTTTCCCAACCCGGACACTAAACAAATTTTTAAGACATTTTTCTCATTTAGGAGGAAGTCAAAAACGTGTGAAAAACCCGAGAAATCGCAGGTTAATTAACATTCGTGTATGTCAGTATATTTACTTCTGAAAGGTTGACAGAAACGAATGTTTGTAGTATACATAATAACAAAATTGAAGCAAAATAAATAGCATTAGTATATGGGACACTGCTGGATAATCAATAGTGGGGAGGAGGCAGTTCAGGCACGTAGTGTTTCTTCCTCGTAAACTGTGGCACCTTAATTGTTGGGGGTCTTGCTTCAACTACACACTGGCATCTATCCCTTTGCGCAGAAGGCGTAGTTGCAAGAGAAGGTGGGCACCTTCAGGTAGTACACGTAGAACGTGTCGCCGTTGCCAGCGTCGCAGGTGCGGACCTGGTCAAGAAAGAATTTACAGTGCATGTGAAACTGGGAAATTTACTACCCGACGGGACTTTTAAGCTTACGAGCGTAAAATTCAGGTTTAAGCATGTAATGGAACATGTCATTAGCATACCACATCCATATTACCTTTTTTTCGTCAATTTGTTACGCTTGTAAGTTTAAAAGTCCCGTCGGGTAGTGCGTACATATCACACCTTTCCTCCCCACCTTTGTCTGCATCGTGTACTGGCAGGGCCCGTCCACCCACTCGAAGCAGATCTCCGAGTCCACTATCCCCTCGTGGACCTTGGGGTGCTCGCCGTTGAGCCACCCGACGATGTTGGTCCCGCACACCCGCCTGTCGTCCGCTCCGGGCGCCCTGGTGGGCAGGTAGGTGCCGGCGAAGTCCTTGAACCGGTACCAGCCCTCGTTGAGCTTCACGTTGGTGCCGGTGCTGCCCGGGCCGGGCTTGTCGCAGTAGAGCAGCGCGTCGTCCGACACCGACCCGGAGCCCGGGATGCGGCGCCACGGCTCCCGGAGGATGGTGTGGTCGTTGCAGGGACCCGTCCCGTTGTTCACCCGCTCCGGGCGGTAGGGGTTGTTGGCGGCGGGGGCGCCGGTGCCGCTGCCGTTGTTGGTGGTAAGCACGGCGACGGACACGAAGATGCCCAACAAGACGAGCCCGCTGCAACCAGAATTTTTTTTTTACTACGTGTGCTGTACATGTACATACAGGTATTTGATTTTGCAGGCTAAGAAATTTGCCACTTTTTATTGAACTTGGGCTATATTTACATAGGGTTGGGTGGTCTACTAGGTACTATTTCACTTTTCTAGTACCGTAGTATGACCTGGCAGCCCTGCTCGTAGCGACAAATTCGGGCGCAAAAAAGTAAATCTTACCCGAAGACTGTCGCGCACCCGGCCCAGAAGGCCCTGTTTCGCTGCCCCCTCCTCCTTTCCTCCCTCTGCTCCGGCGTCTCCCCCGGCTCCTGCACCAGGAAGGCCTCGGACCCGGCGCGGATCTTGCTCATGTTGTCGAAGGCTCGGCGGCTGCCGATGCTCTCTGAGATAAAAAAAAGAATATACGTTTTTTTAGGTCCAAATCTGTCATGATGACAGAACGAGTATAAATGCCTAACCAATATTGTTACCACTAGAGCAACACCAACAGCTGCACCACTAGTGGTAATTAGTGATGGGGTCAAAATTTGGGTTGCTTTAGGTTGCACTAAGGGTTCATTTTCTCACTATTTTAACACCTGCTCTGGCATCCGTCACTAAAAGCATGCTAGCGATATTATTGGCTGGGTAATCATTCGTTCCCTCTTCCCCTCTCTTGTTGAAAAATTGGGACTTATACGGTAGTATGTATGGAGGGGCCCGTTTCCGAAGAGTGGGTCGTGAATGTTTTATTAGCTTTCCCCCAACTCCACACACCTTTGGCTGCTTTTGCTTGCGTGAAAGCTCTTGCTACGCTTTCATGTGCTTAACTTTGCGGACTGCTTATTGGACACCGTCGTATTTGCCCCTCTCCCCCTAAAAAAAAACAGGATAATTCTGCGCAAAATAAGCAGGAAGATAACATTTTTTAATTATGTCTCCAAAAAAAGTTTCGGTTTAAGCTATGCCTCCCCCCCACAACCGCACACTGACCGTTGAGGCTGACGAGCATCGGCCTCCCGTCGTAGTTGTCATTGGGTGCGCCGTTCTGGCCCTTGGTCCTCCTCACGAGGAACCAGTCCTCCCTGGTGCCGGCGGTGTTGGCGGCAGCCCTGGAGTTGGGCTGCCCCAGGTTGATGCTGGCGAAGCCGAAGGCCGGGGAAGGGGAGGAGGAGGAGGCCGGGTTCTGCTGGAACTGGGGGCCAGGGGGACCCATCAGCTGCATGTTGGGAGGGAGCGACTGGAAGTTGTTGTTGCCGTTGGCGTTGCCGTTCGGGTAGCCGTTGTTGTTGTTGACGCCTGGGTTGTTGTTGTTGGGGTAGCCGTAGGGAGGGTTGATGTCTTGTTGGTACCCCTGCAGTATTATAGTAAATACATAGAGACGCAATACTACAACATAGAATTCTCTGCCATACTTGGTTTACGACTCCTGGAGGATGCTGGTGGTAGTAGTCCTTGGACGGGTCCATGGCATCCCGGTACTCGGGGTCGAACTGGGTCAGGTCGGGGTTCACGTGATCGATGAACTGGATCGACCTACGAGGACAACAGCAAACTTAATCTTGATTATGTTTCTAGTATCGGTATTATTATGCAAATAATTGTCACCTTCTTGTGGCATCCTCCTCAATGTCCTGCACCAGGCTGTCCCCCAGCCCGGAGGTGCCGTTGCTGTCGCCCGAGAAGACCCCCGCCGTTGTCTGAGTGCCGTAGTTCCACCTGGCAAACACGTAATATGAAAACAGCAGTCCAGACTTTTTGCAGTACGCATCACAAATATGAAATAAAATCACTTTCAAATATGTACAACTTATGGTCCAACCTAATTGACATAGATCTGGTCCATTACCTGAGCTTGGTCTCCTTTCTGCTTCTGTGCTTGCCGTGCTTGCCGTCGTGGAACCCCTCGTCGTCGCCGTCGCCGTCCTCTCCTCTCCGCTGGTATCTCCTCCTGCTCCGGCTCCGGCTCCTGCCTCGGCGGCGGTCCTCGGACTTGGACCGGCCATCCCGGTCTCCGTCGCGATCCCGTCGTCGGCCGCGTCCGTCGGCCGAGTTGCTCCTCCCTTCCTCCTCCTCCTCCTCGTCCTCCTCGATGACCGTCTTGATCCTCCTCTCCATCTCCCTGCGGTCGTCCTCCGTCTTGCGCGACTCGGACATGGACTTCTTCTTGTTCTCCCCGCCCGCGAAGATGTCCTGGGCGTTGCTCTTGCCGAACTCGGGCATCTCCTGATTGCTGTTCTTCTTCTCGCTGAGGATGTTGAAGGATTTCTTCTTGGGCGCCGGCAGCCAGGGAAGCAGCTCCGGTGTCTTCACCTCGCGCTTCTGACTGCTCGCCATCTTCTTTTCACTCACTAGCCAAAATTTAATCAAGATTTCTAGTTCCGAGATGCTGTCAAACTTCACGTGTTATTTTTCTTTTTGGTGCCATCACTTGACTTTTGCGTCAAACCTGCTTGTCAGTCTGGCTTGTTCGCCGCAGCGGAATATCCGCCTTTCCCGTCTGAATTACTCATCACAAGGCAAAGCGAAGACGGGTTATTGAATTTTTCCTCTCTCACCCCAAGAAAAAAAAACCCACGAGTGCTCGCCTTGTAGAAAGCCCTGCTTCTCCTTCCCCATGTCAGGGCCAACATGGGCGGCCCATTGTGTGCGTGGGGAGACTGTGTGAGGTGGAAGCGGTTGCTAGAAAACACGATTGGGTGGGTGGGTGAGGGGTGGGGGGAAGGCCCCGAATCAATGAGGAGGGGTCGGCTTGGGCAGGAGGAGAGAGAGTGGGGGGGGGAGGAAAAGGTGCGTGCTTTCACTTGTCACTGCGTGAATTTAGTTTGCAAAGACTTTCTTAGCTGTTTTTTTATGTACGCAAGCACTACTGTACGCTACTTTTGCTAAGTCTTGTTGCTTTCATAGTAATTGACATCAGTAGAAAAATATAAATGGTAAGTAGTTTTATCAGTTATCAGAATTCTTAGGTAAATTTAGTAGAAGTATCACACACAAAAAATAGAAACAATTTTGAAAAGAGGAATCAAAGGGTAAGGGGGGGGGGGCAAAAGAACTTGAAAACGCAGCCATCGTCAATAATTTCTGCACCCATTTTGTACGAGGAAAAGAGAGGAGGGGTGAGACACTGTTTGAGGAAAGAGACCTTGGGGAAAGGGAGGGAGAAGGAGGAGGCGGCGTATTTTTTCAAGTTCAGGTGCCCTAGCCAGGTATTGCCATCAGCGCACCTTGTAGACGTATCGGATCTGCGTTAGTTGCGGGACTGGTGTTAGTTGCGGACTGAAAGGAGAACTTTTTTTAGGGGGGGGGGGAGAAGAGGGCTCCAACCATTTAATGGCGGAAAAATATGCTTTATTCTTTTGATGTTTTTTCCCAGGCGTTTTAGTGTTTTGTTAAAAAAAAAAAAAAAAACCAGATGTTTTCACCGTCTCAACTTGTATCGGACGACAATTGTCAACTCATGTTTCAACTTAGTGGCACCACAACAGGCCTTGTTTCTTTGTTGCTGCTCCGCCCGGGGTCTGCCGGTCCAGGTCCGCGGATCTACAACGGGCTGATTACGGGACCCCAGGAGCTCCCGTTCCAGATGCAGATCGCCAAGGTTTGGAGTGACGGAGGTGGTCGTGAGAGGATTTGCATCTTTGGAGGGGCCACCTTGATTTCTCCCGAGTAGTGTGAGCTTTGGAAAGTTTGAAAAAATATATAAAAAAATATATAGATTTGTTGTTCTTTAGGGTGATTCTCACAAGTGCCCATCTGCTGTATGTGAAGAAACAGGGGTAAATAATACTGTAATAATGAGATTTTTTTTAGGATGTCTTGGGTATAAACAAGGGTTTTTTTCACACCCTTGTTGGCACACATAAAAGTGTGCTAACATTGTTTATACCCAAATTTGCCCATTTGCACCTAATGGGAACAAGTAAGCCTGTCCGCAATGCCTGCTGTGCAGGAGGAACAACACCAACAAGTTCGTCTTGACCTGGAAGCCGGAGCTTGAACAGTCTCAGGAGCGGAGCAACCAGAGCAGAAGGAGGATCTGCATCTTCGCAGGGCTGACAGACCGGAACAAGACGGACTCGGAGGAGCCCAGCAGGCAGAGGCACTCCTGGCTCAAGTGGGAGGTCCACCCGTACTTCATCCAGCCGACGAAGGGACCTGGAGTTGCAGACATGGGCAAGTTTTCCACCTCCCAAGTAGGTACCCATGGAGTACCAGCATTCCAGCATATGTCTTAGTTAATGTACGTAGTAGTAGTACAGTTTCATTCGCAAAGCCACCATGTTTTAAGCACCTTAATCTCGTGTAGGGTGGGACGTTGCGCTGGGTTGGCTGAAAGACCGGGTGACCGTGGACAGCCACGTGGGCCCGATCGAAGCGGCCTACCCGTTCAGGGCGAGGGACCCCGCGCACCGGGCCAACCTCCGGGGCAAGGAGATCTGGATCGTGGGAATGGGAGTCCACGACATCTTCGCACCAAGCAAGTCACTTGACTTCAAACCTGTGTATACCCGACGGGACTTTTAGGCTTACAAGCGTAACAAATTAGCGAAAAAACTTGTGACATATATGTAGTATTCTAATGACGTTTCATGACATGTTTAAAGCTGAATTTGTTACGCTCGCAAATTTAAAAATGACAAGCTTAAAGTCGGGTACTGGGTAGGACCTACACTAATGGTCCTTAGTTGATTTTTCCCTAAGCCGTCGCCAGCGTGTACAGGCGCAAGGGCAGGGTCCTGCTGGTGCCGGAGAGCCTGCTACCCAGGGACGCGTCCAGGGCCGTCGTTGGGTTCAGGGCGCACTTCGTCGCCGTGGGGAGGAAGACCACCGCGGCGAGCGTGCGCATGTTTGGGGAGCTCTCTGCGCATTTAGCGAGACATTGCGCATTTAGTTTTGCGCTTTTCTCGACGTCAGTTGCGGTATAGGTAGGTGTAGATAACTCACCATCATCAGTGCTGCTGCAGGGCGACAGCGGAGGAGCCATCACCGTGGTGGACGAGAACTGTCGCGGTTCTGCAACGGACTGCCATGCCCTCCTGGGGGTCATCTCGGGCGGACGCAGTCTAGGATGCAACATGCAACAGCTGTGTGAGTGAACTAACTGCCGGCTGGCACACCTGCAGATCTGCCCGACGGGACTTTTGGTCATTTTTTAGAGCAAAAAATGTGGCATTGATGTGTGGTAGTCTGATGACATGTTTTATTGCATGTTTCCAAGCGGAATTAGTAACAATTTGCTTCGCTCCATAATTGTCCCGTTGGGTGCTATACAAGTTGCCCTTTACTAGACAATAAGAGTGCCTCACCTTCCTGCACTTTCCTCGGGATCAACGTCTGGGACGTCAAGTCCTGGATTGCAAGGAAGTCGGGGGTGATTCTGGAGCCCTACGAGACTTCCAGCCCTGCAAGCTCCGGCGTTGCGAATTTCCCATGTCTAGGCCTCATCCTGATTTACGTGTATTTTTCTACAACTTGTGACGCACGTGGCAAAAAACATCATTGGTATTTTTTCTGAAAAATTGGTGCCATTATTTCTGAGTAGTTAGTAAAAGCCCAGAAAACCAAAAATATATAGCCCTTTTAAAGTTTCCACTTGCAAACACAGCGGGGTAGTTACATTTAGTGTTTGAGTGCCTCCAACTCTCAAAAGCACAAAAGATTGAATGATTCTACTTGCCCGCTATCAAAAAGTCAGTAATAGATGTTCTCTCTCCTGTTATTGGATCGATTTAACCCAAGCCCCTGTGAGACCAAGCAATTGCTGGCCTGAATTAAGGCAGCAAAACGGGAGAACAAATTGTCTTTTTGTTTGCACATAGTTGAGGTATATGGTTCATGCAACGCATTTCTTGACGGGTTAGTCACGCTGCAAAACTGTTACATTTTTTAATTACCATACCAAAGGTCATCAATGCATTAGGATAATACATTGCCTCTCACTTGATTAACCCGTCAAGTGTAAACTACAAGTAGCTTAAAACATGCTTTTTGTCTACTTACTTCAAATTAGTTTTATGTGCTGGAATTACTCAAGAAGAATTTTCAACTAAACAGATTAAATACCTCATACGTCTGTAACTGGAATGTAGTTTTTATGCCATGAAGCATTAGAGCACTATATTGCATTGTTGATGTACAAAGTTGAGGCAAACAAGAAGCATCTCCATGTGACTTTGCTTTGAAACAAGATGGCTATAAGAGTGGCTATAAAGTATGTACTGAAATGTAAACCCCAAATCATTTTCTTTTAGTTCTTTTATTCTGAAATTTCAGCAGCAACATTGTAACCAACGAGACAATTACTAAATGTGCCTTGCTGGGTGTGTCTTTCTGGTGCTATCGAGTTCCGTGAAGTACAGTACTAGGCTCAGTCTGCACCACCCCAATTGTAAACACACGAAACAGTAAAAAAAAGTCAGTCTGCCAGAGAGAGAGAGAGAGAGTTCGAGGGCATGTGCAACTTGCACCCAGGCGAGTCATGCTCATTAGGCAAGTCTTGCGCATCTTCCTCGTCTGTCTCTTGGTCCTGTCCTTCTCCGCCATGGCGTACAAAGCCATATCCAAGTACTGGGAGAGGAAGATCGGGGCTACAACCATTCACAAGACACAAAGGCAAATATCTAGCCACAGTTTAAGTATATTTTTACTACACAAAGTTTTTTTTTCCCCCGCAGAAAGTTCAAGTTCCCCACCATCAGCATCTGTGGTTTTGGCAAGAATACGACGTACTCTTGGGTAATCTGGGCGACACACCATTTGGACTTTGGATCAGGGTACATTGGGAAAAAAAACCCCCACATATTATCATGAAGCTTCTCTCTCCTTCAGGCCAAGCTTTCACTTTTACTTTTAAGTACGAGACTTTTCGAATTTTCCCGTGAAGCCAACGCGACGAAGCTCTCGCTGGAGGGCTTGTCCGGTCTGGGTCTGTGGGGCACCCGCCGGCCGTCGATGTTCGGCGTCACGACGGGCTACCCCGGCGACATGCTCTGCGACGACTACACCGCGCCGCCCAACGCCACCACGCCGTATGGGATGATGTCAGCACGTGTGAGAGACTTTGCTCGTAAAAGAATAACTATAGTTACTCAAGCATGTCAACAAACTTAGGATTATCTTATTTTTTAACTCGAGCTTACTGAAGAGGAAAAAAACCATGAGTTTGTCATGTTTCAACACTAGGAACCATCCTTCTTGTGTTGACGTAAGACTACGAGTATGTTTTTCCATATGTCAAGTCTCATCGTTGACGAGTTTTTTTTAGGGAAAGCCTAGCAGAGTCCTTTCTTTCCGCAGCTAACTATTGGCGTGCAGATTCCACCACTGGAAAGGAGTCCCAAGTATTTGATCTTACGTGCCTCCACGGAAGATGATCTGGGCCTGGTAAATCCCTTTTTCGGAGGTTTTCTCATCCTTCCAGTTTCAACTAGAGTTGAAAATTCTGCAAAATTTCATTACATAAGCATACTTTCCAGTAAAAACAAAGTATTAAGTAGAAAGGGCCACATCTGCAAAGAAGGAGGAAGCTACAGAAGGAAGGAGTAAGGCTGTTAAGAGAACAAAAGAGTGTTCACAACCTATGATCAAATAGTGACCTTTTGTGTCTTTCCTATTCTAAAGATGCGCAGAGCAATATCTTATGGAAAAAATTCCTTGTCTCCGTCATGGCAACAACGACAAACTTGGAGGCAAACTAGTGTGTGGCATGGCAGAAAAGCGCTTGCATGATGAACTCTGGAGGAATGGAGAAGTTGAGGTCAGAACACGCGTTTATATATGACCACTCGTATCTAGCACATTTACCGTATTGATATTTCTGTGTAGCTTCGGTGCCCTCCACCGTGCACAACCCAGACCTTCGAACTGACCCTGACATCATCAGTGGACCGAGATGCTATTAAAGGTAAAAACTGAACGTTTTTGTTGCCATGTGAAAAAAAAACCCAAAATAGCCAGTTGCACATCTCTACTTTACCAGCACCGGACACTGACATGGTGTTAATCCTTTACTTCGGGGAACCGTACGTCGTAGACTCTCAAGAATACCTGGTGTACGACTTTGGAAGTCTGGCTGGTGAAGTACGTTTGCCAAAGCCGAATGCGCACATCAGAAATAAGAAAAAAAATTGCGCTTTGGTGGCATCTGTTGCAGATGGGTGGCCTCCTGGGCGTCTTCTTGGGGGTGTCAGTGCTGACCATGTTCGACGGCTTGGCGGACTTGGCAGAATGGATCCTGGCAAAGGCAAAGGGCAGGCGGACCCAGGAGCATCCACCCGCCAACTTGTGTTAGCAAGCAGTTCAGACAGCTCGGTTAATAAATAGGAATATATCTCATCCTTCTACATTCACGATCAGCGTTTAGCATGCCTATTCTAAGAGTTATTTTTTAAAAAGGGTGCCACCCTACCAACAAAAAAGCACATTTGTGCGAGACAGAACATGTGCTCAACGGGATTTTCCACAGCGTCAAAAGAAAGAAAAAATGATGGCTTGACACCTTCACCTACCTAATTTTTGCCCCCTCTGCTGTCCTAATTCTCTTTAATGATCTTCTCCGAACGCGAGTGTGGAAAAGAGCTTCTCGAACCCACGGTTACTAAATAGTATGACTCCTAAACTTACAGGGCACACAAACAATTAAGCACATGTATATGTGGTCCAACCGTACAGAGTAAGTAACATTAATTTTGAAGCCAATTTTAGGCCGGGAAAGCGGTAGAAAGTTCATTTGCGGGCCCTAACGAGATGGGGTCTCTTTATTGTGGTGAGGGAGGGAGATAGTATAGTACTAGAGGGGGGAGCTTTCCAGAATGGGGAGAATGCTTCCATGGAAGTTCATTGCAGTGACAAATGACGACGCAGAAAGGCACTTTCCAGATAGGGTTCCCCCCCCCCCTAGTATGCTGCAGTTTTTGTTTCACCGAAGCGGTCGGTGGGAGTGATCTTTCCTACCAGGAACTGAGGGAAAATTTCCCTCCCAGAAAAATACACAACTACCCCATTACCACCCTCCAACTGTCCTTGGAGCCCAACACGACAACCAGGGGAGCTCTTCATTAGCCCTCGAGGCATCGAGACGAAATAAGCAAAAATTTGACGACCCCAGAATTCCCCCCAAAAGCCCTCTACAATGTCACCTTGCAAGAGATGCTTCTGCGTCGGCGACTCCGACCCTTCCTCTTCCTCTTCCTCCTCCTGCGCCCGCCGCGCCCTTAGCAAGATCGCGGACGTGGTCAAGCTTGCCGCCTTCCTCGTCTGCACCGTCGCCTTCGGGTGGAAGGTCCTACTACAACACATAGTCTATCCTAACATTCCCAGAAAAAAAATGACCAAAACGTCGATTCCAAACGAAACAACAACAGGTTCTGGACAGCTACCTCACGTTCGTCGCCCGGCGCACCGGGACCAACGTCGACGTCGTGGCCATCGGAGAGGCCGAAGACCTCCCGGCCTTCGCCATCTGCAGGCACGAGAAACAAGTAAAGTAATTTCATCTCTAACCTTATTGTTAAAAAAAACCCGGAAATTTACTGCCACTTATTACACACACCCCTCTCCCAGATCATGAATTTCTACGACAGCCGCGGCCAGAGCCTAGAGGAGCTCAACTTGACCGCGCCGCAGATGGCGGAGGCTCTGGAAGCGTTTTCCCGAGTTGAAGAGCATTCCTCCCAGTACGAGAGCTACGAGGACGCCTTCAGGGCCTTCCTGTACTCAGATGTCAACATGGTGGACAGGTAAGGGGAAGAACATTTCATGTACCTAATATTGTGTTTCTTCACCTGGACGTTAGATCCTTTCATACAAATGGACAAAACTGATATTTTTTACCATTCTTTTATATTTTTTTTATAGGGCAGTTGTCGGTGAAAGAAAGAGCTACCATGGCACCAACCACGAGAAGGGATCTTACGTCTCCGCACCTGCAGAGAATGCGTCAGACTGGAGAGTCTTGTTCCACCCACTCTACGGAAACTGCTTCTCGTTCAAGCCGAGGAATTTTGAAGGGGCACCAAAGTTCATCAAGTTGGTAGTTGATCTGAAGAGAGCCTTTCCTGCCAAGAGGATGCTTACCACAACTAGTACTACAACCACTACTACTATAACCACTACTACTACAACTACCACAACCACAACCACTACAACCACAACCACTACTACTACGACAACAACTACTACTACACCCCCAAGGACCCACATGGTGCTGATCCAGAAGAAAAACGGCGAGGTCATCCGGGTTCCGGGTCCTCCGCTAATTGAGCGGGTTTACATGGCCTCTCCGCCAAGGGAACTGGAGCCACAGGTCTTTCCTCAGCTGCCGGTTCCTCAACTGCCGGACGCCATGGTGGTGGTGAGAGAAATATGCTGTCCTACAGCAATCGCGGTCAGAGAACGGCAATGTTGTTGTTGTTGCTGTTGCTGTCCTTGTTGTTGTTAATGTATTTACTCAAACTTAGAAAAGTTTGAAAAAATTGTACTGTAGTAATACAGTACAGTACGAGTAGCATAGCACATAAGCAGTATGTACGTGAACTGATTCCTCTCTCCACATTCCAGGGTTTGTCGCCGCTCATGCAGGAGCCGCTCATGCTGTGTGAAAAGGAAGAGGAGGATGGAGAAGAGAAGGTCCCTGGACAGGAAAAAAGAGTGCTGAACTGTGCAACCTGGCTGGAGACGCCGGAACAGGTGCCCAGGACCAAGGAACCGGGATTCGGATACTCACTAGTGAGAAAAAAATCCATCGGTTTCGAAAGGTTAAAAAACTACAAACCCTCAAATGTTTTTGTTCAGATGACAGTTTACAAGGAAGGTGCGTTTACCAGGACCCACCAGTTGGTAAGCCAGGGCCATATGGACAACGAATACTACACGTTGGAGATGGAGGTCTTTGATCGGAAAAGGTGCACTTGTTCTATCCCTTCTTGTGTAGTGTTCTGCTAACAACCATATTTTTCTACACAAAGAATAAGGCATGTGAGACCCTGCGAGGATTCTGTTGACTACACCGAGGACTCTTGCCTCCTGCGTTGCCTCGTCACCAAGTTTGTCGACGAATACAAGTGCATCCATCCCAGGTTGGTGGGCATTGACGGGAGCAACCTCAGCGCCAAGGTTTGTGGCTACAGCGACTTGAAGGATCATGCTGCTGGGACTGATGACGGGACTGATCCAGGACTGGTCAGAATTAGACAGATCTACCACGCCTTTGATGAGAGCTCAGACATTAAGGTAAAAAAAAAGTTGCTTTGCTTAGTCAGATGTGATCTGTATAATAGTGGTTTGTTTTTTAATTTCTGCAGCTTAACAGGTGCGGTTGCCAGAGACCTTGCAGGGAGACAAGGTACAAACTGAACACGTACAAGTCACAAAAAGTGAGACACGTGCACAACAAGGACGCTACAGTTTATGGAGTCGTTCTGGTAAGTATAAGCATTACTTACAGTATTTTGGTTATTAAAAATGATACTGTGACTTCCTTAGCTTACTTAGCTGTCTTGGTGCTTTAAAGGACTTGATTCGTGACGTAACTTACAGTATAATAAAATTGTTGCCACTACTGCTTTGCTATTGTTCTACGTACAATGTTCCAATTGCCGTACTTCCTGTAAGATAAGTTTTTTTGTCTTCTGTTTCCAGTTTCCCAACAATTTCAAGGTCTACACCTACCACATGCTGTACACGGGCAGTGACTTCCTTGCTGACATTGGTGGCTACCTTGGCCTCTTCCTTGGCCTCTCAGTCTTTGGCGTGGTGGAGATGGTGGCCAAGGTGTTCAACTGCAAGTGTGACAAAGAAGAGAAAGAAGAAAATGTGGCAGATGAGACTGCCAAGCAATCATGCAAGGATTCCAGCAAAGACACCTTGCTAACAGGGGTGGAGGCCAAGTATAGGGTGGATGATGAGGAGAAGACGCAAGAGATTTGAAAGCCAGACCAAGAGTGTAACTTGTATCAAAACTACCAAAACTGCAGCATCAAATTCAAATATTGCCTAGTAATACTATACATTTTATGTGCTCTGTTTATTTTTTGTGCTAGATGCACTCTTCACTTTTAACTATTGTACTGTACTGTATATAGGTACGTAGATACATACCCCACAGTTCAAAAATTATGTCGCAATTCTTTTTTTCAATTTAGAGCTTTAATATTAAAGCCACAAGAATGCACAATACCTCTTTTTAAAGCTCAATCCTTCCCCGAGGTGCACCGGAAGCCAGATTTTTGATTTTTTCCCCTGAACTAAAGC
>JAAUYM010063892.1_pt1 | contig 18129 bp, 22 predicted proteins | sample 7278001 | NCBI WGS metagenome assembly JAAUYM01 (sample SAMN14350224, study PRJNA611818) | marine sediment metagenome | isolation source: surface marine sediment (1.8m) | place: French Polynesia: Moorea | collected 2018-08
CTTCCTCCTCTATCTCTTCCTCTTACTCCTCTTCTCCTCCTACTCTTGCTCCTCCTCCTCCTCCTCCTCCTCCTCCTCCTCCTCCCCCTCCCCCCTCGCGAATTCGACAACCCTCGCTAATTCGACATTTTGGCTGGCAACCGAATTTGTCGAATTATCGAGGGGCTACTGTACTAGTTAATTGCGGGGCGGGGGGGACGGGGGGGACGGGGGGACACTGTCAGAGCTCGACATAGCTATAGCTGGAAAAAGCCAAATTGAATCCGTCCGGAAGCAGGCAAAAAGCATGACAAAATGCGGAGTCTTTATTTTTGGCACAATATGATGTGTGTGTGTATTACAAGGCAAAAATTACTTAGTAGTAGGCTTCGTAGTACAGTTGATACAAAATGACAAAAGAAAAATACCGCTTCCCCACATTTCGAGATAAAAAGAAATAGTAAATGGTGAGGGAGGGAGGGAGACAAAAAAGGGACAATAGAGGATCGAAAGAAATGCTATCTTCTAGGCGAGGTCTGGTCTGTGTCCTCCCTTCCCTTCCTCCCTCTCTCATTCCCTCCCTCCAGTGTGCAAAACAAAGAAAGTGAAATCGTGCTCGCAATAAGCTTCCCACCGCCCCCCCAAAAATAAGGATTTGACCAGAATTCCGTGTAGGGGGAATTCCCTTCCTGCATGCTGTTGTTGTTCTGCGTAGTAGTAGAACGGTATGAGAAAAATCATCATCATATCCCCCTTCCCCTCTTCCTGACTGTTCTGTATGTATGTATCACTGTATCACAGGGTGAGTTCTTATTTCCTTTTCCGTCTTCGGCGATAAGCACGAGCGTCCGTGCGACATTTTGATGCGGAACGCACTGAAAGTCGAAAAAAAAGCGGGCAAACGTGTCATAAGTTATCACAATTAAATAATTGCTCACTCCTCTTTTGTTTTCTTCGTCCTCTGTTCCTCCCTCTGCGGGAAGCACACTACCTCCTCTTCCCGTCTGGAGACGACGAGGAGGACGAGGTGCCAGTGGAGTCGTCAGAAGAGTCCAACCTCGGGGGTCGGAGGACGAGTCCACCGCCCGATGCGACACCCCCAGCGCCAGCCCCAGCGCCGACGCCGCCAACCAGCTGGTGGCGCTGCTGGTGGCGCCGGAAGGGGGAGGCGCGGTTCGCGGCACCGTCGTCAGAACTGCTGTACTCCGCGGCGTCGTTCGTGAACATGTGGTAGGGGAAGCTGTGGTACTTCCTCAACATGGGGTGTTGGAGTTGCTGCTGCTGCTGCTGTTGAAGCTGCAGAAGCTGCTGGTCCGCCGCGGCCGCTTTTGCGGATAGCTGGTGCGGCTCAGTCGCTGGCGACCTGATTTGCTGTTGCTGCTGCTGCGGGTGATAGAACCCCGGCGCAATGTAGTATGATTGTGGCATGTGGCTGCTGGATCGGGTCACTGCTCGCTTATGCAGCCCGTTTGTGACGCCACCGCCGTCCGCCACAGCTGTCTTCTTTGAGCTGCCGCTCTCCTCCGAGACGTTGTTGTTCTTCGGTTTGTGGTGGTGTCCCCTAGGGCCCCTCTCCTCTCTGACACCGTCGCTCTCGCCCCTCTTGGCCTCCTCCTCTTTCACTCTGCTCATCTTGAACCCATTGTTCTTTGTCGACCTCGGCGTGGAAGTTGCGTACTCCTGGGCGTACCCGTCCGGCAGGCTGGAGATGTATGCCAGCTTCTTCTGCTGCGACGGCTCCGCCGCAGCTGCGGCTGTGGCAGAGGTAGAGTCCCCGTTACCGCCCTTGCCGCTGTAGTGGTGGTGATGGTGGCGACGATGGTGATGGTGGTGGTGGTGCTTATGGTTGTGGCAGTGCGGTTTGGAGGAGGAGGACGTCGAGGCGCCGTTGTTGTCACTGCTGCCGCGACGAGACCCGTTCTCGTCGTCCCTGAATCCCATGTTGATGGTGTAGCACATCTGTTGCTGTTGCTGTTGCTGCGGGAATCCCTGTTGGTGGTGACGCGGCTGACCGAAGTGACAGCTGATGGTAGTAGGGGTAGAAAGACCGGAAGATCTGCAGGCAAAATAGCAAAATTGGAATAAAAACGAGAGTTGTAACTAGAACAAGAAAGGAATCTTTCCCTGTATGTACTGTACCTGGTAGACTTGCTAGACTTTCCTCTCCCTGGCTGGCATGAGCCCGGTCCAAAGAACGAGAGCAGGACCGGGAGGAGCACAAGCCCGTGGAGAATGCCGAGAGAGATGACGAGGAAGATCATCTTGAAAAAGGTGACAAAGAGGTACGATGGCGCAAACGCGAGCCCAAAGACCCCGAGAATGGTTGACCCGGCGCCCTGGAGGATGGGCACCCCTAGGGCGTACAGGCTGCCCCGGATGCGCTCGTCGGATGTCTTGTCTGCCTCCGTCAAGTAGTGGTAGGAGATGTGGGCGGAGAAGTCGACGGAGAAGCCGATGCACATGATTAGGTTGATGAGGGCCACACCGTCCAAGTTGACACCCCACCTAGAGGAAAAGTTAAACGTAAGAACTACGCGTGAACGTCTGCCAGAGGTGTAATGTGGTGGTCACGGGTCTCCTAGGATCCTTTTCTTATTAGGCGGGTTGTGTACCATGCAAAATGTTTGTTCGTTTTTACCTACTACAGTAGTAAGGTAATGCCGATTGGTCCTTTAACAAACTGAGGAGGAAGGTACCAGGTGCTGTGCACGTCTGTAAGCTAGGGTGGTCGTACGCCTTTATCATTTCGAGGTACGCACACACGTACATACTGTCCCTCCCCAAAAAAGCTGTACAGCTAAGCAGAATTTCGGGGACGGTCGTAAAAATAATATAACCCTCCCAGGTACTACCCACAGGGAGGCCAACCACTGACAAAGAAGGCAAGGAATTTTTTGAACTGTCATCGTAACTTCGAAAGCTTTTTAAAAGTAAACCTTTTTCCTTACCACGTCATGAATCCAACCACCCCGACCTGGATGGAGAAAATTGACAGGGCAATCCACAGGGAGGAGACAAAGGTCGGGATGAGGACGAGTGCGATAACCACCATCACCACGGCCGTCACCAGGACGCACTGGATCGTCTGGGGACGGATCGCCAGGTACTGCGAGTGGAGACGGAGAGCGGGAGAGAAAAAGGAAAGTGCATTAAAAGTTTTCCCATAAATTTTGACGTATTGTTATTCATATACAGTATCAACATACATACTACGTACTGTGTGGGTACGTTACATGAGGGGGACAGTGGAAATAGGAGGTACGAGAAATGAAACATGTGAGAAAGAAAAGTCTCTGGTGTGACAGGTAAAAAGAGAGGGAGGATTTTCTTCCTTTTAAATTGGAGGGGAGAGGGGAAGAAGGCAGTAACCAGCAGCAGCAAGGGGGTGGGTTGGTACTTGGCAGGGTGAGTGCACGCAGAGGACGACTTAAATTGTAAAAAAAAAGTGCTATAGCGATTAGGAACTTTTCACAAAAGGGAAAAAGACAAAAAGACATAGTCGTCTCAATGGGCAGTAAATGTTGGTTAAATGCTGAATCATGACACCGCCCATCTGCGGCTGGCCGGGCTGTGTGTCGTGCCAGCATCAATATACTACTGTACTGCCTCCACGATCTTGACCTACTTTTGGGGTGCCCTTTTCTTTCCCCCATTCTTCTTCTCTCACATTGCCTCCAGAAAGAGGGATTTTCCCCCTCCTCCATCACATGCAATCGAAGTCAAACGCTGATATAGGCACGGCTCCCTCGCCTTAAAAAAGTTTTTGGCTCGCTCAGAAGCAGGTTTTTGTTTCACGTTGGCCATCTCCAGTTGTCCTGTGCTGGTGAAGCACGAGTATGAAGACGTCTGTCTCCTTCTGGATAGTTTTTGTAGTACCATTCGAGCCCAGTGCAAGCAAATTCGATCACTCTCTCCCGTTATGTTATCGTCAACGACGACAACTACGAAGGCGAGAGGACAAAGCGAATTACAAATCCCTCTCTCTCGTCACAACCTCTCCCTCCCCCCCGATGCAAAAAAAGAGAGAGATTTAATTGTCTAAAAAAAACTCGATTGACAGGTGTCGTTGGATCAAACCGAAGTGAGACAAGATTAGTCATAAAAAGTCATCCATTCCATGTACATAGTAGTACGTCCGTTTGTCTTTGAGAGCGTAATGACAAGAGCACCGGCAAGAATGGCAACAAAACCGTTTGTGGACTTGCGACCACTAGCCTCGCGGTTTGAAGCAAAGTGTAGTTTGGAGGGGGCAAGGCGGTTAACAATTTGCTGAAATTGCAACAAGTCTTGTACAAGGAGGGAGCGTGTGGGGGATATGCACCTTGCAGATGTGTGTAATTGCTGCAGAAATAAACAGAGAGACAGAGAGAGAGAGAGAGAGATCGACCTTCTACACCTCACTGAGTTACACTACCTGGTCGATGTAGATAAAGAAAGGTTGGAAGACGACCACGTCGAAGTCCTCGTTGGAGAAGCGGTGGCAGATGTCCCTCAGTTCGGCCACCATTTTCTGCTCCATGTAAGAGTCCATGATGTTGTGGCCCTACATTAACGGAAGGAAGAGAAAGATGATGAAGAATTGCATTCTATGTACCTACAGTATAGAGCTCTTGTCTGCCTGAGGCGGAGGGGGTGGAGGCGGATTGTTGTACGTACAGCATGTCCATTGAAAAACGAATACCTTGTGCTTAATAAAGAATGCAAATGGTAAAACGATTTAGTTTTTGAAGTACAAGTAAATTTCAAAATAACCTTTCAAAATCCAAAATGCTTCGTGTTAACCAAAAAACATTAAACTAAATTCATGTTTTATTAAGGGAAAGACCGAAGGAGTATCCAGTTTTTTTTGTGGACATGCTGTATGTACGTACATACTAGTATTACTACAATTTGCATTGCGGGAAGGAGATGGGAGAAGAAATGGCGAAAGGTCTGACTTCCTTACTACTAGTACACAGTAGGTGTGTTTGTGTGTACTATGTCAATTTTTGCAGATTTTTGCAACTACCTACTTCCGCCACGACTTCCTCTCTCCCTCCTCTGACGTAAAATTCCTGGGTTTTTCCACGCTTTTTTCCTCTTTCGAAACATTGCTTGCAACAGCGTCTTTTCATTTTTTTTTTAATGAAAAAACTCGATTTTAGAAACCTAAAGCGGGGGAATTACTCGCCATCTCGCAATTTGAAAATGTAGAACGCAGCCCTTTTCCATAATAAAGTGAAAGTAGAAAAGCTAATGCGAAACAGGCATCACTTTCTTCAGCCTCGAGGGCAAAAAAAGACGCTTCGAAAAAAAGGTGTACAGTAGGGTACAGTACAGTATACTAGACCACATCATGGTTGGTCGCTCTTGCGCTTCCATTCGTTTTCAAGAGAAGGGAGGCAAGGAAGAGGAGGGGGGTCATCAGGAAAAAAGGAGGAGGAGAAAAAACGCTGGCACAAGTAGGGCAGACTCGCATTTCACGGAAGGAAATTGGACAATTTCGTCATGTGAGAGTTCACGTCGCCTTGTCACATGTGCCTGGAGGCGCGAGTGCAACCGCAGGAGGGTCTTTTTCAAAGGATCTGCTGACTCCCCAGTTTCTCAACTCGAGAAAAAGAGGGAAGAGGGAGGGAGAAGGGATAAAGCGCAGAAGCAGCCCCAGGACAATTGAATCCTCAGTTACTTCACACTCTTTCACTTCGCGTGGGCGCAGCAATTCTAGACGTGTTAAAGCTTCAAGCAGCTTGTAATACCTGAATGAGGAACCTGGCCGCGGTGACTCTGCTGCCGTCCTCCGAGAAGGCCACGTCCAAGTTGTTCTCTGCCCACGGGTCGGCCAAATAGACCTCCCTCAGGGTGCGAGCGAAAGACTTCTCAGTAGATACGTCCAAGCCGAAAGACGAGGTGGAGGATTCCTCTCCTTCGGCTTCGTCGTAGTCGCTGGGGAAGCCCTTGGTCCGCTCCACGTAGTCGAGAAAGTCCCTGAGCCAGGACTGGGTGACGCGGGCGTCCACGTAGGTGGAGTTCTCCAGGTATTGCATCACCAACTCGATCCTGAGGTGTCGGGCGGGGGAGGCGGAAGAACGTTTAGCTGTACTTTAGTACATACGACAGGACTCTCGGGCTCTCTTTCTGTCTCACCTGTCCTGCACATCTGGAGCCGAGAAGTCGAGCGTCGGTCCGCTAAACACGACGCTGATGGTGAAGGCGTACTCCTTAAAGAACTGGTCTTCCAGGTCGTAGTACTTGACGGAGTAGGAGTCGTAGTTTGCTGTGTTGCGCTTCTCCAGGCCCTCCTTGATGTGCGTCACCCCCCAGCAGGCAGAGACGATGTAGACCCCGTAGAGCAACAGGACTAAGGTCTGAAAAACCAGCCGCAAACTCGCAGTCTTGAGAAATCGTTCACACAGACTTCGTTTCAATTATCGCCGCTGACCTTGACCCAAGCCTTTCCTAGCGCGACTCCCACCACGTCCCTGAAGAATACCATCCCCGCGTGGTCCACGTTGTCGGCCGGGTTCCTTGGATCGCCCGGGTCGATCCCGCCGGTGCAGAGGGCGCGGCGCAGGCAGCCCAGTCCGGAGGAGCGGGACTTGGGCGTGACCTCGACGCAGGGGAGGGCGCCGTGGCGGTTCGACTTCTCCGCGCGACCGGCGAGGGCCTGAAGGTAGCATATGTACGTACGTACAGTGGGGGAAAGAGAGGAGTGAAATGAGGACGAGATTAGGGTCAAGAAGTAAATTTACGTATTTTAATGATTGCAGCTTAGGGATTCCGTTTACCGCACATGTTTCAAGAAGATTCGTACATATACGTACAACAAACTCGTATGTTCGGTTCTTTCTTCTACGGAAGTTGTCCTCAGGCGTCATTGCTGCTTAGCGGAGCAAGCCAAATAAGAATGGAGGAGAGGCGGGGAGGAGAGGAGGGAGGGGGCGGGGAGAAGAAGAAGAGAGTTAGAGAGGCAGTCAAATCTCTTTGTGCCAAGGAGGCTCCTTTTGCCATTCGAAGAGTGAGCAAGTGAGTGGCCCACTTGAGAATCTTTTTTTCTTCTTCTTTCTTTCCTTCTCCGCAACAAGTCAATAAAATCGCGGAACCATCATGCGCTCGCTCGCGTGTGTGCGCCTCTTGATTCAATTTACAACCGGAGTTGTAGGAGTGGCCTTTTTTCTTCTCTCTCTCTCATACACACATATCGATTGTAGTCCAATAACAATGAAACATGCTGCAACTCCTCTTGCAATTTAATTCGCCCGTCTCCTTCCTCCCTCTCCTTTCTTGGTCGATGAGTAACTGCTCAAATGCACCCCGAGGCAATCTCTCTGTCCCCCTCTCTCTCTGTCTTTACGTCCCGCACTCTCTTTTCCCAGCAGGCAGCCATTTCTTTGTTGCATGCCCATTATTACTACGGGGGCTTACTACTCAAGAAGACTACGAGTATTTGCATCTTTTCCTCCTCTCTCGACTAAACGCCCGGTGTACAGTATAGTCTGCTCTGTGCCTAATTAACCGTGTTTTGCCTGAGCTGCGAGCTGATTCTTCCGTCGACACTTCGGCAACTCACCAGGCAGCCTCCGAAGAAGGTGACGTGCCAGATGTAGATAAACCCGACGGCCACCCCGGTGTAGAGGCAGTAGATTCGGACGGAGGGGATGGGGGTGAAGGCACCGCACATAAAGCTCAGGAAGTCGGTGAGGCTGGTCACGGTGATGGAGACGGCGGCGTCGCTGTACGCCCTGCACAGAGACCGTGTATTACAGATGCGTCAAAAAGGATGTGCTTATGTACTACACAATGCTATAAACCTATCTGATGCCACGCAGCGGGGGGGGGGGGGAGGGGAGAGGGGACCAGCACTTTTTTCGTGTCGGGATGGATATTTAATATGGCTGGTCTGCATGAGCATCATGGGTGGGCGAGAAAAAAAACCGGCCGGCTTCCTTTGTCTCTCGCTTTACTACCAGCAAGGAGATGAGAGAGGTGGAAAGAGGACGCCGGTTAATAAGATTGCACTACAGGGCTGGCGTGACTCACCCTCTCATTTTGGCCCGACTAACAGAGTTCGAGTTACTACGGTCGCAATTAAGGTTGGATGGAAGGGGGGGGGCGAGGAGGGTCAAACGACAATCAAGGTGCGAAGAGATTGCGTGGGAGGTGTTGCTGACCTTGAAGAAGAGTGTACGATAATGTGGGAGGGGGTGGCATTTCCCCTCTCCCCTCCCGATCATAGTAGAACCCATTCACAAAAACTGCCTCCAATTTGTGCGGGAAGGGGAGAGGCAACATGAGAGGCTCTGTTTAGGAAAGATAGGCCCGCACCTTCCCATCCTCTCCGGCACCGAGAGATGAGGCGAGGCCCTCCTCCAGGAGCTGAGAGTGACGAAGGTGTCGTCGATGCCGATGCCGAATAGGAGGAAGGGCGCAGCCATCACCAGCGAGATGAACTCCACCCCGATGTAGCAGCAGAATCCGAAGCCGGCAAGGGAAGCCAGACCCTGCGGAAAGGAGAGAGGGGGACGCTCAAGAGAGGGTACAGGTATTGGCGCAGAAGACGATGTTTTGAGGTTTTTTTTCTTCTCCTGACCGCGGAAAGAAGCCCCGCCAGCCCCGCAAGGGGCTTCGACCTCGCTGCGTCAGGATCCGTGGCCGCAACCGCGGAAAAGACGATCATGGCCAACACGTTGAAGACGAGGGTGCCGGTCACGCTCAGACGCGACTTCTCCATCTCCCATGCTGGAGTATTGGAGACGAACATCCCAACCTGAAAAGTTTATATTTTCATACATATTTTTCCATTTCCTTTCATCTACTACCAAAGCAAAGCGAACGGAAGGAAGAATAAAATTTCCATTTCTTTTTAAAAAGAGATCCACCTTCATGGGGGGAGGGAGGGGTCGTGAGAACAGGCGTAGACGACAGAGGTCGTGGAAAAATTGGTCGGAGAAAGAGACAATGTACTAGTACCTAATAGTATGGTGTACCACAGCAAATTCAATCACATGATGTGGATTCATGTTGTTCCATGAAAAACCTGAACGTCTTTCTCTGCAGAATAATACCTAGTACCACTATTATTCAAGTCAAATTGTTGCTCTTTTTTGGGTCTGCGAAAGCGAAGTTTGTTCACCTTGAAATAAAGGGGGAGGGTTACGACGAAGACATATCTCCTCCCTTCCTCCTCTTTCTTCCACTATTTCTCCTTCTCTGCCGCCTCCTCCTCCTCCTCCTTTCCTCCAAAGGCTTCTTTGCCTCATGTGAGCGTGTTAGGTGCGTGCGCGCCTGGTGGCTGAGTAACTGTGAACTTTGCATTTTCACCCCCAAGGAACCTCCCTCCCCCACTCCCGATAAGGGGGAGGCAAGGAAGGAGGAGGACGGGGGAAAAAAGTGCCAAAATTTGCTGCTGCTGGTGGAGCTGGCACAAACGGCCACTTTGGTCGAAAAGAAACAAGGCTGTGCGTAAGCGGATCTCTCACTGCCAACATGGCGATTTTTTTTGTTCCCCCTGGCAGTACCGATTTGCACTAAAAGCAGGAGGAAAGAAGAAAAGTACTTGAAACAAGGAGCTGTGAAAGGACTCCTCATGGAACTGAAACCGTTGTGTTTGTTTCGTCCTTTAGTGTGCCTAGTTATTGTACGTATAGACCAAATCCTCTCACTCCACATTATTAGCCTTTGCACGCAGTAGGAAATAGGAGATATTAACGCGCGCTCCTACTCGGCGCACTGGCAACAGCGCAGCCATAAATATATCAATGCATCAAAACCTTAGAAATTGCGCTCACCATCACTGAATACCACATCGTACAGCACTAGCACTCGTAGTCTAGACACAAACATAAAAAGATCAAAAAAACCGCTAGAACTATCTTATAAGCATACTATGTATGGACTTGGTTTTTCAAAAAACTATACGTAACTAGTTACATATGTAGTATGTACGTATGTACCCACAGTAAATCCCAGCACAGTAGAATAGATCCACTCATCCACCTACCTCTAGGTCTGGCGCGTACACCTCGGCTAGCGTCTGCACATCCCTGAGCAGTGCCTTCTCCCACCTGTCCCCGACCCTGCGCTGCCAGTCCTCGCTAGAGTCCAGAAAGTACGCCAGGGCGACGGCGCCAACGCCGGAGACGGTCCCGCGGTCGCTCAGCTCGACGCCGCCAAAGAAGGCCGGCAGGGTAAAGCGCTCGAAGGTGTACGGGCTGAAGAACAGCGGGTAGGTGAGGTTGACCTCGCCGGACTCGACGTCAGGCACCAGCTCGGAGAGGCGGAGGATCTCGTTGTCGTAGCAGTATCCCATCCACTTGGCGCAAAGGTCCTCGTAGCGGAGGTCGGCGGTGGAGGCGCCGTCGTTGCCGCCGACCGTGTCTAAAGCGCCTTCGCCGCCGCTGAGGGACGCGCTCACGTTGTACACGATCTGACAACAAAGTAAAAAAAAAAAGGACAACTTGTCTTAGAAACTTTCTGAGACATTTCAGAAATGTCTTCATCTTTCCCTCCGTCCTAACCCCCCCCCCCAGGAAGTCCGTGTAAGAGAGAGAGAGAGAGAGAAAGGGCAGCTAAAATGCATTTTGTTCAGAAGGGAAAAAATTAAGAAAACTTGTGATTTCTGTCGTCATTTCCTCAAAGAATTTTTTTTGCTAGTGGTGGTGGTGTTTGCAAGGAGGCGTCTGCTTCCTCCTCCTCCTTCCCTCCTTCCAACACCGAGGGAAGCAGAAAAAGTCCTTCTAGGAAGTGAGTGACGAGAAGGCAGGAAGGGAGGGAGGAGTTTTTGTGCCCCCCCCCCCATGAGCACACAGACAAAAAGCCGCCTCCCATACGATTCCAGCTTTAGAGGAACAGAGGAGGCAAAAAAAATTGGACATCGGCAGACAAACTGTACTAGGGCCCCCTGAACAAGTTTCGAAGACCCGCCGCCTGCCTGCCTGCCTCCCGTCTCTGAGTCCTGCCTATGCCCTGCTGGCGGTTTATCAACTCTCTCTTCTCGGTCTCAGGACAATTGAGAGTTTGGATGGTGGGTTTTTCCCCATGGCAACGAAGAACACCCTGGGTGGAGATCAAATCTCTCTCTCTCTTCTCACAAACAACAACAAAGAAAGACCCTCTCTCTTCCTCCTCCTCCTCCCTCGGTTGTCCTCCTCGAGCCAGCAACACTCCCTCCACTCCATCCCTTCCTCCCCTTGCCACGATAAAGTCATTGAACTCTAGTTCCCATTGTCCTGCTGCCCAAACGGTGATGTTATTTTCCCCAAACTGTTGGTGGATTCCGTAGCTTTTTTTCCGAATTGATCTCTTTAGGAATCTTTGGGCCTGATTTTGGCCACTCTTGCAAACTAGCATTGTAAGTTTTCTAGTACACAAACTCAGCAAGAGGTCACGAGAAAAAGATCTATTCCAACTTAAATTTATCTTTCTGCTATAGTCATATATGTACGTACATGGTAAGTCCATGGATGCCCTTCCCGTTCTGCCCCCCTTCCACTCCCCAATTGTAATCTGTCCAGTAAAGATTGTTGCACAGTTCAGTACAATGGTGACAGCATAAGCTAATGTAGTTATTAATAGACAAGTACCATGTTAGGGCGTCTACTCTCTTTATCTCCATCTCCACGCGCAAAAAAGGCGTGATAACTTGTAACGAGTCTAGAAATTCTGTTGTGATCTCTCTTTCTAATTCTCAGGAACCAAATTTTCCCACCTTTGCTTAGCTTCTCATCGTGCACGCGTATGCGTGTCTTTACCTGGTCCAGATAGAGCAGCTGGTTCCACAGCGCCGTCCTCACCATTGTCCCGCCGTCCTTGGCCGTCACCACTAGGCGGGCAAATTTGCCCACGCGGGTCATCCTGAGAGAGCGGAAATGGAGAAAAAAAAGCAGTTAAAGAGAAAGTGCAAACCTTAATCGACCGGCCATGTACCGGAGCAACGGGAGCAAAAGTCGCCTCACCTGGAGGACTTGAACGCCGTGTAGTTGGTTGGGAAGAACCGCTCGACGTCGGTCCGCTCCCTCTTGGCCAGCCCGTTGACCGGGGAGAAGAGGTACTCCGGATCGTACTCGTAGTCCATCTGCTGGAACCCGGTGATACACAGCGCCGTCAGTAGGGCCGGCACCAGAATGAAGTACCACGGCCTGCTCCCGATGGCGTGGCCCAGGCGGTAGAACAGGCGCTTCAGCGCCTCATCCAGCCACTGGCAACCCATGTCCAGAATTTATACTGGTATGAAGTGACAACAACAGTAGTACCACACTTGTGTCAGAATCTCACTGCAATCCGCTCTCTCTCTCTCATCTACTGAGGATGGAGCGATGCGTCCGACAGATTCTCTTTCTTCGGAATACCATCGTTATTCTTCCCGCATGGGAGTTTTTTAAATCTCCGATATTTACCTCGCTTTTCGGGATTTCCCCGAAAAGAAGAGGGAGGAGGGAAGGATTTCGTTTGTTGTACTGGGTCCCACCGCCAAACACACTTCACCTTTCTCCTCCTTTTCCTCCTCGTTGCAAGAAGATCCGTATCCGGTTCAAACGCCCCCCACTCACTCACTTACTCACATGCACGCACAGCCGCGGCGGGGGAGGGAGGGAGACTGCAGAGTATGAGGCCGCGTCAGTGCGTACGCGCAAGAAGACGTGTACGCAAAAGAAGCGTCACTTCCAGAAAGAGGAGAGGAGAGGGGGGATTATCCTTGCGAGTGTGCGCGTTTATCCCCGCCATATACGACTTGTGTGGGTGGGCGGAGATGGACGGGTTGGTTGGTGTGGGGTGGGGGGGGATGAGGGGGAGGACAAGACGGAGGAGGAAAGGGAGGAGACAGAGGGGGAACTTGGGAGTAAGATTCCGCTGGCGCTTCTTCAGAAATGAGAAGAAGGGATTAAAAACCAGCCCCCTCCTCGTCCCAACACTTGTGTCGCCGTCACCGCAACTGCCGCTGCGACTGCCGCTACCGCTGCCAGTGCCGTGGCCGCCTCCATCGCGACAAGCAAACATGAAGCTTCTTCTCCTAGTACCTCAATCGTCCCCTGCGCCCTCGCCCTCGCCCTCGCCGTCGCCCTCGTCCTCACCGTCGCTCTCGCCGTCGCCGTCGCGGTTGCCGTTGCCTCCCACTTGAGCCAATGATGATATGCAATCGCTCGCACACTGTAGCATATGTGGCCGGGAAAGGGGAGGGGGAGGAGGAGGAGGGAGTTGCTTTCGTTCGAATCACCACACTGTTTAAAGTGTCCTCTCAGTGTACATGTAGGGGAATTCCCAAATAAAAACAATTCCTCCCTTTGTCCGCCCTTGCGCCCTATGGGACGAGAAGGAACAGGATGTGCCGCACACGTATTTTGACTCTGAGAGAGGTCTCTCACTCTTCCTTTCACTGCCAGCAACACAATTTTTTTTTCTACTAGAAACGCTCTGCTCCTCCTTAGAAGGCACTTCCAAAACTGATCCTCCTCTTCCTCCTTTTTCCCAGCTGTCAAGGCGGAGGAAGAGAGGGGCTCAGGAAGAGACTGCTGAGGACAGAAACCACCACCAGCACCACCACCAATGCTGCCGTCGTAAGTTCCTACGCTTCCTTCCACCTTCTCTTTCTCTCTCCCTCCGCCGCCGCTGGCGCCGCCGCAGCCAAGAAGGAAAGGGAACCTTCTCCTCCTCCTCCTTCCATCTTTCTTCCTGCCACCACCGCTGTGAGAAACTCCTTCTGTTCGGCTGGACCTCCTTTCACTTCGCCTGAGTCCACTCCATCCACCGTCGTCGTCGTCGCCGCTGCCGCCGTCGCCGCCGCCGCCGCCACTGCATGATGTCTGAACCTTCTGTTTGTGCATTATACCTAGATGCAGATAACTAGAAGGGGAGAAGACATAGGCACAAACAAGACAATGGACGATCCTCAATTACAGCATAACTTGACGGAATCCCTATACCGTTCGAACATTAAAGGCCTCTTGAGAAATGGCGGCAGAATGAAAGTGAAGGAAATCGCTGCTCCCTTCCTTCCTTCCTTCCCCTTTAGCTCCGTTAGAGAGGAAGGAGCAGGAGGAGCAGCAGCAGCAACCACCTCTGCTCTACCCACCTCGTGCGGCCGTGCCTCGTCCCAGTCCGTCAGCTCTGGCTCTTCCTTCAACAGGTTGCAGTGGAAGAGAAACGCTTTACTTATGCATATATTTGCACAATAAACATTTTTTTACACATACAGACATTCTGTTAAACAAACAGTTGCTTTTTCTACCGAGATAACATTCTCAACGTAGTTGTTAAGATTAATAATAGTTGGAAAATGGAATGAATGCAGCAGCAGCAGCAGCAGCAGCAGCAGCAGCAGATGGTGCCTCCTTCGCCTCAGCTAAGAAACTTGGATGGAACAGTTTCGCGTGGTTGGTGACCGACTAACCTAGCAGAAGAAGGAGAGGAAAGGAGGAAGAAGAGGAGAGGAGGGGAGAAGGAAGAAGAAAGAAGAAAGAGGAAAGGAAAGGAAGGAAAAACTGTGGAAGATGACGTACTACTACTAGATCTGTTTTGCTGGAAAGAAAAAAATTCTGATCCTGGAATGTTGTTGCTGCTGAAAGAAGGAAGGAGAAATTAACAGTGTGGCGGGGGAGATGGGGGAGGAGAGGGAAGCCGAGGTGACGAACTTGCAGTATGCACATATTTGGATGTACCTAGTTATATGGGGTATGTACCTAGTATGTGCTGCAGTGCGTGCTACGACGGGTAGCAATTCCAAGAAGCAACTTGGTTTCTTCTTTCCTTGGGACAGAAAGCTCATTTTTACAGCATCTGTGACCAAAAAAAAGCCATGCTGAGCTAAATGTGTGGTTCATTCCACGCGCCTCTTTCTCTCCGTTATTTTTTGCCTCATTTATCCAGTGTAAGATCCGCCATAAGGCCCACGCACCTCCCCCCCTCCCCCGCTAAGCAATCCTTGGTGACGAAAACGTTCCAAACGACACGAAAAACAGTCGAGTCACCTTCTTTCCATCCAAGGAACGACAAGGCGGTGTATATTGGAGCTAAAAGCGATGCTACCTTCCCCTGCACCCCTCCCTTCAGGGATGAATTGAACCCCCCCTCTCCCCTGCCGAAAACTAATTTTTAGCACCTCAAGACCTTTGTCACACCACGGCGAGGGGCGGAGGAGGACAACAATTAGTAAACTGTTGCCACCTTTTCTTTATTTGGATGTTGTGTTGATGAAAAAAAGTACTATTCAGATGTAGAAGCACCGACCTCACTGATAAGGAATACCAAAAAAATCCGTTGCACATAATTATGTAGGTAGATGGATCCATTTGCCGTCTTTGGTGGAAACAAGCACCAATAACAATACTAATTACTAATGAGTGAGATTTGTACTATACAACGTAGGCAACAACTTTGCTTCTTCGGCAGCAGTAGCAGCAGCGACTCCTTAAATCGTCACCGTTACCTCTCCCTGCCTCCCTGCCTGCTCTTCTGCTTCCCAAGCCTCTCGAGTAAAACTGTTCCATCTTCTCGAATTCACAAGAGGTGTCGGGGGGGAGGTAGAGAGGGGCAGTAGAGTTGGAAATGGGAGGCAAAGTGTCATATCGGCATTTTTTTCCAGAGTCTCTCTTTGGATTAAAGGGCATCATAGCCATGTAGTCATTGCGAGTACAATCCCAAGGAAAAAAAATCAGATCCTATCCCTTCCTAGTATGTACATACCTACTATTGGTGCGTATGTAGTACGTAACGTTCGTCATCCTGTTCCGTTTTCGCTTTACTCTCTTCGTTCAGTTTCACCCGGATCTGGCAAATTGCTCCAAGGATGGAGGCAGTGAAAGGGCAATGAGTCATCTTTCCACCTTCTCATATAACCGTGGATATGCACTCCAGACGTATCCAGAAATCAAATTCCGTAATTCTGTTTTCCCGACAGGATACGAGTTAGGCCAATTGACAAATTCTGCGTGTATTTCCAAATTATATCGGTGGCAACTCCAACTTTTTCCTGGGAGCAAAACAGTTTCTACCCATCTGCATATTTCTTGGTAGGATTCCGACAGCTAATTTTTTATGTACCGCACCTGCTATCACACCTGGCATTACTTGGTAGTTCAAAGTGTATTACTTAATTTTCAATCTATCTTAAGAATTGCACATTTCAGTTAAATCAAGGAGGGTTACAAAATTAAGAATCACATACCCTTTTGCGGATTGGCAATTGGTCTAGTGTGATTCTTACAAAAAATTATGTCGTGCTGGTCAGCTAATAGTACACTACCTACAAGAATATGAATGTGCGTTCAGATGCAACGGAAAGGTTCACCATAAAGCTGGCAAACCCTTCCTTCAACCAGAGGTGGGTTTACCAATCCATAGTCACCAGGTTCCCAAATGACTGGTGCGCCATCTCATGGTTAATCACCGCTGCAATCCACTGCTATTTATATTACTCGTATAAATAATATTTGTAATAAATCTACAGGTTGAAGAGGTGTTTTTAGGGTAAATCAGGACACAGCTCTCGCTATAAGTGACCAATCCCCAGTTCTCCATGCACCACAATGGAAATCTGTCAGAGCAATACACTTGTACTCCAGCAGGGGGTAGGGGATGTCAAAAATTATGTGTAGTATTCCAGAGCCTGGACACTGACCAAAGGATGTGCACCAGCCTCGTCCAAGCAGGAGCAGACTCGGTGCTCACTATGTATGTCTAACTTCTGCCTCCGATTATTGGTCGGGTAGGTGCTCAAGACTAGTAGGCTCTTTTCAAAACGCACCATCTTGAGGTCATCGTCTACCTCGGCAACAGTATGCTCGTCCAGCTCGCTGTCCCTTTGTTTCTAGCATGTTGGAGTGGACATTGTGGTCCCTGGGTACAATGACAGAGATAGAGAAGATGGCCTTGCACAAAGGCTCATCCCAAGAGGAATTATCGCCTGGCGTCATAAGGAAGGATGAAAAATGTGGTCATCAAGTCAAGTAAAATGCCTGGTAATCTTTGTCGTCATCCTCCTCCTCGTTTCTCCTTTCCCCGCACCGATCGCCGCGTTTTTGCGTTTTTACGGAAGAAAATTATGTCAATTTAGAAACCTCGAAACTTGGGTTAGGGCGATATCTGTGGTTAGGGCCTGGTCTCAGACTTAAAAAGAAAGCTATTAAAAATGGGATTATTTAAAATTTAGACATCCTGGAAATTTTTGACAGTAATATAAATTCCTTTGTACTGTATAATGCATGTACTCATATTTATGTTTTAAATATCTTAAAATCTGATGGATAGCATAAAAATTATAGCGCATGTGTCAAACTTACTATAGTCATTAAAGTAAATCAGAGAAGAGTTGTCCCGATTTTGTAAAGTACATCAGGTTTTCAAAATATATTGAGAGTTGTGCATTGCAAAAATATAATTTATAAATAATATTTGTAATAAATATACGGTTTACAGTTTATTATTTACTTTATGTTTTTGCTGAATATATGCATTAAGCTATGCAAGGGGCATGCACAACTACAGTACAGTTAGGGGGTATAGGAACCTACGTACCTACAGTATGTAGTGTACATTCCACTACAGATAATCCTACATAGTCCATTTGTATATGCGTATGCACTACAGTTACTATAAAGCAAAGTTGCTTTCTAATGTTTTAACTGTGCCTCTCCTCCCCTCTGCCTTTTTCAACAAAAAAGGAGAGCTACGAGGGAGAGGCCTCAAAAGAGGCGTGTCTGAGTTCCACTTTCGAGGCTTTCGAGGTCAAAGCCTCTCTTAAGCAAGGAGAAAAGAGAGGGAGGGAAAGAGAGAAACATGGTGGTTTTGGGTGGCATTAGGTCGAGCGCGACTATAGTCTGACTTGGGGGAGGGAAGCAAAAGAGCTGACACACGACGATGAGATGACGACAAAGGCAACCTTGGAACAGGAGAAAGAGAGGGATAGTGCCACTTGACCTGTGTCGCAATGAAGGGATCAAGATACCTTCCCTCCATTTCGATCCATGGTAGTACGTACACTAGGTAGTACCTGATAGTTGCACACATTCATGCCTTTTGAACTCAAAATGCTGCACGCAAGTTTTTACGGAACATCCGTACAGGCAGGAAACTGTGCAAGATTAATTAAAACTGGCACCAGCTCACTTTCCCAGTCTGGACAGCAGCAAAAAATGTGGGAGATGCGATCTGTTACTAGGTAGTCAGTCGCACTTTGCACGA
>JAAUYM010016319.1_pt1 | contig 18103 bp, 18 predicted proteins | sample 7278001 | NCBI WGS metagenome assembly JAAUYM01 (sample SAMN14350224, study PRJNA611818) | marine sediment metagenome | isolation source: surface marine sediment (1.8m) | place: French Polynesia: Moorea | collected 2018-08
AGCAAACATTTTGGCGCCAAACGTAGATTTTTTTGTACTGTGCACTTGTGTTGTGATAGCTATGAAGTTTTTTTTTTTGGAGCTCAAATCTTTTAAAACGTAAAGCTCTAGACAAATGGTTTTCCTTTGCCATGTTTGTGCTACATGTACCGGTATAGTACTGTACACATTTTTATACTCTTAGAAACAACTAGTGCCTCTATATTTGCAAGTGTTGTTATACTAACTGGGCTCGCTTGAAATCATACTAGCTGTCATTCAGAAAGAGGTGGTGTATATGTTGGATATGGTGCGTTGCTGCCACCTCCCTATCGTCTTTCTCCTCCTCTGTTTTATCTCGTACAGGACCTCCATCTCCGCCAGGAACTTGTTCCTGTCCCTGATGTTCCACCTGCGCATGATCAGCTCCACCTCCTCCTCCTCCCTGTCCACCGGTCTCTCGGAATCATGGGAAGAGGAGTGGTTGTACTTTCGCAGAAAATTGTGCCCGAAGGCGAACCAGTAACTCTCTGCCAGGAACACCATTAGTGCGGCCGACATCCCCACCCAGATGATCCCGAACAGGCTGATGGACTTGTAGAAGCTGAAGGTGACGATCCTCTCCGTGGTGCACTCTCCGAGCTCGAAAGACCTCTTGTTCAGCATGGCCAGCAGCCCGTTCTCCAGCCTTCGCCCGAGCCTGAAGTTGATCAGGCGGAAGTAGGGCGACCCCTTGGGGAAGGTCATGGAGATGCTGGTGACCCTCTTGTCCTCCCAGGTCGGAACCAGGTCGCACCGGTACTCCGGGTGCTGGTAGACGTGCTCCTTGGTGTACATGAGCGCGTGAGTCGGCTCGGACACTACGTCGTCCAGCGCCTCCGCGCCGGTGAGAAAAGACAGGAGTCTCTCCTCGTCCTTGTGTCTCGCCAGAATCTGCAGGAACCTCCTGGCCATTTTGCCCGAGGCCGCAGCCTGCATCTGGATGACCTGCTTGGTGAACCTCAGAATGGTGAGCCTGCAATGAGGACGGGAGAATAGCAACGGGTCCTGTGGCTAAGAGGAGAGGCTTGAATGAATACCTGAAATCCGATTCGTAGAGCTGGTCAAGCGTCTCGAACGGGATCGAGTCTCTCGTTATGGCCAGCTCGGCAGTGAGCGAGGACCTGTACGACATGAACACCAGCGTCCCTGAGAAGAAGGCCACAAAGAAGACAACCTTGAGCGGTCCGCCCTCGTTTGCCGCACTCGCCCTTGGCTTGCCTCCAAAGTAGGCAGCTCCCAATATCCAAAAGTCACCCACCACCTCCTCTACTGTGGCATACAGAGATCGGTTCCAGAACTGCGTATCGCTCTTGAGCAGCTGGAGAAACTTTGTGATTCCCAGCAGCAAGAAGGTGTTGATCAGGAGAAAAATCCAGACCCTCGTGGTGAGAGGGTACAGGAAGGAGAGCCAGGCGTGCTCCTCCAGTCCCTTCCGCCCTATGAAGATGGTCGGCGTCTGCGTCCCCAGCCTGTATAGGTAGTCCATGACCATGACCCTCATCAGGTACTCCGCCATGCCCGTGCAGATGAAGTCGGCGTCCCCTCCCAGCACGTTGGCCACCATCCCGAACCAGGTCCCGTTGATCAGGTGGCCGAAGGCGCCGTCCCTCCTGATCAGCAGCTCTGTGGTGAAGTTCATGTCGCTCTCCAGGATGCCGAGCACGTCGATGAAGAGTCCGGCGACCTGGTCCCGGCCGATCGCCTTGATCGGCTGCCCCATCCTGTCCGGCGTCCAGTCCTCCTTCGGCCCAGCCTTAATCGCCGTGTTGTACTTGACGTACAGCCCGTCATTTTCCGTCATGGCCCTCAGCGACAGACCGTGAAAGTTAGCCGACCTCCTCCGCAGGAAGCCCCCCTGGTCCTCCCGGTGGGAGTAGCGGAAGGTCCCGCCGCCCCCCTCCTCGTCGACGGACCCGACGACATTCCTCACCCAGACGCCGTTGATGACGTACCTCTCCGCCACCGCCAAGTCGCGGAGGTCGAGGAAGTAAACCTTGTGGTTCACCTGGATCGGCGGCGACGGCGGCTCGTCTGCCCCATCGCCATTATCGTTGGGCACCGTCGTCGCGCCCCTCTCGACGACCAACCAGGGGTTCCTGGCCGATGCGGAGAGGGGCAGGACTCCTCCTCCCAAGGCGAGGGATTGTCGGTCCTCACAAATGATTAGGTTGGCCGCGTAGCTTCTGCTGCTGCTGCTGCTGCCGCTGATGCTCCTGCCCCCGCCCCCGCTCCCGCGGTTGCCGTCGCTGTCGCCGGCGCCGGCGCTGTCGCCTTTCACCACCCTTGCCGGGGAGTCGCCCCTGAGCAGCATGGCGACGACGTTCTTCTTAGCCCCCTCCTCCTTCTCCATCCCGGCGCAAACGAACACGGGCCTGACCATCCTCAGTCCCCTCATGGCGGCCAGCACAGCCCCCATCTCTCTTGTGGTCAAGGATTGCTGCTGCTGCTGCTGTCGCTGTTGTTGTGTCGTGGCGCCGACGAGGACTACAGCAGTCCAGGCGCAGCTCAAGCAGGTGATGGTTTTCATTGTGGATGTCCGACGCCGAAATGTGGTGGAGGAAAAGTGATCCGACGCTGATAAATGTTGTTATGGTGGAGAAGTGATGAACTTTTCGAATGCCGGGAACATGGCCTTTTTTCGCGACTGTCTGTGATACAGGGTGTTGATAAGTTGCCGGACTATAGGTAGCATTTTGGGTCTCCAGATCTCGTAACAATAGGGAGTATATATTGGGAGGTCTTCACTTGAAGACCTTTTGAAAATTTCTAAATATTTTAATTCAAGGTATTTACATTAACACCACCAGGACCAATAACCAGAAGACCCTAGATGAAAGCAACAACTTGGACAAGTAGACCAAGGCAAGTACCATGCACAACACCTGTTTTGTCTTCCTCTTCTTCTTTAATGAGATTAAGTAAATTATATATAAGCTCAACTTATCGAACACCCTGTATTAATGCTCAGTCGGTGTCAGGAGTTGTATTACGTGCTTAATATACTGATATAAATGTCACTGACTTCGTATGAGGACCTTGAGAGCTATTTCTTCCCATTCCCACATTGGCGCATATACATACGTACAGGGCGCAAATTGGGACACTGCACAAAATTAAGTAGGTGAGGCATCAAACATTGATTTACTTTCTCTGGAAAAGCAAGGTCAAAAGTTTGTTGACAGTTGATGGGAACCTGAAGACATTAGATGTTCCTACAGTACAACGCATCAAATTTAACTTCATGGCAAACTTTTCATTGAAAAAAAATATACAGTATAATATACGTATATAATATCGACCTTCAATTATCTTTTTCTCGAAAAGTACGGTGCTGGTTGAAAAATCGCTTGGCTTAGTAGGTTACAATATTTGTTCGCATCACACCGTATACCATTTGTTAATGATTAACAGACCTCTGAGTGATAGTTGCTACCTCGCCAGACATATCGTCTCTGGTTGTCACGCAGCAGACATTTTTCAGGCACAACATTTTTTATACTCGCACAAACTGGACATGTTTTGAGCACACAAACTTTTTTCAGGACCATACGTGTGTGTGCCCATATCAATAATGGTACTAGCATGACGATTTTTGATATAGGGTCCAGTTTGTGTGCACACACTAGTACAAATGTTCGCACATTTTGGGCATTTTTTTTATCAATGGGTGTCTGGTCAGGTACACACTGTCAAAATTTTGTTTATTAAAACTGCCGAAGTGATGAACATTTTATACTTATAAGAGAGGAAGAATACATCAATGTTGTGTTAACAGATAGTGGTTGCAAAATTTTATGTTGTTAGGTCTTGTGATTTCTCAGCTGATGCAGCATTTCCAGGTCGGTCAAGAAGCTGTGTCTTTCACTAATTCCCCACTTGAACATGAACACTTTTAATTCATCCTCATAATCGGATGTTCTTGCATATTTAGAATCCTTAGGTGCAGAGGTAGGCTTGGTCAGTATTCGGTTGCATCCGTACAAGAGCCCCTCAACAATAAACATTAGCAATGACACAATGAATCCAGCTGCCATGACTCCAAACAAGCTTATTGACTTTAAAAAACTTAGGGTGACTTTTCTCTCTGGGATGCACTCAACGTTGAGTTCATAGTGGCGTCTCTGCAAAACACTTAAAAGACCGTTTTCAAGTCTCTCCAGCAGCTTAAAATTGATGAATTTGGTGTAGGGGGAATTCTTTGGAAAAGCCATTGAGACTATAAGTGCAATGTTATTTGTCCAGGGACGGATCACATCACATTTGTATTCTGGGTATTCATACATTTTTTCAACAGAATATATGTAAGCATGATCTGGCACAGCTATAATGTCTTGAATGGCTTCCCGAGGTGTTTGAAACACTAATGATTCGTCATCATGCTTGGTTAGAATCTGATGCATTTTCATGGCTACTGGGGAATCAGCAGCTTGCATGCGGACAAATGCTTTGCTTTGTCCATGAGTGGTTCCCCTGTAAAAAAAGGGACATACACTATAAAAGTTAAATATGTAAATTGACACCTACATCATTTGCATTACTAGTAGTAATATGGCAATAGCATATTTGTTGGTGGAACCTTTGCCATCTGGTTGCTCATACTAGAATGACATAACTAAACGCATCAAATATAACCACTGAAAATATCAGTGGTTATTGATATACATAACATTAGCGCAGCACAAAGTGTGCTTTTCTGAAAATGATGTACGATGGTCTCGTGCAAAGTTTGGTATACTAAAGCATAAGACTTGAAAAACAGGTCAGTATTACCTATGTATAACTGGTTTTACCTGTAGGTTGTGTCATAAAGTTCATCAAGCGTTTCAAAGGGCATAGAATCCCTTTGAACTGCTAGTTCAGCAGTGAGAGAGGATCGGTATGCCATAAATACTAGTGTGCCAGAGAGGAAAGCAACAAAAAATATAATCTTTAGTGGTTCACTCTCATTTACATTTGTTGTATTTGATTTTCGACCAAAATAAGAGGCACCCAACATCCAAAAGTCTCCGACAATGTCTTCAACAATCTCAATTAAAGTCCTGTTCCAAAACTTTTTCTTTCTGTGAAGTATTTGGAAGCATTTTATCACTGTTAGTAGCAAAATTGTATTAAAGAACAGAAAAATCCACACATCTGTTCTGAGAGGATACAAGAAAGAAAGCCAAGCATGTTCTTCAAGTCCCTTGCGGCCAATAAATATTCCTCCTGTCAATGTGCTGAGTCTAACTAGATAGTCAATAACTGTAATCCTTGGCAGAGTCATAGTTACACCACCAAGAATAAAGTCTGCATCTTTATTTAATATGTTTGCTATCATGCCCACCCAAGAACCATTGACAGGATATCCCCATGCTTCATCCTTTCTTGTGAAGATATCTGTCGTGAAGTTCATGTCATTTTGAAGGGTTTTAAGTACATCAACATACAATCCAGTAACTGCATTGCTTTCTAATTGTTTCATTGGAAGCCCTTGTGTATCTTGGATCCATCCAGTTTCCTTATCCTTGATGCTGTTATTAAACTGTACATTAAGCCCATCAACCAATGTCATTGCTTTCAGCACCAAACCTCTAAAGTTAGCTCTTCTCTGAATAAAACTGTCCTGGTGCTTGCTTAGGTAAAGAAAAGATTTAATCTTTGAACTCATTACAACTTGTCCAATTGAATTTGTGATTGGTATCCCATTAATATTGTATCGTTCTGTGATAAACAAGTCATCAAGGTTAAAGAAGTACACTTGGTGATGTATTTCAATGTGCAACTGCTCTTCTATTTTGGTGTTAAGACTTCTTTCCAATATTAGCCATGGGTGATTAGTTGATCTTGACAGAAGAATATGCTCTGAAGTATTTTGTGTGATTTGATATGGACAGAACACCATATTATCATTAGGGTTTGTTTTTGAAAACTCCAGATGTTGGGACACTCGCAGCACAGAACCAGCTCCATGGAATAATTTTCTCAGCTCAGAGATGGCTCCATCATTTCTGCAGACAAAGTGTGGCCTCTTCATTCCAAGACGTTCCGCGGCTGTTAAGACAGACTTTAGCTCGTTTCTTGTCATTTTACCACTGCTTTTCTCATCAGCTTGAATGACGGCTGTGGTCCACATGAGAACTAAAATATTGAGGACCCTCATGGCTTGTGGTTCGCAAGCGACTGGCATACTACTGTATATCCAACTTTTCGTGGTTCGCAAGCGACTGGCGTGCAATATCCAACTTTTCATTGGAAAGCTGTGAGATTCTGCTCTTTCAGTAGGTAGTGCTAGCAGTATAACATTAACTGACAAGATATTTATCGGAGGAAAAAGGCGAGAAAGAAAGGATGAGATGAGTGATGGCACTGTCAGGTAAGCCCAGAGAGAGAAAAGGTCTCCGCAACATGACAAACATTTTCTCACAAATTTATTTGGCTGCTGACACCTCAACGCCAACAAACTGGCTTTGTGAACTAGTACTAGTGTACCTAGTGCACCTACTGTACATGTGCAATAGAGGTCTCTCTAGGGTCTCTCTTGTGAAATATGCAGGGTAAACTCTAATATTAGAAAGTGCAATTATACAGTAGCACTAGGAGCGCCAACCGATATTTGTTAATGGTTATTGGTGTAGTTTCAAAAACCTTGTGTAGAAAAATTACTGCAGAGACATCGTTTTCTTACGTCTTTAACTCTCCGCTTCAACCATTAATCACAAGCACTGAAAGACCCTTCTCTTGCAAGACATGTGAAGAGCGAAACAAGAACGGATGTTTGTCTCAACGAGTAGCAGATGTTACGTGATGCTAATTTAACTTTCTACGTTTAACCTCAGTGGTCAATATGAGCTAGTTGTGTACCAAATCAATAACGTACAAATTAACCACAGGAAAATTTGTTCCTGTTCTGATGCCTCGATGCTTGAGGTTAAAATCAATACGAAGTAGTCGAAGAACTTTTTTTTCGGCGTGCATTGCTTGTTTAGTGGCGGCTGTGTGAACTTTGGGAAATTGTCAATTTTCCAGGGCGTTTCTTCCGGTGCAATTCTTTTTCCAGCTTTGGATTTTATTTCTCCCCTCCTGGGCTCCCTCCCTTCTCTGTTACCTAGGTACAAGTACTTCCCCTCCTTGTCGTCATCATGCTGTTCTTGTCTACTCATCGGTCATGATTTAATAACAACATCGGCATTTGTTAAAACCACGACGATTACTGTACACAGTAACAACCGCTAGCATATCCGTCTGTAAGACATGGGTTTTCATCGGCATTGTGAGATTGTGAAGAAAAACGGTGATAAAGTCTAGTTTATGCTTAGTTATATTTAGTCTAGTTGTGTGCTGTAAGTCTTGCGCTTTCTCAGCTGATGCAACCAGTCAAGGTCCGACAAGAAATCGTGCGTTTCACCGATATTCCATTTGGACATGAAACCTTTTAATTCATCCTCATAGGAGTTGTGAGAAAGCATGCTTTTGGAGACAGAGGCCGGTGCGTTCAGTGCCCTGCTGCAACTGTACCAAAGTCCCTCACCAAAGAATATCAACAAGGATCCAATGACTCCAGTTGCCATTACCACGCCAAACAAGCTTATTGACTTAAAAATGCTGAGGGAAAATTTTGTCTCAAGGACACATTCAATGTCCAGTTCATAGTAACGTCTGTGCAAGATGCTTAAAAGACCATGTTCAAATCTCTCTAACAACTTGAAATTCATAAATTTGACGTATGGGGATTTCTTCTGAAAAGCCATTGAACGCTGAAGAGCCCTGTCATCTATCCATGGACAGATTATATCACATTTATACTCAGGATGTTCATACATTGTTTCTATAGTGCTCAAGAAAGCATGTCCTGGCACATCTATGATATCTTCAATAGCTTCTTGTGCTGTGCTAAATATCAACGATTTCCCTCCATCCTCATCATCATACTGTGATAGAATTTGATAAAGCTTTGCGGCAGCAGGACTGGAAGAAGCAGCCTGCATGCGGACAAATGCTTTAGTATATCCATGAGTGGTCACCCTGGAAGAAAGTAAAATTAAAACATATATTTAAATGAGCAATATTAATTTACTGTAGCATCCAATATGTAACTTTTGTTGAAGTGAACCTTGCAGCATGATACTTCTCACTGCTTTTTTTTTACGAAATAGCCACTGCTTGCTTTCAATCATTTTCTTTATGTACTTGAGTTTCTCTTCCTTAATTATCTGCTATGCTTACCTATAGGATGACTTATATAGATCATCAAGAGTTTTAAATGGTGGAGAATCCCTCTTTACAGCAAGTTCGGCAGTGAGAGAAGACCGATATACCATAAATACAACTGTACCAGAGAAAAAAGCAAAAAAGAATACTATTCCTAAAGATTCACTCTCAGTTAGATTTGTTGTATTTGCTCTCCGGCCAAAATAAGAGGCACCCAGCATCCAGAAGTCTCCAACAGTGTCTTCAATTATTTCAAGTGCAGTCCTGTTCCAAAAATCTCTTCTTCTGTGAAGTATTTGGAGACTCTTTACTATTCCAAGCAATACAATTGTGTAAAAGAGTAGAAAAACCCACACATCTGTTCTAAGGGGATACAGGAATGAAAGCCATGCATGCTCTTCAAGTCCCTTGCGGCCAATAAAAATTCCTCCTTTTATTGTAGTAATCCTGTGCAGGTAGTCAACCACTTGACGCCTTGCTACATTTATTGTTACCCCAGCAAGAATTAAGTCAGCATCATTATATAGGAGGTTTGCTATCATTCCAACCCAAGTGCCATTGACAGGATATCCAAATCCACCGTCCTTTCTCATGAATAGTTCTGTTGTAAAATTCATGTCTTGTTGAAGTATATGGAGTACATCAACATAGAGCCCAGCAACATTGCTGCTTTCTATTTGCTTGATTGGGTGACCTTGCTTGTCAAGCACCCATCCATTTTTATCTTCCTTAAAGTATGGATTGATCTTTACATTTAGACCATCATTTTCCACCATGGCCCTTAGCGACAAACCTCTGAAGTTAGATCTTCTTTTTACAAAAGAGTCTTGAGTCTCCTTGTGATACAATAATGAAGCTTTCTCCGAATTAAGCACAACAATCTGACCAATTTGATTTCTCACCAACACCGAATTAATTGTATATATTTCTGTTATGGACAGAGTATCAAGATGAAAGAAATATACTTGATGCTGTAATTGGATATGCAAGTGGTCACCTCCCTTAAAGAAAAGGCCACGTTCCAAGATTAGCCATGGGCGAGAAAGAGAGTCTGCCAGAGACATGTTAGACAGGACGACCGAATGTGTAATATCGTGATCTGGACAGAACACCAAATTATCTGCAGAAGTTGTTTTAAAAGGGCTGACATATCTGGACACCCTCAGAGGCACACCGACTTCATAAAATAATCTCCGGAGATGATAGATGCTCTCGTCTTTCCTGCAGACAAAGTGAGGCTTTGTCATTCCAAGGTGCTTCAGTGCTGTGACAACAGCCCCGAGCTCAACTCGTGTTATTTTTTCACTGTCAGCAAGAATCAGACAGGGGATCCAAGTCAAAAAGATACCAAAAAGAATCTTCATGGTCTAAGGTTTTTGAAAGAGTAGTGCGTCATACCACTGTTCACTTGCCATTGGATAACTTTTAATCTACTGTATACCTACACCGAAGGTAAAGAGTCGTCAGCTTATATGTTCACAAAGACATGGGCATTGGGAGATGGGGGAAAGAGTAGGGTTACTTGGCGTAAATCAATGAAACGCCAATTACAGGAGAGTAAATGTACAGTTTTTCTTCAGCCATCTCTCTAGCCTTCGGTTTTTAACCCAAGTCTTGATGTTGCCTGGCAGTTGCCCATGTATGCTTAATGACAAATTTATTAGTCGGACAGAGAGAGCTACAGTCAGGAAAGAGTGAAATGAGCAATTGGACAAAATGTCACGGCAACCAATATTTTACACACAATTCCATTAGGTGGATGCACCTCTCCTGACTTTTTTTCTCACTTTTAGCAGGAAGCAAGTAAAAATAATTATGTCTCTCCTGAGCAAATAACGCCTATCTCACATCTCCACTCCTTGGCTCAGTAGAGGTAATTTTTGGTCATTTTATGGGAAATTATTAACGTACCGATTTCCACTACTTTTCTCCACAAGCATGATCTAGAATAGGAATAGTATACTAGAAGCAGTGTGCATATAGGTATGTTCTGAATCCGACCCTGAGGATACAGCAAAACGGATATAGGCACCAAGAAGTTATGACGCAGTAGAATAATTGTTAACCTACTACATGATAAAGCGTTAGGAACTAAAAAACTAAAAAAATGATTTAATTTTGATAGGTTCAGAGGCTCTCTCTTCGACTACCGCTATTGTTTTGGCAATTTTTTAAGGGTTTTCTAAGTCAAGGTTGATATTTCACATTTTTTTCTTTCAATGCTAATCCTTTAGCATCGATTTAGGTATCGGCATTTTGTTGTCTGTCAAAAACTGCATCATCAGACGTCCTCTTTGCTCCACGCGGTTTATTTCGGTCTCAAATTTTACACTCCAAGCTCCCTCAGGCATCTCAGACGACCCTCTCCACTCTCCGCACCTCCTCCTCCTCCTCGTCGTCGTCGTCATCGTCTTCGTCATCGTCGTCGTCGCTCTCTTCAGCTTCTCTCCTCCTGATGTAAAAAAAGGGCATTCGCGAATTACAATCTGGGAAGTGATCTGATGCCATCGTAAGTTCCAACATAGCGATCATACTCCATGGCGTTCTGCCTGCTCATCCTGAGCATGATGGAGGCCTTCCTCATGAGCGCCGTGGTGGAGCGCCTCCTCCTCGGCCGCTCCGCCGCCTCCCCCAACTGGCCCCCGGCGACCCCGGCCACGGCCGCGGCCGCGGCCACCGCCGCCGCCGCGTCGCCGCCGGGAAACTGCCCGGACATCTGCGCCCGGAGCCCCCGGGCGGGCCGGACAAGGCAGAGGTAGACGCAGACGAAGACGACCCCGATGCAGAAGAAGGTGGGCACGGTGAGGAGGGCCACGGCGCGCAGGTAGTCCAGGAAGGAGTGGTGCGAGTAGGAGGAGGTCGACGTGGGGTGGTGGGCCTGGGACATCTGGCAAAAAGGACCGAATCGATCTTGCCTTTGTCGTGTCTCCTGAAAAGTGCAAAAAAAGTAGTAGCACAGTAAAGCGTGCTTTAAAGCTTCTGCCTTGTTGGTAAAGTCTATCTCACATTGGCCTTGTTTTATGTAGTAAAAGTAATTTGGTGACATTTTTACAACCACATGTGTTGCCTTTGAGGAGATATCGAGCAACTTCGTTGCCATGCTGTTTTTATCATTCATGCCCTGATCTGTGTGTGAGTGAAATTATGGCACTGCTAATCTCGTAACGAGCTGAGAAGGAATCTACTAGGTAGTACAGGGTGGGGAGCTGGAGCGAGAGAGAGGACATAAGATGAAGCCTGTGATGTCCGTGTACAAAGTGTGGGCGGTCCTGGCCCTCAACCTTTGTCTCCGGGCCGTCGACCTGGCCCTGGACCTGCTGGGATTGCCCACAGCCACCAGGGGAAGCAGGAAGGAGAGGACGGACGCAGAGAGGTGAGGACACCATGTACGGAAGGTGTAGGAGTACGATATACCTACCCAACCAACAACGCACTTTTATAATAACCTTCCGACTGAGCTCCAACGCAGAAATTTTGTTAACAATAAGCACCGACTGAGCCTACAAATTGGCGCCAGACGTGCAAAAAACGTGCATGCAATGTGTACTGTATACAGTACTACATATTCCAACTGAGCTTTCATTTTGCATGCCACAGTTGGTGGTTGAATGTCTTATTTCTTTTCAGGTACGAGAACTCTGCGCACGTCGTCAAGGTTTGGGCGACGGCCAACTACTTCTACTTCGTCCGGTGGGCCTTGAGCAACTTTGTGTACTCCCACTTGGCCTACACTCATCCAGACGTCATCAAGAAAGGTAGTTGTATATTCACAGTTCCCGTACAGTCCCCTAGACTTTCTCTGCGAGAATCATAGACATACTACTCTATAGAGAACGTCTCACCCTGGTTCGTCACCGACAGCAATTACGTGGTGTTTGGAGTCCATGAGGTCTCCGAGCCCCCTCCTCACGACACCGAGAGGTACCCGTTCTTTGTCGGCGGCTCCGTCATCTCCTCCACCAGGCTCATCATCGTGCCCGCCAGCTCCTTCCACAGGGTGGCACAGGAAATAGGTGACCCCAAGGGAAAGGTAAAGGAGCCTAGTACTCATATGGCATGGCTACCAAATACATTTTTTCTTCCCCCTAATTAAACAAAAATTTATCTCTTCCAGCTCCTTGTCTTTACCATGTCAGTCCGCTGCGGCTCGACCTTGCTCTCCCAGGCGCTCCACCGGGTGTCCAACTGCAGGTCCTACTCGGAGCCAACCTTCTTCAGTGACATCACCAGGCTGTGGCAGTTGGGCAGAGTCGAGGAGGAGGAGGCCAAGAGACTCATCCAGAGGTATACACGTACCAGTACCACCAGAACCAGCACCAGGACCCTCCTGGCAATTTCCCTAACAGTTCTCTCTTTTCTTCCTCCTGTATCCTCCCCATAATCGTCCACAAGTGGCGTGCGGCTGTACTGCAAGCACCTGCAGGAGAAGGACCAGGTGGTGGCCCTGAAGCTGCCCCCGCACGCCGCCTGCGTGGGCCCGATCATAAAGAGGATCTTCCCTTCGACCGTCCTCGTCGCGAACCTCCGCCTGCCGGGTGAGGAGGAGGAAGGAGGACAGACAGGAGCGAGCAAAAATGACAAGATTGTTTCCAACTGTCTCTTTTTTACCTGATTGTTGAAAAGGTCCCTGCATCAAGTCCTTCCTGGTGACTACAGAGAACTTCGGACTCGGTCTCAGACTGAGCTACTGGCCATTTGTCGTCGAGGCCAGGAATTATCAGGTGAGAAAAAGTGACTTAACAGTAAGTTTTTCTTGTTATTGTTACTTTCTTTTGTGTTTTGGTGTGGCTCGAATAGAACTTAGAGCCACTGAAGTGGATGGACATTTTCGCCAAGGGTTTGCCAGCTGCCTCACCCACCCACCCCCGAGCTCTCACTATTTGATACTCCCATTCTCACAGAAATACCTATTTTCTGACGTTAATGAAAATCAGAAATCTTACCTCTTCTCCCCCCCACACACACTCAAGAGTTGACCTGGTGCCAGTGTGTGTGTGGGTGTGTGGGTGGGTGGGCGTATCTGCTGGTACAATAATTAATACTAATCGATACTATGGCGTCAACAGGCGCCAAACAGGCTGCGCAGGTGTGAGAGGAGGGTGCTGCATGATGCCAGCCCGTGGATACGCCCGTCGAAAGCAGCGGTAAAAAATACTTACAAAATTGAATTACCAAAAAAAAGATAAATAGAAAGACAAGTGCTTCTTTTAAGATCGGGGCCCAGGTCTACATCTTGGGCGTGACTAACTACTTGGGGGAAAGAGACCTGTACGACGGCGTTCTCTTCTACGAAGACCTGATCAGGGACCCAAGGTGACACAGGCCGGACCAGCCGAGATGGGCAAGGTTTTAATGCCGCACTCTGCTTATAAACCACAGGGCAACTTTCAGTTCGCTGCTGGGACTCCTGGACCTTCCCGACCTTGAGCGCGACGTGGGGATGGCGATGAAGGCGCTCTCGTCCGAGTCCGGATCTTGGGGAAGGTGGGTCTGTCTTGTCGATTGATTGAAACTGTTGCCGTATATCAGAAAAGTCCTCGTCTTCCAGAGGTGACTGGAACGGGACGATGGCTGGGGTCGAGAGGAACGCCGCCGGCGCGTACGCAGACGCAGACGCCGTCTTCGCCAGCCTGGAGCTGCTGCCCTTCTCCTGCGGCATGTCCGAGGAGGAATTCAGGACTTTCTTGGACACATTCCAATACAACTTGCAGGAATAAATTTGCTGTGTTACACTATTATACAGGATATGATGGGAAACCAATCAGTACAGTACGTTGTGTGCATGACCCTTTATCAAGCTATTTCTTAAGGTGTTGGGAGAACGGACCCTTCAAGGTAACACTAGTAATGTTGTGTACCACAGCAATATAAATTGGACAGTCTCCACTCATCAAGTGACGTTCGCCGAAATACACTCGCAAAAGGGGGCAAAAAGGCTCTACTATGCAGCGCTAACTTACAGGTTTGTACGAAGGGTGACGGACGATGGCAGTCCTTGGGTGTACTACTCAGGAAGGGTTGCACGGACAGCATTTTCCCTTCCTTCTTGGGGAAACAAGAACAGATATCGTTGACTAGATGCAAAAGTACTCTTTTCATAGGTATATAAAAAAAATTGCGGCGTTGTCGAATTTGGGTGATGCCTTCTCTACCAAAGCAGCAGGTGAAATTTCTATTTTGGCGGAAAGAAGAAAAAAACAACTGGTGCCAGTCCACGACTCAGCAGCGCAACAAGCCAAAATCCCAGTCCTGCATCGATCCGTTGATCCGTTCCTTCCAGGTCAGTGCCTACCCTTGCGTCGACGACTTTCCTCGAGTTGCCCAAGATGACTTCCTGCCCTACAGTAGGAGGACTGGACGAAGAATCCAATGTGACAAAGGATGGGGGGATGACCTCCACAGATTCTGGATCTTGGGGAAGGTATTTCGTATTAGTACCCGTACATTCATTACACTACTGGTACGTACGACGGCTGCAGTTACGCTCTATTAACGTAATTATATTTTGCGCGAAGGGGCGACTGCACTTTACTTGGATGTTCTGGATATGTTCAAATAAAGGTGGATAAAAGCAATTTCTGTTGATACGTATAACGTATTATTTTTTACGGAGGGCTAATTTTTTGGGTGCTGTATGTAGTACGTACATGTGTAGTTGCCCAAGTGCTCCTCAGTCCTGCAAGTTTGAGCTCCTTATAGGCGTATGGCATCAGCGGTATAAAACGTCCATTCAAGCTTAAAAAGAAGAACTACCAATCTAAGGATGCAAGCGATGCAAGACGTGTCTCTCTACCTTCAAGTACCTGTTGTCTGTCCTACCTGTTTCAAAAGCACCACAGCCGCCGCCCTCGCCCTCGCCCTCGTCCTGGCCGCCGAATCGTCTCCTCAAAGCCGAAAAGTCGTCGTCGACTGAGGATTCTCATTCCTTTCTCCTCTTCTCTTCTCCTCCTTTGAGTGCGCCCCAAAACTTCCCGTGAAAAAGTAGATCTGGTGGCTTTTCACCCTCTCTTGGGAGGAGGAGAAAGAACCCCCTCCCTTTCCCCCGGAAAGTCTCTTTTCTGAGGAAATCGTTAAAGGATGGAGGGAGAGAGATAGAGAGACGGAGGAGGAGACTTTTTTTGATCTTTTCAGGAAGATTCCTCAAAGTTTCCCACTTTTTCCTTCCCTCTCTCTTTCTTTTTCTCTCTCCTTCAGAGAGAAAGACAGAGTGCGTCTTCCTTGGGGGAAGGAAACGGAATGAGCTTGCTTTGCTGCGTGAGGAGAGCAATGGCGCCAAAATAGATTCTTCTCTCTGATTCTTTTCGTCTTCCTCTCTTTCTTCTCTCTCTTTCTTTCCCTCTCTCTCTTTCTCTTCTTCCTCCTTTCTTTTCTTCTTGACAGGATGCAGGAGGAGGCAGAGCAGAAGTAGCGATGCAAGAATTCTCAAAAAAAGTTCCATCGATTCTGTTCCCACAAATTTTGCTGCTCGGTGCACGCACATTACTACTGTAGTAACATATTAAACTCTTTATCGTTGGATAAAATACATCAAATGTCAACGCAGCACAGTTATAGTTCATAGGAAGAGTGAGAGTGAGACTGTGACAATATTGTTACTTACTACAACCTCCCTACTTCCTCCAAAGGAGACAATAATGTGGAGTACGAGAGGTCGGTTATTACCAATGCAGCTGCACTTTCGCCCTCCTCCTCCTCCAACAGAATATCAAATGAGGGAAAGGGAAGAGGTAGAGTATGGTACTAAGATGGAGAAGAGAAAAGAGGACAGAGAGATAGAGGCAAGTTACCAATGGATGGCCCCTTCCTCCCCACTCAATGAAAAAGGAATGAGTGTCAATAGAGAAAGCACTTCACCTTCTTGGGATGCTTTGCTTTGAGAGGATCAAATCGGCGAAAGCTAGTCTCGTCTTATTGTTTCTCTGCTCTGTGTCTCTCATGAAAAATAATTACTTCCCCAGATGTGAGGGGCTGGAGCTGTCCGTTGCTGGGGAGGGGCTGTTTTCTTTCACAAGAAAGTTTAGGCAGACGCACTCACTCCGGAATCGTGAAATAACCATGTTGCATGATGAAAAGAAACACGCCTTCACACTTTGTGAGTTAGCGCTTTCATGCGGGTATGTAAAAATTGCATCAAGAACCTACCACCGCCGAGAACAGTCGTACCACACAGTCGTAAGTCAGAAAACGGACTTCAAGTAGCAAATTTCAAGCAACGCTTCCATCTTCTGAATTACAAACTTCTCAATCTCGCGTATATGCATGCAACTGGTGCAGAAAGGTCAGGGAACTTTCCAAAGCACGTCAACTGGGTGTGGAGGAGGAAAAAGTTTTTTTTTACTTATTCTCGGAAATCGAGAGAGATTCTGTTTTTTTTTCTCGCTACTTCTTCTTTCTACATACTACTGTACTATCAATCACATCATCTTAATCTTCTTTCTCTACAGTACTGTAAGCACCACGTTAAAAGCGGTTTCCTACCTCTGAGAATTGAGGAAAAGAGAAGGAATTTGTCAGCAGTGCAAAGCAATAGTAAAGAAATTAAGTTTGTAGAGGGGGGGGAAGTCTATCAAAAAAAGTCAATCTGCGTAGCAGTGACCTCTTATCATCATTGATCATATTACAGCAAGCTGCTAAAACTTGAAACGAAGAGATGTTGTACAGTGATGCGGAAATGCCTCTAAATGTGTAGTAACAGAATGAGCAGCAGCAGTAGAGTGACAAAAAAAACTTGCCTCTCATTTTTGCCTTTCTCGGTCAACAAGAAGGAAAAGACCAAGACAAACCCTTTTCAAACTACTACTTCTAAGGCGCAAACATAAACTCTTTTGCTCTCATCAATGTTACGTACAGGTTTGTGCTGACTGACGCTACTAACACCGCGATTCTGCCACGCTCCTTTCTTGACATCCAACAAGTTTTCAGCAACTTCCCAAAAGAAGCTGTTAACGCTTGGGTTGGGGGACTGGAACGTACGTACTAGTACGTACAATACATAGTAGCACATGGAGTAAAAAGCGCATTCTATGTAGTACTTCATCAAACATCAGCAGCTACCCCCCAAGATGAGGTTGTCCTGGTGCTTTGCGCTGGCGGCGCTGTTCCAGCTGGCCAGGCCGCAGAAGGAGCAGGAGGAGGAGGAGATGAGCATGGAGCTGAGGCGGGATCCCGAGTGCTCCAAGCGCGACCACCAGTGCGACGACTCTGCGGAGGAGGAGGACAACGTGCTCAGGGTGCTGCGCGGCGGCAGCGCCATGGACTGCCACAACATCTGCAACGTGACCGAGCAGTGCGGGCACTACGAGTTCGCCTCCGCCGACCACCCCGGGATGCGGTCCACCTGCCGCCTTCTGCGCCGGTGCGGGCGGCACCTGCCCGGCAGGTACGAGAGCGTGTCGGCGCCCAGGGGCTGCCCGCCCTTCACCTGCAGGCTGGCCGGCAGGAGGTGCGTCGGGCACATTTTCGGATTCACAGAGGTGAGCCGCAACTACTACTACCTACCAGAACCTCTCCAAAGTAGTACACACTTCTTCCCCCAGGCGCGCAACTACGAGGAGTGCGCCTTCAAGTGCCAGCGCTCCAACATCGGCGTGATGGGTCCGAGAGAGGGCTGCAAGTGGTTCACCTACTTCGACGGACAAGGGAGGACGGAGTGCAGGAAAGTCTAAGCACAAGCCGAATTTTCCCCGAATTTTCAATTCAATAATCGATCCGTGCAGGTTCCTGAAGGACTGTCCCGCGACGGCGTCTTGCGTCGACTGCGTCAGCGGGGAGAGCAGCTGCATCCTGGGATGGAACTGATAAAAAAAAGAAGAGTTTGTTTTACCTTTTGCCTGCGAACAATAAATGATGGTCAAAAATTGATTTTTTTTGGAGGGGGGGGGGGCTTTTTTTATTG
>JAAUYM010093718.1_pt1 | contig 18069 bp, 23 predicted proteins | sample 7278001 | NCBI WGS metagenome assembly JAAUYM01 (sample SAMN14350224, study PRJNA611818) | marine sediment metagenome | isolation source: surface marine sediment (1.8m) | place: French Polynesia: Moorea | collected 2018-08
CTGGCACATTTTGCTGTGGGACGTTGGGCTTGTGCCGTCCGCTGAAAGCTGGCAACACTGTCTTGCAGTATGCGTATACGGTATACATAACCTTGAAAAGTCCATCTTGACGACTAGTAGTGGTCCTTGTCTGCGGCCGAGCTAATCCAATTATCTCATATACAGGGGGAAGATGAAGAAGGGGCTTGCTTGCTCCAGGTGCTCCGGGCGGGACAAGTCGAAGAGCTTCTTCGAGGAGACCAGCCTCCATGGCGTCAAGTACATCCGCTACCCGGGAGGACAAAAGTGAGGCCAATCAATAGCTGAGGCTGGTCACTGTCTGGTGCAATCTTCTTGAATTGGTGTGCAGGTTCCTCTGGATCATCGTCCTCCTCCTCAGCTGCTCCTCCATCTACTACTTCTTCCGGGGCACTTTCTCGGAGTTCTTCGGGGACAACATGAAAGTAAAGAACGACGCGATTTGGGGATCGTCAAAGCTCAAACTCGTACGTGTTTTAAACGCACATTTTCGTCTGTGTTTAGATGCTGGTCAACTCCACCAACACGCCCTTGCAAGCGTCCGACTTCCCCGTGGTCACCCTCTGCAACGTCAACATGAGGAGCAGGGCCAGGGCCAGGAAGAAGGCCAACGTCACCATCAGCACCTACCAGGACTTGAAAGAGGTTCAATTTTTTTTTCTTGGGAGATGGGGTACTGCTATGTAGATAGCGAGAGCTCAGATTCCCCCTTACCCATGTAGTATGACCTCACCATTAAATTACTCTTGCTACTCCTCTCTTCCCAGCTCTCCCAGCCGTGCAGCAACCTGGTGAAGGAGTGCTACTATAAGTACGCGGACTGCAGGCCGGCCATCCTCCAGGTCCTCACGGACGTGGGCTGGTGCTGCCAGCTGGACGTGCGCAGGATAGTCATCAAGTCCGACATGAACTACACGTCGACGACTGGATGTGCGCAACAGTGTTGCCAGCTGGCATACTTTATTGCCCAGAATTGAATATCTACCATGTTTTGCGAGAAGTCCTCCTGTAGCTTCCACCTTCCTGTTTTTTCCAAGTTTGAGGCTTAGTCACTCTGAACTGCCGCGTTTTCTCCTGAGGTTTGGCATATTGTCATTCAGAAAAAAATTGGCAGCTTTGACTCGTTAAATTGCACGTACGTACCTTGTACGTAGGTAAGGTACCATAAATGTGTCATTTTTTTTCTTCAATAGCTCTCTTTTTGGCCATGGACATCCAAACCTACGATTACTCTCTGCCCAACGTCTACACAGAGGGATTACTGGTATATTTCAACGCAAAATAAGCGAGAAGTGACCATGTTTTATTGTCGTGACCACTTCTGCTTCCAGTTGAGTGCCGACGCGAATGAGTCCTACCCTCAGTTCTTCTTCAGAGCCACCCTCCTCGCGCCGGGAGCGTACAGCATAGTGCGCCTGATGATCACCAAGACCTACACCACCAAGGACGCGCTCTCCAAGAGTCCGGAGCAGAGGAATTGCGTGAAGAGCCACGAGAGGACGCTCAGGCACTTTGACGAGTACACCCAGGAAAATTGCTTGACTAATGACATCATCACCGCCATAGAGGAGGGCTGCGGCTGCGTGGGAAGCTTCAGAGGTGCATGGGGAGGAGAGCAATTACACGTCTGCATAATTGCTCTGCATGTGCATGTTGCAGGGTTTTTGCCCTAGTCATTCACGTCCAATCTTGCAGGGTCCAACAACGCCACAGACAACGTGGAAGAATGCAAAATAGTGGGCTCTCTGTCTTCAATGGCGAAGATTGACTACGAACAGTGCCTCGCCAGAAGTAACTGTCATTGAAAGAGCATGTGCAATGTTTGTTTGTTGGCAAGCAAAGATGCTCAAGCAAGTTAATTACTTTTTTTAAGACACCACCCTGGACTCCGTTCTGGCCAGCACCGCGTGCCCGAGCCAGTGCATGGTCAACTGTGAGGAGACCAAGTTTGTCTCGGAGCTGTCAACCGGAAACTCCCCTGGGTTCATGGCCTCATGCGAAGATCCGGACATCTACGCGCACGTACAAAACATGTACTAATCACTGAAAGAAAAACCACATCCTGCAGTCCCTACTTGTCACCCAAACCCTTGCTAGGTTGCCTGCCTCCTCGGCGAAATGGGCCACTGCCTGGGAGAGCAGGTGTGCGACACCCTCCACCTGTTCAGCAACGGCAGCGAGAGGGAGGACGAGGTCCACTGGAGAAAGAGGCGCTCGCTGTGCACCGACACCTTTCAGAAGGTGTGGGACGCCTGCCGGCATCGCGTGGAAGCCCTCGACTCCATGGACTCCCCGCCGACGCGGGAGCTGATCGGGTGCCTGGAGGCGAACTTCACCGTCGAGGATATCATCGAGGCCAAGGCTGACATCGACCGATACGCAAAGTACTGAAAGAAGCTCTTCACACATTTGTAATACCCAATGCAAGTACTGGAATTTCTCTCATAGGGAGAACATCATCATGACTCAGGTCACGTTCAAGGAGAGGTACTACACGTCGATCAAGCGCGACGTGAGCTACACCTTCTCCTCATTCATCGGTGAGCAGTGATTTTCCCGTGTAAATCTTTGGCATGTTACAGCTCCTACTACAGGAAGGTTGGGCTTGGTTTTTTTTTCAGCCAATGTTGGAGGTCTGCTCGGACTCAGTATGGGGTGCAGCCTGATCAGCATTGCAGAGCTCGTTCTCTACCCGTTTATGAGACTCTCTTGGTTTGCAGCGCATCATAGGCGATAATCAAGCTTGTAGCCTACCACTGATGGCAATATTGTAAAGTGTTTGTCTGCAATAACATTGCTACTTGCAAATATACCGTACATCTTTAAGAGACCACACAGCCCTCATCACACTCAGAGTTCTTTTTTTGCAGAGAATGTACCCTCCTACGTACATGGTAGGGAAACCTACAGTATGGTACATTCTGCACCATACAATTGTTTAGACTGATAACAACCTACGAAAGTCGACATGTCTTTAATAAGCATAGCTCTCCAATGTCAAAGTTGTCGCTCACTCAACTTGCACCAGAAAAAAAATTGCACAGCAAACATGCATGCGTGTTAATGGCTCCTCTCCAGTTGGCGGTGGTGACAAATGATGTACTGATTGCTTTGTAATGCAGGAGGCAAACAACTTTCTAATGTTATGGAATACTGTAGTTGTTGTGCTATGTACCACATACTTATGCTTAATGTGCCTGCTTTCTCGGAAACGTCAATTTTCCCACACCTGCCTGGGGAAGGAGGGCAGACTCACCACTGTTGTTTGCGTTTCCCTCGAGAGTTTCCACGAATCCGGAGGGAAAGTGAAGGCTCATAGTCTTGAGGGAAAGAGTAGAGAGTATACCTGTACTACCTTTCCGTAAGACACCTGCCACCCAACTCATAGGATCTTGGACGTTGCTTCTTAAGATCAAGGATATATATATTAAAAAAAGATGGGGAAAACCAACTGTTGCAAGTGTTTCTCAAGGCCGCAGAAAAAGGGCTTCTGCCAAGAGAGCAGCCTGCACGGAGTCAAGTACATCGAGTCACCGGGCTGCCAAAGGTAAAAAAAAAAAAATCAGACTCTTTGTTGCGATGAACGTGTACTAGTCATGTTCTCTTCCAGAGTCGTATGGATTCTCATCCTGCTGCTCAGCTGCTCCTCTGTCACTTACGTCTTCCGCGGGGCCCTGTCCGAATACTTTGGAGACAACATGAAGGTACTGAAGGAGTCGTCTAAAGCACACAAGGGGTGCTTCGCCGATTCTTGCTAATCCTGAACACAATCTCCAGATGCTGGTGAATTCAACCAACACTCCCGTGGAACCGTCCGACTTCCCGGTCATCACCGTCTGCAATGTCAACATGAGGAGTGCCACCCTGACCAGGATCAGATCCAACCTGACCATCAACACTTACCGCGACGCAAGAGAGGTGTGCTGACTGGAAGCTTTCCACGTTAGTCACTCTGGCAGCTTCATGTTCCTTCCTCCTTACATTTATTTCACCAACCAGTTAGCACAGCCCTGCAGCGACCTGGTGTCGGTGTGCTTGTACCGGTATGACAGCTGTCAGACGGCGGTTGTCCAAGTGCTCACCGAGGCTGGCTGGTGCTGCCAGGTTGACATCAGAAAGTTGAATTCAACGTATAGGCATTCCCCAATGGGTGCCAACGGTGGTAAAAGAAAGTATTGTTTTACTTTGGCCAGCTTTTAGTATTTAATTCCTTTCTCCACATGCACTAGTTTTCTTGTTGTTGGATATCGAAGCATATGACTACTCATTTCCCATCTACCTCACCGAAGGAGTGTTGGTAAGGTGTTGTTGCAGTTGGCGTAAACTTGGCAATTGTGCTCAAAATGTCTAGTTGCCGTTCCAGCTGACCGTTGATGGTCATGGCTCGTATCCCAGTCCTTTTGCTAAAGCCACCGTCCTTGCCCCTGGAACAAACAACTTTGTACGTCTCGCAATCACCAAGACCTACACGACAGACGACGCTTTGGCAAAGAGCTCGGAAAAGAGGAACTGCCTGACAAAGGATGAGGTGAAGCTCAAGCACTTTGAGGAGTACACACAGGACAACTGTTTGGTGGATGACGTGATTACCAAAGTGGGAGAGGCCTGCGGGTGTGTGGGGAAACACAGAGGTGGGAGAGACACACATTGAACAGGAAGGAGAAAACATTATTGTTAAGGTCTTCTGATCCTGCAGGGTTTGGCAATTCCACGGACCATCTGGAGGAATGTCGTGTTGTGGGCTCTATGGCAGCTTTGAAATGGAGTGACTATGAGCAATGCTTTGAACGAAGTAAGCGTCAAACTGTTTTTCAAAGAAGACATCTATGTACCTATCTATGAGAAAAACTTCTTAACTATGTTATCCTTTGCTTTATGCAGACACCTCAGTGGAAACTGTCCTCTGCAACACTGTGTCTCCAATTGAGTGCATGGTCAACTGCGAGGAGACCAAGTTCTCCACAGAGCTCTCATTTGGCAACTCACCTGGGTTCATGTCCTCCTGTCCAGACCCTGATTTGTACACACAGGTAACGAACAGAAAGTAAATGACTAATATTTAAAGTAGCAACTCTCCTTTGAAAAAAAAGGTTGCCTGCATGTTCAACAACGCAGGCCGAGCCTTGGGCTGGCATGTGTGCGAAACCCTTGAACTCTTCAGCAACGAAAGCGGACCCGTGGAGAAGAACAAGGTCCACTGGAAGAAGAGATCCTCCCTGTGCACCGAGGGGTTCCAGAAGCTGTGGGAGTCCTGCGGCGGTTCGCTGGGATCCGATGTGTCACTGGTTGCTCCATCCTCTACGGTGGACTGCCTCAGGACCAAAGCCACGGTGGATGAGGTGCTCCAGGCAAAGGAGGTTCTGGACCTCTATGAGAGGTATAGTTTATTCATCATTGGAGTCACTAATTCTTTCATGCTGAGCAAGAAGTCAAGCTGTTTGTCTTCAGGGAGAACATCATACAAGTTGAGATCATGGTAAAGGAGAGGTACTACACATCAATCAAAAGGGATGTGAGCTACACCTTGCCCTCGCTGATAGGTAGTAGATGAAAACTGTCTGAGAATTTTACAAGTGAATTTATGTGTACTGTGATTGCCTCTCTCTTTTCCAGCCAATGTGGGAGGTCTCTTGGGGCTGAGCATGGGATGCAGTCTGATCAGCATCGCGGAATTGCTCATCTACCCGATGATGGGACTGGTTGCACTCAGATCTACCAAAAGACGGAAGACCTTGCCGTAAAGAGAGTCTGCTACAATTTTAATGCTGAATGTACCTACATATAAATATTTTATGCAATAAAGACGAATCCCTTACTGGCCACCAATGCTACAGGATAAAATGCCTACTAGACATTCCACGTCGCCCTTAGCAACAAAAGCAACATTCCTCCCTCCCACAAATTTGACCTTGAAGATTGCGAAACCTCCCTAATTACGCTCTACAAAGTACCTACTACTAAATGTGGCATAGTACATGAAATGCTTTCCGCAATTTTATCGTTGAAGCATGCCTGTGTGCATTAATTGCATGGCATGATGTGAGCGAGATAATAGCATTCATTAGTTAGTAAACAAGTGCACTGCCGGACACAGTGACATGGGGATTCCCAACCAAGTGGAAACTTTTATCCAGTGGCCTGCCAGAGGGATAGTTGACTTGCTTACGTCATGAAGGCAGGTACGTGTCATCAAGCGGGAGCAAATTGTCTCTCTTTTGATACATTTAATATCCGAGGCAACTTTCCCAGACGCTCGTTGTAAAAAAGGCGGATGAGAGAGAGAGAAAAAAAAACTCTTTGTTTACCTCTTTCGCACCAAAGGGAAAAAAGCCCAACTATTTAGCCAAGAGCTACCACAATTTATTGTGCAACGTGCAGACACTTGGATATACCTCCATACTGCCCAACCGGACAGTGTTAATATTATTTTTTTCCCTCAGACAAGTGCCAGTTGCGCATTAATTAATGTCTGATATGTGTGAGAGAAAAATGTAACGCTATCATAATATATTGAGCATGTTAATGTTCTTGAAATACATGTGTCAGGTATGTCTGGTCGGGTACGACAACATGTGTTGAGACAAAACCGGCCTTCGCGGCTGAAGTACTAAATTTAGAGAGGTGTACGTACGAGGGTCGAAATGGATTGTTGGTTAGCAGGACAGTTTGTGTTTGGACGCCTTGGGGACAAGACCTAAAGAATGGGAGGTGAGGAGATCAACGTTGTACCGTATTTTCACTTTTGTTATCAAACTTGCACTCGTGCTAAAAAAAATGTGGTTTTTTTTAACAAACTTGAAATACAGTTAAACCCGCTTTAGTGGGAATGGTCAGGAGCAACCAGGTATTCACTTATTTCAGTAAAATTATACTGTAGATTTGCTTCTCCTCCTGTTTGTCTAAAATTTAAGTGGAATACCCACTTACCTGATACCCACCTAAGTGGGTCCGACTGTACATAGTATGAGTACCATGTATCATCCGTCCTGCTAAGCAGGAAAAGTGAAGAAGTCTTCAATGTCCAAGAAGGCAGGGCGTGACGAGAGCTTCTTCGAAGCAACCAGCCTCCATGGACTCAAGTACATCAACAAATCTGGCACACAAAGGTACCTTTGCACTACTCTACACATCTTGAAATCGCTGTTGCCAAGTACAAAAACACTTTCTCGGTGTTGCAGACTACTCTGGATTGTTGTTCTGATCCTGAGCATCCTGGCGACATATTTCTTCTTCAAGGGCACTCTTGAAGAATACTTTGGAGACAACATGAAGGTAGTGATGTTTCTTGATAATGTAAACTATATTAATGTGAAGGATCTCCTTTTCTTAATTAAAAAAATAGGTCTTGATTAATTCGACTAATACGCCTCTCACACGTGACCATTTTCCCGTTGTGACTTTCTGCAACATGAACCTTGTCAGCAAGACACTGCAGAAGCAAAACCCCAACAAGACCATCCAGACTTTCCAAGATGCCAAGGAGGTAACAGAGCTAAGAAGTTATCTTAAAAAAACTTTCAGAGCCTTAGGAGGCTCCTTTCTACTCTACTACAGCTTGCCCAACCCTGCGACAAGCTGGCAAAAGCTTGCATCCTGGACAACGGTCCCTGCAACCTAGTGCAAGTGCTGACCGACAACGGCTGGTGTTGCCAGATCGACCCTCGGGACACCCCACCGGGAATGAGTCCGCGAGTTTGTGAGTGGGATCTCTGATAAAATCAAACATAACTGTTACAGTACGTAGTAGGTATTGCTTATTACCTACTAGCACTACGTACCAGTTATTTCTCCCGGAGCAAACTATTCTAATATGTGGAGCATTTTTTGTGTCCTAAGCCACTGTTGAACATAACTGTTCTTAAAAGTGGAGTACATGTACATGTATGTACCTATGTAACTAAGATTTATTTATTTGTTTTTGCAGCAATCTACATGGTTGCTGATATCCAGTCATATGACTATGCTTATCCAAGCTGGTTCGGAGAAGGCCTCTTGGTAAGGAGCACTGGATATAAAACCCTGAAGTGGTTCAAGATGTCGCCTGCTTATTTTCCAGGTCAGTGTGGATCCACTCGACACGTACCCAGACTTCTTTGGCAAAGCGAGCTTCATCACTCCGGGAACCAACAACATGCTCCGTCTGAGCCTGGAAAAGACCTCCACCACGAAAACTGCACTGTCCAAGAGCTCTTCCAAGAGGAAATGCTACACTCGAGAGGAAGTTCCCCTGGAGCACTTTTCCTCCTATTCTCAGAGCAACTGCGCTATTGATAAGTACATCAATGCCGTACGTGACCAATGTGGATGTGTTGGAAGGCACAGGGGTAAAAAAGCTTGGATTTTTTTCTACGAACTAGATCTTTTACTATTGATACATATTTAGGGTTCAACGCAAGTACAACAGAAGGAGTAGAGGAGTGTGACTTACTTGGATCCATGGGTTGGATGTTTCCTTTGAATTACAAGCAATGTGAAGAAAAAAGTAAGTAGATTACCACGTGGCTCAATTTACCTGAAGGCTCTAATCATTAACTTTTTGCAGACACCTCTCTGACTGCTGTCCTCTTCTCAACGGGATGCCCCTCTCAGTGCATGGTCAACTGCGAAGAGTCCCGATTCTCACACGAACTGTCAACTGCTGTTTCGCCTGGGTTCCTGGCCCTTTGTGGAGATAGTGGGAACTTTTATGAGCAAGTAAATTATTAACATAGTTAAGCATTATTGTACAGCTGGTTGCACTCTTGCGACAATTGTCATCGCCATATCTTGGTAGATCGCTTGCTTCTTCAACACAATCGGGCAATGCATTGGAAGCAAAGTCTGCCCCTCGCTGGAGCTCTTTAAGACTGGCCTGGACGAGGATGAGATGCACTTCAGAAAGAGAAAGAAGTATTGCACCGACACGCTCATGAAATCCTGGGAGGCCTGCGGAGAAAAGGTCAACCCAGGATATTTCGCATCCCCTGACCTGGTGCAATGTCTGAGGGATGCCAACAGTCTGGACGAACTTCTGGAGATGAAGGATGCCATGGACTTGTACGGAAGGCAAGGATAACCGGAGCATAAGCATCCCTTTGTATCTTACAGCTGATCTTGACTTCTTTTCATGCCATTTAGGGAGAACTTTGTCATTGTTCAAGTGATGTTTAAGGGCAACTACTACACCTCTATCGTGAGGGATGTTAGCTACACTTTCTCATCGCTTGTGGGTAAGAGCTTGCTCAGGGAACATCTTTGAGAAAAAAGACAATTTACGCAATGGCATGTTCCAGCCAACGTTGGCGGACTCCTGGGATTGAGCATGGGGTGCAGCATGATCAGCATCGCGGAGCTCTTCATCCTCCCTCTGAAGAACGCGCTGTGCTCCAAGAGGAGAAAGCATGTGGAGCAAGTGGAGTCGTCTACTTAAAAACACAAACGCAGACAGGAATCTGGAGAAAGATCTGCACTGATGCTATTTATTTTTTAGTAATCGCTTGTCTATAAAAAGACTATGGCATATAAACCAATAATATCGTAAGCAGACAAAAATGTGATAAATAAAAACACCCACGTGTATCTACATGGCGCATGCAATGTCATAAAATTTTCTCTCTTTCTTTTGTTGGAGATCTTTACTTTTTTACTTTATTTTTGTCCACAATTATACCTGTTAGATACCCAGAAAGACGAACTTCTCAAAAAGAAATTACCACCCTACCAACAACAATCGGCTCAAATTTCGGCACAATTCAATCAAGAAGTGGTTAGCTGGTACATCCCCCCAAAATGACCAAAATTACCTAGCAGATTCTACGGTAGTTAAGTGCCGCTGCATCGACTGGTGCTGAAGAAGCATTTTTTCTGTGCATAGAGGGAATAGGTTGTTTGGTGCCCAAAAATACATATACGGGTACATGTATTTTTCTATGACGTGTGGTAAAAACCAAAAAATGCCATAAATTCTTACTTATTAATTATAAATTATAACATAACATAACAGCTTCAATGTTCTTTTACTTTTTGTCTCCATACGCATAAATGTTTTATTACTGAATGCATTATTTCCGACAGTAAGTGGGGAGGGTGACGAGGAAACAGAGCACTTTAGAATTCTTCTTATGCCGTGACAACATGCCTCCAAGACATTTGTAATTAAGGAGTGTGCTGAATAAACAAAACATTTATGTAGCTCCGAGCGAGGAATGCTGCCGCCTTGTCCGCTCTGCCCGACATCTGCACGTTCTCGCCTCATTGTTACAGAGATGAGACTTAATTAAGGAACATTAGCGCGCTGGCAGCTCTGCGACATGCGTCATGTCAGCATGAGTGTTGACACACACATGTTGTTAGTTCATGGAAGGTGCAGTCGAAAAGACAAGGAGGTGGAGCAAAAATGAAGGGTGAGTCGTGGCCTTTTTTTTTTGCAAATTCGCATAATTTTTAAGATTGCTGAGATTCAGCTTGTATTTGTACTGGTTTGCCTAGATTCCGACGGGCACCAGTCTGAGCAGGACGGTGATGGTGAGCAGGAAAAAGGACAGCAGCAAAGCTTTTTTGAAGAGACGAGTCTCCACGGCCTCAAATACGTGAAGAATGCGGGAGCTCAAAGGCAATTGCTGTCCTTTTTGTCGTAGGTGCCAACTTGCAACTCTCTGAAACTTTTGTACTACAACATTAGAGTGCTCTGGATCTCCCTGTTGCTCCTAAGTCTCTTGGCAACCTTGTACTTCATGAGGGACACACTCAAGGAGTATTTTGGAGACAACATGAAGGTAATGTAGGCTCTTTTTTGGTGTCTACGTATATCTTACGCCGTATATCTTCCAAGGTATTGCTGAACTCTACTGACACTCCACTGACAAAGTCTCACTTTCCCACGATAACGCTCTGCAACATGAACCTGGTCAGCAGGACCCTAACAAAGCTGAACCCAGACAAGACAGCAGAGACTTTCCAGGATGCCAAGGAGGTAAGTTACTCTGTGGCACGGCAATTTTTGAATAATAAATAAAAGTTTCCTTCGTAGCTGGCCCAGCCTTGTGAGCAGCTGTCAAGACTTTGCTTTCTTGGCTACTCACCCTGCAGTGTCAAGCAGGTGCTGACAGACAATGGCTGGTGCTGCCAGATTGATCCCCGGAAGATAGTGCCAACCAAGTACGAAATGAATAGACCTGGTAAGTGAGCAGTGATATATGTTGCAGATTATGATCATCGTTTAATAAAATGCATTTTCTTAGTCACCTACATGCTTCTAGACATCCAATCTTATGACTATGCTTATCCCAGTTGGTTTGGAGAAGGCCTGCTTGTACGTACTACTGTTCAATATGCATAAAAATTTCCATTATGCTACTTGCACATAATTACTAAAAAAATACTTTGATGTAGATCAGCGCAGATCCACATGACTCCTATCCTGACTTTACCGGCAAGGGCACTTTTGTTACTCCTGGAACAAACACCATGCTCCGCCTTGCACTGGAAAAAACTTACACAACTGGCACAGCCCTGTCTAAAAGTCCAACCAAAAGAAAATGCTTCTCCACAGATGAAGTCACTCTCAAACATTTTCACTCTTACTCTCAGAGCAATTGCGAAATTAACCAAGCCGTTAATGGAGTTCATAAAAAGTGTGGATGTGTGGGCAGACATAGAGGTAGTATCTCTATTGCATTTCACTCCATTTTATAATATTTGAAATGTTGCTTATTGCAGGTTTCAATGACACCACTATGGAGGGTATTGAAGAATGTATAATAGAAGGCTCCCTAGGCTGGATGTTTCCTTTGAATTACAAACAATGCAGGGAAAGAAGTAGGAATAAACTATGCAGTTACAAGTACAACTCTCTAGCTAGAAGAACAAAGACATTTACAGTACAAATTGGACTAGAATTACCCTATAGTAGTAGATACCTTAATACCATATCATTCTCGTCTATAGTGCTTCTCAAAGAGAGCTATACAACACGAATTTTTATCGCCATTGCAGACACAAGTCTAGATGAGGTGCTGCGCACAACGGCACGCCTCAGTGACTGCATGGTCAACTGTGACGAGTCCCGATATACGGTCGAGCTGTCCACGGCAGCAGCCCCAGGATTCATGGCCGTCTGTGCCAAGGACGACTTCCACGAGCACATTGCGTGCTTCTTCAACACGATAGGACACTGCATCGGAACTAAGGTCTGCGACTACCTTGACCTCTACGACACAGGCCTGGACAAGGATGAGATGCATTACCGAAAGAGGAAGACGTACTGCACTGACGCTGTCAACAAAACCTGGGCTGCCTGCAAGGACAAGGTAGACCTTGACAGTTTTGGAGCGACAGATGAGATGGTGGAATGTGTGAATGAAACAAACAGCCTTGCAGAGCTCTTGGCCATAAAGGATGCCTTGGAACTATATGCCAGGTTCATACTACAGTCTTGTTAAAGTTAGACTGGCACTCAAACACACAGAGTAATGATTACCTTTATCTTAGGGAAAACGTCGTGACACTGCAAGTGCAGTTTAAAGGAAACTACTACACATCTGTTCAGAGAGATGTTAGTTACACATTCTCCTCACTTGTAGGTAAGATGTGCTTGCCTTGGAACCAATTTAGTGGGCCCACTTGAATAATTCCGTTTGAAGGATGGGTGGTTCAGTTTCTTTCCATTTAATTTGCTTCTTGTTTTCAGCCAACCTGGGTGGCCTCTTGGGCCTGAGCATGGGGTGCAGCATGATTAGCATCGCTGAGCTCTTTATCCTTCCCATGAAGAACATTCTGTGCAACAAGCGAAAGAAGACAGTGGAGCAAGATGAGTGACCCTGCAATTAACTTGCAGTTAAGGACAAGGGGCCAAAGCACAATACACTAGATACGATTAGCATTATGTACATACATAAGTAAATTGCACAAAATGTAGATATAGTTGTTTATTTCTTCATAAGTTTGCGTATTTTTCCGAGAATTACAGTATACTGAAAAAAAGAGCAAATATGCGATTCCTCTCGTTATTTTTTTCTCCAGACTTCAAAAATTGTGTCAAACGTAGTAAACATAGCCGAAAACTAACATTGCTACTGTAAAGTTCGTATAATATGTAGTACATACGGTATAATATTGACATGAATGATAATAACAAGTAATTTTCTACATGGCTGCTTAAGCAAACATGACACGATATTTCTTCCTCAAAAAATTTTAAAGAGCGCATCGGTGTATTGGAATTTAAACAAGATCCTTCAGGTGTGTCTGCACACAATGACGAGTGGTGCAGGAGATGGTTTTATTCGTCCAAATATTGAAAAGTGTGGTGTTACAAGGAACAGCATGAAAAAGGCTTGAGAAGCACTGAGTACGTGGAATTGCATTTGGAGGCTTTGCTAAAGGACACTTTAGCACTTGTAAAGAATCACCAAAGGAGTAACTCTTTACAGTCAATGCACAGTCCAAAATACTGTATGTGCAGATATCCATATTTTTTTCATCTCTGTCTGGTAGTAAGTTTATTGTACTACCTACATTGCTATCAAGCATGAGGTGGTAATGAGTACTGGTAATGAGTTTGCACATAAATTATAGTTGTCATTTTAAGCGATTCTGAAGAGGACCTTTCAACTCAAACAAAGCGGGCCCCCCATAGCGACGAAGCGCCCCATATTGAGGGGAAAGCATAATGGATTGAGCACCAATTACGGCACCAAAGGCTCTTCTTCTAGTGTAGTTACCTATACAGTACTATTAAGGACTTGCAGAAGAGTGCTTGTGTTCAAACTTGACGATGCCACCGAGAAAAATGACAGGTGTTGCTGCTGCTAAAACTATAATTATTTTGATGGCAGAATTATTTCCATTTTTTTGCATAAGCAATACCGTTTAGTTAGCTCCAGGGCTTCTCATTGACTAAGGCGTCAATTTCGTTGACAGGCACAGGGCAGAGGGAGGAAGTGGTGGAAAGCTTCTTTACAGAGACAAGCCTCCACGGATTCAAATACATTAAGAAGTCTGGAACTCAGAGGTAACGTTCCAAAAAAAGTCCAGAAAAAGTGCAAAAAAACCAGCAGTGTTGTTATCCTCCATAAATCAGGTATATGTGGCTTTGCATCCTAAGCCTGAGTCTCACACTAACCTATTTCATCCTTAAGGGCACTCTGGAGGAATATTTTAATGACAACTTGAAAGTATGTACAATTTTTTGGGGAAAAAAGTGCGAGGCGATATTTCAGCTTCTTGAATTGATGACAGTTTCAGGTAAATGCTACAGACAATCTGCTAACCTGGGAGGATTTTCCTGTGGTGACTGTTTGCAACATGAACGTGGTCAGCAGAACGTTGTCAATGCTGAAGGCAAACAAAACCATTAGTACGATTCAAGATATCAAAGAGGTGCCGCAATGAGGTGCAGACAGTGAAACACGCTGTACTAATTCTGATTTTTTTTGTTGTTGTTGTTGCAGTTCTCCCCACCTTGCGACAGGCTAATAAAGTATTGCATAACTTCGACTCTTTGCAATGTCACCCGAGTTCTTACCAATGATTGGTGGTGTTGTCAAATTAAAATTTATGACGGTCCAGCTCCAGCTAACTTTCCCCCACGTAACAAGCCGCTTATAACGCCATACAGTATAAGATTCCCGATTATCTCATGCTTTATATCTCAGTCGTTTTTCTGGCTGCTGATGTCGAAAGCTATGACTATGTCACAACAAATTGGTTGGGAGCAGGACTGTCGGTAAGTGCTTTCTACGACTACTACTTCTACTACTTTAGTGTGTCTTACTTACTGTGCCGTTTCAGATCAGTATGGATGCTCCAGGGTCATATCCTGAAATTAATGAGAAGGGCAGTTTTGTCATGCCTGGAACTAACAACATGTTTCGTGTTTCACTGGAAAAGACTTACACCACACATACTGCACTGGCTAAAAGTCCTGATAAGAGAAATTGCTACAGCAGAGATGAAGTGACTCTAGATCACTTCAGTGTTTACTCTCAGAGTAACTGCATAACTGACAAGTATGTCAATGAGGTGCACAAAAAATGTGGGTGTGTTGGAAAACATAGAGGAAAGTGCTCTCGATAAGTTAAAAAGTCCCTTAAAAAAATTCCTGAGCAGTTCTATGTAATGTTTCAGGTTTCAATACCAATGCCTTAAACACAAGCTTTGAAGAGTGCAATCTCAGTCTGGAAGCCTTCAACAGCTGGATAGTTCCTTTGAACTACAAGCAATGTGTAGAGAGAAGTATACCTGCAATAGTACACCTGCAATAGTACGAAGCTGCAACACACTCATCAACTCTTCCTCAATTGCAGACGCCACTTTGAATGAAATCCTTCTTCTCACAGACATATCCGGATGCCTGATAAGCTGCGAGGAGTCTCGTTACACTCATGAGGTGTCAACCTCAGCCTCCCCTGGATTCATGACTGTGTAACGACAAGGACTTTCTTAATTTCATGTCCTGCTATTTCAACCTTATTGGGAGCCTAATCGGACCCAAAGTCTGCGACACGCTTCACATCTATGAAAAAAATAGCTCCCACAATGCAGTCCACATCAGAAAGAGAAGGCAGTACTGCACAGAAGGCTTCAAAAGGGTCTGGGACTCTTGCAAAAATTACACAACTTTTCATTATCAACAAGCTCCTGGGCTCAAGTCATGTCTGCAAGAAGCATCAGATGATCTCTTAGACCTGAAGGAGGTCTTGGACTTGTATGGAAGGTGAATCTGTATACAGTACTTTAGTGTGTCTTACTGTACTAGTACAAACCTCTCTGTCTACAATTTTTTTTTTACAGAGAAAACCTTGCTTTAATTCAAGTGCAGTTTAAAGGGAAGCACTATGTATCTATTGAGAGAGACGTCAGCTACACTTTCCCATCTTTTATAGGTAAGAAAGTGTTAGATTTCAAAAAAATCAAAATTTGAGAGCTCTGAGTCATCTGATCTTTCCCCACTGGCAATGCTCAGCCAACATTGGTGGTCTCATGGGATTGTCTATGGGTTGCAGCTTGATTAGCATCGCAGAACTCCTCGTTCTACCCCTAAAAAAGCTCCTCCTGGCCAACAAGCAATTAAAAATATAGAAAATGCATGGCACCAAAGTCAATGCTTCTAACCGTTCAAATGATGAAATCTATACGGTATATAGCAATAATTCAAAGACAAATGTGCGTGTTACTGTTAGTGTATTACTGTAGTACTACATATACAGTATATGTACTATTGTATGTATTATTGTACGTACCAGGTACACAATTTTTTTACATTTACCCTCAGTGCACTTAATGGAGAAAAATATACCAGTACATATGTATGTATACTAATTGTGTTTTTCTTCTGTGAAAAATTATCTGCTACTCGTACAATAGCTTTTGTTGGTGCTGAAGGCCTTTTTGTTACTCAAAGGCTTTCATGTTTAAAGCGACGATAATTTTAAAAAATTCAAAAGAACCCGATTATACGAGTATCATCCCAATTAAAGGGTGTACAATGATCATAATAATGTCCCTTGATCATAATAATCGCTTCTCCACGAAAAATTAGCTAGTACTTTCATGTCCAATTTCTTCAGTTTAGTAATAACAAAACAGGTAAAGGAAAAGCCCAACCTAGGTTGAGACGACTGTCTAATGGCGAAAATTACACGCCTGCCTAACCTCTAAAATTTCATACTCTCTCTAGTGGCAAAACTGCTGCACCCAACATATATTTCGCACCACCTGCCCAACATATACACTTTGCACCACCTGCCATATGTGTATTTTTCACCACCTATGCATACTACTAGTACTAGTAGGATTTTTGTCCTTTTGCTTATAAAAAAACAAAATAACATTTTGAAGTGCAAGAAAACTGATTTAAATACCTAGATTTGGTAGGTTTCTTTCAGGCATTTTATCTGAAATCGAAATGAAGGCAAAGCAAGAAGAGAGCTTCTTCACAGAGACAAGCCTTCATGGGATCAAATACCTTAAGTCACCAGGGGCTCAGAGGTAACTTCTGTGAACTACAGGGCTCACTCAGCACAGCACCTAATAGAATTTGAAATTGCGTCCCACGCTTGCTGCAGGTATCTGTGGCTTTGTGTCCTAGTGTTGAGCCTCATGGCAACATACTACTTCTTGAGGGAAACGTTTGAAGAGTACTTTGGGCATAACATTAAGGTAAACTAAGTTTGAAGTGACATACCACCGTAGTCAAAGAACTGTGTTGTTTATTGATGTTGATTTGCAGTTCCAGGTGAAGGCCACGGATAACCATTTCACCAGAAATGACTTTCCTGCTATCACGTTCTGTAACATGAACTTGGTGAGCAGAACTCTCGAAAGGCTGAACCCAAACAAGTCTATCAGCACTTTTCAAGATGCTAGACAGGTACAGTCAAACACAGTAGCTTCCTATGTTACTTGAACCTAGCATACATTTCTTTACGAGCCAATCAGATACCACTTGTGGGGATATAATAAGCTTAACTAAAGTGCCTTCTTCATTAAAGTTTTCCCAACCATGTGACATGATGGTAAGATATTGCTTCATCACGGAAGTGTTATGCAACATAACCCAAATACTGACTGAACATGGTTGGTGCTGCCAGATTGACAATAATGGCAGAGCTCCAGAAAATCCACATGCTTCTTCAGGTAGCCTAGGACTTACACCTGATAAAATTACTGAAGTCACTAAGGTGTCAAATAATTATTTTCCTCATTTTTAAAAGGAATTTATTTTGTTGCTGATGTTGAAACCTATGATTACGCCGGTCCCAATTGGTGGGGGGAGAAGGATTATCGGCAAGTTACTCTTAAACTACCATCACATTTGTGATTTTGTGATGTTTTAAGGCACCAGGCATTTCTTTTGACAAATATAACTTAATTATGCTACATAGTTATTTTTGTACGTACTTTAGGTTAGTGTGGATGTACCAGGTTCTTATCCACAAATACATGCCAAGGGCAGCTTTGTCTCTCCTGGAACCAATAATATGTTTCATGTTGCGGTAGAAAAGACACACACTACGAAAGCAGCATTGGCAAAAAGTCCTCAGAACAGACTGTGTTACACCAAAGATGAAA
>JAAUYM010050119.1_pt1 | contig 18058 bp, 20 predicted proteins | sample 7278001 | NCBI WGS metagenome assembly JAAUYM01 (sample SAMN14350224, study PRJNA611818) | marine sediment metagenome | isolation source: surface marine sediment (1.8m) | place: French Polynesia: Moorea | collected 2018-08
AACCGTTCTTATCACTCGTCAAAAAAAGATGCTTTAAAGTTAAGGAACATGTGATTTTTCCAATACTGGAGACATGTTCCTTAATTCTGAAAAGTTGCCCGATATTGCAGGGTGAATGTCATTATGCTAATGGGTTTACACCCCGGAGAAGTGCATCTGTGGTGCATTTGATGAATGAAAACAATGCTAATGCAACGCCGCAATCCCAGCCCAGAAGATACATTCAGAATTTGCACTTGACGCCTTTGCCAGAGGTATAAGAGAGGTATAATACCGAGGTTATGTCAGTCTCGTCCTCCTTCTTAGAAATAAAATAGCCTATTCCCCCTTTCTTCCTCCTTGGCATTGAGGGTCCCTTTTGGGGGGGCGGGGGGAAAATGCTAAAGTGAGGGTAGACGGCAGTGTAAATGGAAGAAGAAGAGGAGGGCAACTTTTCTTTTTCCTTTTTTTTTGCTACTCGTATACGCACCGCTGACTCCCATTTTCTCTCCTTCTCTCTCCTTTTTTTGTGTGGGTGGAAGACGGAGCTAATAGCAGCATTGTCTGGCTAAATCAGGAGTGGGCAGCCTTTCTGTGCAAGGCCAAATTTTGATATCTCAAGATACTTAGCTCTACGTAGGCACACACAGCAAACCAGAAAGCTTGTACGTACGTACTGTAACTACATACGTAGTATTTTTATTTTTTTAAAATTGAAAAACTTCATATTAGACGTCAAAAACAAAGTTTAGGAAAACATAGTAGACATGGACGTACCTACATGGAAGGGCTGAACTGATTGCCTTCGCGAGGGCCATATGTGACCCATGGGTAAAAAAGTAGCATACTATTTCTCCCTTCCCTCCTCTTCACTTTTGTTCAAGTGCTCTCTCTTTTTTCACTTCCTTTTTATTTTACTTTTAGAGCTGGCATTAGAAATGAAAGTGCTTTGAAAGTTCTGCCTAAGGCTGTTCTGTCGGGAAAGTTATTTAAGGTCGTTGACTCGCTTGTCGACAGCTTTTGTGGCAGGATTCTTTTACAGTGAGCCTCCGCTAAATAAAACTTTCTCCTCTCCTCACCAGTCTGCGTGGAACCATCCTGGAAGGAACCAGACGTATCCTTGCTCCTGCGTCATGCCCTGCTTGTAGGCCTCGCACATGATGACCCTGGCCGCCTGGGTGAAGAACTCACCGATGATGATCCGGGCGCCGCGCTCCTTCAGGTCACGCAGGTACTGAAAGAAAAAGAAAAGAAGTTGGAACACAGTTGAATTCGGTTTTCCCTCCCCATCAAGGTTGCCAGGTGGACATTTCCACAGCCATTTTGGCTAGGAATTCCTGGTTTGGGGCTGTGATTGATCCTCCGCTTATTTGCTGTTGGACTGCACAGTACTACTATACCGTATATGTAAGGCTTGTGTCATTTCTACGACCTGGCAACCCTGCTTCCAATAATTTTCTCCTCCTTCCGTTCAGAATAGTGATTTCTTGTTACATTTTTAAAAAGGCTTTCATTCAATGACACCGAGACAGAAAAGGTAACACAGGCACATAGAACGACATGTGAAAAAAAATCGGCTTTTTTTTATATATTTTTAAAGCTTTAGCATTTCTGCAGGTGTGGTACTTTTCAGCATCTTCAAGCTTCAGTAGTACATAGCTCTAGTGGTACATAGTGCGAGTAATAGAACTTGTGGATGAGCCGCCCAAGTCTTTGAGGGTGTAGCGAGGGAGGCGGAGTAAGTAGTAATGCAATTTTCAGCAAATTGGAGACACAGAACTTTTCTTTTGAGGGAGGGAGATGGGAAAAGGAGATGGGGAAAAAGTTGCTTCTCCTGTTTCCAAGAAAGAGAGAGACTGAAGAATCGATGGCTTCTTTTTTCCCCTCAGCACAACTTGGAGGTAGAAAAATTAAACCAGAGTTTTCCTAAAACATACAGGAATTGGGCTTGTAGTGGAAACAATGTGTCTTTTCCTCTCATAACTTTTCACTTACACTGCTATACCCTAGTTACAGTACGACAAAGTTGAGAATCCCTGTATTGAACAAGAGCCTTCCCCGAGTTCTCCCACTCACCATGCTCATGTCCGGCGACTCCTGGGGAAACTTCCTGTTCATGATGAAGTTGATCCCGTTGGTCTGGAGGTGGTCCTGCAGGCTGGAGATGTACTCGGAGTACTTGTGCCCGTCCAGGGTCAGGCTGGCCACGCGGGACCACTCGAACTTGCGGAAGATTTCCAGGTAGACGTACCTGCGGTGATTGGCGGAGGGGGGGAGAGGGATTTTAGATGCTTAGAGAAGGTGGATCTTGGTCACACACTCTCCCTTTCAAGCGCAGCTAAGAATAGAAAGTAGGACGACTTATTGCCAAGGTCTGAAAGAACCAGACAAGATTTTTTTGTGCCGACTAACTCCTCCATCCTGCTTTGATGTGTGTGTTGCATGCAATCGTCTCATTTATGTCGAACGTACAGATCAGAGAGAGAGAGAGGTGAGCCACACAGACACGAAAATGAAGGGCCCCTTTCTCAATCAACCTGACTTTTTTTTCCTGAGCTGGAGTGGACTGTTTGCTTTCCCAAGCGGAAGACCAATATCAGGGAGAGGGGGAGAAAAAGAAGAAACTTGTTCATTTTCCAAACCAAATTAAAACCTGCCGACATCTCTCAAAGGGAAAGGGGGGGGGAGTGTTCAAGTGTCTGGGCTCTATAAGGGAGGACAAACAAACAGGGTTTTTTTTCTCATTCGGGGTGGGGAGCAGACATGGGCATCCGAAGCTCCAAATTTTGGGCTCCATGGGGGTGGGGGGTGGGGGGGAGACAGTAAATAAAGTTTTGCACTTTGCTACCTCCATAAGCTTTGGGGGAAGGGAAGTAAGCACTTCCCCCCTCCCCCCACCTTGTGCCCATGTGTGGTCGGGAAGGAAAAGAGAAAAGCAATTGTCCCACACACGTGCACGCACTTACTTGTACTGTCCGTTCTCCGCGATGGTCCTGAAGAAGTACGGGAACTGGTCCTCGGCCTCCTCCCCGGTGATGGACCCCTCCGCGCTGTAGGTAATTACCACCGTCTTGAAGTGCTTGGACACGCCGGCCACGGGCTCGATGGTGTCGGAGCAGGCGGGACCTGGCAAGGAAAATGGAAGTTTGGAAACGTGGCATCTACCATGGTTGGTTTTTATTTTTTCAGTAGATACGTCAGCTAAAAAAAATACGCCTAATCTTCTTCAAGTTGTTCCCGAGCCTGGTAACCTATAAGTAGGTACCGGTTACAAAACGCAATTTTTCCTCCTGGTTTCATTATAGAACTGAACGCTGCGGTTACGAAAGCTGAGATCGTACATTGGCGAACGTTGTAGTACGTACGTGGAGTACACTATAACCCAACCAACCACAATCCCTTAATAAGCAGTATAAAAACTGGCGACTTTGGCCCTCAGTCGCCGCATCGGCACTCAGTCGAAGCTCCCACTGACCTCCAAAAAAATGCCCAAATTAGCTAATAGCTATCAATTGAGGATACATTTTGGCACCAAAAGTAGATTTTTCTTTGTGCAGTTGTTTATATGGTACCTTATGTATGCTCAGTCGGTGACTATTACGATAGCTAACTTGAGCATGTTATTGTAAGATCTCAGTCAGACCATTCGAATTGTTGTTGGTAGGGAAGAGGCTTACAAACTCTGTCTGACATTCTCTCACGTGTAAAAGCTTGTTTAAAGGTTGCCACTTTTCCTACCCATAGCCATTTTGCTAGTTAAATGCATTGATACAGCACTTTAAAAAAGTGCTATCTGTGGCCATATCTAACCTTGGGCTTGGGGTGGACTACATTTTTTTTAAGAGCTGGGTGGGCTATACTATTAAACCTGGCAACCCTGTCCTGGACTGGAAAAATTGACACAGCAAAAGCTCAGCTAGAACGAGTCTAGTACCTTACGCCAAAACCCATTAGGTAAGGCAAGCGTGAAAGCTTCAATAGCTTAGGAGAAGGAGGACGGACTCACCGAGTATCCCGACGATGTACTTCCTGAAGTCCTTGTTGGTGATGATCTTGATGTAGTTCTTCATGACCACGTCCGCCCTGCACTCGCCGTCGCTGGCGAACAGCTCCAGCTGGTAGTTGGACAAGATGGACTGGTTGCGGTTGATGTCATTCTGGGCCATCAAGGCCACTGCGGAAAGGAGAAGAGGAAGGAGGGACAAATAATCATAAATCTGAAAAGGAATGTCCCGTGCATGAGCCAACCTCAAGTTTCCCATATTTCTTTTTTTTTGGGGGGGGGAAGTCATGTTGCTTTACGTATTCTGTGTTGCACTGTACTGTATACCGGTAGTTCTGGCAAACAGAGTCGTCAATCAAAAAAGGCCCGTTTGATTGCACCTTTGGGAAAAAAAAAAAGTTTTCCCGTCTAGAAAGTCGACGGGAGAGAGAAACTGCGAGCAATTTTTCAACGGTTGATTTCCCGCACGAGGAAAGAAAAAAAAAGTTTCACTCTCATTTTTTTTGTTTAACTCACAGCAAAAGAAAAAGTAGCCCGATGTATTACTAGTAGTACATTAGTACGTGCTAACTCCTCACCTGGCAGCAACTCCGGCGCCCTGAACTTGTTCCCCCTCATGGGGAATATGCCCCCGATCCGCAGCTTCTGCTTGGTCCTGAGGAACCTGCTCCACCGGTCGTAGTTCCTCTCCCCTACGTCGTGGGCCCCTTCGCCTCCGACGCCGACGCCGACGCCGACGCCGACCCCTCCGACCCCTCCGAGCTGCCCCGCCCACGGGCGGTTCATCCAGGTGCAGGCCACGTCGCGGAGGAGGGCGCCCGTGCGCTCCTCCTCAGGGTACTGGTCGACCTGCGCATCCACCAAGAAAACTTGGATGATCAGGAGGACCTCACGATTCCCCACATTAACCGACTTCCAGGTCGCAGCAGCATCAGTGCAGGTGTCCTTGAACTTGGTGTCCGTTTTTTTTATTTTTTGTAATCGTCGGTCAATAAACCGGATGAGAGCTTTCACGACGTTGCCCGGGAACATTTACTATGCACCAACTGGACTCTAAAAAAATCGCTAGTCTAGACGTCTGGTGAAAAGAACAAATAAGTACCAACTAATTGAATCAGTGACTCTGACAGGTGGAAGATTTGACAGATCGACAGTTCTCTCTCTCTCTCTCTCACCTTTGAGTTGTACAGGTCAATGATGGCTTCGTAGTCCTCCAGGGAGAAGTCCATGTTCTTCATGGTCAGGTAAAGGTCCTGGACGCCCTCCACCAGCGGCTCCCAGATTACCTGCGGAGCAGGGGAGGGAGAAAATATCACCACCTAAATGAATGCCTAGTTAGTCGATATATCGATAATAATCGATGATAATTAGAGGGCAAAACGATGAATGGGAAAGCTAATTGGTATTTGGAGCCATTCTTTTGTGTCGTACGCAATCTTCCGCTTCCTCTTTCAGGACAAGGAGAGGGAGGAAGCATCTCCTCATCTTTTCTTCTTTTTTGGCTTTCCTCCCCGGGGCATCCTTCAGGCAATTTCGCCAACCCTCCTCCTTTCTGCGTCGCGGCCAAAAGAAAATTTCCTGTGACGCAGAACCATCCATTTGCTACAGAGGTGCAGCTCAAAGTGAGGGTCTCGGGCCGCATTCGGCCTGAAGACAGTCCCCGTGCAGCCTTATCAATATTCAATAGTGCCATGCAAAGTCCTTTAAAATGATGCAAATTTGGCCATCTGCATCAAAAATTTGCACACCCACCCCTGATTTACTACGACTACTGCGCATCTGGAGGTCTCTCTCTAGATGGTTGGACAGGGCTTTCTCTGACTGAGCTTAATTGCTTTTAAATTGAACTCGTAGTTGAAAAACTACACGTGGGTCGTACTAAGGCTGTAATCAAGGGAGAAAACGAAAATAAACTGACCTGTCAGGTCTTCGTGGAGGAAAAAGACAGATCTAATTCACGTCGACTCGTGGAAATAAGTTAACTCGATTAGGGCATCCTGCTAGAAATTTTTCTGCGTATAGAAACCATGTTTTCGCCGCCTCCCATTTGCTTCTCCACCCCACCCCCCTCCAAAAAAAGTTGCGGAAAAAAATTCCCCTAGTTCTCAAGTTTGGGAAGGAAGAAGGAGGAAAGTGAGAGGAAAGGCTTCAACCGTGAGACTAAAAAGTTTTTTCTTCTCTCACTTCTCGCGGGATTGCTGCAGGATGGGATGAAGAGTCTGTTTTTCGTCACCAGAGGGGATGCCTATTTTGACATGCAAAAGAGAGGTGCTCTTCTCTAGGGCCTCCCGCGCCTCCAGCCAGCCACAAATTCCACTCACGGAACAGCAAAGAAACGACTCCTGTGTGTGTGCAATACGTACACAGATCCAGTTCCAGTTTCTTTGTGGGCACAGGATGTTCATAAAAAAAACAGGAAACGCAATAAGTGCGTCTTTCCCTTACCTACTACCATAACTTAATTAATTCTTTAATTACGGAACAAGAATAGGCTATGTTCAAGACAGTGACAGTGGGAAAGACAGTTGCTAAAATTGGCAAACAGCATTAGTTGTGATGTCCACTCCACACACCCCAAAATTGTACATGTTTGTTCGTCGATGAACAATTAGAAACTTTGTCTCAAGAAGCAGCAGCAGAAGAAGGACTGAAACCATTTCGGCCTCGCCAACAAGAATGTAGGAAGACATTTTTTTGGATCACATTGAAGTACTCACCTTTGCGAACCTGTTGTACCCGTAGAGACAGTCAGTGGCCCCGACCTCTACTGGGTATCCTCCCCCTCCGCGCAGGTGCTGGAAGTCTGTCTCCACCGGGAGCCCCCAGTTGTCCTCGCAGGCCTCGAACTTCACGCTCGTCAGGTTGAACAGGGAGGTCAGCCTGGAAGGGGTGTGGTGCAGCACCAGGTAGGACTTGCGACCAGAGGAGGAGGAGGAGGAGGAGGAGCGCTCGAGGTGACGCACGGTCTCCAGGAGCCTGGAATGCGGAGAGCCAGACATGGGCACTGGTAGGCGGTTCGGGAATAGGGGAGGGTGTCATTGGCAACATATTATCAGGACATACATTATTGTTAAGCTGAGAACAGTTCCCAAGTTATCTTTAAAAATGCAAATGTAATCCGCAATTCAGGGAGCTAGGAAAGGTCCAGAAAAGGATCTTCCAGTTTTTCAAGAAGGTTACTCCGTGTCCACGTATGGCGGTAACCCTGTTTCTCGTCTCCCATAATTTTGAATTTGGCTCCCCGCTGACCTCGTTCTGTCTGTGTCTGTTCTCTGTCTCTCTCTCTCTTTCTCTCTCTCTCCCCACATGCCACGTACCTGTCTCCGACGAAGGCGACTCTGACCAGAAGGCCCAGGTCCTCGATCTGCTGCAGCATGTACTGGGTCGAGTACATCTTGGAGTGGACTGACGAGAAGAAAGAAAGAAGGAAAAGGCATAACAGTAGGGCATGCAATCTACGTAAGTAGTTTTAAAACGGAGCCGGATGTCCGTTTTCTTGGTCAAAATTTTGCCCAAATTATGTTTAAAAAAGTAGTTTTAAAGCTGATAAAAAATTATCTGGATAGTTCTCAAAAATCTGCATAAGAACTCTTTTTTTTTATTCGGTCATGCCATGGAAAAGACAATATCAAGAAATAATAGTGATGGATGGTGTGCCTTTCCTACATAGGAATTTAACCTTCGGAAAAATGTGGTATTGTCTCACTTAAATATAGGGTAGATATCTGGTGGATCTCACCCTACACCCAACTGACCGTTATTCAATCGCCTTTTCTGTCCATACACGTATCGGGAAAAGTGGGTAGGAGCAGAAAAAAAGAACAGATTCTCCTTCATTTAATAGTGCTCCACGGTTATAGTTAAAGAAGCTTTTAAAATTTTTTTTGGTGGTGTCTTCAGAGTCCTCTTGTGCCAAAAATACCCGACGGGACTTTTAAACTTACGAGCGTAACAAACGAGACATTGTGACATTTATGTGGTATTCTAAAGACATGTTTCATTACGTGTTTAAAGCTGAATATTTGTTACGCTCGAATGTTTAAAAGTCCCGTCGCGTACCCGGTGTGATGGGGATGAGGGTGACAGGCCTCCCATTGTAGCAAAATTTATGCCTAAATTTAATCTACGCAAATGCCTTCCCCTCAAAATGGGGCCTGAAAGGCCCACCATTCCTTAGTTGTTTATTTACCCTTGTTGACGACCAGAGATTCCATTATTGCGCCTCGCTGACCATTCAGTTGTTGAAATGCGTCATCAAAATCCCAATTGCTGTACTAAGGGGAATTAATTACACGGCCTTTGTGGTGTATTCCACTTTATGGTGCTTCCATAATTGCGTACACAAACAGCGATCCTGTAGAATGCCATTAAGTTAAATTGGAAATGTATGGGCAGGTGTGTTCATAAAGTATGTAGTTAGTACGTAGTTATGTAGTACACGTATTCTGTCCGCCCACACACATAATGTGGAATCCAAGCGCTGTCTAATGGATCCCGTGGGAAATTTAAGAGGAAAAAAAAGGGAAGAGGAGAAAGGTCACTCCCATGGGAGACTGGGAAAGCGGGGAAAAGGGAGACAGGGAATCACAACCTGTCTCCAAGGTTAAAACAAGGCTGACCTTCGTTGAAAAACCCTTCAAGGAATCTGTCTAGGATCTCACCTGGATATCCCGCGATCATGAGCGCGCACTCCGAGGAATGGTTCCTGGAGGCAGAGGTCAAGGAGGAGGAGGAGGAGGAGGTGGAAGACCCCGAGTGCCGTCGCCGGTTCGCGCACGCGTCCGGCACGAAGATGCCCCCGTGGACGCGACAGTAGGACTCCTCGCAGGCGTACCTGTAATAACGAAAAACAAGAATTTCAGACTGTCTCTGTGCTCGCAGATGGGAGAGGGTTGGGGTGGGTGGGGGGGGAAGTGCCCAGTTTAGTTCGAGGTGGGTACCCAACATTGGCGGACTTTGTCTCCGCTGCAGCTAAAAATGGTTGATGAAGGTTTGTTTGAATAGGAGCCTCTTTTTTCTTAGAGGAGAGATGGCAAGCTTGGCGATCGGCGTCGGATAGGCCAAAGTCAATTGAGTCTGCTCAATGGACGGGAACAGGAAAAAGAAAAGGAGAAAGAAAAAGGAAAAGGGCTCCTGCTGAGAGATGTAGAGATGCGTAGGAGCCTCAGGAGGAGAGCAAGAAGAGAAGGAAGAGAAATTCTTGTGGGAAAAAGATCAGAGGAAAAAAAGGCTGCTTTTATTTTGCTCTTCTTCCTCTTTCTCCTCCTGCTCCTGCTCCTTCTCTTTCTCCTCTCCCTCTCCTCTCTTGACTCGTCAGCACTGAACGTGGTGACGACCGCATAAAAATTCCCCCTCCTTCCCCCTCCCAGTGGCCTTTGAACTGCAAATGAGCTGAGAGGGCCTCTCCTCCGCCTCTGTTACATGTACAACGTAGCCTATGACCTCTCATGAAAGCAACGCAAGCAGCTCACACACGTGACATAGTGTTATGGTCGGATGTGGAGCGCAAGGTAGTGCTGGACTTCAGTCGCAGAAAACTATACCAGCTGTACTGTACAGTAAAAACTCCACTTTGGTTGCCATATTCTGCACTTTTCTTCTAGTAACCTGCCTCTGCTCTAGCACAGCATGTACCACAGGCACGTAAAAAACATCTCTGCTATACTCTATTAAACTTTTAGCTGCTGATCAGCAACTGTACTTGTACTACATACATCGGAGTTCTACTGTGCTACAACTGGCATTTCATTGGCACAAGTTGCTTAGTACGACTATCCGACCAAGCCCAAGAAAAACCAAATCAGCTTTCTGTTTCCTGATGTTCCTCGAAAATGAGGATTCTTCCTTTCCGTTAATTGCTTGTTGTAGGCAACCGGGGATTTTTTTTTTTCTCCCCTCTGTGCTTGTGTGTCTGGTAGACGAAAGGAGAGAGGGAAAGATCAGCCCTCAGGCTTAATGAATAGAAATGGACAGAGAGAAAGAGAGAGAGACAGAGAGAGTGAGACAGCCTGGCCCCAGGCGACTAAGGAAGAGCAGGAGGAGGAGAGCCAAATAGTGAAGGTCACTGACACCTTCTGGCTGGCGGGAGCACAGTAGAACCTAGATCTGCTAGAAGTTTACTGTCGGTATAGTAAAAGCAGATTAAAAAAAAAGTACGTACAAAAATTATTTATCAGAGTTACCTTTGCTATCCTTGCTTAAGTTTAAAAACAGGCTAGTTTGCCTAGTTTGGAGTTTATTATATTATATGTAATCTGCTACGCAAACTTAATCATGGCAAATTAACTATAGTAGATAATGATATTTTTTGGGGCTAGTAAGGTGGAGTCTACTAAGCTAAGGTCTACTGTACCACGGCAAGTAACCAATTCTTGAAGATGCTAATCATTCAAGGTTGTCTTCTGTAACCTGATGCTTTTGACTACTATAACAGGCCTCCTCTTCATTTACTATCTGGAGACACCAATGGAGAATCATGTGCCAAGTTTTAGCAGAATCTTCTGATCGGATGTTGTACGTTGTTCTCTGATAAGAAAGCAATCTTCTTAAGTACGGTACAATCTCTGTCTCACGGGTGGTCAAATGAGTTTTTCTTGGGGGAGTAAAGGGAAGAATGGGGGTGGGGAAGAGTCGACAAAGAAAATTGCTTTAGGGCACAGAGGAGTCCTCTTGACTGCAATGGTCGGAGGAGAAAATAAACATTATAGCAAAAGATTTTTTTTCTCACACTCGTCTGGAAATGGAGTTGTTGGATAAAGAATCTACAAGAGAGAGAGCGCGCCTGAGAAACCCTTCTCCCAAGACATGGGCAAGCAAGGCATCCGCACATGTTGGACATGGTATGATTTGACAACATCATAAAGACACATTTTGAGAACTCCAAAGCTTAAGCTTTTCCCTTTTCTCACATGACATTCTTGGGGAGTGCACCCAGGTATGCAGCCCACAGAATTGCCCTTTTTTTGTGCCCCTCCTCTGTCACCTCCCCCCCTCCCTTTCCCGCAACCCGACCATTCCAGGGGCCCTTCCTTCCTTATCCTCCTCTTCCGCCGTCGGCGGAGATTGCTCTCAAAATGAAGGAGAGTGAGAGGAGGAGGAGGAAGAGGAGGTGATGCACTTTTGCTTCTCTGTCTTGACTGAAAAAAGTAAGAAGATGTCGCAGTATACCACAGCACCGCAATACTCTCAAAAAAAAGTTGCTTTAGATGGAGGAGAGAAAGACAATTTGTCTTTCGCCTCACCTGGTTTCCCAATTTGCGTCGCAGCCGTGAGCGTACTGCAGTATTGGAAGGAGTGGGGAATTGGGGTAGGAATATTGAATTTTTTTTTTACTAGAAACACTCTCTGTCAAATCGTAAGGAAACTGGAGGATTTTCTCGATTTTTTTATCCTCTCTCTCTCTCCAAAGTTTTTGCATCTCTGAAGGCGCCTTCGAAGAGTCAACAAAGACTCTACTTCTTCCATATTTTTTGGGGGCGCATTTTCCTTCTTTTTTCCCCTGTCACCTTTACTTTCTCGTTTGAAAAGTGTCGGAAGGAAAAAAAAGTCTTCCTTGAATTCCTGCACCTCCAACAGCAAAATATGCAACATCACCTCCTTCCCTCTTCCCCAAAAATTCTCAAATATTTTTCCCGTCTACTGTACATACGCATAGCAACCCTGTCTTCCCTTCCCTCCGAGAACATGGTCACAAGTCCACCTGACAACCCTGTCTTCCATTTCACCCCCCCCCCCCGCGCCTGGCAACCCTGTCTTCTCACCTGCCGTCCTTCTCCCTCATCCTTTCCCTGATGAAGTCCATGTCTTCCGGGTCCGGGTTGAACAGTCGGGCGATCCGTGGGTCCAGGAATGCTCTCCAGTGGTCCTTGATCGGCGGGGAGGAGTGGGCGAAGGAGCGTGGAAGAAACCACCCGAACCTGAAACAGGATCGAGTGCGTAAACCATAAACGTGGGGGAGGGGAGGGGGCTGACAGTCCCCTTAAGCTTTCGTTATTAAGTACCCTTATTTCCCCTTCAAAAAATATGTCTGACTAAAATTTGCAACCTCAGCAGTACCTCTGAGGTATTCTTGAGGTATTTTGAGGTAAAATTGTCACTCTAATCTCAAATATGTCTGATCCCTACCTCAGCGTTTTACCTTACGATGGAGGGACAGACATACCCTGGATGCCACCTCGTCAATACCTTGGCAATATTGGTTGGGAAGAAAAATCCAGCTAGATTTTTGCGCGTGTACCCATACCCCCGTACCCACCGTTCTCTGAGATCAGACATGTTGCTCTACCTCAAAGTTAACCCTGTGCCAATGTGTGTTTGGGTGTGTGTGTGTGAAAGGACTTAACGTACAAACGTGCTACGAAAGGCGGGGTCATGTCAACTTGGTATTAAGGGCTTGAGTAAGCAAGAAGAACTTGCGCATAAGTGGCATCAAGCACTTTACAAGTGGCACCAACCACTTAGTGTAGCACGCAAAAGTGGTACCAAGCACTTATGCATCCGTCGAGTGCCATCGAAGATGGGTACACCATCAGGATACCAAGGAGACGCAGGGTAGTATAAAAGTGGCAAACGCTAGCTCACCTTCCCCCCGGCCCCAGCCTCCCTATGTCCGCCAGCTTCCACCCGTCGACGGCCTGGTTCGGGGGCAGCCACAGCTCCATGTTGATCATGGCACTATTGCAGGATGAAGATAAAAAAAACTGTGTGCGGCACAATTTTTTTTTTGCAGCAGTACTACTAGGTAGTAGCACCAAAATCTCCCGTCCATCCCTTGAGCTGTTTCTTCCACTTACGTCGGTGGCGGAAGGAGCCTCGGAGAGCTCCTGTTCCTGCTCGCCTTCTTTCCACCTCCTCCCCTTCCCCTTCCCCCTCCTCGTCCTCCTCCGCCTCCTCCTCCTCCTCCTCCTGAGCTGGAGTTGTCAAAAGAGGTGGACGGAGGCTGGTTCAGATTCACGCAGCTGAAAAGAAAAAAATTGAAAACTTTTTTTTTGTGTGTGTGACGTGGGTAGTGAAAGGTTATTCAAGACCACTTTGGAAAGTTACACATTATACGAGTAGTACGAAGTGCTACGTATGTACTACAAGCAAGCCTGTCTTGAAAGCATTCATTTTTATTGCCTTTTATTGTCTTTCACATTTCACACTTACGATATTGATATTCTTTTTTGAGGCGTCATTGTTTGGAGCGGAGAAAAGGGAGGGTGTGCTACATAAATTTCACGCATATTTTCACTTTGTGCGCTGTTATTTCTACGCATACTTGGAACATTCTTGCACCTTCTTTTCTGCAAAGTCACTATTATTCAGGGGAAAAAAACCTTGAAAGCCCCGAAGCAAAATTACTTCTTCACAATCTTAATGGTGCTACTCGATAAGGAGGAGAAAGCGGGTGGAGGAAGAGAGAAATTTCCTTTTGCACAAAATTTCCTCAAGGTCGAGAAAGTTTTCTTTTCTCTCTCTCTCTCTATTTCCAGATGAGGGCGCGTGCAGATGTTCACGGAAGCTGACACAAGTGCATCAATCTCCTTTGATCTTTATTATTTAGGGCATGTCCCAATATTAAACATTTGGGAAAGAAAAACTGTGTCTTTGACAACGAGTAATGGATAACAATTTTCCGGGGTCCTTTTTTTCTACTCTTTTTTTGCGGACAAGTCGGTCAAATTTTGACCGCAAGAAAAATTCGAATATGTCCGGTCGCGTTCTAAAACTCGACATGGCGACTCACAGCGACTCGTTGCAGTTGGAGAGCTGCGAGTAGAGGAAGTTGGTGTCGAAGGCGACGGTGCTGTTGCCCACGTGGAGGACGCTGATGTTGCGGTAGCCCAGGACCTCCTCCGCGAAGATCTGGAGGATGGTCGACGTCACCTGCGAAACAGACGAAGCGAAAGTCATGAGAGTGGATTTGGGGAAGGAGGTGGGTGGGTGGGTGAGTATAAAAGCATGTCGCTTCCCAACTAATAGCACTACATCCGCATCCGCATTTGCTTGATTGCGTAGGTGTGTGTGTACGTAGTACACGCATTCATATCATACAACTGGTGTACTGTACAGTTCAGGTAGCAGCAGTGCCAGCAACCTTCCAACCACATCAGCATGCAACCTCGCAATTACCACAGCGAAGTTTTACGACAGTCCTACCTGGTGCGTCACCCTGTTGGTGGACAGTATCCTGAGCGGCACCGGGTGCTCCCCGTAGAAGAAGTACTTGGCCTCCGAAGCCTCGATGCCGGCCTCGGCGGAGATGCAGCGGCCGCCTCTGCCGCCTCCGGGTGGACCGGACCGGGCTCGGGGCGGCGGCGGCGGCGGCGGCGGCGGCACATCCAACTCGTCGTCCTCGGTCGGGTCTTCCTCCGCCAACCGGTTGACCTCCCTTGCCGTCTGCGCCGACTCCGCCGGCGCAGCCGGCAGCCGCTGCAGCAGCAACAGCGACAGCAGCAGTAGCAGCGCCGGCGCCGGCGCCGGCGTCGGATGCACTCTCGCACTCATCTTTGTCCTCATCTGTCGCAGCGCCGCCGACGTCGACGTCGACACCGAAGGCCGTCGGCGCCAGTCATGCGTGCGAGGCAAGACTTTGGATGATGCAAAATCCAGAAAACACTGTTCATCTCTCAGCGCCCTTCGGAGATCGGTAACCGATTCCCTTTCTGGTGCACTGTTGCCATCTCAAGAAGCATTATCGAAGGCGGGTCTTTCCACTCTCCTTCACGGATTAGGAGCGCGGCCACTGCGGCGGCGGCGGCGGCGGCGGCGGCGGCGGCCTTGCCCTTGACAACCAAGAGAAAGGGAATCGGGCGTTTCTTTCTCTCTCTCTCTCTCTTTCTTCTCTCTGACGTTCAACTATTCTCGTCTTCTCTCTGCTTCCTCATGGTTCGAAGAAAGGGAGGCACCGTCTGGATGTCTGGAAATGAAAGAAAAGAAAGTGAAGGAAGAGGTTCAATTTATGCGTATTCGGCACTTTTCATTCAGAATTTCTTTGTCAGGTCTGAAGAAAGGGTTTACCTTTCCATAAGGGAAAAAATGTGACTACGTGGTACTATGTCTTGTTGCAGGTAGACTTTCAAAAACCCGGTTATCCGGTTGTTATTTCGCTCACCGAATACTTAAACCTTTTTTTAAAAAATCGGGAATTCGACGTAGTATGGTTACAAATCTTTCTGCTCAAAAAGCGCAGACGGCCTTGGAAATTTAACCAGTGTGGCGAAAGATGGTGCACAAGTGCCGTTGCGAAAACCCATCTGGGGTCAAAGAACAAACAGAAGCCGCCCAAGGGGGTGCAAATGAGACCATCCTCCATCTAGTACACTCTATTTTTGTCCCTCCCCGTTGCTACCTACGTCGTCACGGATTCATTTCTGTCTCTACGTAGTAGGCGCGGTGTCAAGGTCAAGCTGCCGCTTTCCCACTATTTACGAGGTGGATTCAGGAGCGCAGAGTTAAGCAATAAGCGTGCGTGTTGAGCAAAAGCTAGCCACGGTAAACAGGGAGTGCTACGACATCTATCTGTCTATCTGTCTGTCTGTCTGTCTATCTGTCTGTCTGTCTGTCTGTCTGTCTGTCGTGGTAACACCTGCAAGTCCTACCTGTTCGAGCATCTGCCGCAAGAATTCTTGGTCACAGAAGTAGGTGTGGAAACCACCATGGGAGCACACGGAGAGAGCGAATGGACACGCACAAGGGTGCTGGCTGCGACGGTGAAGGGAAAATCCAGACTGAAAGTGGCGACAAGAGGCGGGGGGGGGGGAAGGGGAAGAGAAAGGAGTGGAGAGCTTGACTTGGGAGGGAGGAAAGAGAGAAAGAGAGATCAAAGAGAGAAGGAGGAGGTGGTTCCAAAAGAGAGAGTTTCGGATGTCCAGCTTCCGGCGGAACCGGAACAAGCATCATGTTAGTAACGTTCTACGTACGTACTACGTACTACATTTCTATTTTTATTTTTCATTTCTAGTACAGTGTACACTAGTACAGTAAACTACTTACTACCGCTTATCAAAGTTCTACTGTACAACCACTCGTACTACCACCGGAAATCTTTAAGAAGTTGCAATTTTAAGCAGGATGGAGACGCTCAAAGCAGGAGGAAAACTAATAAAGTAGCTGCCGTACTACGAGTAACTAACTGTACGTCCACGTTACACATGCTGAGTGGTAACCTGCTCCTTTGGAAGTCGTTGTCAAAGTAAAAATCTGCTTTCACTGGTTCATACCCTTGTGATGATCGGACTGCTGTCCATTTTCAAGGTTGGGGAACCCAAGGCCAAGGGCTCTGGTCATCTGGCACAGACTATTACACCCTTAACCCCTAAGTTATCACTGACAGTTCGTTCTTGAGTCTCTCTCTCTTGTTTCTTATGAACTCGTTAGCAGAGTGGGGTCCCTCCACCAGAACACAGTTGAGGAGCACTCTGTGCTAACTATCTACTACCGGTACTACTACTACTGCGTACATGTTCGTACAGTCAGGACGATGGGAAAAGCCAACACAAACGCCACCCCCGCCAGATATGCTAACTAACGGGATTCTTGCAGCCAATTACAACTTTGTTGTTGTTACGTTAAGGTGGGGTTTACCTCTCAGGAATGGAGTGGAAAAGCCGACCTGGGCTCTTCATCTTCGATCCAAGTAAGAGCACTTCATACAATCTATCTGTCTCTTCCAGCCTCCCTATCGAGACAGAGGCAGGCGCAACAAGTTTCTGTGTTGTTTTTTTTTTCGATTGGGGTCACTGAACTGTCTACTATTTGACGGCGGCACAACTTTCTGGTGTCGAGTTCCTCCTTCCCTTCCTCCTCAAAAAAGTCTGGGAAACAGCTCTCCTCTTCCTCCTCCTCCTCCTCTGCTAATAATGAGTCGCAACACCTGCGTCAGCCTGGGGAGAAGAGAAGGTGGAGTGGAGGGAAAATAATGCCGGCCTCCTTAATGGAGAAAGATGATAAGAAGCTTAGATGCTTCTTTGTGTAGTACTACCGTACTACTACAGCAGAATCCCGACATAGTGATGTTGCTCAGCAGAAGAAGCTCAGAAAAAGTACAGTAGCATTTGGATAAGCAGACAATCAACGTTGAGTAGAAATTTATCGACATTTCACTGTAGAACACACAGTAGAACTGAAACAAAAGCAAAGAATCGGTGTGTACTGTACCAGTGCCATCACAACTCCAATTCGGGGACAGAGAAAGAAAGATAGATACAGACACGTTTGGTGTGAAAGGGTCTCCTCCTCCTCCTCCTCCCCTCTTCCATCAACTGTCACGTTCCAACCTCGTGAAAAAAGTTCCCGATTGACTCTGCGGTGTCGTCTGCTGATGCCTTCTCCTCCTCCTCCTCTTGTGTTGTTTCCCGGAGGCAACATTGGGTCCCTCCTACTCATTTCTTTCTCTCCTCCTCCCCCTCTCTCCCCGCCGCCTGGTAACAAGGCCTTTCGCGTCATGAAGGGGGGAGGGAGGGAGGGAGGGGGGATTAACTTTGGTTGCATGAATAGCGGCGACGGCGGCTGCGCTTATTAAGGCCCGTGTGTCAACCCAATGCTTTTGCAAGGCGCACACAAGGAGTCGGCTACACTTGTTAATGATTTACGAGGTGCATACGTGAGGCGCAGCAGTGGCCAATTTGAGGTATTAGTTTGTGTGCTTTTTTTTGCACCACACATGTGAGAGAGACGCACACAAATATTCCACCAAGTATTACGTCAAAAGTGTAGTACAACAACAACAGCGCAACCGGGTTGTGCAAATAAAGTGTGTGTGTGTGTGTTTTCGAGCTTACCCCTGTCAGTTATTACACCACAGGTAGAAAGCAGAAAAAAGTGTACTTTGGGCGGGTACCTTGGAAACAGGTGCGGTGCAGAGTTTGTCGGGCCGTCTGTCCAGGTACCTGGGTACTCAACCATTACTTTAATGCATTCTTCCCACACTTTTTTGGGGGAGGAAGTCAAATATTAAAACCCTGGAAAGTCCGGGATGTTCTCCGCCTTTCTCTCTTATCAGTGTTTTGATACTCGAACACCTGGGTATTCATGAAGCATTCGGGAATCCAGAAACTCTATCGTAGTTTGGGCGTGTAGTGGGCGTCTTTGTTG
>JAAUYM010127385.1_pt1 | contig 18048 bp, 18 predicted proteins | sample 7278001 | NCBI WGS metagenome assembly JAAUYM01 (sample SAMN14350224, study PRJNA611818) | marine sediment metagenome | isolation source: surface marine sediment (1.8m) | place: French Polynesia: Moorea | collected 2018-08
CCCCCCAACACAACAGAAATCCCCACACCAATACTCATTATTTCTACAACTTATGCTGTGCATTTCCTTTTGTGAAAGAATAAATACAATACAATACAATACAACCTGGGTAGCAGGGAGAGACTGGAGCTGGGAAAGATGAAGAAGATGATTGCCACTCTAGCAGACGGAAGAGACTTCGGAGTGGGATTCGACGGAGCAGAGGGGCACCAGGTAGAAAAGCACAACTACGGCCCAAACCCGCGGGACTTCGCTGGCTTCAACACCAAGCACATCATGGGCGGGCTGAGGAAGAGGGCGGCGATCAACGACAGGCACATCCTGGGCGGACTGAGGAAGAGGAAGACACTCAACCACAAGCACATCTTTGGCGGGCTCAAGAGGGCCTTCAATGACGGTCACATTTTGGGCGGGCTGTAACTTTTAGGAGAGTACCACTGACGACGACACATCACCACCGGGGGGTGGGGGACACTTCAGCAGTCAAGTTTTCTTTTTTTGGGTGAGGGTAGAGGTGGGGGGAGGGCTTAAAACGTGTCAAATATATTTTTGGGGGATTTAAACTTTACTTGCTTGTCCTGTCTGCGTTTTATTCCACTTTTTTTTTAGGGGGGAACATTCTTATTTTATTATCATGGCTGAATGGTGACAATTTTCTGCGTCAAACTGAAGTGCTGTCAAGTTACACTGTAGATAACTACCTATGTAACGTGTCCTCCTTGCACTAATGCTATATGTTACGCCCAATATACGTACTTACAGTAAGTTTTGACCACACAATACATGTACCAGCAGAGAAAAAAAATGATTACAGTAAGAGATTACGTGATTCCACTTCCTCTTCCTTCCGCAAAGTGACACAACGAGTAAACAACAAGCTTCCTTCTCCTCTTTCTTTTTCATCCGAGGCCACGCGGGAGGGGTCTACACATTCTCGGTAAGAAAAGCTTTGTAGGTAAGACAAGGCCTAATTTTGCAGTCAAGAGTTAGTGAGTTAGCACAGTCTCCTTATCTGGTTTGTCTGGCCGCTTCTAACATCTCGACGGGACTTTTAAACTTACGAGCGTAACAAATTCAATTTTAAACATGCCATGGAACATGTCATTAGAATACCACAAACATGTCACAATTTTGTTACGCTCGTAAGTTTAAAAGTCCCGTCGGGATGCTTGGATACCTAGCAACGCGCACCGTTTTTTGGTCTTTCAGTTCGCCATGTCGTCCGACGTCGCGTGGGCGATCACCCGCAACAACAGTGCCTTCCTGCTGAAGAAGCGCAACTGCCCCAAGCCATTCTCCAAGGACCCGCTCAACCTGACCAACAAGAACTCTCAGCGCTATGCGGGATATCTGCAACGGAAGGCCATTGGGGTTTCATCGGCTGACAAGGGGTTTGTCCTCAACGTGAAGGCCAGCACCAAGACCAACCGGCCAAACAAGAGCATTGTCAACGTGGAGATGAAGGGTGGATCGAGGTCCAGCCTAGCCAAGGTTAGGACATGAGCTGTTCTACTTAAATGTGGTATGTACTACAAAAAAAATTGAAATGGTTTCTGTGCAGGTGGACTCTCTGATGACGAAGCAGCGGTACCGCAAGGACCTCCGCAAGGCTGCCCTTCGCCGCGCATCTGCCGTGCTCCGCTCCCAGAAGCCGCTGCCACCGAGGAAGGGGGGAGCGAAGAAACCCACCTCCAAGAAGGACTGAAGAGGTGTAACATCTGTTGGTCGAAGTATACGGGCTAGGAAAGGAAATATAGCCAGCGGGCTGGACTTCATAAGGCTTCATATGAGTTCACTTGTCTTGATGGGCGAATTAAGTCCGGAAACGCAAAACCCGAAATCGAGTGAGGTTATTATTCGATACGAGGCAGAACAAAATCGCTTGGTTAATAATAACTTCCAACATGAGTTGTTTTTTTTAATCTGGATATTTCATCAGGTACTGTTTTTTTTTAACCTCGTTTTCTTCTTGAAATTTATCCTCTGACTTTATAATGTGAACACGGTTTCTTCAGATTTTCTTTCTTCTTCATTGGAAAAAAAAGGTACTAACTAGCACGAGTAATTTTTCGTTGCCCCGTCCCTTCCCCCTTCCTCAGCCACCCGCTCACTCTCACTCCTCCCTGCTGTCGACTTCCCTGCTGCTGATCATCATCCAGTCGAAGACGCCGTCGTTCTCCAGGTTCCTGGCCTCCAGCACCTCCAGGAACATCCCCCGCAGCAGCCCGTAGTCCGGCCTCTCGTCGAACGACAGCTTCCTCACGTAGTCGAGGAAGAGCTTGAGCTCCGGCAGGAGTCCCTGGCAGAGGGAGGAGGTGGCCGTCGACATCTTCAGCTCGCAGATGCGCTCGTAGCGTTGCTTCTTGTTGGACGCCTTCAGGCCCTGCCAGGGGAGGCGACCGCGGCTGAAGTAGATCACCACCTAAGACACAATTTAGAAAGGAAAGGAAAGGAAAGAAAAAAAAACCCACAAAGTATACTAGGTAGTACGTGTTTACAAGTGTTTTTTTTTGTATTTTACATAGAATTTTTTTTAACAATATTTGTTTGATCATCTAGTAGGGTATTTCATGAAACTTTAGTCTACTTCTTGGTGAGTAACTCCAGACGTCCAGTATGGCACTCACGTATGCCGCGGATTCCATGTCGTCCCTCCTGGACTGGTCCCTGCCGAAGTGGGCGTTGATGGAGGCGTACCTGGCCGTCCCGGTCAGGCTCTTCCTGATCTTCCCCGAGACGATGTGCTCCTTGGTCTGCGGGTTGATGAAGGGCTTGGCCAGCCCGAGGTCGATGAGGTGGAGGGTGGCCTGGTGCTCGCCCCGGCCCATCAGCAGGTTCTCCGGCTTGATGTCCCGGTGGAGGTACCCGGTCCGGTCGTGCACCACCTCCAGCCTGTTGACCAGCTGGGCCGCGATCATCATGAGCGTCTTGGTGCTCCAGCGGCGGGAGCACTTCTCGAAGAGCGCCTCCAGGTTGTCCCCCAGCAGGGTCATGGCGAAGTAGTTGTGCCCCTTGGTCTGCGAGTACTGCCACACCGCGGGGAACCCGGGCAGCCCGGAGAGGTGCTTCCGGTACAGGTCGTACTCCATGTAGAGCTGCGGGTTCCGCACGGCCTTGGACTCAACCTTGATGGCCACCTGGGGCCAGGAAGAAAGAAAAGAAGTTGAAAGCTTCTACCTAGAGCTAGAGCGAACTCTGGACCTCGTCTACCTTTTCCTTTGATTCTGGATCCACCCCCGAGTAGATTTCGCCGAAGCTTCCTCCCCCGATGTGACAGAGGAACTGGAACTTCGGGGGGTTGGGCATGGCTGGGCTGGGGTCACTTAAAATTTGCCTCACTGGATTTTTTTTAACTTCGCAATTTTTTGCATTTTCTTTTTTTTTGCATTTTTTTTTTCAATTCCACAATCAACAACGTCCCAATAAATATTTCTTTCCTAGGGGCCACAAGACATAAACTGTTCCAAGCTCGTCACTTTAACCCAAGCAATGCTTTTCCTTCTCTGAACAACTGAAAGTTTTCTCATCTGCTTCTGCCTTTTCAATCGGCTAGATTTGAAGCTAAAATACAACGTGTGCCACAATTCGGGCCGAATATATGGCCCTCGGACAGAAAAATCTTGCGTCGCAACGGTTACTTCCGGTTCCGCTTCTCCGTGACTTCGGAAGCTCTACGCAATCTATACCTCTAAACCTCCTGAAGACATTAGTAAGCACCTACCTATGCTGTTAGCTTAAGTAAGTCAGATTTAAAGACACTTATCTCATTTAGAGCTACAAAGACATATTTCCTTGAGTGGGTGTTCCTCTATTTTGTGCGCAGACCTTACGAGACACGAAGGAGAAGCTGCATTTGAACTTGGCTGTGGTGGTTATGTGTACAGTAGAACTCTGAATTGAGTCTGTTTGCGAAAAGGTGATGAAACAAACAAACAAAATACCTACATGCCTATATCATGCACGTTAATGCATGCAAAATCGTTTCTGCCTGAGAGCTGTCCTTGTGCTGTTCACTGAGTCTGGTTTTGGCCTTCTAAATGAAGAATTAAAGCAGCACCAAATGAGTTGGTGCTCTAATAAAACAAGAATAGACTACATATGTTCAACGACCTGCGGGATAAGTTGGCAGTTGTAGGCAAACTTTTGGCATTTTTGAAGTGATTTGGGATATCTAGATGTGACTTAGGATAAATTAAGTATGGTCACACCTGGATACAGGTCAAGAAATGATTTTTTATTGATATTATCTCTTGCCAATGTTTTAAAGTAATATGGACAATTTTACTACGTGTGATTTTGAATAAATAAAGCTGGCCACCCCTGGTCACAGGTAAAGAAATAATTTTTCAACTTTATGTGATACACTTTTCACACTGTTCAGAAATTATCGGATAATTCTTAGAGGTCATTTAGAATTAACTAAGCTGGTCACACCAAGTAACATCTAGTCAGACAATGCATATGTTAACATGTTTTGGGAGTTTTTAAGGATTGTTTCAAGAACAACTCTGAGCTCTATTTAAAGAAAAAAAGCCAGGTAAACATTTCCCCATAAAAAAAACATTAAGTAATTATGAACCGACCTAATTTGTTGAAATAGTATTGTAATTAAGGCTAACTTCAATCCAGTACTATGGTCCTACTCAACTTAGCCTGGCAAAAATGTTCCTAAGAAACACTGTGCCTTCTCAGCATTTGTAAACATGAACAAACCAAATTCTAGTCTGGTAAATGTCTGACTCAAGTCCTTATTAGGAGGAGGTGGCTGTGTGAAGTTTAGCTTAAGTTGCTTTGCAAAGACCCCCCCTAAGTGGAAGCCATTTTCAAAAGTGCAACATGGCCCCTTCCATTAGAGACAGCTGAGGGGAGAGTGGGAGGCGGGGGGAAAAAATCCACGCTTAAAGTGGCTCCATCTGGGGAGTTGGCTAGCCCTCCTTCCAGCACCAGCACCAGCACCAGCACCAGCACCAGGACTGGCACCAGACCAGCACGCTGGACCGCGGCGCGGGAAAGGGCCGTGTTGGGTCAACAACTTTGCGGAGGTTTAGTGATTTTCTTTTTTTTTTTTTAGGACCCACTTGCCTCTCTTTTGTGAGAAGGAAGAAGGCAGCTGGATTTCGCGCCGCAACTGTACGGCGGCTCAGCGGTGCACAAGAGAGACAGAGAGAGAGAAAAGAAAACAAATTTATGGGGTTTTTTTTCTGCATTTTTGGATTTCTAACTTTGGTGCCAACTTTTGAACCAAGTCGTCTCCGGTCTCCCCTGTCGTGGGTCGACCTCACCCGGTCCGGTTTCCTCCGGGGGAGTCCTTTGGGGACCATTTGGTATAGATAGATTGTCGTCGTCACAACTTCCTGAACCATTATTAATCTTTCTTAGTGGACTTGATAGGTTTTTTTTTTCAGGAACAGTGAGTGATTCTTGACCAGATCATCAGACAGCTTCCCAATTTCAGGGTAACTTTTTGCCCGAGTGTGTGTGTGTGTGTCGACCATGTCCTCCGAGGAGGCAGCGATGGAAGGGGGAGAGGCCGTCGTCAAGGGCGGGATGGCAGAGGCAGAAGAATCGGGCCAGGCCACGCTGAAGGTGGCCTCCTTCGCCACGGTGCAGGGGAGGTCCTGCGAGGGCGACCAGAGCGCCAACAACGGAGGAGTCGCCAGCACCGCAATGGGGGAGGAGGAGGAGGAGGAGGAAGACGCCCCCGCCGTCGGCAACAGCGACGCCAAGGACACCTCGTCGCCGGACGTGGGGGCGGAGGACGACGGCGCAGGGAAGACGGACGGACAACCCTCTCCGATCACGACGGGGATGGAGGTCTCCTCCTTGTCTTCAGTGGTCGCCGAGGACGCCGCGGCGACGCCCTCCGCCTCGGGGGAAGACGAGGAGGAGGAGGACAACGACGCTGACAGCTCCCCAGTGATGGTGCAGGCCACTCCAGACATCGTCTTGGAAGACGAGGTTGAGGAGGAGGAGGAAGAGGAGCTTAGCGAGGAGAGCGCAGAGGAGATGGTGTCTGCGGTGCTGAGCAGGCTGGTGGGAGAAGCGGTGGAGAGGTCAGAGGAGGGAGAGGGGGAGGGGGACGGGGGAGGACTCTTCTTGGGCGCGGGCGGGTTGGGGACCATCGAGATCTCGGCAGTGTCTTCCCTGTCTGAGATGCCGGAGGGTCCCGAGTGCATCGACATCCTCGACGACGACGAGGAAGAGGAAGAGGAAGAGGAAGAGGAAGAGGAAGAGGAAGGGGAAGAGGAAGAACATACGGTTGAGAGCATGGTGGCCGCCATCATCAACGTGCTGGCGGACGAAGCCGTCTCCAGATCAATCGAAGTGAGTGAGAGGGCAAGGTTCCCTGCGGGTTCGGTTGGGTTACAGATCACCCATTCTGTTCTGTTCTGTTCCAGGGAAAGCGTCCGACCCTTCGCCTGGCCAGCTTTGCCGACCTGAGCAGCAGCGGCGGCAGCGTGAACGACGGTCCTGCCTCCTCCGCCTCCGCCTCGGCGGCGGCCGGGGCAGAGCTGTCGGCCTGCGAGCACTGCTGCAAGCCCAATCCCAGCGACTTCGCCCACGTCGTCTGGGAGACCATGCAGTTTTGTGACGAAAACTGCCTTGGCCTGCACCAGCAGCAGTACCGCCACTGCGTCACCTGCGCCAAGAACGTGGTGCCCGCCTCCATGGGCAAGTACTGCGTGCGCTTCGGATCCAACATAAAGCAGTTCTGCTCCAACCTCTGCCTCGAGGACCACAAGAAGGGCCTGAAGGTCTGCTGCTTCTGCCAGAGGGACATCCCCGGCGGGGAGGGCTTCCTGGCGCCCATCAGTGGCGACGGCCGCGGGCAGTTCAAGGACTTCTGCGCCCAGTCCTGCCTCAGGCGGTATCAGGTCGTGTACCAGGGCGCAGAGGAGGAGAAGGAGGTGGCCGACTGCGCCGTCTGTGGGCAGCGGAAGAGGATGGAGATAGAGCTGGTCTGTCGCCTCGGGGCTCCTTCTTCAATTAAGCCACAGGTAGGGAGGAACAGGAAGGAAATCGCACTGTACTATACACTGCAACATTCTGTGTCTAATACTCTCTTACAGGGTTCCTTTCCTCCCCTGGTTCGCCTGTGCGGCAGCCCCTGCGCGTCTGCCTACAAGTTTGCCAACGGCGTTGAGACAGCTCCGTGCACGCAGTGCGGCCGCGACTTCGACTGCGTGTCGGTGGCCGGCAGGAGGCGCTTCTCCGTCCACTACAACGGGCAGGCCAGGCGCTTCTGCGGGGAGGCCTGCCAGAACGTATTCGTCATGCGCAACCGTCGCATCATCCCCTGCGCGTCGTGCAAGGTCAAGAAGTACAACTTCGACATGGTGGAGAAGTGGATTGACGAAAGGAACAGGTCTGTTTACTTCGTCTACTGCTACAGTGCAGGTTCGAAGACCGCCAACTTTTTCACGGTTATCTCGTATGCTTGCCCTTCGCAGCGTCATCTACTGCTCCCTCAACTGTCTGAACCTCCACGCCGCCCGCGCCCCGTTCGCCTTCTCGCCCGCCCCGGCCTGGGGTGGTGGAGCCCCGCCCGCCACCGCCCCTTCCGGCGGGATGCCGGTCATTCAGTCGGTGTCCAGCTTGGCCGGTGGCGACATGCCGCCGCCGCACCCGGACAGGCTGCCGCTGCAGCCGGTGCCACCCTCCACGCAGCTGCAGGGCAGGGTCGAGATACAGAAGGTGCGCGAGCTGGTGAAGGACACCGTGGTCCACCAGCCGGAGCCGAAGGCCATGAAGAACAAGGGGACGCTGACGAAGCCGTTCATGCAGACGAAGGGTGTGTCCTGCCGCCCGCATCCGTGCCACAAGGAGACCCAGACGGACAGCTCGTTGGAGAAGCCCGTGCTCATTCCCGTTCCCGTCCCATTTTACGTACCTGTTCCAGTCAAGGTAACCATTGAGCTTTAGCAATTTTTGGACACAAAGGATATTTTCTTCAAAGGTTACTACATATACCTATAAGTAAACGCGTTCGTACATCGTCGTTTCCAGATGTACAGTTCGCCCTATCCGGTGCCAGTGCCAGTCCCCGTGCCGGTGCCGGTGCCAGTCTTTGTCCCCACCACCAGGAACTCCACCCGGGGAATCATGAAGCAGATAAAAAAGATCCAGGCAAAGATGCCGGCAGATCCGTTCGAGGCGGAGATGCTGGCCATGGCCGGGGCCCTGGCGGCACCCAGGGGTGCCGCGGCGGGCGACGACCTTGACTCAGACGATTCCGCTGTCGGCGCCGGCGCCGGCGGCGACGACCTCAACCTGGACGATATAGTCAACAGCGTCATCGACGACGAGGAGCAGGCCACGGTTCGTGCGATAGCCTTTCAGGCCTCAGCCCCTGCATGATGTGTAACTAGTACGTCCATGTGCCTTCTCCTCCAGAGAGCGTATCGGCAGATGCAGCAGCAGATCCCCCAGTCCGACTTCGAGAAGGAGGTGGTCGGGGACAACGTCGTGGCCAAGCCGCTCCCGACCCCGCAAGTGCAGTTGCCGGATCAGCAGCAGCAGCAACAGCCGCAGGAACCACAGAGCCAAAGAGGAAGCAAGAGGAAACACGCCAGTGGGGGCGGGCGAGGTACAGGACAGTGTCTGCTGCCACTACCAGATCATTTCATCGCGCTGTAATGATGAGAACTAGCCAAATATGAGCCCTTGCAGTCCGTACTCGCACGAGACTCGGGCTCTGAAGACAGTCAAAGACCCGAGAAAAAAAAAGCGAAAACTTTTTCTGAGAGGAGACCCAAAAGCCGGATACAAGGCTTCGCTTATTGCAAACATTGACCCGTTTTTCTCACCTGCTTCCACAGACTCTGATAGCGACTGGACTCCGTGGGACAGCCAACAGCAGCAGCAGCAGCAACAGCAGCAGCCTTCCTCCTCCTCCTCCAGCCGCACCCGCCGTAGCGGCGGACGATCTTCCGGCCGCTCCACTCGCAGTGGCTCCCGGGTCTCGGCCTCCAAGCAGGCCAGGATGCTGCAGGACGAGACCAACGCCGCCATCGCCGCCATCGTGGGCGGCGCCGGCGGGATGTCTGCCTCCGCGACTGCCACGGTGCAACAGCCGGAGCAGCCGCAGGAGCGACCAGACGCAAACCATCATCTCAAGGTGGATCATTTCGGGAGCTCCGTCGGTCAAGGGGCGAAAACTGTTTGCTACATATTTATTTTTCCATATTTGCAGTTCACGTACGGCGTCAATGCTTGGAAGCACTGGGTGGTGCAGAAAAACTCGGAGATCGAGCAGATGCGTGAGGAGGGCAAATACTTGAAGCCTTTCGAGACTGACATTTTAAAGCTGAGGTGTGATGAGCTCAGCTACACCCTGTGCATGTTTGTAAAGGAGGTGAAGAAGCCTAATGGCGAGCAGTATGCCCCAGACAGCGTCCTCTATCTGGCACTGGGAATACAGGAGTACCTGTTCGAGAACGGCAGGATGGAAAACATCTTTGCTGACATCTACTATGAGCCCTTCACTTCTGCCCTGCATGAGGTTGTCAAGGACTTCAAACTCCCCGTCAATGAGCTCGGTTACTTCGTGACTCGGATTGAGGAGGAGCACATGTGGGAGGCAAAACTGGTGGGAAAAGTCGTGAGAGTAATTCTCCTCCCTCTCCGAAGTTTTGTTTTCCACGCACGCACATACTTTTTTTTCCAGCTCGGTGCACACAGTCCACAGGTGCTACTCAACACACTAGTCTACTTCAACACCAAGTACTTTATGCTCAAAAGCCTGGAGCACCACACGGACCTGTCTTTCGCGCACGTTGTGGAGCACTGGCAGTACGCGGACGGGACGTCGTCCTGGACGTCCGGGCGGTCACACACGCCGCAGTCCGCCGACAAGAAGGCCTTGATCCTGCGGTACAGCCCGCCCGTCTCGAAAGGGGGCTCGAGAAGTAAGACAAGAGCAGCCTAAAATTTGGGAAACCCAAGTTTTGATTCTTGTTCTTCTTCTTTAGGAGAAACGGAAAGAAGGTGCTACGAGCAGCACGAAAACAGAGAATCTCCACTCAGGTGTCCAGTGAAGCTTTACGAGTTCTACATATCAAAATGGTGAGTGTGAAGAGAACAATTTCAGGCCTTACTGTGTATGAGTACTAGTACGTACCCACACTGCATTAGGGTGATTGGTCACTTTCCCGCTTAATTTTTCAGTCCTGAAAACGCAAGGAACCGGAGCGACGTGTTCTACCTGCAGCCCGAGCGGTCCTGCGTGCCCGAGAGCCCCGTCTGGTACAGCTCCTCGCCCCTAAGCAAGCACACGCTGGACAAGATGCTGCACAGGCTCCTCATGGTCCGAGAAGTGCAGGAGCACATGCTGTCGGACCAGGTCTGAGTTGCGTCAGCCTCCCGACTCGGGACGGGAACGTTCGTCTGGCGCACCTGCTCGATTACAAATTGAAGGAAGATTTAATTCTCGAATTTCTAATGCGAGAATGGAAAGCAGACGTTTTTCCCCCGTTTTTTTTTTACCTACAGTGTCATTTATGAGCTATTGCATTTCAGAACGAATATATATGTTGGTTCCTACTGGAAGCAGTCTTCACAAAGTTGTAAGTTGCTCGCACCCCCGTCGGGGAGTAAATGAGAGCATTGGACTTGTTAAACTTTTTTTCCATCGAAGTTGGTACTTATTTATTTGGCGAAAATGCAGTACTTTTTCTGTCGATAGTTGAAGACGCAAGTGGGAGGTTTTAATTAATTGTAAGAGCATCGTTCTGCAGCTCGTGGCTCAGCTGCGTCTGGAGGTCGCTCAGCTTCTTCTTGAGGCCACCGACGCCCATAAGGACAATGTTCTCCGGCCTCAGTGCTCCAGAGGACTCCACGATGTAGTAGAACTTGTTCGGCTTTCCGCTGTAGTCGTAGGGTGCCTGCACATAAGAAAAAAGAAACGCACACACACCACCTTGAAGAAGCCATCCTGCACACTATACACTAGCCCCGCCCCCCTGCTGTGTCCTTTACCTGCGTCTGGTCCTCGTCCAGCTCGGTGTACTCCGACTTTGGCCACTCCTCCGGCTTTGGGTAGAGGGTGTGGCGAAGCGCGTTGTCTGGGTCGTACTCGAACGAGACACCTGCAGTGGGATTCCACTTGGCGTGCTCCTTCGCGAACCCCTTCTTGGCGTAGGCCTTGATCTGGGTGGGTGGGTGGGACAAGATTTGAATCCTTGGTCACCCAACCAATATCGTAGCGTGAATTTAGTGATGGGTTGCTCTTAAGTTTTTATATCACTTATATTGTCTTAGGAATGCCAGGGCAGGTGTTAGAATAGTGATACGGAAACCTTAGAGCAACCCAAATTGCGACCCCATCACTAACTATACTACTAGTAGCGTCACTGATAGTGTGTTCCTGGTGATACCAATATTGGTTTTTCCTACCTTGAGCTCCTGTCCTTTCCTCAGTTTGCAGATGAGTATGTCGTCGGCCTCGTGCTGGCCGTACTCGTGGCTCTCGTCGTCCTTGCTCCTGCTGGTGACCGGGATGACCCTCATATCACTGGACTTGAGGTCGGCACTCGTCACGTTCCTAATGGGCACCAATTTTTTGTTTCAAAGTTGTGATCCCTTTTTCATGCGCGGTTGAGATGCGCGTCACGTACGGTATTCCCGACGGGGACTTTTAAACTTACGAGCGTAACAAATCCAGCTTTAAACATGTAATAAAACATGTCATTAGAATGCCACATGTCACAATTTCTTTTCCGTCAATTTGCTACGTAAGTTTAAATTAAAAGTCCCGTCGGGTTATTACCTGGTCTGGTCGTCGTTGCATCGCACGTCGAGGAGAAACTCCACCGAGCAGTCGGTGCAGAAGTCTGTGCAGGTGCAGTCCCTGGAGTACTGCATCTGCTCGACGGCCTCGTCCGAGGTGAGGGGCACCAGGCCGAGCCGGTGGGCGATGAACTCGTCCGACAGGACGGTGGAGTTGGCCTCCAGCTGCACCCAGTCGATGGCCATGGTGGGCGTCTCCGCGATCATGATGCGCCGGATGGAGTTGGCCACCGAGAGGTCCGTGTCCTCCAGCTGGAACTTGACCAGCTCGTCCGTCAGCTCGGAGATGTTCACCGACGGCTGGTTGGCGTACGGCATCTTGGGAGGAGGAGGAGGAGGTTCAACCTTGCTGGGAAGGTTTGCAGCGCGAGGGGAATCAGAGGCGCCCCCGGGGGAGTGGGGCGGCAAGGAGATGAGATGCAAACCCCTGAGGAAGGTCAAAAGGAGGCAGACGGGACGGCCCGGATTCTGGTCGACTCCGGTCTTTCAGCTTCTGACTGCAACTTTGCAAGCAAACATGTAACAAGAACAACAACAGCAACGCTGTTCCTGCCGCTTCTGCCGCCGCCGCCGCCACTGCCGCCACGGACGAGGTTGCGTTGGAGCGTAGTCTTAACAAGACGAAAATTTCCACTTTACTCATCTTAGCCACGGAAGTCTCGGACCTGGAAAGGAAACTTCTCAAAAAATAATATTATTAAAAATGTGAGCATCTTAGAAACTTTTGTCAGTAATGTAAATTATTCTGTAAAATGCACGTATAGTATCAAAATTACTGCACATTAAAATTTACTACGTCATTGAAGTAAAACTGGAAAGCTCTTTTTGTATAGTACGAGTACTACATACGTGTTTCAAAAATATTTGATGTTTTGCACTTTAAAGCTATAAGTTATAAATAACTTTTGCTACGAATTTGCTACTCTCCATTTATCACTCAGTGACGTTAAAGGCACTCTTTAAGCTACACAAAGCTCATACTAAAAGAGGAGAATGAACAGTTTCCATTCCAGATCGAGACTTCCGTGACATACAGTACCTTACGGTATTCCGGTATTCCTTTATGGTATTCAACTCAAGATACAAAACCTCCTCATCAGTAGCCATGCCACCAACCTCCTCATCTGTTAGAGAAATGTGTAGTGTGGAGAAACACAGCCTTTAATTTTTGAGATAAATTAAGAATAAAGGAATGGGTTTCTTTTTTCTTACTTAACAAAACCCAAAAATTTTAGAATGGGTATTACGTACACTCTGTGCTACTCTAAGGTACGTACTTAGTACTAAGGTAGTCTAGACTCTAAGGTACACTCTAAGGCACGTAGGTACGTAGTAGGTACTACAAGCAGTCCTTCACAATGGAGAGAAGTGTGACACTGAGGTCTAACAGGGTAAAAAGAGTCTCCAAATATGGTATTTTTTGACGTTGTGAGCATACAGTAATTACCTCTCAAGATAAAGTATAAAAGTTGGCATTTATTTGTATTAAAAATCTTGGGAAGCATACGACCAGGATGGACGGAAATCACAGAGGCAAAATCATAATATGCCTAAAAAAAAGCAGTCCTTTAAAAGCAGTCCTGCCTTGCCATAGGGCAGAAATAAACTCATCTTCTTTCCTGCATCCTCTTCTTTTTTCTGTAGGAAACTTTGGAGTTCTTGAGATTCATCTTCTTCAACCTCTCCATCATCCCGTACGGATCTCTTCCATATCTGAAGAGCATCAAGGGGGAAAAAAAGAAATTCATTATATGAAAATTGTTTAGCAACCAGACTCTTTCCTGGAGACACTCGACGAAAGAAGAAACCTTATTTTACGTATATAATGTAGTACATAGTAAAGAATATAAATTGTTTTTTGACAGAATCCGGTCCGATCCGGACCAAATGACGCAACCGGTGACGACCGACCTTGCCGTGACCTCCCTGGCGAACTCGTCGAACCTTGCGTTGTTGTCCGTCTGCTGTCGCGCGCGCCAGTCCGGCCGCTGCGCCAGCGTCTGGAAGCCCCAGTGTGAGGCGAAGGCGTCCGACAGCACGTGGAAGGAGTACCCGGCCACCGACATCTCGTACGCCTGGGGGAGTACAGACAGACAAGGAGGGAGTGATGAATGGTGTGTGCCTGCTAGATCTTTTTTATCCAAACTTTTTTTGGTGACACCATAAACAAATCTCTTTCCTCTCTGTTTGTGGCACCACTAACTACAGTGTACTACTGTACTTATATACCTGCGAGCTCCTGGTGAGCCCGTATCCCAGGAAGCGCTCGTCGAAGGGCGGCGCCTCCCCACGGGAGACGTAGATCGGCTCGTACCTGTGGAAAGAGAATGCATTTTCGTGTTGGATAATACATGTACCGTAGATCATGAGATCGCTATGTTGTTGTGCTCTTGATCCTGACTACATTACCAAAATGTATTTTTTTAGTAAAGTGATAAAGGCAGAGCAACATTGGTAAAACTCAAGATTCTGCTGTACTAGTTAATAACTAAAAAGCCCTTTAAGTGGCGTCTCTGCGTGGGTGTCTCTCTAGGTTTCTTCTTAATTGGGCAACGGAGCACTGAGCTCGATCTCACCTGAAGATGTACTTCTCCACCTTGTAGGCCACTGCCATATCGCTCCTGGGCGGGATCTTCTGCCATCTCTCCAGGTCAGACGACTTCTGGTTTGTCTTGTACACAGCCTGGAGAGCAAAATTGGAGTGGTGACATAACTTTCCAAAACACAAGGTGAAATATCTTGCTACAATCAAACATTGACTGTGCAGTATAGTACTGTTGCCGTTGCCCAAAAATGTCCCTGTTCCTCATAACAAGAGAAGATAGTACCATACAATTTATCCGCTAACAGTATTGGTTCCAAATCTTTTCCAGTTAGTGTACCATTTCTTCTAGTAGTACCTAGGTACAGCACAAGCTCATAAAAGGGGAGAATCCAACTCACTGTGTGAAACTGCCTGGCCTTTCCCTCCCCCACCAGCCTGAGCAACGTGGCCTTGTCCCCCGGCAGTGGCAGCGGCTTCCCAGACTCCTCCCCCAACTTCTCGCTGATCTCGTAGACGGGTACGACAAAGGCGCACAGTGGACAGGAGACCGCCAGCTGGTCCGCCCGGAGGAAGTCCTCCAGGTCCCGGTGAAGTCCCGCCTTGGGGATCATGTCTGCATCCACCAGCAGGGTGAAGCGGGTCTGGCAGGAGCTACGGGCGACGTTGCGAAGCAGGTTCTGCGGCATCGGGTAGCTCTCGCGCCAGGGTGGACGGGACTGGAGACAGAGAGACAATTTACTAGGTACATACTATGTAACAAGGCCTCGACTTTTGACCTACCTTGACTAAGTTCTTAATCACAGCCTTCAGGTCGTCGTCGCAGGAGAGCGCGTCCCCGTTTGGCAGATATCTAATAGAATCCCGGGTGGTGGCCCCCGGGTGTTCCACGGGAAAGGTGAAATGGAAGCTCACCTGCAGTAATTTTCAACTATTACCCAGAAGCACATATGAGCCAGAAGCAATCATGATTTACAGTTTCTGTGGTTCAAAAAGTGCCATCAGTAGATTAACTCAAAGCTTTTTTGCATGCCAAATAATGTTAAAATACGCCAAATTAAATTTAAATATGTGGATCTTTAGCTGTAGAATATGCCAGTTTTGGACCCTCCTTACCCCGCGCCTGATCCCGGCGTGGCACCGGCGCAAGAGCCCGACCGCCCACATCGCCACTGCCATCTCCGTCCCCGGGACAAAGACGGCCACGCTGACCGGCCCGTCCCAAGAGCGCGCCGTCTCCGCCAGCCAGTGCAGGTGGTCCACCGTGGCCTGGGTGCACAGGCACACCTGGCGACGAAAGGAGGAGGAGCGCAACACGAACATTAGGGCTTTTCTAAAAGAAAAAACGGCTAGCTCATTTTTTTAAAAGGCCAAAGCCTTCACCCAAAAAAAAACAGGTTAAAAATTTGTATAATCTATTTTTGTCCGAATAGCCGTCAATTCAAAACAGTTTTTTATTTAAAAAAAAATTGCTTGTATTTGGACGTGACGGTGGCTGGTGGCAATCTTCTCCTCCACACCTGGCTGCTGTTGGAGAGGAGGTCCCAGTGGTCACCGGGCACCACAAACCGGCGGGTCTTGAACCTGCGACTGGCGTCCAGCTCCATCTCCTCCAGGGAGAAGTCCGCCACGACGACATCGTCGTCGCCGCCGCCTCTGCTCCCATGGCCGCCGCGGCTGTCCGCCATGCGCCTGACCCCGGCAAAGATGACCAGCCCCTGCACCGCGGCCAGCAAGAGCAGGAGCGCCTCAGACGAGCGTTGGCGGCGGCCGCACCGGCGGGAATGGCGGCACTGGCGGACAGAGGATGTTGCCTGCCTGCACAGACTCCAACTGTTGCATCATCTGGGGTGGAATGTCTGATATGCTAATAATAGGTACAATACTTTGACCTGCCAGCAGAGGTCTTGGAATCCATTGTCCTCCTCCACCTCCTCACCACCTCCACCTCCTCAGCTCTTTCTCCTTAATTCTCCTCCACAGATCAGAGGCCACAAGGAAGGAGATAATATGAAAATAAAGTGGGGGCGGAGCTTGGCGAAAAGGGAATCATCGTCCCAGCAAGAAGGCCCTTCCTGCAAAAGAGAGCCATTCATTCATGCAAAACGTTCAGATCTTTCTATGCACCAGTTGGCTGAGCATTGAAAGATCCTGTACAACGCAATTTCACATCTCAAGAAGGTAGTTACTGTCAATTGAGCTAGAAAAACGGCACATGCTGCTCTTTTTGTTGCTGGTTGCTAGCTACTCAACCATGACTTTCCCAAAGCACAAAAAAGGGAAGAAAGTAGGTAGTACAGTGCGTACATACAACTATACACAGTTGATGTTGGACCAGAAGGGCAAAAAAAGAAAGAGTTGCCTAATTTTAATTTGTTGCCTAAGTGAATAAAAGTGCCTTAAAGTGACCAAAAACTTTTCCAAAAAGTCGAACATGTTGCCCAATAGCAAAACGTGCGTACTAAAATGGGACGTCGACTGTAGTAGTAGTACCTATGTCGTAGATCTCACCCGTCAGTGAGTAGCTCCCCTTTTTCCTTCCTCTTCTGGGTTTTTTTTTTCTACCGTCAAGAGCCACGTGCCACTGAATAGCAACTCCACATGTGAAAGTGCACTTTTTTGTGCCTCTCCTCCGCCACGGCCACGGCCACGGCCACGTTGCAACTGCGCTAACGACGTGCTAGGCAGCCTCCTCCACCTCCACCCGCCGCCCTACCCTACCCTACCCTACTCCACTGCCAGGAACTCCCATCAAAGCCTTATACACAGGAAGGAAAGAAGGAAGGAAGACGTGCTTCCATCATCATCATCATCGTCGTCGTCGTCTTCATCATCGCGTGACTACCAATGCAATCTGCCTTTTTGCTTGTTGCTTCGGATCCTCCTTCTCTTCTGTACTATTGTTACACGGTTTTGTCGTTTTCTCCTCTCTTCCCTCCCTCTCACGATTCCAAATCAAGGAGCAATGAGATATTGCCACCAATAATGCCAACATTAAAACCAACACAATTTCAAACTATAGTACTAAAAAATGCCTTGGAGGAGGCATGTGTACTATACCGTACAAAAATTATAATATTAAAATGCACATGACCTTTGAGGATGCAAGGTATTGAGTGAGCAAATTCTATGCTTTAATGACGCAAGAACCAGCAAGCCCGCGGGCGAGCCAAGCTTTTTTCCAAGGTGGGCCGAGCACAAAGTAATTTTTTTACGACTTGACTTTTTGGCAAAAGCGCCACAGCAAACTTTTATATAAAAAGCACAACTTTTTTTTTAAACTCTCAAGCCTCCAATTTATCTCACGAGCCGTGGGCAACTACCAGTACCTGAACCAGCGAAAAATGGCGCAAACAACTGCAGAGAGAAACGATTTATCATTTCTCTCTGACAACTGTGAATACAGTATTACCAGATAATTTCTACCTGATTGATAAACTTTCGCAACTATGCTATTTATTTTGTAGAAATAAAAGAAGAAGTAAAAGAAGCATTAACTTATAGTTCTATACAAAATCTTTGATTAGGAAAAAAAATTGCTTCATGTGGCAACACTACCACCGACGACCGAAGTCTGCTCGATTCTTAATTTTGTTTGTTTGTTTTTGACTCCTGGACCTACTCTCGGATTTTGTCCCAGAGGGTCCCTAGCCCATTCCCGCCGTGGGGATTTGGGAGGAGTAGCTGGATTTCTCCCTCCAAAGCCTGTAGAGGAGGTC
>JAAUYM010115315.1_pt1 | contig 18047 bp, 27 predicted proteins | sample 7278001 | NCBI WGS metagenome assembly JAAUYM01 (sample SAMN14350224, study PRJNA611818) | marine sediment metagenome | isolation source: surface marine sediment (1.8m) | place: French Polynesia: Moorea | collected 2018-08
AGGGTGACCACGCCGGAGGCGGAGGACGAGGAAGGGGGGAGGTGCGGGGAAGACATGGTGGCACACAACGGCAAAGATGTGTGTGGGGGGGAGGGGGGGTGCAGAGATTGATGTCGTGTGGACACCCTCACTTTGTGTCGCGATTACCTCCTAAATTTTTACGTTTTCATACTTTTTTTCGCAGCGAAATACGTTTATTATTTCGATAATCAACGTGCAGCCTGTGCAGCAGCCTGTGCTGAGCTGTCTGCGCTGGCGCGATTTTCTATTCCAACTGTTGTTTTGTTTTGTTGGGATTCTTTTTCAGCGTTGCCAGAACTTGTAACAAAAAAAAGAACGGCCGGACTCCCCAAAAACTTATTTGACAGAAGCACGAAAATCAAGCAACGTGGTTTCTTTTTTCATAAAAATCTTTATTGCGTCTAAAAATATGTGGGCTAGTACAGTTTCTCTCGTGGGTCTGTTTAATCATGTGATTGGAGGAGAGAGAGAGGGGGAAGGTTCACTCAAAAGACTTGATCTTCTTAATTATAGACTCATTGATTTTTCTTTCTTGTCAACATTTTTTTTCTTAAAGCGGCTTTCTCGATCAACATTCTCCCATAAATTCTCAACGTGCAAGTGCAAGGGGGAAAAATAATCGAAGGATATTTACACACAAGAATTCCCCAAACTGAATGACCTGATTCTAAAAAATAAACCACTAAAAAAGAGGGGGGGAAAAACATGGTAGGCTGTAAAGAAATGATCCAAGTTCATGATCTCGCATTAATGTAGGAGGAAAACGAAAATACCACAACTGTTTCGCGTATTGCTGCCCATGTATGTCAGGGAGGAGTGCGGAGAAGGCGGCATCGGCTGCATCAAGAATGCCCGCTGTAAGTGAGCTTATGGGAACTATTATTGGTTGCATCCGAAGCCAAACTTTGAATCCTGGAGCATGCACTTTCCCGTTGATTTAAGTTGCACTTGGTCCGCAGGAAGAAAGAAAAAAAAAGATGCAAAAACAAGCACACAAAAAAAGAGTGTGTAAATATCACATTTCCCCATTAATGAGAGGGAGAGCAGCAGTTTGACAAAATGGTTCAGGCGATTTCCCGTAAAAATTAATTCTTGTCTAGATGGCGTCACGGTGCATGACCCACTTCCGGTAGGTGTGGTCAAACTTGTGTCCGATCCACTGGCTCTCCAGGAGGCGGTAGCGCTCGCGGTGAAGGAACAGAGGTTTGCCTCGCCTGTGTGAGTGAAGTTCGAATGTGTGCATACGTGTGCGTGTGTGTTTCACAGATTAAAACATTCCATTTTTGTTCCCCGGTGAAGCAAGAGGGCATCCTTACTTGAGCTCTTTATCCTCCTCGCCGAACGAGTCCAGGTAGATGGACCCCCAGATGCAGGCGCGCTTCCCCCTGATGACGACGATGGTGGAGGAGTTGACGGCCAGGAAGACCCCGGTGCCGCCGCCGCAGTCCTGTGCGTGGGCCACCGTCTCGCAGACGCCGCCCTCAGCGGGGGAGGACTTGCAGCACGACTCCTTCAGGCAGACCATGGTGCCGCACATGAGGCACACCGTGGGGTCCTTGGGGACGTTGCCGCAGCGGCGACAAGGGCGCTTGTGGTAGAACTGGAAGATGGTGTCGTACTTTTCCGGCACCGAGAGCAGGCGGGGCTGCCTCCACAGCAGCTGCACCAGCAGGAGTTGCTTGGCGATGGCCGGTCTCGCGCGGTCCACCACCGGCTTCAGCTCCAACAGCCACAGGGGCATCTCCGGCACCTGGGCCGCCATCGGAGCTATCGGAATCACCTCGTTCGGCGGGAGGAACCAGTTGAGGCCGTCGCAGACGCCGATGTGTGGGGCCAGTTCCGTGTCCATGCTGTCGTCGTCGCTGTCCTCGTCGATCAGGCCGAGGAAGTGCACAAGGGAGGGAAACTCTAGCTCCACGGAGGAGATGCCGTTCGACCCGCCTGGCAGAGGTCTGAAGAAACGAGGAAAAAGTGAAAGGGGTGAGAATGACGGAAGATTCTGTCTTGCTTGAACCCCCTCGGTATGAATTACTACTACACGCATGCTCTGCTCACTTTTCGAAATAGTAGTGCACGATGAGAGCCGCCACCCTAAGGTACGGCAGGACCAGCTCCTGTGCGCAGCGCTCCAGCTCCGCCAGTTCCAGTCCGTCCAGGTGGGCCTCCACTGGGTCGTCCTCGTCCTAAGTGGAAACCAGGCGTTAATACTAGCTGCGCACTAATAACGGGAGGGAAGCGGTGCTTACCCTGAACAGCCCGACGACCTCCAGGACGGAGATGAGGAGCCCCATAGTGGAGGCGAGATCGGGTCCACCGGGATCGGACGAGTAGTGTTCTTTCAAGGAATCTCTCTCCCTAACGGCCAGATACACATGACAATTAAAGAAATAGTACTTAAACGTGACTACGTTAATACCTTTTGGAGAGCCCACAGCTAAGTCTAGCGAGGATCTGGACCACGTTGAGGTTGTAGCATGCCTTGATGATCGTCTCAAAGTACTCTGCAAACACCGTAGGTACGTACATATATACGTAGTATGTTGCACTCAAGTCACTCATTTCAAACTACCATTTTTTTCCTCTCACCTTGTTCTACGTTGACGGGAAGTGACAGGATGAAGTTGATCATCAGCGTGATGGGATCCTGGTACAAGATTGGCACACTGGTGTGGATGGGCACTTTGTCCAGGCCCGATCCGATTCCCTCTCCGTCGCGGTGTCCGTACGGGGTCAACAGAGAAGATGACGATGATGACGGGCAGCCGTCCTGAGACGCCGACTGGTCGCCCCCGCCGGGAACGGCCTGGAAAGAAGAAGAGAGATCTTGCTACACTAGAACCCCTATACAGGTAGAAGCATGACCCAAGGTTTGCACCTGCTGCTGCTGCTGCTGCTGCTGTGACTGAGGCTGCTGCGCCGTTGCCTGCGGTGGCGGCCGCGACCGCGGTTGTTGCTGCTGTTGTTCCGGTGTCAGGTTGGCGCCGCTGCCCTTGCCGCACAGGAGGTCCCACTGCTGCGCCAACGTGTCCGGCTGCATCGCGTTCAGATGGATTGACAACACGTGCATCAGGGGAACTGGACAAGGAGAGCAGAGAGATTGCTGGTTAGCAATTCGGTGTGCTGACAAACACAGATTTGTCAGTCACTCACTGAAGCACGACTTCGGCTTGTTGACATGGACGGTCGCCCCGCTGGGTCCCGCGCCCGAACTGCCTGCGCCGGTCGAGGAGGAGGCCGCTCCCGAGACGCCCGAGGGGCCCGGGGCACCGCCACCGCCAACGGTCGCGGCGTCGTTCGCCTCTCGGATCGCCCGCTCGTCCACCAAGGAGCCGCCGCGCTGGACCAGGTCGCACTCCAGGTTGGTGCGGGCGATAGAGCCGATGAACAGTGCAATGGCCTAAGCGGGGGGGTTAAAATTCTTGTGTGTAAATCTTACGACTAAAATTGCTGCAACTCACGTGCTTGGGGAAGTCCGTCTTGCCCAGTCGATACCGCGGCAGGGTGGTCTGGGTCAGGAACTCCATCACCCGGGACATCTCCGAGCGGAGGTTTGTTGCACCGGGGCGCTGCAACAAGAATGGTTAGTTACATTTAACTTAAATTTGAGGTGGGTAAAGGGTTCTTAACTTACCAGGTGCACGGCTTCTTCGGTGAGTATCTTGCAAATCTTTTCACTTATCACAGCCATTCTCTCTTCCGGCTCCCTGAAAGTTGAAGGTGTTTTTTTCAATGCTATGTACTAAATTCTCTTGTGAACCAAGGCCAAGCAAGCGTCCTTACTTTGGGAACACGGCTGCGGGCAGATTGGGTGGCTCCGGGGGGACTGGGAGAAGCGCATTGGCCATCTGCCTGCACATCGGGCAGATGAACTCCCCGTGGTCCGTGTCCAGAGCCTGGTCCCGGGCCACTCTGACCTGCTGCTTCAGCGTCTCGCAGTAGCTCTGCCTGCAGTCGTAGTGCATGTGGTGTCCGCAGCTCTGGATGTGGATCCCGCCGCGCCAGCTGTTGTTGAGCGACAGGAGGGTCGACTTCAGTCCAAACAGGTAGCTCATCTCGTTGAAGCGGTCCGTGAGCTCCGTGCCCAGCGATCCCTCGAAGGCCTGTCGCAGCCTCTCCTCCTCCTCCTCGGAGGTGGGCAGCGCTAGGTGGCCGGTCTTGTGGTGGCGGTGGGCCAACACGGACGTCGACTGGATTAGCGCCACCAGTCCGATCGGGCGATCCTCGCTGGCGGGCGCAGACGACAGGCAGTGGCAGCAGGTGTACTCTTCCACCGCAGCCGCCGCCGCTCCGGTGGCGCTCCCTGCGCGCCCAGCCTTGCTCCCGCGCCGTCCAGACGCGGCCGCCTCAGCGCTGTCTCCGCCGGAGTTCTCGGCAGTGCCCTCTTTGGCGGTCTCGGCGGCCTCCGTCGTGGGCGCCGACGCCGAGGAGGAGGAGGACGCCCCCATGGCGTTGGACTCCATGAACCTGCGTCTCTGCGCGGCAAGCTGCTCCATCATCTTCCTCTGCCTCTCCTTGGCTCTCCGCTTCTTCTCCTCTGCCTCCCTCTTCTCCATCTCCTCGTCCCTGCGCGCCTCCTGTGCGTGGTAGTGCGGCCACAGCTGCTTACGCCAGGTGTCGACGCTCTGCCTGCAGGACTCGTCCATCTCGCAGACACGGTCCAGCACCTTCTCCACGAAGAAGCAGGCGTCGCCGATGCGGGACTCGCGGTATTCCTTGGTGACGGACTCGCTGGAGCGCTCGTCGATGGGCACGTAGCTGTCGTAGCGCCCAGAATACTTGGAGTGGAGTCTGAGCAGCAGGGAGATCATGGACTCGTTCACGATGGTCACCGTGGCTGAGGAGGAGGACGACGGCGACGCCTCCGCCGACGTGGAGGAACTGGATGCGGAGGAGACTGCAGGATTGGGTTGGAGCTGCTTTGCTCGCACGTGATGGTTTGCGTTCGGGAGTGACGCAGTGCCTGCAAACAAGAGAAGCATTCTCCATTAATACTTCTGCACATATAAAGTTTGAGCGAAGAAGGAGCCATCTTTCTTTTCTTACCTTGCGAGGCAGCGGCAGTGTGAATCCTGACAACGTCGGTGATGGTCTGTGTTGTTAGCGCTCGGGGTTGGTTCGACTGAGGTTGCTGCTGCTGGGTCAGGCCACGAGACGTCGAAGGCTGTTGCTGTTGCTGCTGTTGCTGTTGCTGTTGTGCGGGTACTACTGCTGTGGAGCCTTGGTAGTTCAGAGCCAGAGGTTGATGGTACTGGAGACTGTAGTTTGTCGAGTCGGTTGTCGGAGGATGGGCACCGGAAGAAGCAGCAGAGGCCATTTGGAAGTTGGGCCCTCCACTCTCTTCCATAGTGATGCTGGAAGGAGTCTCCACCTGATAGGAGCCCTCCTCCACGTCTGACACATCTGAGACTTGGTCCACCTCCATGCTCTGGGCGACCTCTCCTCCGCTGGAACCGGCACCCTCGGAGGGGGACGACGCGCCGTCGCCGCTCCCTCCGCCACCCTCGCCGCCGGCCTTGCCCGGCGGCTCGGAGAATATCACAGACACGACCTGCCTGATGTTGGCGGAGAGACAGTCGGTGGGGAACCAGGTGTCGTATTCCAGGTCGATGGGCTCGTTCGCCATCAGCCAGGGCTTGCTCACAGCCACCTCCTTCCCGGAGAGACCCTCCTTCTGCGGGTACGTGACCGCCAACTCCAGCAGGTGCACAGCCAGGGACGTGATGAAGTCGTTAGCAGACTTCTCGGTGTGCACGGCCTTGTAGAGCAGGTTGAAAATGAGGCCGTGGCAAAACTCTAAAAAAAGGCGGGAAATCAGAGACACATTCCGACAATTTCAGGTGACTGCTGCCCATACTTGAGTGTAGGAGTTTCCTGGGGTCTTCGAATCCCTCGTCTGCCGGAGGGGGAAGCCTGAAGGGCGGCCAGGGACTCTGGACTGTCTTGAGGCGAGCCACGTCGCTCTGGAATCGATCGCGCGCGCTGCGAAGAAGATGAAGAAATCGCGTCAAGCCAAAAGCTGCTTCCAGAAACAGGGCTGAGTACATGATCACCCAACTCACAATGCGTTGAATCTCTCGATGGATGTCTGGAACTCCCTCCTGTGGACTGCCCTGAGCAAGACGTAGATTGGGTCGTACAGATCTTCCCAAACTGAGGGTCTGGGCAGGTACATGCCCTGCTGCATGTTGCCACCCTCGAAGCGGGGCTCGCTGTACTGAGCAACTTCAGAGAGAACCCTGTAAAAATATACAGTCGGTTATCACTTCAAATATCTTCTTTTTTTTTATTTTTCTCACTTGTCGAAGAGCTCTGGTGGCACGGTGGCGCCGCACTTCTCCGGCATGTGCTCGAATAGCATCGAGTGCGTCTTGTCGCCCATGCAGAGCAGCGAAACCATCTCAAGGCGCGCCAGCACCTCCTCGCTCAGACCAAGGTTGGTGCGCAGCGTTAGCAGCGACACCAGGAAGATCAGGCACGACTCAACCATCTGAAGCTGTAGTACGACAAAAGTTGATGCTTATTTATGCCTCTCTCTCTCTCAAATAATAATAATAATAATAATAAGTTCATCAAACGCTGTTTTTAACCTCTTGTTCGTTGTCCCTGTAGACCCTCGTCGGCCAGCGCGGTTTCACCCGTGAAATGCTGAGCCAACTCTGGATCTGAAACCTGGAGGACGAAAAAAGAAACAAACCAATACGATTACAAGCAAGCGTCGTCTTCTTCTCTGTCTGCGTTGCCGCACCTGTCCAGGACGTTGTTGACGAACTGCTTGGTGGGCAGGTGAGTCGCGCAGACCTGCAGGAGGAAGAGGTCGGCGTCCACCATGGACTTGCAGAAGTGGCACTGGATGTACGTCATGGCCTGGCCCTTGATCTGAAGGCCGTTCCGAACCCATAGGCCGCACATGATCTCGTAGAAGGCCGTCTGCAAAAGAAAAAGTATAAACATGTCATGGTATCATCAAACTCATTATTCATCGCATCTTTCCAATTGTTTTTCACGCTTGATCGAGCGGACTAGACAGAAGGAGCAAGTTAGTCATTTCTAAAGAACTTACAATCAAGAGTTTCTCTTGAAATGCTCTTTTCTTCTCTTGCATTTAAGGCCTACGGAAATAGGGCATCTACTTCAACCAGACAAGAGAAAGGAAATTCAATAACACCGAAGAAACTTTTTTTCCTGGAAAACGCAAACGCACACAGACAAGAAGATAGTGCTTCAGCGGAAAATCCGCTCATTTTCTCTTTACCACTAAAATTAGCACCAGGCAGATCATGTGTCATGAAGTCGCATTTTTTCCTCCTGCTTCTCCTTCTCCATAGCCGCCCTGAGCTCTTTTTCGAAAAGGTGTTCCTTTTCAGCTACGAATCCGCGCTCTCGCCTCCACCAACGCGCACCTTGCAATGCTGCCGCTCTCTACACTTATTCGTCGTTGTGGTGTGTGGATCATAGGTGCACACGTAGAGGAGGGGGGAAGGAGATGTCGACAGGATGTAAAGCAATGACCTTTTAGTCACATTGGTAGTAGACGTTTACATAAAAATTCACGTAATGTAGTTTGTAGCATCTCGGGAATTTAAAAACTCTACAATCATGTGTAGGTATGTGGTGTATGTACGGTACGGCAGTATTCTGGACTGCAGATAGAGACGTCATAGACGTGACTTGGAACACACCTAATAGTAAATACTTTTGTCTGAGTCACTGTTGAACAGTCAACTGCAAACATTCTCAAAAGGCTGAAAACATTTGTGGTACAGATCAAACGAGGAAAAAAAAGACAACTCTAAAACTTGTGCAGCACCCGGTGGTAATTTCTCAACGCTTGAGGGAGCATTTCCATTGAAAAAGGCAGTGACTGCCGACGAATGGCAGTGGAGAAGGGAGGAGGTGGAGCAGACACTGCCAATGTAGCTGGTGGCGCCTAGCTGCTGATGTACTATTAGGTACATGTACGGAAACAAAAATTGTGAAATGGCACTCTTTTAATGGTTTTGCTACCTTTTACCGGACTTTCTTTGCCAATAAAAAAAAGTCCTGCACTGTTTTGAGAAATGTGATCCCGAGTAAGGACAGTGTGGAGTGACCTGAGACGAGGTGCTGCTGTTCCTAAGCTTCTACCGTGAAGACAAAATATATAACGATCAAGCTTCTTACAACATGGGAAGGAGAAGGAACCACAGCCTGCTGGCCCTCAGCCTGCTCCTGCTCTCTGCGACTTCTTCCGGCTTCGATGGGGTGGGTAATAAAGGAAAGATCAGAATCTCGAAGGTAAAAAGGGCGTCTATGGGACCTACTTGCATTATCGTCTTCCTGACGTAAGGAAAAAATTAACATCGATACAGAAGGAAAGAAGTCCACGGAACGGAAAATCGGTTGTGCCAAGTAGGTCCCACGCCGACTACGTTAGCTTTGCAGTAGCTTCGCTTCTGAAGATGTCTGAGACTTAATCGTTGTCCTCCTGCCGTCAGGCCGACGCGTTCGTTGCAGAGGCCACCGAGGTGATCGCGGTGGTGCGGATCGGCGTCAGCCTGGTCGAGTACATCTACAAGGTCTTCTCACACATCTTCAGGGACTCGGGACTCTCGGATGCCGACTTACTAGGTCAGTGAAGTCGGGTGTGACGACTTGAGACGCCGCCCCCTCTGGAATCAAGTCTGTCTCACAGAAGTTGCACGCTTCTTTGATTTCCACGATGTTGTTAAATGAAAGCCACATGAGATACTGATCGACTGTGTCAACAGGTAGCAAGGGCCGCGAGTTGGAGGCGGAGCTGCTGGCCGAGTACCAGGTGATCTCCACGGCCCTGGAGAGGCTGGGGCAGAGCAACCAGCAGGTTCAGGCCACCATGGCCAACCTGCAGAGGAACCTGCCGCTCATCATACGGTAAAACGTTAGATATAGTTCATACGCACGAAGTATTCTTTCTTGGGAGTGAGAAGGAGAAGAGGAAGACGCAGAAATATGAGACGCGTAAGTTGTCTCTTTTCCAAGAGAGCTCCCACAATGTAACTGGAAAAGCTGAGAGATAAAAGGGGGAAGAAGACGAAAAGGAACCAGTTCCCTTGAACAAAATATTGTGGCAAAATAGCTGTCGTCTCTTGCCTTTATGGGGCAGTAAAATTCTCTCGTGCCGACGTTAGCAAGGGATGAAGTCATCTGCAATGCTTACTGCCCTGAACGCCGTCGGCGTTCTCTGCCAATTGTTTGGCGGACTCGCCGCGGTCGTCGATCTGGACACGTCCTTGAACAACGGCAACTTCGTGATCCCCAAACATCTCAAGGACAGGTTCCCCCCTTATCCTCCGCGTTTTGTCTCCATTACGTACAAATTCTGACCTGACTGACCCTTTTGGGACTTGCCTTCCCCACCCTTGCAGGCGAGAGCTGAAGCTCGACCGTGTGGACAAGATTATCCGATCCGTGTCCAGCTCCTACCGCAACTTCGAGTACTACCAGGAGCACCGCGAGAAGGTGGAGAGGCACACGCTGGAGGACTTTGCAATCAGGTTTGTTTAGCGCAAATTTGGCTTATGCATCTTTTTAAAATTAAAATATATACGGTATACCGGCATATATATCAAAAACATTTCTAGTCCTTTAAAAATTAAACAAAAGCATTTCTATTAAAGTGCCACCAGCCACAGCGAGGGCTCCACTCGCAAGAACCTGCAGGAGCTCCACTCTCTGGTTGTTCCCCGCGGGGGAGTCCTGGGCAGCAAGGGAATCTTCTCTCTGCTGGCAAACAGTATCACTCAGGTAGGAAGTAATAACTCGTCTCTACTATACTACAAGCCGTAGGGACATGTCACATAGTCTACTTCCGCTCTCCTCTCTCTCTTCTCTGAAATATTCATCCACGAAGGTAATACATAAAAAATAAAGCGTGCTTTCTGGGAATTCCTCAGAAACAAGAAATAAATGAATAAAGTTTGGACGCAGTGCTAGGTACTGTACTATACAAAGTAAGTACGCCATGTACATGTATAATTGCAAGAACAAATTTTTACTTGTATACAGGTACATACTACTGTACGTATTATGTATACTCAATAATGTAGTGCACACACATCACATGCAGAACACTGTGTAGAGAAGAGACCTTCTTACTACATTATAGGGAAACTGCAAGCTGAAGACAGGGAAGAAGCGGAAAATATCGAAGAAGCAGGCCTTTGCTCTGTAGTTATAGAGAGGGTTTTTTTTTTATTCACGGCCAAAGTCAGCGCGCACAGCAGTTGCATGCAGTCGGAGAAAGGAGAGAGAACCAGAAATTGACTGCTACTAGCTGAACACACACGAATGGAAAAAAAAACAGGAAGCGACAAACATACTTGTACGTGTATCTGCAAGCCTCTTATGCATCTCTGTGTAAAACTGGAAAAAAATAATGTTCTGCATTACTTCAAAGAAATGGAGCAGATGGAAGGACTGGCCAGAAAGAACTTAAGAAATTTAAGTGCTGAGGAAATGCGTCAGATAAACTCACGACCGCGCTGATATCTGTTCCCATAAACCCTCCCATCCTTTCCTTCTGCCTCTCAGAAACTCGCCTTCTGTTTCCCACATTTCCGACACACAGAGGGACACAGAGAGAGAGAGAAGACGAGACGACTATAAACAGAAGCCACTCAGTCAGTCGCCGATGAGTGCTGAAAGTGTAAACATCACTGGAAAGGTTCTCTGTATGCTCATTTTTTTCGAGTGTCTCTTTCCTCTCAAAAGCTGCAACAGCACCACGAAGAGAGAGAAAGATTTTTGTTTGACTGAAGGCAAAGTCGGCTCCGCCCATCCACAACAATTGCTGACTGACTGATCGATAATTTTCGCAGTGGGAGAAAAAAACTTTTGGTGGAGAGAGGAAAAGAGCAGTTGTTTCACTGCAAACAAAGGCGACAGCAACAACTGCGTTCTAGTACTACACAGCTCACGCACAGAAAGGGAGGAAGACTGAGGGAAGACTGAGGGAGGACAACTGCAGCAGCAAGAGGAGAGGAGAAAAAAAAAGAGTTCACAAAGGGCGTAATGTGACACCCCTCCCCAGCAATATAACCAGGCCAGCGGTTTCAAAAAGTTATTACTTCCCAAGGACATAAAACACCGAGGAGGAAGCAAACGGTAGAAGAACAAGAAGGGCGTCAAGATGTGGGCGCGACTGCTGGTCGCTTTGTTCGCCGCGGGCTTAGTGAAGGGGGACGAAGACGAGAACCCTGGCAGGCTACTCTACAAGGCAGGTCTGGGGCTCATGGAGTTTCCGCTGGATCAGGACGAGGAGGCGCAGGGGGGAAGCCCCCGACTGAGCGGGTACGAGGTGCAGCAGCCCGATCACGGTGACTTAGCCATCAGCAGGCTGCAGGACAGGGCGGTGGCCGCAATCGACCAGGCATGGCAGGGTGTCAGGGACCCGCAGAGGCTCAGGATTCTGGAGATCAGGCCGGGCGGGGCAAAGGCGGAGATCCTGAGGGGCCTGGAGTTGGGGTTGGGGCGGCAGGTGCGTGACCTGTCGGCCAAGAACGAGGCCTCTGGCACCTGGCGCGACCTCGGCTCGCTGCTCGTCAGGGTGGAGGGCGGGCAGGTCTGGAGGGAGACCCTGTCAACCCTGTCCAGGATTAGCAGGAAGGTGGACGCCCTGTACTCGCACCTGGACTCGTACCTGTCAAATCCCGAATCGGCAGCGTCCGGCAGCGTCCTGGAGGACTTTGCCAGGTCCATCGTCGAGCCCGGGTCCAGCCAGGAGATGTCCCTAGCGCACTCTCTAGTGCAGCTGCACAACTTGACCATGCCTGGTCTCGGACTCCTCAGCCAGGAAGACGGGAGACTCCTTGGAGGCAGGCAGAGAAATAACAGAGACGCATTCTACCAGCTATCACGCATTCTCCAGGTAAAGAGGTGGTGGCAGGTAGGGGTAAGGGGGAGAGAGAGAGACAATATAAGATTTGTCATGTACGAGCATGTTACTTCAAGATAAAAAAAATAGCCAATAACCCCCATCCTTCCTTTTTAAGAATGGAGAGCACCTCTGCTCCATGGGCCAAAGCCCGCATCAGCTCATCTACAACCTGTATAACATCATCGCACTCACGGAAATCAAGGGCTACGCCATGATGCAGGCAATTACAGAATCCGTGACAAGTTGACAACAACTGCATCACAACGAATTCTTTTCCACGTACTGTACTAGTTTTCCTACATGATGCTGAGGCTCTACGGGCGCGGTAACTTCACGTTGGAGTCTGAACTGGCCCGCAGGAGCTTCGAGACACAGGCCACGGACAAGCTGGTCGCAGTCAAGGGGGTCCTACCCAGGATGGACCGCAACTTCTGGAGGTGCTGCTGGATATTAAACATTATTAATTTTCCTAATATGAGACCACCACTATAAGCGCCTGTGTTTCTTCCAGGTGTGACGCGGAGCGTCAGGAGGAGGGAAGGACATACGTCAGGATTACCAACCTGCTGCAGGGCATAGTGGAGAACGAAGTGGACATGAACAACATCAAGACGTGCCGCGACAACTGCGCCACCTACCGCGTGGCCGAGACCGAGGGGAGATGCTTTAAGAACAAGTTCTGCGCCAAGCAGGAGAGATGCAACGGCAGGCTCTTCGACTGCAAGTTCTACGACGCCGACGCGTGGGTGTGCATGTCCGAGGCGAGGGGAAGGCGCTACGACTGGATCGAGTACGAAGACCACACCATCCTCGGAAAGAAGGGACAGTGCACAAGTAAGTTTCTGTGAGAAAGGTCTATAATATAGCCTTGTCAAGAAAAAAAAATTCTACCCATCTTACTACTGTGCTAGGCAAGATCAAGGTTGACAGTTGGTGGCGCTGGTTGCTGTGGCACTGCTCCTATTGCCTGTGCAAGTGCGACCAAGAGGGACCGGAGTCTGACAGGTATTGTCAATTCACCAAAGATACCGTTCAGAACTCTTTCAAAGACTCTCACTTGGCAGGTACTTCTCCCTTCGTCCCGTGACCACTAACGTGTCGGCGAACAAGGTGGTAACGGGCGTCAGGTTCGCGAAGGTCAACAGGGTGGTCCAGATCGAGATTGAGGAGGCGGAGGCTCTCCCGGAAGGCGGGGTTAAGGAGGAGACCCGCGATTGGATCTCGCCGGAGTCCGTGGACCTTGTGGGTGACGAGGAAGGGGAAGACTTCATGACCATGAGCTATGAGCAGCGCTCCGTGGACACGGACCGACTGGAGGCGCCGCCGGGCCATGTCGTCACCGGGGCCAGGCTCAGAAACATTGGCGGGCACGTCAACCTGGAGATACAGGTCACCCCGATTAGGTTCACGGACGGGAGGCTTGTGACAGACAGATCCACCTGGGTCGGGAACGACAACACGCCCGCCACGGAGGAGCCCAGGCACGTTTATGGAACAACGCAGTTCGATCACATCAGGAAAAAAACAAACGGAAAATGTCTTGGCTGACATAAATCGCCAATTGCAGGCGGCAAGTCGACATCCTGGTTCCGGACGTCCCCACCGAGTTCCACGGGTCCTCCAAGATCGACACCGGCCACAACCAGTTCGTCCAGTTTGACTCTACGTCGGCAGCCAAGGACGTAAGATCAAGTTGCTCGTAGTGCAGCACATTCGAACAAAGTGGCGCATCAAAATTGTTGTACGTCATCAGGTGATGCAGACGACAATCCCTTACTTGGACGCCCAGCCGGTGGCGCCGTCCACCGGTACCTGGCTCTCCGGGATGGGGATCTACCACAAAGGCAGCCCGGGCTACGGAGGATACATCGGACTCATTGTCAAGTGAGACTGGACGGAGAAAACGTTGCAAGAGCATCACTTAAATATGCTTTCCCCCCCCCTTTTTTTTTTGCAGAACCTTTGATTTCAGTCGACACCTCCTGCCAGACAGCGACGCAGGCGGTGGCAGGGACAAGGAGGAGCTTAGGCAAGTCCCTACTAAGCAAAGTACGTAGCTTTATTTACGACTAATTCGTAAATTACTTCATGGCAGGTTCGACTTTGAGGCGGTTCGGCCACAGAAAAAGGGAATAAGAAAATAGGAAGGAGACAGAACGAAGAAGAAAAAAATACCACTAAGAATACTCGTAGTACCTTTCCAAAAAAGTACCAAATAGTAGTAGTAGGTGTGTAGATAAGACAACATTGATTGTGAACAAAACAAGGGAATAAAATTGGAATTTAAAAGAAAATCGGAGCATCGCTCGTAAAATTGACATATTTTGGGGCCACACAATACTATACTACGTACACTAAATGTGGTTGTCTACCCAGTTCCAGCAATCCTCTTGTCCTACCTGCACTCTGAGTGGGTGCTGCATCATGAGCGTGAGCATCCTCGAATCCGGCAGCAGCTGGCGAAGAGGAAAGTCCTGCGCCTTTACCGCCTGACGGAGGAATACCGCGTAGTAGCGGTGAAGGGGGATGTGGAACGAAGCCTTCAGAGGATCGATCTGCAACAGGTTCAAAGAAAAAAATCTCATAAGCTAATGGGTACAACAAAGACGACCTGTACTGATTCGAGCTTCACCATGTCCGGCTCCGTGAACTGAATGGTGGTCATCCACTCCCTGATTGCCGTCAGGCAATGACGCAGAATCTTCTCCGAGTATTCCCGGCTGGTCTCGGGCTGTGAAATTAACAGAAAAAAAAGCTTTGCCACTCTTGTCGCAAAAACACCTCGAATCGCATCTTTGGCAACGCCCCCACCTTTATGTGCGAGACGAGCGCCCACATGGGACTGGCGGAGGCCTCCAGTTCTCCGGAGAAGGAGGCGTAGTACGTGTTGGGCTCGAACTCAATGTGGGCGCCGCCGATGCGCACGTTAAGATTCATGCCTGCGAGGGGGGGGGGATCAGAGAGAAAGAGACGTAAGGTTCCCTTACGGTCGCTTAAGTGCAACGTCTCACCACCGCACCTTGGAACATCTTCAGAAAGTCGAACCACATGGTGAGCAGCGTATTGTCACTCATGAACCTGAAGGCGATCGGGGGATGGCTGAGCACGTTGTTCAGGTCTGAGACGAGCGGCCAGTAGCAGTGGTCGCGCATCACGTGCTTGGAGCAGTCGACTACCAGGTGCTCGCTGGCGAACTGGTTCATCTCGCTGGGGATGAGCACCGCGGACATCATGTTTCTGAGGCTGGACACCATGATGTGGAGCAGGGAGAGCGATTCGGTCATGGCGAGGGCGAGGTCCTCGTTTGAGAAGAGCTGCACCGACACATGAACCACCCTGTTCGACAGCTTGTCGGAGTTGGAGCTGCGCACGAGCATCATAGACACCCTGGAGGAAAAAAGCAGGAACCACCCATAGAATTCATGCTACAACATTCAAAAACGTGCATGGGTAATAGAGTAGGACTTGCCTTGAGTAGTGGAGGACGAAAGACCTGGTGAAGGCCTCTTTGTAGTCGGCGTCGGGCAGCATTTTGAGCAAGAGGCACACAAGGCGCTCCGGGAACTCGTACTTCACCGTCCAGAACACCAGCTCCTCCAAGAAGGTCCGGTGCTGCAGGCGGGCTGTTAAGGCCTGGCAGTCTGGAATTAAAGAGAGGGAGATGTACTATACTGTAGACGCTGCACCTCGTCGATCGAAACGACTTCGCTGCTTTCCCCTCCTTTACTACCTTGGAACTCTGCCGGAGGATCTGGGTTCGGGAGACTCCTGAGCGCGTCCTCGTAGAGCTCCCGGCTGCGTCGCATGAAGTTCGCGTACTCGGAGTCCTCGTTCACGTTGGTCAGTCGCTCGTAGGACTGCATGTCGACGAGGGAGCTCGTCAGCACCGTCCGCATCGCCGCACCGAGAGAGGAAAAGTCGTGCAAGAGCTTGAGGAACCGCTTCGCATCCTCAATCACCTGCTCATACCTGCGGATAAATGGAACAATATGCTTCAATGTGTGAAAACATTCTTTGCATGTGTGACTGTCACCCACTTTTCCAGGGCTTGGGCTGGCGTGAGCTGCATCTCTGAGTGCACGGTGTTGATCCTCAGGTGCTGTAGGAGCCTTAGTATGATCCTGGGTACAATGTTCTCGGCCACGCACATCAGGTCGGCCGGGGGTGCGCGCGCGGCCGGAGGGGCTCGGGAGCCGTGGTGCCGCACGCAGAAACCCGACTCCTTCATGACCGAGGAGTCTCCGCAGTCGCACGCCCCTCCCGCCTGGCTCTTGAACATGTTGTAGTCGTGGCCCTCGTGGTTGCCGAGGCGGAAGCAGTCCTGATTCACATGAAGGGAGGTGATTTCTCAAGAAAAGCGCGTTCGAGAGAAGCAGCACGCCGCTGGGCGTTACCTGGCAGAGCGACATGCACTGCGAGATGCCGCACGTCCTGCAGCGGTAGGCCACGAAGTCGGCCGTCCAGACCAGTCCACACATCGCGGTCGTGTCGTACTCGCGAACTAAGAAAGAACGGACGGACAGGGGCGTGCAACAGAGCAACATTCGCCTCCCTCCCTTCCTCTCTCTCCTGCCATCATCCTCATCATCATACCGTTAGCCGCAAAGTCCTCGTATGAGTTTCCCCCTCCGACGAGCCACCTGCACCAGTCGATGGCGTCCTGGTCGTCGATCGGCTTGTCCGGGTGGAGGAGGTGGTCCAGGAGCGCGTGCAGGTGCGCCGGGGACTTGGACGGCTCGTTCTTCGCGTTGTGGCATTCAGCCTGATAGGGAAGAAAAAAAAAATCTAAGCCGCCCAGACTTTATAGGTGCTAGTACACGTGACCATCAAAATATTGTCCCTCCAGTTCGCAACAGATGTTCTTGCCACCACCCGACCTATTACCACATGTTACCCTCCAAACTAAAAAAAAAAAAGGTAGGTTTTTTTCTCCATGACGTGGCTTTCTGACCTGCACGTAGGCCGCGGCGCCCCTCTTGCCCTTGCGCATGAGGAACTCTGCGTACGTCATGGTGGCGGAGTCGCTGTCGCCTGAGGGAAAGAAGGAGACCACGACGACGTCGGTCGCGTCGCTGGGTGGGCCGGTCTGGCCGGAGAAGTGGCCTCAATGCTGCGGAGAGAAAAATAAGCTACTGAGAGAGCTTAGAAAAAAAAACCATTTTTTCCCCACTCTATAATCATTCGGCCCAACATAATTGCGACCTAACCCAAAGCCTACATCGTGAGGAGGCCAAAGTCGAGGAGTACATAGGCCGAGTAATGTGTCGCCGCCGTGTCACCGAACTTCCTTGAACCCTCCCTCCCCTCTCCCCAATTCTTTCCTCCCTCGACCTCCTTCGAGGTCCAAAGAGAAACTCTCATTATCCTTCCTCCCCCCCCTTCCCCACTTCGTGCAAATTGTTCCGACCCCGCCGAGTTGCTCCTCCCAAGTCCCCAGATGCAGGGATCTGGCAGCCGTCCAGGGCTTTCCTCACAGGCAAGACTCTGCTAGCTAGACAAGGTTAAGGTCAACAGCAGCTCACGCCGGAGACACTTTGCGATCAAATAAAAAAAAAGAAATGAAAAGAACTGAGAACAAGTCGAATGAAACTCTCCTCTTATCAATTTCCAATACTGCCTCTGGAAGAGCGTTGGCACCAAAGCTGCCTCCACTTCCTCCTTTTTTTTTCTTCCTGCCTTCCTCCCCCTCCCCTTCCTTTTACTTCCTACTTCTGGTTTTTCTTCCTGGTGCGACTGCGACATTTTGAGACAGAAGGTACCTGGTCTTTTTGGGCCGGATGGTCCCGCCGGGTGCGACCCCGGGCGTTGTGGGTGGAGGAGTCGGGCTTCCTCGGGTGCGTCGGGACGGCTCCTCCGGGCGTGAATCGGGATGGCGAGCCCAGTGGAAGAGAATACGTCGGTTCGGTTCCTCGCCTTCTGTTCTGCCTGCCGTGGTCTGCGCAATTTTGGCTGCTGGGGATAGTGATCAACCGGAGACGAACCCGTCTCGGACTCGAGTATTGCTGAATCGTGTGCCACGATTCCAGAGCTTTCTGGGATGTGTAGAAAAAAAGTCAGGTTGGGCACACTCCCTCAGACTTAGCCTTATATGAGCCTTGACCACAGCAACGACCTTTAAAAATCTTACTAATCA
>JAAUYM010086605.1_pt1 | contig 18023 bp, 19 predicted proteins | sample 7278001 | NCBI WGS metagenome assembly JAAUYM01 (sample SAMN14350224, study PRJNA611818) | marine sediment metagenome | isolation source: surface marine sediment (1.8m) | place: French Polynesia: Moorea | collected 2018-08
ACAGGCTTCTCGCATCAATATCTGCGGTTTTCATCGAAACTAAATGCTACACTTCTTTTCTTGAGCGGCCCTTTAATCGGATCTTATTAAAACAGAAAAACCAAAAATCGGGGTGGAATTTTGTTTGCCCGTCGGTGGGTGGCGCGGCGTTTTATTTTTTTAATCGCCACGATTCCAGGAAATGATATAGCCGAGAAATTCCAAAAACTTGTCTTTGATTAAGAGAAAAAAACTGCCCTCTCTGTGTGCGCATAGGTACAGTTTTATCTTTAAAAATCACTCCGACTGATCTTCCACCTTTGTTGATTTTGAGGAGGGGCCACCGCCGCCGCCGCCGCCGCAGCACAGCGCCCTCGCCGCCTTTGCGGCCCAGTAGGCCATCTCCACCATGGTGATGACGCTTGCGCCGGCGCAGAGACCGAATATTCCGCCCACCTGCGAAGCCTTGTCCGCCACCGTCCTTCTGAGCGTCATGACAGACCTGGTGTAGACCGGGGAGGCCAGCCTGACGGTCACCACTGCCACCTCGCTCCTCACCAGGTGCTCACAGAAGTCGCCCTCGTAGTCAGTGTCCAGCTTCGTCCATGAGTTCTGAACAGTGTCAAGAGTCCATGACGAAGTCAATAAAGTCCATGCGGCATCACCACAGGATGTGCCAACAAAAACTGGCAACCTAATTTAGTCCTACCGGTATAGTTGAATCTGCTTCTATGTACTGTTAAAGGAGATAAGGACCAAACGGTGGTAAGGTTCTTTTTTTTCTGGAACATAGTACTGTATTTGTTCTTTCATGTCGACTGTGGTTACCTTTTCAGGATCCCTGCTGACGAAGTATCCGTACAGCGCGACCAGCGGCGGGCTCCTTGCCCTCAACTTGGCCCTTGCGTACCTCCTGAGCGGCGATCCCGGCTGGCACTCCAACACCGGGTCCAACCTGAAGGTAGAGGAGGAGACGACGTACATCCGCCTCTCGCAGTCCGAAGGGCAGGCGGCGGAGCCGTAGCAGTGCGACACCCACTCCCAGTCGCGGCCGCGCTCCATGGAGTTGCGGAAGCAGAGCAGGCCGAGGTGGTCGCACATCCCGGGGTCGTCTTCGGACCCGCCGGAGAAGGAAGGGGGCGGCGGGAAGTCCCAGGGGAGGCATCCGCAGCGGGCGACGGCCGCCCTGACGCGGCACTCCAACTGGCAGTTGGTCTGCGAGTAGTTCCTGTACACGGCGGAGAAGGCGGCGGCCGTTGGGGGCTCGTCCGGCATCCGGCAGCCGCGGGTGGACGGGCTGAGCGTCCCGAGGGCCGAGTCGGCCGCAAGCTCGGACGGCGTCACCACCACCTCCGTCCCGCGCCCGACGGCAGCCTTCACCGACTGCGAGGAGACGGAGGAGAAGTCGGAGGCGGAGCCCACGCCCACCAGGAAGCTGCCGACCAAATTCCGGCCCTCTCTCATGTTTCTGAAATACGTAATGGTGCGGTCGTGGCGGTCGTGGCAGTCGTAATCAAGAACAGAGGTTCTCAACTTGTGGCTTCGCGACCCAAAAGTGTTTTTTTTAGTAGGTCGCGACTAGTGGGTGGCAAGACGTTCTCCACATCAGTGTAAAAAAAATGGGTCGCGCGCAGGTTGAGAACCACTGACGCTGAAAGGCGCCCCAACCTCCGGTCTGAAGTCAGGAGCCCCTGCCTGTCCAGGACCAGCCTGAGCCTGCGCTTGGAGTCGCCGGGCCTGACGCGTCGCGCCTCGGCCGATCTCAGTTCGTTGGCGAAGGCCCCGTTCAGGGCGTCCAAGAACGGGGAGGGCTTCATCAGGTCGGAGGGAGGGGGCACGTTGAACGCCTGGCAGAGACCTCTGTGGAAAGCACGGCTTATACATGCACTAAACTCAGCTTATAACAGTGGTTTCCAACCTCTGGTAGGCAATTTCTGGCGCAAGTACTGTACATCACAGCTTGCAAGAGTACTGTACCTAGTTTTATGGACCATAGAATGGACTAAGGTGTAAATATTTAGTGCCAAGTGGTACGCCAACTGCTCCGGCGGGAGTGTTAGGTAAACTGAAAAAGGTTGGGAACTCCTGGCTTATATCGACACTTTAGCAAACAGTCATTTTGTCTTCAGATACTTTGACACTCCGACATTAACTGAATTTTAACTGAATGTCATACGTAGAAAATTTCCCAATTAACCGAGATTTTCATATGTACTACATTAACCGAGTTTCAGTACTGTACCCCCAGCTACTTGTACCTTTCCGTGACCGCCGGCAACAGGCTCCGGCAGGAGGGCAACGGCTGCCCCGAAGAGTCCTCCAACCTCTGTCTGAGCACCCTGATGGCCGCGTCGCTCTGCCTCTCGCTCTCGAAGCTGCAGTGCGGGATCTGGGCGAACACGTCCACCTCCTCCTCCTCCTCCTCCTCCTTTACTTGGTATTCGGCGAAGGCGCCTCCCCGCCTGACGAGCGGCGCCAGCAGCTCCGCCCTCTTTGGCCCGGGAGAGTGGCCCAGGTGCCGAGAGATCTTCATCAGGGACATCAGGGGGCTCAGGCTCTCCTGCGTCACAGTTTTAAGTGCAGGAGAGAGAGGGGGTTGGGGGCTCGCGCAAAACATCAATAGCTACATAGGGCATGCCCAAAGATCAATTTTTATCACGAAAAAAAATCGAATTCTACGATCTTTCATAATTATTCGAATAAAAATGATATTATTAGCTCATTTTTCAAATTATTTGACAAATTTTTAAGCCAAAGCCCAGTAATCGGAGGGTGCAAGTCTTTGCACAACCTTTTCATCCTCACCCTTGTGATGACGTGGGACAGTTGGCAGCACCTGCTCCTCATGGTCTCGTTCCAGCAGGGGTGCGTCCGCCTCGCCTCCGCCCCTTCCCCGAACACCGCCTTCCACGCCTCGTAGCAGGTCCTCAGCTCGTTTTCGTATCCGCCGTGCCTACCTCTCCCGGCTTTGTTCCTGCTCTTGTCCTGCATGAGGAGGAGGACGAGAACTGGCCAAACATTTCTCATTTTTGCTGTATACTTTTTACTGTTATTGATTACTGTTATTGATGTTTTTTTACTTATGATGCAAAAGTCTACGTTTGCCACATTAATGTAGTACATATATTCCATCGGTAGCTATAGAAGCTAATTTCAGCCATTTTTGAGGTGTTTATGTGGAGCAGTTCTTGATTGAGTTGTGCTGAATTGAGTCCCGAGCTTTGTTGGTATGGGTAAGCCTTTTTCTGATCCACTATAGTAATTAACACTCTTCTATAGTATAGTGAACTTGTTGTGTGTGTACGCCAACCACCGACTTTATTTTATTTACAGTTTTAAGCTTACCTGGCATCTGAAGTGCGGGTGCGAGTTTCGGTAGTCCCAGAAGTCTAACGTGCCGATGGCGTCGTAACTCAGCTCCAGCAGAGAGGGCAACTCGAAGGCGGACAGGTTCCTTCTCCCCCTCTGGCCGTCCTCCTCCAACGAGGAGGCCACCACGCCCAGGGAGAGGGTCACCTCGGAGAACAGGTCGTGGAGCTAGCAATTTCAAGGGCAGGTTTCATAACACTATTGGTCATAAATCGTACGGTATTACAGCAGCGTAGCTACAATTTCAGAAAGACCACAATGACTTGTGTGTGCGGATGTGGCAATTCATTGGAATTTGTTTCTTCTGTGACAAAAGTTTCTCAAATCATTTTTTATTTTATAGTTCCAATCGTACTTTACCTTTCTGTCAAGGGCTCCGGCAAAGCACCTGTCCTCCTCGTCTTCCCAGTGGTGCTCGGGCATCGAGGAGAAGTCCCAGCTGCCGAGGCTGCCCCCGACGTGGTAGTAGTTAGGCCTCTCCATCAAGTTGGCCAGCAGGGTGCCCAACCCGACGGTGGGGAATCCGTCCTCCCTGCCCTTCCTCGCTGCTTCCCCCGTCCTGTGGTGCAGCAGCAGCATCCGCACCGCCACCCCCGTCTGCTCGCCCAGGGAGGTCAGGTCCAGCACACCGACAGATCCCTCCTCCTCCTTCTCTTTCGACTCTGGGTGGTCGCCGAACCGATCTTTGAGCAGGGCCTCGAACGTAGAGTAATTCTCCCACCTTAATCAGGAAGGGACATTAAAAAAAAATAACATATTCCTTACTTTTAACAACTTCTAAATTTCTTTATTGGGTTAAACGACCAACTTTGGGCTTCAACCTAGCGTCGCAGTTACTTTCCTCGCTTACCTGGAGAAGACCGCCGCCGCCATCTCCTTCACCTCCATTGACAGGGTGACGTTCTCCCCCACGATCCTCCCGACCGCCGTCGGCCCCTTCTTCGGCAGCACCACCTTCTTGACCTCCTCGTAGGCGTCGTCTACCAGGCCGTACACGACGTTCCTCAGACTCTCGAGCGGCGCCGTCTGGGAACAAACATCAAATATCATTAGTGGAATAAGCAGAAGTTGTGAATACACATGATTAAGAGTGGATGTAACCATACATTTTGGTCGTAATTATGCAGTCACGAGTGTTTTAATGAAATCTGCCCACCTGGTCGTAGCTGACCTGTCGAGTCGTCCGGTGGAGGTAACTGTGGGCACTCGCGAGGAATGCCCTGCCGGCCCAGTAGAGAAAGACCTGGAACAGGGTTCCCCGGTCGGCAAAGCAAAAAAAAAGCCAGATAATGTTTTTGAGACCATAAAGCATTCTTTAAAACATTAATCCTTGAAGTCTTTTATATTATTTGCAAATTTTAAGCCAAAAATGTTGAAAAAGATCCAATTTCTCTATAATCTGACTTTCAAAAGGCCAGACTGGCATTCCTGACCTGGAAGTCCCTTCCGAGCCGCCGGGCGCCCTCGGAGCAGTTCGCGCAGTCGGGGTCCGGGAGTTGGAGCGCGTTGTAGGCCTTCTCCAGGTAAGCCCAGCGGTCAACCTGTTGCGTAGTAGGTGGTGCGAACATGTCAGGCACGACAACGACATTGTTGACAATGATTACGACGATAATGATGCAATAATGAAGATGATCATGACAACAGTGATGACAAGGATGATAATGATGACGATGGAGACGATGATGATGCCCCACCGGCTGCGCCTTGGGGCAAACGGTGACTGTCGGGAACGGAATCTCCTGCACGGGCACGGACACCGACTCCAGCGTGGTAATGGACGGACGGTCGCTCCAGTCCTGGGCCAGCAGGGCGAGCGCCAGGATCATCCCCGCCAGAGCCGCCAGGAACGTCAGGCCCTGCGGGAGAAGAAGAGCCGCGACGCTGAGCAACAAGGAAATAAACTTGAAGTCGCCGCAATGACAGTCAGTCTACAATATAGTACCCAGAAGATCCTGGTGCACCTGCTCCAGGTTGCACCGAGGTAGGAGAGTCCGCTGACGCCTGCGTGTGCCAGGTAAGACTCCAGGACGCCGCCGGCCTCCGCCAGGCGCCTATCCATCGCAGCCGCTGCTTGGTTGCCCTAGTTGTACTGCTTTGCGGTTTGTGTTTCTAGGGTATAATATTGGTATTTCACCACCCTCGAACACACGCAAAGTTTTGTTGCTGTACACAGTACAACGTAGCATAATAGGTGTTGGAAAGAAAGGGGTGTGCAATACTTTTTTAAAAAGAAACAAGAACACTCAACGAGCTGAGGCCTGAGACGAGGGAAGAAATTAAGGTGTCCAAAATGTATGAGATTCCAGTCAGCCACAGTGTCTCTTGAAAACTTAATTCCAAATTAAAAAGCTTTCAAAAGTCATAATAGCAAGAAGGAGTAAAAAAATCTTATTGCCTGCGACATCTTCCCACGCAAGAACACCTCTTTTGTTTGCGCCCAATTACCGTACTGTATATGTAGGCGACACAATAATGAGGATAAAAGTTTGTCCTTCTCTCCCAAGAAAAGCACAAAGCCGGCGACGCCCTACATACTGTAGGTACACATGCAACATTTGGGTCCTCCCCAAAAAAAAACATTGATTGCACAGAGCTTTAAACATTTATAATTAAATTTACTTTTTCCCCGCCCAAGCTAAAATTCAACATCGGTCGTTCTCACGTTTCCCCTTTTCCATCCATCCCGTCTCTCTCAAGAGGAAAGAAAGGATTACGTACTATGCTACGTACCACGTTTCCGAAACAGATACGTCATCTCTCTCTCTCCCTAATCCCTATCCTATCCCAGACTACCAAAGAGACACTTTTCGCTGTCTCTCTGTCCTTTAAAAGGTTCATTCACCCTGGGCAAGAAGCATCTCACTAATTAATTTTTTTTCCAATTTTTAAATCCTTTCTTCCCCTTATTTCGCAACCTAATCCGTCTCCTTTTCTTCCCAGGAGGGCGTACTCAGCTTGAGTTTTTGCGTTTGCGAGGGGTTTTGAGCCTCGCTAGAAGGACAAGGGAGTAGACCTCTCCATTTTGGGGGGGGACACGACGACATCATTCACTTGTTCACCTGGAGCACAATGCTGATCATAACAGGGGAGGGAAGAGAATCTGTGTTGCAGAATTTGTTTCTCTCCCATTGTCCTTTTCGGGGGTCGTCCTTTGACCCCTTCTTCCTTTTGTGTAATTCCTTTTTTTAGGGGGGGTTCTCCTTTTCCTCCTCCTCTTTTCCGACGCCTCATCTTTCCAACGGCATCCAAAAATTGCATCTCTTTGTCTACGATGCCCGTTTTGTTTAAAGGGAAGAAGATCTGGAGATCTCGTTCTCACGGTCGCTGAATTTTTACGAGTTAAAGAACTTTGGGTTTCAAGACACGTCTAGAGTTTCGTACAGGTTGGATAGCAGAAAAAAAATAGCTTTTTTGCATTGGAAAATGTGTCAATACCGATAGAGAAAAATTGCTTTTGACACCAGAGGTAAAAACATCAGTAGTGTAGCAGAAAGAGTACAAGAAGAGAAATTCCGCCGTCGGTGTATGAAAGCTTTTGTCAGCTACCTATTGCGAGGAAGGGGGGAGTTAAAGGATTTTCTCTTTCTCTCTCTTTCTGCTACCGATTTTCATAACACCGACGCCGATTCGAACAATGGAAAAGAAGAAATATTGAAAGGGTTGAGGACACAAACAGTGCGGGCGGCGGCGGAAGAGGAGGAGGAGATGGAGGAGGAGGAGGCAATGACCTTGGAGAATAAAGGAACAAAGTGAAAATTTTGTCATCTCGTGAGACGGCGACGGTTGCAGCTCTTTTTTTTTTTTTCAAAGAAGAAAAGGGGTTTCTGTTGGTTTTTTCCTCCCCCTCTCTCTCTTTCATCATGAATGAGCGATCAGTTGATTATGGGTGTGGATTTCTTCGGGTAGACATTGTCTACTTGTGGGAAGAGGCGCCGCAGCCGTCGCAAATGCTGCTCAGAGCAGAAGAAAAAGAGGGAGCAACGAACTTTAAAACCTAGAATCTCTTTTTCTGTGCAAGCTGCGTTTAAAGTTCCATCTCTGGACTTTGTCTTTGCCTCCACTTCCTTCTTGCGGTGGTCATTGGACTTCCGCTCTTCATGAAAATGGGTGGGGGGAAACTGGAGGGGGGCGCAAATTGGCGGAGTGGGAGGAGGAGGAGGTGCTCCATCAAAAATCTTTGGGCGGAACCTTTTATTTCGAGAAATTTTAGACCCAGAGACACCTGGGGAGAGGGAGGAAAGAAATGAGTTGATTCAATTTCCACCCAATTGTTTTAAAAATTATTTTTCGAGCAGATAGCAATCTTCTGTCTAATGATAACAGAAGAAGCGCAGAGTTAATTAGTCTTCTCTTCCTCCTCTTCTTCCTCCTCCTCCTCAGTCCCAAACAAAGGTGCGTCTGACCTTTAAACTGACCCCTTCCTGTACTCTCTCTGTCACAGAGGGAGGGGAAGGGAAATGTGACACCCACCGTCTGCATCCTGGAGGATCGAATCTTTAAATAGTGACGACGTGTGTGCCAGTCAGCTGCTTAGGAGTCTCATCAATTCCTGTCTCCTCACCACGTTGGGAGGTTTGTTCTAAAAACGGGGGAGGGGGGGCTGGGGTCGCGAACCCACTCCAAATTTCCTCTCCCACCCTTGGATTTAAAGATCCCAAGAAAAGAGACGGAGATTTCCTACTATACCAGTCTAATTTTAGCACACGCGACCGTTTTCTTCTTTCCGCAGTCGCGTCGTATTTCTTCCGTGAGAAATCAAACGTGTTTGACTTAGTATTTCGAGACAATTTCGAGAAAAAAAATGTTTCTAGCGTCACAGCTATGAATTTATTGAGTACAGTGAATGCAAAAAAAAACTTAGTTTAGGTCTTGTACGTCAAATTACCTATGAACTTAATTACGTAGCTGTATACTAGATAAACTTGATTAAAAATAAAGTTTATTTATGCAGGGATATTCTGGAGTATCTTCAGAACGTCCCTGATTTAGGTTACAACTCGAATTTACGAATTTGTAGCTATATGGTTCTACGATCACACACATTTTCAGATACAATTTTACAAATAAAGGTTTTGTGAAATTTGGTGCTCAGCTGAGGATTACAAGATCCTCATTTTTTTGCCCACCGAGAGAAGCAGGTGTGCTGGGGTCTTCTAGCTGACAGTTTCTTCCGTACATAGTACTAGTAGGTTTCGTAACAACTCGTAATAATAATCTCCTTGGGAGTTGGCGTCGGTGGCGATTTCATTAGAACGCTCAGCGCAGCTGCAATGAGGAAGAGACACTAAACGAAGGTGCCGCCTTCCTTGCGAAGGAGAGGTCTGAGGAAGCATTTCTGATTCAAAGAGAAGTTGCAGCTTGCATCAAAGAGTCAAAAAGGAAGGAGGAGGGAGAGGGAGGGTCAATATTGAATAATGGGTTTAAAAACTCCTGACGTAATCCTGCTCACTCTATTTCTTTTACTTGCGCACCTGCTGTTCAAGACTTTTCATATTGACTAGTTGAGTTTACTACGTTAAGCATCTTTGGCGTTTGGGGTTAAGTTAAAGCATGTGCTAGAAGAATATGATATTGGAAGTTGGGTGGGAAATCTGTGTCAGCCGAAAAAAGTGGGTCACTCGATCCTCAATTGAACAAATCGTCCTGACTTCGCTGTGGAGTCTCAATGTGCATTGTGTACATATTGTGTACGGCGTACACAGTACGTAGTAGGACATGTGAGTTGGGAGGTGGTGGTGTCATCTTGTATACAACTTAGGGTATGCCCGAACATCAAGTTTTTGCGAAAGACGATTTTAAATTACCGCATATGGTTGGTTTTTTTTGTACGACTCTCTGAATAAAAAAAGAGGGGTGTCAGCGATTTTTAACCCCTTTTGGGATACCCGAATTGGATTGCCTTAATGTGCGGATTTTCGCGAAATTCCAATGTTTGGCGATAAGAAGACGACTGACTGATTGAGCAGCTCTCACCAGGTGACCCCAAAGTTGATTACGCAATTCAAAATGGTACCTTGTACGCTGTAGGTGTTTCACGGAAGAAGAGTTAGTAGAAGGTGATTGCATTGTGTGTACACAGAACTGTTGCTGCTGTTCTCCTCCTCCTCCTCCTCTGCCAACAACATTGCACGTAGTACTACGTACATCATGCAGCAGCATTCATCATCAGGAGTTGGGGAGAAGGAGGCACGACTGCAATAACAACTCAAGTTTTCGTGTGTGTTGTCCTCGTCAGCCACGATGGCGCCGCCGCTGCACCCGACGCTGACGGACGAGAAGGTCCGCGAGATGCTGCTGGCAGCCCACGGGGACTCCGCCGAGGTGCTGGAGGCGGAACTGTCTCCGGGCGTGGAGAAGGGCGCCAACTTCATGGGAGAGATCTTCAGGCTGGACGGCAGGGTGCGCGCCGCCGGTAAAGAGAAGGAGGTGCACTGGTTCATTAAGGTCAGTGATACGTGGTCCTGATACAACAGGGTCTCTTAACCAGAATGAATGGACCTACCGGTACTTTGGACCAGTAGTACTGTACAGTACTACAGTACAGTATATTACTACTGTAGTAATTTTGACATAAAGGAATTAAAGCAGAGGTTAAAAAAAGTTTACAACCTGTGATTAAAGGAAGCAGTGGAGCCTTCAAACATCTCTTTTGCAGGTGCCCTTTACTGATCCCGCACGCCTTAGCTACTCCAGGATGGGAAAGGTTGAAGAGAAGGAGATCGACATCTACAAGAGGCTTCTTCCGGAGCTGAGGTAACCTAACACAGCCTGACCTGCATGCATGAGACCTCCGGACTCACCTGTCGAGAGACATTGCAGGGACTTCGTGAAGTCCAAGGCCTTGGAAAAGGAGTTGGAGCTAAACTTCCCGGTGTCTCCGTACACGGACTACACGGATTCGACCTCGGTCATCGCCATGGAGAACTTGAACTGCCTCGGCTTCACCGAGTCCGCCGGCAAGCAGGGCCTGGACTTGGACTACTGTCGCGCCGCACTGACCCAGCTCGCCAACTACCACGCGGCCACCAGGGCTCTCTTCTCTTCCTACCCTGGAGGTGCGAGATCAAGATCCAAGGTTCCGCTGTTGCTGTCGTTGGAATCTTGTTCGGTGAAGACCCAATACGCTTCAGAAGTGTCTTCAACCCAACTATCTCACTTTCGCCACCCTTAGAAGAGAGCACTTCCTCAGGTGCTTGTCTCCTGATTCCCTTTCATGTCGCCCACCTCGCAGGACTTGAGGAAGCCCTTTCCAAGAACTCCGACCTGGCAAGGGACTACATCTTCGCGGAAAGGACACCCGAATACTCCGCCGTGGCGGCCATGTTCATGGAGGCCATGAAGCCGCAGTGGCAGTTCCTGCTCACCTTCTGCCAGGACTCGGAGGACCAGGACTACTTTGGCGCCTGGAAGAGGTAGAGGAACCCACTACCTGGTAGTGTTAGTCATCCGTTTGGGAATGAGAATGCTGTCTAGAAAAATCTACCAAAGTCTACTTGACACGGTCGGATGCGAACCATATCCCCATCTTAAGCTTCCTTGATCCTTGTTGATCAGGTACGCCAAGGAAAAGTTCGGCGACGAGGCCGAGATGGACAAGGCGGCGCTGGCGGCGTCGGTCAAGGCCGGGCGGTACAGGGTGCTCTGCCACGGAGACTCCTACTTCAACAACATGCTCTTCAGGAAGGAGCCGTCGTCGGGCGCCGTCTCCGCCGCCCTCTTCGACCTGTCCATGGCCAAGTGGGCCACCCCGGCAAATGACCTCGCCTACTTCTTTTTCCTCTCCACGTCGCCCGACTTTCGCACTGACAACCTGGACGACCTTCTCAGGTTCTACCACGACAGGTTTACCGAGGCGCTCGGGAAGCTGGGCTGCCGCGATCCGGAGGAGTACACTCTCAGGTCTGCTTTAAATGTTGATGAAAGAGGACGCTGCTGTTGTTGTTGTTCATGCCTTTAAAAGAAAGTACAAATTTGGAAACATTTATTATGGATATTTTTTATACTAGTATAAGTTTTTTTTTACCAAGTAATTTATCATTATTAAGTAAATATGTAGTACTATAGATATAGCAAGTAAAAAAGCGCTTACACAATTATTTCTCAAGCAAAGATCCAAAATACTACTATTTTTGCTTTCTTAGCGAGCTGAAGGAGGACTATAACAATTCCTGCTACCTGGGGTTCTTCATGTCTTTAATGGGTTTGCCCAACCTCCTGGCCAGGACGGAGGACGCCATCTCCGGAGGGGAGTTTGTGGGAGACGTCTCGGATCCGAAAGTAAGTTGGTTTTTTTTCGAAACTGTGGTGTGTGGGATAAAGCAATTTTTTTTTAAGAGAGAAAACATCCGTTATGTAGCAGCATGTGAGCTTAAGAAGGAATCAGGTTTTTTTAAAGAATTAAAAAAAAATCCAGTGTGGGAGACTTAAATAGATCCGGGGAGTTTTAATTTCCAATCTGTAGCATGTGAGATTTTATAATATAGGTATTAGATTTTCTTTTTTCGCTGATGTTTACTTTCTAAATCGCTGTGTGTGTGTGTAAGTTAAAAGAAACCTATTCCCGTATACGTAGGTGATGGAGGGCCTGATGAAGAAAGTTCGCTCGGCCGTTGAGCGCCAGGTGACCAACACGCCGCGCATCAAGTCCATGATCGGAGGAAACTTCAAAGAGATGGTGGAGAGAGGATTCTTCGAGCTGAAATGAATATCTTTCACATTTTTTTGTCATTTCAATACTACACACGATTTTTTGCACGACTTTTTTTGTAGTATGTAGTAATTGTCTTTCAGTTAATCCATGTGTAAATAGTACGCCACGCAAAGTGCAAAAGAAAGAGAGAAATGAGGAGAGAACAGCCATTTATTTCTCTCCCCTCCCGCCGTCGCCAATCAATGTCCAATAATGATGAAGGCCCACCTACCTCCCTTCTCTCTTTATTGTCATCACCTCTTATTTTTACCTGCGGAGGAGCTGCCACGTCATACCAGAATGCAAAAAGTTGTCCTTCTTGTTGTTTTTGACACAATTTCAAGGCCTTTGGGTAATCACCTCAGAACATAGTTGTGGAGAAGTGCAATTTTTCTGCACACAAGCCAAAGTTGCGCTTCTTTCCCCTCCATCATTGTCTCGCTGCAGGTCTTTGAACAGAGTCTGTCCTTGTTTACTCCCCACAACACGTGGCAGCAGCGCTAATTTATACGCACCATCGATGTGCAGTCGTGACTGGTGCACACAAAGGGTGAGTTGTCACAGAGGCACTCGATATACCACTTGAGAAGTGATGATGATGGTGCCGCCGAAGGAGTCCCTGCTGTCCCTGGTGAGGGCCTCCCTGGCGGTGGGGCTGGCCGCTTGCTTCGTCACCCACGTCTGGGGCCAGGTGACCAAGTACCTGGCGCAGAAGACCATGACGGTGGAGGAGTTCCAGACGCTGCCCTCCCTGCGGCTGCCGGCGCTCACCTTCTGCTCCGACCGGGCCTACAAGACGCCCGGGTTCCACTTCAGCCGGGCCGCATTCGAGGAGAACTCATACCGATGGCAGGAGATCTTCCACAGCTCGGCAGGGGGATACTTGGAGGCCAATGTGAGGAACAATTTTAATGCGACTTCCGAAAAAAAAAAACACCAAGTGCTAACTTGTTTAACTCTTCATCCCTGTTTTCCTCCCCAGAACTTCACCGTTCGCGAGGTGCACTCTCAGTTCCGCGGTCGCTGCTTCACGCTGACCTCCCGGCGGCGCTTCTCCTCCCGGGAGTACGCCACGGTCTCCATCCGGGCGCCTCACCACCCGGACGCCCCGGAGGCCTACGTATTCGTCCACGAGCCCGGACAGGAGTTCTACGTGGTGGCGGAGAACTTCCCCTTCGACGTGGAGACTGAGACGGTCGGCGAAGGGTCGGACTGCATCGTCGAGAAGAAGGTGACGGCGACAGCAACGACAGTGCCAACAGAAACAATAGCATGAACAACACCAATGGTGACAGCAGCAATTGCAATTGCGACTGCAACTGCAATTGCAGCAGCAACAACAACAACAGTGGCAACAGTCTTGCCATCATGACTTTTTCAGATCGATATCGCCAAGAACATCCCCAGCCGGCAGAAGATCTGCCGCGACTGGTCGCAGCGGCGCTTCATCCGCTGCGCCGAGGACGCCCTGCGGGACTCCATCCTCCGGCGCAACTTCAGCTGCTCCGTGGTCTGGTGGCGCCGGTACTTCGATCCGGGCACCCGGGAGTGCAGCCCGGACTCCCAGGCAGACCTGGAGGAGGTCGTTAGAATCGGGTAAACCCTCTCTGCCGCAGTGTCGTCAACTGGCATACTTCGTAGTCAAAAATCGCAAATCTGGCGTATTTAAAAAGCTCTTGCTCTTAGCCTTACAGTCCTTTTTCCACGATTTTGAGGCTTGTCTATACTACTAAATCGTCTACAAGATTGAGAATGATTCTTGTCCAGAGAGTGGGTGGACGACGCGTCGGCCTTCCCCCTGCGGTTCGCCTCCAACCCGGAGGAGTTCGGCTGCCCGGCGCCATGCAAGGAGGTCACCTACAAGATCTCGTGCAGGGCGTTCAACAGCGTAAGAAAAAAAAAAGAAAACCTTTCAGAGGAGAAGAAGTCGCACTTGGAGGTTTTCCTGTCCCGTTTTCAGGACAACGAGTACGATTATCTGCAGAGCAAGGCGGAGAAGGAGGACGACGACGACGAGGACAAGGGCGGCTCAGTCAGCCCCCGCCCAGGGAGCGAGCTGTGGTTCTTCTACCTGAAGACGAAGGTGGAGACGGAGGAGGAGATCCTCATCTACGACTTCTCCGAGATCGTAGCCGGCGTCGGCGGGTCGCTGGGGCTCTTCCTAGGATTCTCGTGCTTTCAGGTTAAAGTGAAAATAGAATAACAATAAACAAAAAACTTTAATTCTGCGCGTTTTCCAAACATGTTCCAAACACTTGACAGGGTGTCTCCTCCGCTTTGGACTACACCGTCAGGCGACTGAGGAAGCGCCACTGCGTTCATGAGCCGCCACCTGCTCCTCCTCCTCCACCTCCTCTTGGCCGAATAAATGAAGATTTTTAAAGTTGCAAAAAAGTCTAATTGGGAACCTGCAATTTTCGAACGCAGCGCGTTGCTGCAAAACACTTAATCAAGACAGGGGAAACAAAAATTTGTGCACCTTGTCTTTCTTTTTTTTTCGGTAAAAAAATGGAAATTCACGTGTCGCACTCCGCTCCAGTAATTCCTCTCTCTCTTTCTCTCCCATTATTTATGCTCCAGCACTCGGACGACAACCAGAGATATTCGAGAGTGAAACGGCTTCTCTTTCTTTTTTTTTTACGAGATGCGGGATCAGAAAAAACCGCAATTATGACACACTCGGATGGCCTGTAACAAGACCGTCTTCTCAGTCACGTTTTGATACGTCGTTTCATAAGTCTTACCAGTAGTTGTGTTTATAAAAATCCGTTCTTGCCAAGGGAACTTTACCGGATCTCTATCCTTGGCCTTTTTGTACTAGGTATATGGTGCTGACTGGTCTTAGGCATTTCCAGTCTCTGTCAAAGCTTGGTTTGTTTAAGAAGGGAACTTTCCGATCACATGGATGTAAACTATAACTTGACCAAAGAGCTATATTGTTTTATACACGTTTATAAGGAGTAAATGTAAATCTCAAGAGAGGAGGAGAAGGTGTCTGGCGAAGTAGCTTTATTGAGTAGGTTTTAACAGCCTCCTTCACACCCCACAATTTGGTTCCTTAATCTTATGTGTACGCCCTAACACGCCCTCTCCTCTCACCTCCTTGTTTCTTCCTTCCGTGCTAACTTTGTCCATGACAGGTGAGAGAGCCTGTCATTATCAGAGTCACGTCTTCATAAGTTTCCTAATTGCTGATTTGATTATAATTTCCCTCCTGACGCACCTATGCGTATCATACGAATGCGTAATGGCATGCCTGCTGCTTGTGTACGTTCTACATGGTAAGCTGGATCAGATGCTGCACACGTACACACTTTGTTTCCCGGTATATACAGGTACTAATTGTGGGGTGAGACGAGAAATCCCTGACAAATCTTCCGGCTCAGTTGGTCTGGCTGAGCCGTCTCTTCCTCTCTTCAACTTTTTTTTTGTTGTTAATCTCAAAACCACACCCCCTTCCTCTCTTCTTCCTTGCTTCCATTCCAACACGCACCAAGCGAGAAAGGAATACCGTACAGTCGACCTCCGCTACAGTAAACAGTAAACTCCACTACTAGTACAAGTAATGCAAAGATTGGTCTGATCACCAAATTTGCAGCACGTGCTCCCATCAAGAAGCAAAAAAAAAAGCTCTGATAGACTAGCATAGTTAACTTTTAGATGTCGACCATCGACTTTACTAGTGCCTAGGTTCTACTGTAGTGCAGCATAAAGCACCAGTAGTAGGTATACTGGCTGCTCGCCCAAGTGTAGAGGAAGCGGCCATTACGATGAATTCGACATTTATTTTTGCGGTCTTGATTTATGAATATAGTGTAGCACACTAAAAACTTATTGGTTAAGGGTGTTCCGCTTTTTATCCCCGCAGCATTATTGTAGTAACGTTGTAAATCTGACTGTGGCCGGGTGGAAAGTGTGAGGATTGTGAAAACTTTTGCAACTGTCGCTCAAACCATGCCTTTGCGTGGCACCATTTCTTCGCTTCATTTCCTTTGCACAGTACAACACTAAATAGTCGGCAGTTCTTTACACAACTACTATGAGTTTAATAAAACAACCCTTAAGTAAAAAAAAGACTTCTTGTTGTCCTCTTTCTATTGCAAGAGTTGGCGTGTGCGCTGTACTTTGTACGCACCTGTGCGCTTCCTGCTCCACATGACAAGCATACTCCTTTCCTTCTCCTCCTCCTCCTCCTCTTTCTCCTGGTGTTGCGAGCGTGAGGATTGCGTTGACGCACGCACACTCCCATATTACTGTACTAGGTATGTACCACTGCGGACGCGGAAAGCCACGATGTTTTCTCCCAGTCCGACAGTTCCACAGTGGCGTGCGTCAACGCTTGACGTGTGACAGCAGGCCAAGTCCTGGCGCTTTAAGGCAAGATATGACGGCAGTGGAACGTGTCTGGCCAGTTCAGCACTCAAGAGATACGGTGCACCTACAAAAGTCAAGAAAGCTTACACCATGAGTGATGTGTGACCACGTGTGAGCGTGTGAACGATGGAGGCATTGCACAACCTGCTGGAGCTCAAAGCTCACCTGGGAGGTGGAGAAGGAAGTGGAGGAGGCTCCCTCTATCTGTCCAAGGCCGTCGGCGCCCCGTTCCCCTTCCTGCCCCATCCCACCGCTAGTCCCCAGATCGAGGCGACGAACGCCCTGGAGGGAGTGACGACGGCACTGCAGCGGCGCTTTGGAGATGCAGAAGGCGGTCGCGGAGATGGCGGCGGCCCCGGCGGCGGTCAGAGCCACTCGTGGGTGTACGCGAGCACGGTGGGCGGGGTGGAAAGGAGGACGGCGACGACGACGGTGCTGCAGGGGCGGAGGAGGCAGACCAACAGGAAGAGGCACTTCTACAGCCAGAGGGGCAGGAGGAGAAGGAGGAGGAAGAGGAGGAGAAAGATCCCGTGGCAGCAACAGCAGCAGCAGAGCTGGCGGGGAGGATTTATGAAGCCATGGGTAGGATCCAAGCTGGGTGAGGAAGAGGAGGAGGGTTCTCTAGCGATCGGGAGGGCGGCCGGCGACGTCGCTAATCTGGAGGAAGATTTGGTCGGCGAGGCCTCCACGATGTCCGCCAGTGGCGGCCTCAGGGGCATCTCCGAACTGTGGCACAGGCGGTGGGCCCACCTGGGCTACCTGGACTACCTCCCCGCTGCTGCAGAGACGGCGGCGACCGAGTTTGGCGTCAAGGCCTTTCGCGGCCCGAGGCCGCAATATGATGCCAGGACCACCACCACCACCACCAAGAGGCCCAACATCTTCCACGGCGACGACTGGGTGTCCCGGCTGGTGAACGGCGATGGTGATGAGGAGGAGACCAGGGTGACCACGCTGCACCAGCACCTGTCGGAGGGAAGCTATGCGATTTCGGAAGAGGAGGAAGAGGACGACGACGACGAGGAAGACCTCCAGTTGAAGTACGTGCCAGTTTTCCCGGACAGGCCGACGCCCTACTACAAGTCGGTGGTCGTCAGTGCGGACGGGGAGGTGGTCAGTATCGAAAAACAGTCTTGAATATTATTACCGCTCGGTCGGAAACTCGGTTCTTGTCAAGGAAATTTCTCAAAGGCAGAAAGAGTCGCATCACCACCTTTTCTTTTTACACACCTGTTTTCTTTGTCGATTGGTCAAGCCTAGGTTCTCCTAGTTTACTAGAAGAAACTCTTTTCTATCTGAGGCCCACTCTGCAAAGGTTTTGATATGTTGTTTGTTCGGGCAAAGAAAAACACAGAACTAGATTGCAACTGCACGTGCCCCATTTTTGATCTTTCTGTACCTGATGATGGCCCAATCTCAAATCTTTCCAAACTGTGAAAGTCTCATAAGAAGAGACCAAGAAGAGTTAACTTTAGCTGTGCTGTCGAAACCTTGCACTTTACTACTACAGTGAACCACGGATATAAGAGCAGCATTTTGGTTTTGATTTTCTGCTCTTATATCCGTTTTGCTCTTATAACCGTAGGTACTATGGAGAGCAATATGCAGGCCC
>JAAUYM010055310.1_pt1 | contig 18004 bp, 18 predicted proteins | sample 7278001 | NCBI WGS metagenome assembly JAAUYM01 (sample SAMN14350224, study PRJNA611818) | marine sediment metagenome | isolation source: surface marine sediment (1.8m) | place: French Polynesia: Moorea | collected 2018-08
TGCATGTCAACACATAGTTTAAAAAGTACAATCAGCAAGAAAGGCATAGGAATAAAGAGGAATCAACGATTTGTCCCTGGCGATGGCCATGGTGAATCGCCTCGCCGCAGTCCTTGGTGCTACTATAAGTAATTGCCTGGCGACGCGAGGTCGCCACCTCCACCAGCTCAGGGAACAGACACCGTTCATCGTAACAGCAATAAGGCAGCAGGTCTCTTTTTTTAATATGCACGCAAAGTAATGCTGAACAAAATGGCAATCCTGATTTTGTCGTTTTGAATTTACGTTGCCTGCTAGATGTAAGTACAGTTTGTTTTTAAAGGTTGTTACTTTCAGTACTTCTTTAATTTATTGTTGGCCGCGTGTGTGCCGTCCTTAGTACATATCTGAAGTAACCTCCCCACTTTTCCTCTCGACATGGGCCAGGGCCTGAAGTTGGGCCGCCGCCGCCGCAGCAAGAACAGGACGGGCTTGGACATGGCCACCATGACCACCAACGCCTCCGCCGACCGCGTCGCCCAGCAGCGCCAGCACGGCGTGCTGATCGGCGCCATCGACCAGGGGACGTCCTCCTCCAGGTTCCTGGTCTTCGACCCGGCGGACGAGACCACGGTGGTGGCGCAGGCGCAGAAGGAGTTCGACTCCAAGTACCCTAGGGAGGGGTGGGCCGAGCAGGACCCCGAGCTGCTGGTCTCCACCGTCAAGGACTGCATCGCCTCCGTCCACGCGCAGCTGAAGGAGGCCGGGCTGGAGGACAAGCTGTCGGCGGTGGGCATCACCAACCAGAGGGAGACCACGGTGGTGTGGGACCGGACCACCGGGGAGCCGCTGCACGACGCCGTCGTCTGGCTGGACGCGCGCACGCAGGCCACCGTGGAGGCGCTCGTCAAGAAAGCCAAGGGAGACAAGGACGTGCTCAGGAGCCAGTGCGGACTGCCGCTGTCAACGTACTTCTCGGCGGTCAAGGTCAGGTCGAGATGGAAAAACAAACAAAACAACCTTAGCCGAATTAGAATATTAATAAAAACTGTTTCCCACGGCAGCTCCGTTGGCTCCTGGACAACGTGGAGGAGGTGAAGTCCGCCTACGAGGAGAGGCGCCTCTGCTTCGGCACCGTGGACTCGTGGCTGCTGTGGTGCCTGACCTCCGGCCACCAGAGCAAGGGCCGCCTGCTGACGGACGTGACCAACGCCTCGCGGACCATGCTGATGAACCTGGGCACCCTGGAGTGGGACCCCGAGCTCCTCCGCTTCTTCGGGCTGGACCCGAGGAAGGTGCACCTGCCGGTGATCTGCTCCTCCTCCGAGGTGCTGGGCAAGCTGGACTACCCTGGGTCGCCCTTCCCGGAGGTGCCGGTGGCCGGGGTGCTCGGGGACCAGCAGGCGGCGCTCGTCGGGCAGCACTGCCTCAGGCCCGGTGAGGAAGAGACAAGAGACAATTCATCCTTGAAATCGGGGCAAACTATGGGTCTTACAACCAGTGTTTGTGCACATGTAGGAGCATTTATTAAGCAAGAGGATTACTTCTCGTTCTTCAAGAAATTCTTCTTACATCCGGTTTTCTTGTAAGTTCTTATAATGATTTTCTCAACAGGTATGGCCAAGAACACGTACGGGACCGGTTGCTTCATGCTGTACAACGTGGGCGAGAGCGTGGTGCCGTCCTCGCACGGGATGCTCTCCACCGTCGCCTACCAGATGGGGCCGAATGCCAAGTAGGTGCATTTTAGCACCATTTTTAAGACACGTGAGAATTATTTCGGTTTTTTGCTTTTTTCCCAAGGCCAATCTATGCTCTAGAGGGTTCAATCGCAATCGCCGGTGCTGCCGTCGCCTGGGTCAGGGACAATCTGGTAAGGGAAGATTTATTTTCTCCAAACTCCAATTTTTTGACCGTTTCACTTAAGTGATATGCCACTGCAGGGCTTCATCAAGGAGTCCAAGGAAATCGAGGAGCTGGCCAGCCAGGTGAAGGACACCGGCGGGGTCCAGTTCGTGCCAGCGTGAGAGGGGGACACGATTTTATCATTTTTTTATTTTTTTCAATTACGTTTTGGTCCTCCTTGTTAAAGGCTGTCCGGCCTGTTTGCTCCTCACTGGCGCCCGGACGCCAGGGGCTGCATCTCTGGACTCACCCAGTACACCACCAAGGCGCACATCTGCAGGTAAGTGATTTTACCATTTTTACTATGGTAAAAACTGTATAATGTTGTGGAGGTGGTTGGGTCGCGCGGGATGGTCTATGGTTTTCTTAAGTGATTCGTTGCCTAAAACTAGTATCTAAACTTTTTTTTCCAGAGCTCTTCTGGAAGCTGTCAGCTTTCAGACGCTTGAGATCTTGGAGGCAATGAACGTGGACAGCGGGCTGAAGCTGCAGAAGCTGCTGGTGGACGGCGGGATGGCCAAGAACAACCTCATGATGCAGATACAAGCGGACCTGCTGGGTGAGCCCCTGAGCATAGCGTACTAGTACTGTACACAGCGGAATATCGTTATTGTTGGTCTGCAGCAAAGCCAACGAGAATTGTCTTAAAGTGCAGATGATGTCTAAGTGTATTAAAATTTTTGGTAAGCAATAGGCATATCGCAATTTCGACATTTGTGAAAGTCGATATTCTACCACTGTACCAAGTCTACGAGTCCGCTTTTCCTCAGCTATCGAGGTCCTTCGCCCGTCCAGCGTGGAGACGACCTCCCTGGGCGCCGCCATCGCCGCCGGCCGCGCCGTAGGAAAGTGGGACCTGAAGAGCGCCGCTGGCGAAAAGGACTGCGAGAGGAGGTTCACCCCGGGCATGAAGGAGGAGGAGAGGAAGGCCAAGTACGACGGGTGGAAGAAGGCAGTCAAGATGGTCCTGCAGTAAAACGAAAGAAAGGAAAACGTTGGATTTCGCATATTTTTATACCTTTTTTTCTCTCTCTCTCTCTCTCCATTATATAAATGTTGCACTACCAGTTCTAATAATTTCATGTGCATTTCATGTGTTTCTCTCTTTATCGCCGTCCGCTCTTCGACTTTTGTGCGTCCTTTGCGCGACGGAGGGGGGGGGGCAGGGGCAGGGGCAGGGGCAGGGGGAGTATTTTTTGAAACTGCCCCACGTGTCAAGAGCTCATTCGTTGCGTGGTACAGTACCCTGCGCATAGTAGGTGGGTACTTGGTACCGTACAGTGCAGCATTTGTAGGGCAATACTGACACTACTATTACCGTGCATACGGTACAGTACATACATTATAGTTTTGTCATAAATGAAGCTAATTTTAAATAGCCGTACTGTGCAACACGGCAGATAATTCTGTATGGCTCATACTGTTATCTGTAGTGTAGTAGTACAGTAGTAGTTCTCTCTCTCTCTCTCTCTCTCTCCTGTAACTGCTGCAGCACTTTGATATGACGGATGAGCGAAAAAGATTTGTCGCCTCCCTCCCTTAGTACGTACTACTACACTATATACTACCACAGCATCCTCATTTGAAGTTCAAACTGTCAGGCGGAGGGGAGAGGGGATCGAAAACAAGTGTGCAGACGATTCGTGCAAGCAGCCGCCCGCATTTTCTCTCCCGAAAAGCCGGTGTTTCGAATCAGCAGGGGGAGAGAAAGAGGAGAGGGGAGAGTCGGTCGGGAGGCAGGTGAATTCTTTACGTGGGCAACGCACAACACAAGATGGTGCTGGCGGAGGGAGGAAGAGGAAGAAGAACTTCCAAGCTGAGGAGAGAGGCAGGAAAGGAAGACTTTTACAAGCATTTTTTTCTTTCTCTCTCTCTTTCTCAGTTTCTCAGCAATGATTCTCAAACGCACGTAAAGAAAAACTGTTGACTCTTTCCCAAATTTGGTTCAAGAGGAAAAGTTATAATGGTTGAACCAGAGAAAGAAAAAATCACTTTCTCTCAAAACTGTGCAAACTCCACCAAGAACTACCAGTAGACAAATTTGTGAAGCCAATTGTGACGTTCAAGCCACATCTGCTAGGAGCCAAAATACATTTTTATATATTACTGTACGTACTATATAGTAATCTACACGGTGCGTTGTGCCCTGACTAATCTTACAAAGACGCCGCCGCAGCAGCCGGTTTAAAGCCACTTTCTGGAGCTCCAAGAGAGGAGAAGGAGGGGAGAAACTCCAACCTGTGAAAACTAACGGTACAGGCCTCCCAAACACCGCTCGGCTGCCTCCTCCTCCTCCTCCTCCTCTTCTCCCTCTCAATGGCAGTGAGTGCAAGCAGCCACCACCGCCACTCATCACACGTATGCCGACACTGCCCAGTAGACAGTGAATAAGGCTTTTTTTTGGGCGAGGGGAGGGGAGTCAGAAGACCAACGGAAGAAGAGAACCTGTGATCTCCCGCACCGAAACGATATAAGCAAAAATGAGTCCTCGCGAGGTGCTTGCCGCACCTGTCTGGGACGACCTCGAAGCCGCCGACGCCGCCGACGCCGCCGACGCCACCGCCTCGAAGGCCAAGTTGGGCGTCCTCTCGGACTCCGAGAGGAGGAAAGGCGCTTCAGGAGAGAATGACGATGAGAAGGGGAGGCGGAGGAGGAGGCAGGCGAGGACGTCGCTGGTGCTGCTGAGGCTGTCGCTGCTGCTGCTGCGGAGCGCGGACTGGATGGAGGTGGTGGAGTCTTCCTCCTGCTCCCGCGATGGTGGATCGCGACGACGACTTGGAGAAGAGGCGTTAGACTAAAGTGATCTGATCATGCAAGATATCGCGGAAAATGTGCTGCGTTACATTGGTAAAAAGACATAACCTTGACGTGCACTGGAGCTAGTGATGCTTAAAATAAATCTTTTGCCAATCTGAATTTGTTGTGGCAGTTATGGTGCTTTGAACACTTTCCGTGTGCAATGCGGTTTTAGAAGATAAGATATACCAAACTGTTTGGTGATGTCTCCATTTTTCTTCTTAGTACTGCGACACTTTTGTTGTTGTTACTTTGAGACAAAGTTCGTCACTTACCCTCCTCGAGCTAAACTCGATCGGTTCACTAAAGTGCAATTTTGGCAGTTGTCTTTGCTCTGTATCATCGTCTCACTGTATAAAGACTCTGAACTGAGTCTGTTCTTGAGTAGCCAAACAAGAGGGTTAAGGAACAAGATTTTTCAGAACGGAGTCTTCTGGGGCTGATTCATCTTTGAATTTCCCGTTTGTTTCTCACCATCCGTCCATCTGGGAAGCACCATGCATGCAAGAGGAAATGAGGCAGGGGAAGAAGATGACACACTTTCTGAGGAGGGGGGAAAATTGTGCAATCCAATCCGTCTTCTCTCTTTCTTCTTCTCTGCTGCGGTTGACTCTATGTGCTGGGATCCTAGAATGTCCAGGAATCGAAAAGTCCAGGAGGCACTATTCTTCAGAATTTACAAGCAGCATCTTTTTAAATCTTGGAGAAGTCATACCTATGTTCCTTCAATTTGAAACACCTCGTTGATGTGTGCATAAATTAATCTAAATGACATGTTTCTAAACAAGCCAATTGTTTCACGTCGATGATTTTTTTTCCAACATCTGGTATTAAAATCAGTCTTGTGACCTGTAATCATGATTTACTACGCTATTGCCAGTGGCACGTTTCTTATTTATTGAATACAAGCGATGTACAGTACGTAGAAACACATAAACAGACCAATTGTCCTGTCGAGAAATGAATGAGTAACTTTTTAATTTGCTCTCCCTCCCCCCCCCCTCGTGCCCGCCAATTGACCTCCAGCCTTCACTTTTGTGATTTTTTGCGTGATCTACTACTACTGCGCGAACGGAGAAGAGATTTCTTCCTTCCAGGCCCTTCCTGACGTAACATGGAAAAATGTGTACCACACCACATAATCCTTCCCTTTCCCCGCCCTTCTCCTCCTTTCTGGCGTCATGAAAAATCAGTCAATTGTCATGCAATCCTGCGTTTCTACGTTTTTTTTTTTGCGTCACAAACCATAGGCATTGCAGCAGAGACAAATTGCAGTTACTTGACCGTAAGTAAGGCTTTAAAGAAAGTACAAACCTGCTATGGCCCCTGCTTTAAACTACTGTGCACATTCACACTGAGTTAGTTCGCAATTTATCTGGTTCAACTATGTCTGTGTCTTTTCCGTATGCGTACACGTTCGTACGCATCTGCCTCTGATGGGATGCGATGCAAGAAGGATCGGGGGGGGGGGGGGAAGAGAAGAAGAAGGCGGGGTAAGAGATCCACAAATCAGTCGGAGAGAGTCACTCTGTCAAAAATGGTAGGTGCTGTAATCACTCACTAATAATCGCCCGCCCCCCCCCCTTCCATACCTACGTATACCGTCTTCATTTAAAATGTTTGTTATCTTTGTGTGCTTAAGCAAATTATTTATAATATTGAATAACGACTGACTGAAAAATAAATTTCAAAATATGCTTTAAAAATGCAAAACAGTTTACATTGACATAAAAGATTTAAATAAATATGTTTGATTAGGGAAGAAAAGAAGTATTTGGTTTTTTTTTGGTGGGCATGCCGATCGGGGAAGAAAGGAAGTATTCAGTGTTTTTGGTGGACATGCTGTGTTCCCGAGCAGTGCAGTCTTCCTCCGTCCCTTGTTCCAGAGCCACCTCCTCCCCCTGCTGGCGCTGCTGCTCTCCCGGTGCGTCCTCTCCAGCGTGAGAGACCCCAGGTTCCTCATCACCAGCAGGACCACAACCATCACCAGGTGAGCATTTATTTGATCAAGTCCGGGGAGACTAGATCGACGTCCTCCGGTCGTAGTACCCTAGTATTACGTACCTACTAAACCTCGCGTGCGCGCGGAAACAACTGCCAAGAGATTGCGGTGGATCTGTCCTCCTCCTCTCCTCCTCCTCCTCCTCTCTTCCTCCTGCTCCTCAATCCCCCTCTCTCAGCTTCACCTCGACGCAGACAACGACCATCACGGTGACCCCGTCCTGCTACACGACCGAGCCGGACGCCAACGGGGACCCGCTCACCTCGGTCTGCGCCGCGGTGGTCAAGCGGCGCCGCAGGAGGAGCGGCGCCATCGTGGAGCGCATGCCCCGGATGACGACGGCGGACGGGACGCTGCTGGACTACTCGCAGGTCAGGGCCACCAAGGTAGGTCGACAGATGGAGGTAGGTAAGCTCCAAGATTTGAGGAGATGGGAATGCGATTGTGATATCGGTTTTGCTATTTTTTTTTTCCTTCTCTCATCCGACAGGCTTCTTCCATGTCCCAAGAGCCTCCTGAGACACGGGAGGAGGACGAGTGTCCCTTGGAAAAGGACCGAGAAGAGGAGGAGGAGGCGGAGGAGGAAGTGGTGGTCGAGGAAGAAGGGAGGAGGGAGCCACGGACCTCCTTCAGGGAAGGCCGCATCTTTAACCCGATCGTCTTTCTAACCAAGGAGACGACCAGACTGGTCTTCACGACCGGGGTGACGACCACGCAGGCCTCCTCCGCCACCGTCATCTTCGCCACCTGCGTCCCCAGCGACGTGTCCAACATCGTCGGGTCCACCTGCGGATAAGGATGGAACAAAGCGGAAGACTGCCTCGCAGAAGAATCACTTCTGTTGTTATAATAATTTTCTTTGTACCTTCTCCGAACTGGACAAATACATAAAAAGTAGACTGCGAATTCACGAACGTGCGGCACAATTGTGACCCCTTGAGTGTCGTCCGATTATGCCATCCGTTCTCTCTTTCTTCCCCACCCCACCCCACCCTTCTTCTAGCTTCTCTTCCACGACCACCACCACCTCGACGGTGACTCCCTCCTGCTACACCACCTCCAACGACGCCAACGGAAACGCCCTCACCTCGGTCTGCGCCGCCATGACCGGGAAGAGGAGGAGGAGGAGGACCATCTTGGAGGAGGCCATACCCGGGGTCACCACGGAGGAGGGGAAAGCCCTCGACTACGTCAAGATCAGGGCCACCAAGGTGAGGAGGTTGAAGAGGGAGACTCGAGAGTGTGAGGTTGAGCCTAAGCTTATATTTGTTTCTCAGGCCTCCGAGATAGACCCCGCCTCCGCCATCCAGGAGGCAGACTCCCGCCTGAGCCCCGGCATGGTGAGCGCCCTGGAGGACGGCGCCACCAGGATGGACCGCAAGGGCAGGATCCTCTTCAACCCGATCGTCTTCCTGTCCAAGACCACCACCAACCTGATCTTCACCACCGGGGTGACCACCACCCAGGCCAGCACGGCAACCATCTTTCTGGCCACCTGCATCCCCAGTGACGTGTCATCCATCATCGGGGTTACCTGCGGATGAGATGAAGCATGAATTCGCGTCTCACAATTACTCTACCATGAACCTAGTGCTACAAAAAATAAAGCTATACCACATATATAAACATATATTACTCGTATATATAGTATTATGTACATATATAATATGGTATATTACCACACTAAGCACATGACGCCTGCCCAAACATAGTCACGTTTTCCAAAACTGATAAGACACACTCGCCGTAGCACGTCAAACTGGAGAAAAAGGGAGAAAAGATCATACGTTGACTCACTCTCTCCCTTCTCCCCCCACACACATGCAAACAGCACTCAAGCCTTCTTTAGCTCAAGGCTGCTGTAGGTATAATAAAGGTAGATGGGGGAAGGAGAGGGAGGGTGTGGGAGAGAAACAGCAGCAACAGCAGCAGCGGTTGATTTACAGGTGTGTGCCATCAAGAGGGAAAGTGCCATAACATGCATGTTTTTTACTAATGAATTGTCATACAGTGATGGGTGGCCCATTGCTTCCTCTGAGTCGACATGCACCGCTGTGAGGTTACTTGATCATTCTTTCCACCTCCACAAGCATGAAGAAGATGTTTGAGTGATTTGAGTGAGAGAGGGCGTGGCTGCCTGTCCGTGTCAGCCAACCAACCGGTTTTAAATCTCTTTGATTACTCCTGAGTGAGGGTGGGAGTCACAGCGACATGTCTAACTTGGCGAGGGGCACCAGGAAGCGGCTGTCCGCCCGCCTGGCCCGGGCGCGGGTGGTGGCCGGCATGGGGAGCAGCAAGAAGGAGCAGGTGGAGGAGGAGGAGCAGTTGCCGCTGGTGGAGGCGAAGCGGAGGAAGTGCTGCGTGCTGTGCGTGGGGCAGACCGGCTCGGGAAAGAGCGCCACGGTGACGAGGCTGTCGCTCAGGCGGGCGGAGTCCAGCGCAGGCTTCGAGAGGAAGACGCAGAGCTGTCAGGCCTACAAGCCGGTGGTGCTCAAGGAGGAGGAAGTGGAGGGAGGAGGCTTCTGGTCGGACCCCGCCCTCTGGGTGGTGGACACCGTCGGCTGGCAGGACGAGGCGGTGGAGGACGAGACGCTCTTCCAGGTGAGGGGGGGGGCGGCGAGGAACTCTTCTTGTTGTCGCTGTTCCTGCTGCTTACTGTACTATGTATGTAACTAGTTAGGTACATAGGTTACTATGAATAAGATGATGGAACGGTTTCTACTGTCATCATGAGACTTGGAAAGGCTGCTAAGATGTTATGAAACATGATGAAAAAAAAAAGGTGAAACACTGTCAAGAAAATACTTATTTTTGTCGATGCGTCATATGGGAGAATTCAGATCTGTAATCTTTCATAGATGCATGAACACTCGAACACTTTTCCGTTTTGTGGCATCGAAGACCTGCAGCCAAGAGATGGCGCTGGCGTCGACGACGCCACGGCAATGCCAAAGATTTGCTCCACCAGAGGATGAGGACACATCGGCACTTTTTCTTGTCTTTGCCCTTTCTTACCCCAAGATTTAATTGCCTTCACCATCTGATCCATCCACGTGCGTGGGAGATCCCCGAGAGACCAACTTCCGTCAAGACGCTCACTATCACCGTCTGGAAGCTGCTCCGCGGATGATATGGAAAGGCGCCCACGTTTATCACTTGCCCAGATGATCTTCGGTGGTCCGGTGTGCAGGCTTCAAACCTGTAGCTGCCTAGCGGCAGAGTGGTTCAATTCCACCTTCTGGGCGATCAGCACGTTATCATTTTTTGAAAATAATGTCTTAATACGCTTCAATACCTGTTGCTCTTTACCATGGTACATTATTATTATTTTAACAGAATCTGTTCTTGTTCCTTACTTTCAGGACATCCTGCGCTACCTGCGGGAAGGCGGCTTCACCCACGTGTCCGCGGTCGTCTGGAACGTGATCCCCAACGTGCGCCGCGACGCCGCCCTGTCCAAGCACGCCTCCCTCATCGACCAGATCGCCGAGGGGGTCTGGGCCAACGTGGTGGTCGTCTGCAAGCAGTCCATGCGTCCCGGGAGGGACGGCGGCGGCGCCGCCGCCGCCGCCAGGGAGGTCATGGCGGAGGGGGCGGGAGAAGGCGAGAGGAACGTCCTCCCCCAGGTCACGGGGTACAGGTTCCTGTCCGACTTCGCGGACGACGCGGCCCAGCTGGACAAGATGGAGTCGGACGAGGAGTCGCGCAGGGCCTTCAACGTTATGACGGACCCGGAGGTCCGCTCCCACCTGACCGGGTGCCTGGAGAGGTGCGGCCCCGCGCTGGAGCTGGTCTTCAGGGACAGCAAGTGCCTGGACTGCGGCGCGGTGGCCGACGCGAGGCTGATGCCCCCGCTCTGCCACATGGAGTCGCACCGGACCCACCCGGAGGCGGCGGCGAGGGCGCACCCGGGCGCTCGGGAGCGCTACCACCCGGGGGAGACGGGGGCTGTCCACCCGGGCACCCTAAGGAGGCTGTGGTACGGCAGGCTGGTCGGCAGGAGGGCGAAGCGGTTCAGCTGCTGCGGGAGGAGGACCGGCAGACCCGGGTGCGCCGCCCGGTGGAGGTGTTGCGACCGAGGGGAGGGGGAGGACGGGTGCGAGAGCAGGTTCAGCTGCTGCCGGGTGGACGTAGGGAAGGAGGAGGAGGAGGAGGAGGCGGGGCTCCAAGGGTGCCAGATGCTGCACCCCTGCTGCGGGCGGAGCGAGGGCCGGCCCGGGTGCGAGGAGAGGTGTCGGAAGTGTGGGGCCCTCTGGGGCACCCGGGCGCCGGGGGAACTGGAGGACGGCGACGGCCGCGGCGGCGGCGGGTGCTACCGTAGACGGCACAACGTGGTCGGCCAGTGGAAGACGGAGGAGGAGGAAGAGGAGGAAAGGAGGAGGGCGGAGGAGAGGAAGAGGGCGGAGAGGGAAGCGGAGGACAGGACGACGATGGGGATGGAGCCGATGGTGCTGCTCAAGCCCTTCTAGGAGAAAGGAAGCCGGATGCGTTAATGGAAATGAATAAAGTATAGCTAGTGCACCGCACGTGTCCATTTACTACATACCAGGGAGCGGGGACCACAAATTGCTCATCTGAAAAGACAATATTTGCTGACAAAACGGATTCTTTAGGACATGGGTTGTGTACTTGTTCTGTTCATCCATAGTTTATTATTTTATCCTCATTGACGTCTTCCAAACTTGGGTTAAACGACCGTCTTTGAAAACGGCTGAAAAAAAAAATCACCTTGAAGGAAACGTTGTATTACGTACTTAACAGGGTCCTCTCCACTGTGAGAACGGCACTAATGTGGAGAGAGACAGAGAGAGAGAGAAAAGCAGTGTGTGTACGTTCAACCGTTAATTTCCCATCTTTTCAAAGGGAGAAAAAAAAATCACGAAGTGGGAATTACAATTTCAGTCCTTCATGTGTAAGCGGAGGAGGGGTGTGTTGGTCAATTCGAGCTTGTCGGTTCTCTAGGTCTGGGTGAAATTACTGTGCCGTTCGCCAAATGAACATAGCACCATTTGGAGATTTGAGCATTTAAGCCATTTCTTTCTCCAGAAGTCATTACTACAGTACACAGTAAGCACCAAATGTTGAGTTTTTGTTTCGCCGTCATCCCGAGGAAAAGTGACGTCAACACCCTGCAGTAGGGAGGAGAGCTGCAGCAGGCAGCAGGAGATGGATCCTCTCAACAGTTCCTCCTGCTGCCGTGCCATAGGTGCAAGAAATCTCGTTCAAGAAACCAACGGGTCTTTCTGGTGATCCAAGTTGACTTATTCAACTAACAGAGATATTCACCCTATGGTTTAAAAGTGAGAAAACAGCTTGACCTACATATGACTATTCTCTGGCCTCTATGATCCCTCTCCTTCTTCTTCTTCCTCTTCCTTCTCAATCATGGATACTTTGTAGGCAAAGGTGGAAGAGCAGCAACGGGTACAGTTATGTTGCCCTCTTCCTTCCTTCCTTTCTTCTGTCCCCTCACAGGCCCTCCCTCTCTTTTCCTCCTCCACCTACTCCTTGGTGGAATTGGAGGAGGAGGAGGAGGAGGAGGAGGCGGACCCGGCTTAACCTGGATGGTGGAGAAAACTCTTCCTCCTTCTTTGTCCCGTCTCACACTACCTCGCTCTCCCACATGCCGTGTGTTTCATTCAAACATGTAACTTTCCTCACACAATACGAATACAAACTACAGATGCCCATGTGTTTGGAATAATCATCTCCCTGCCAAATGGTTTATTTAAAAAGTATGAAAAGCTCCACAATGTCTCCGAGTAAACCAGTTTGGATGAGGCACCCGGTACCGGGGAGTTTTGGAAGTCCCCTCCCTACTACGAAATTCTCCCTCCTCTTCTCCAGTGGTCCATCCAGAAGGCAGTGTCGAGGGTGACTGAGGAAGAAGAGCAGAGCAGTTTTTAAAACCTCTGCATATACTAACTTCAAGATAAAAAAAAACCTCTTTCAGAACTGGTAGGTTCACAACAACTTCTAAGGAGCCCCGTTCTAGGAGAAAGTGTCGCTAAGTAGGGTGACGAAAGTACCCATGTATTATTATAGGTAGTAGCTCAGTGGAGGACACTTATTAGGTGCAGTGTATGAGGAGAGGCTCTCCAGCACGTGAAAGAGACATGAGGAGGAGCTTGAGACTGCGGCCAATCCACATCCCGTTTTAACCATGTCGAACACGTTCCCTTTTGCAGCATGAGCCATGTTTTCTTCCGCCTCCTACTTCCTGTTCCTCTGCGCGGGCGTTGTCGCCTCCTCCGCCCAGTTCCAGGGGTGAGTCAGAAAGAGAAAGCGCTCTGACAGGAGCAGTGATTTCACTGCATGGGCACATCACTTTTCCGAAGAACCTACTAGTACCGTCAACAACACTCTTTCATCAAACGTCCTCAGCTCCGTGGTGCAGGTCCGCCTTCCCCCCGGGCACGGCGCCTCCTCCTCCTCCTCCTCCCGCAAGACTGGCGCCTCTGCTGACACCTCCAACTTGCCCCCACAGCCGGTGGCCGCCGCCATCCCGCTGGTGGTGCCGCCGCCCTCCAGGCAGGCAGACTCGCCGCCGCTGCCGGTGTCCGGCCCGGTCATAGTCGACCCCGCGGAGAACGAGGTCGGCTTCGTCGACTCGGTGTTCGGGGAGGGCACCCAGAGCCGCATCGTCGCCTCCGTCAACGACTGGATCTCTGAAAAGGCCAAGACCAACCCCGGGTGCGTGGAGAGGCTCGTCTGCGAGACCTACCGCACCGGGGAGACCATGAACGGCATCCCATACCTGCTTATGCAGATTACTAAGTAAGTCTATTCTGGAATGATGAAAGGAGAAAATTACCTAAATTTGCGACAGCGCCATGTTCCCAATTTTTTTTTCACGAAAAATATTTGGTGAATGAACATGCCTAAGCTTCTGCTAGTAGAGGTTTTTCTTCACTGAAACACTCGGCATGATTTTTCACTTCGTACTTCCAGCGCCGCTCTGAGCTTCATGGTAGCAGAGATGTTCGACCGCACGATTGACATCCAGGAGATCACCAGGGCCGCCAGGTACGGCCGCACCATGGGCACTTGCGGGACCATGAAGTGCGACTTCGCCGACGGACAGCTCCGGACCCTGGGAGATTACCTCGACTCCATCGACGAGTTCTTCTCCTCCATCTTCAGCTCCATCTCCGATTCCATCGGAAACAGCATAGGGAAGAAGTAGGAGGGAACGAGTTGTGCTTTCCAAATACCATTTCCTTGTTGTGAGAGGAAAAGAGTTTTTATGATACAGTATCGATCCCTTTTTGCATACTAAGAAAAAAAATGTAGAAGAGGATTGGGTATAAAAAAATTTCCTGAGTGTTGTTCGTTATCTGGCATTTAACTTTTCTATCATCAAAAGGCTATTAATAAAGCATTTAACGTGCACGATTTGACTATGTTTTCCGCGTACTGTAACGAACACTTGCCAATAGTATTTTCCACCCGGTTTAATAACAGAACTTCTTTAGATGCGCAAGCACATGTATTCTATTGTTTTTTTTTCTCAGCTGTCCCCAAAGCTCTCTCTTTTGCACCCACACTCCCGGCCATCTCATCTGTCAATCTCGCCGAAGACGACATCTAGCGTGCCGACAATGGCCACGATGTCTGCCAGCATGTGGTTCTTGCCGATGTGGTCCATGGTGGCCAGGTGGGCGAAGCCGGGGGCCTTGATCTTGCAGCGGTACGGCTTGCTGGTGCCATCCGACACCAGGTAGACGCCGAACTCGCCCTTGGGCGCCTCGATGGCGGTGTAGGTGGCGCCGGCTGGCACCGTGAAGCCCTGAGTAAACAGCTTGAAGTGATGGATGAGGGCTTCCATCGACGTCTGAAAGGATTAAAAAATTTCGCCATTGCCATATGTACATACGTCACCAGAACGTAAGCTACAACAGTAGGTAAATGATACAAAATTGTGTCACCTTCATCTCAGCCCTGGTAGGAGGTACGCATTTAGCGTCATCGGTGCGCACGTCGCCCTCGGGCATCTGGTTCAAGCACTGCTCCATGATCCGGAGGGACTCGCGCATCTCCAACATCCGGCAGAGGTACCTGAAGGAGTTGCCCAAGTTGCTGCATGCGCCATGTGTCTCGGTCAGGACACTAACTTTTTATTTTCCAAACCTGTCGTAGCAGTCCCCGTTTCTGCCTATCGGGACGTCGAAGTCCACAAGGTCGTACGCGTCGTACGGCTGTTGCTTCCTCAAGTCCCACTTAATACCGGAACCCCTGAAATCGTGGGAAGATCATTTTGTACGGTACGTACACCAGCTGGCTTCCTCCATGGACTCTTGCAAAGGGGCAACCAACCAACCTGAGCATGACGCCGGAACAGCCCCAGTTGAGGGCGTCTTCCGCGGAGATGACGCCTATGTCCGTGGTCCTCTGCCGCCACAAACTGCATGTGTGTGGGAGAGAGAGAGAGAGGGGAAACGTGTTAGGACCCTTTCTAATTTAAAAGTACACAAGCACGACTTGCCGGTTCATGGTGACAACATCCTCCACCTCGTCTAACCTCTCTCCGAACTTGGCGATGAAATCGTATATGTCATCAAGCAGACCGATGGGAATGTCCTGGAAAAGAAGCGGGAACAATTAGTACAGGGGGAGTCTTTCAAATATTGAGTCCCCCCCTTTCCCTCCCTTCTCCCTCTTGGCACCTGGTGCACCCCGCCGGGTCTGACGTAGGCGGCGTGCATCCTCGCCCCGGAGGCGCGCTCGTAGAACTCCATCATCTTCTCGCGCTCCTCGAACAGCCAGAAGAACGGAGTGAGTCCGCCGATGTCGAGGATGTGGGTGCCGATGCCCATCAGGTGGTTGAGGATGCGAGTCATCTCGCCAAACAGCACTGTCCGCGGGAGGGGTCATGTGGTTACCCTACTTTTTTTATAAAATAGAAAATGACTCACCTCGGATGTATTTTGCCCGGAGGGGAACGTCGATGTTGAGGAGCTTCTCGATGGCGAGGGCGAAGCACTGCTCGTTGCACATCATGGAGACGTAGTCCAGCCGATCGAAATATGGGAGGGCCTATCAGACAAGGCATTGGTTGGTTACACGGTCTTCAAACTGAAGTTGTACAAACTTCTCAACTATGTCTCTCCCTCCCCTTTGACCTTTTGCTAACCTGCAGGTAAGTCTTGTACTCGATCAGCTTCTCCGTCCCTCGATGGAGGAGTCCGATGTGGGGGTCGGCACGGACCACCGTCTACCAGAAAAGAGGGAATATATTTCCCAGATGTGTATACTACGTACACAGACATTCTGAAGATACTTCAGAATGTCCCCTGATGATGTACGCTACATAGTTTAGCTCCTTCTCCCTGCCCACCTCTCCGTCCAGCTGGAGGACAAGCCTGAGTACCCCGTGGGCCGCGGGGTGCTGGGGTCCGAAGTTGAGCTGCAGGTTCTTGACGAACTTCTCCGGCTCCGGGAGGGGATACTTGGGGTCCATATCAGCGACACTGCCACAGAATAGGGAAGGAGGGTGAGTGAGGAAAGATGATCAACTGCTCTCTCTCTCTCTCGCTTGCTAACTCACAGCTGGAAGCTCTACTCACGTATTCTCCCATTTCTTCTTCTCCTCTTCGTTGGGAAACCAGAGGACCTTGCTGCCCCACGTCTTGGCGTAGTCCAGGTCCGGGTACCTGTGCACAAACTTCACTCTTTTCACTGTGCAGACAAACGTGGGGAAGGCCCCTTAAGTGGGCCCCTTACTTGACTCCATTTTTTTTCTGGGTATCGACAAATCAAAATAAATTTGGCAAGTCTCATTTAAACCCAGTTTAAGCAAGCTCTGTTAAGTTGACGGAAAAGTTTAAGCAGACTCGATCTTGCCATGTTTAATCCAAATTTTGACACCAGACAATACATTGTACCTCTTCTATAGTATTCTCCAACATAGAAAAAAGCCTCCACTATAGCAACATTATCAAAGTTGCAGTTTCTTTGTGATCTACCCAAGCTCTAGAAAAAAACACCTTTGCCACAGGAAGTTCAGTGAGTTTATCTACAACGTTGATCACATGTCTACTGTATCTGGTTATTTTAGGTACTTAATAGCACCCAATAGGACACTAACTGAATTGAAAACCTAACCCAATTAAATTAGAAAAACCTAAATATTATTACTACTATTATTTCTAACCCAACGTAACCTAATAGGAAGACCTGACTATTATCAGGCTTGGTCAACACTTGTACAGCAGCCTAGTTGTGCCATGTAGGCCAAGTTTTTTCCTTTTCGGCTTAAATTAAACATACAAAAAATTGGCCAATTTAGACAATCTTTTTCCGAAAAAAATTTAGCCAAACATGGAGAAAATTGGTCTAACAGATACACTGGGGAAAGAAATTAGGAAAAAAAATCGAGATAATTGGGGTCAAGTCCTGACCAGTGATGATGCCCCGCCGTGACTGCGCAGGACCGGAATCCGCGGAGGCTCGGCGCGGACCAGGAGGAGGAGTGGTTGATGGACGGCACCACCCGGGACTGGGAGAACGACGACCTGGGGGAGGGGGGAGGGAGAGAGTGAGAGAGATCAGATGAGGGTACTGCAGTCTGCTTTTTTTTTTTTTTTAAGTCTGTCTCCTCCTCACCCTGTTGCCGCCCTTGCGACGCCCTGTCCCGCCTTGGCCGCCGCCCTTCGCAAGGCGGCCGAGGCCAACATGGTGGGGAGGAGGAGGGGTAAACGATACACTAACCCGACCGGACCTCGATCCACTTCACCCTCTTCCTTGGCGTCAAGTCAATCTCAATGGCTTTGCTTCAGCTGATTGTCCTCTCCTGGCGCTCACTCTGAGTCACTCAGCCCAGCTGCTGCTCCCTCCTCCAAATCCCTTGGTTGCCAGCTGGAGAGACAAATTCTGGCTAAAAAATTATTCCATTTTTTTTTTTAAGAATGGGGTATCTCTCCTGCAGAGCATGAAATGCGGACCACGCAGCAATACTTACAAAAGATACCTGCACTATGCATACAAGCTTGCAAGTTGCAACAACAAAACAACAACAATTGGATTCATTATCCCCCGTCCCAATTTGATGCTCCTCTCCTGGTCACTGCAGTGATCCAACAGCTGCTGGACTGGAGAGCTTGCCTTCTTTATGGCTCCTAAAAGAAAGAAGAGCCAGAGCAACTCACAGCCAAGAAAGGAAGAAAAGTCCCTGCTGCTCTGCTCTGGCCTCTGGTGATCAGAAAATAACAACTTGTTTGTTTGTTTTTAACTCCCGGACCTACTCTCGGATTTTGTCCCGGAGGGTCCCTAGCCCATTCCCGCCGTGGGGATTTGGGAGGAGTAGCTGGATTTCTCCCTCCA
>JAAUYM010000150.1_pt1 | contig 18001 bp, 12 predicted proteins | sample 7278001 | NCBI WGS metagenome assembly JAAUYM01 (sample SAMN14350224, study PRJNA611818) | marine sediment metagenome | isolation source: surface marine sediment (1.8m) | place: French Polynesia: Moorea | collected 2018-08
ATTCTTTATTACACACCACATAGTAGTAGTTTGGTTGCGACCTGAGGTCCTTCCTAACCCTTTTTCCTTGCAGAACCCATCCAAAATTAAGGCCCAGAACGGGGCCTTACAATAGCAACACAAGTTTCGACCCCGTCACCAATTACCACTACGTGGCGTCGCCGTCGGTGTGGCTCTAGTGGTACCGATATTGGTTGGGTACACCGATCCTCTAACCAGAATTGACCTGCTATGTACGACTCTCCTTTACCTATCCCCTTGACCGTGACTTCTGCTTCCGCCTCTTGTCCTCCTCCAGTCTTCTTCTCGGACCTTGTAATGATGCTCTCTTCTCCTTCTTCTTCCGTTGTCTTCTCGTCCGTGAATGTGATCCTGCCCACCGTGGTGGTAGTAATTAAACTGACCTTGCAGGTGATGGCCTCTTCCTCCTCGTCGTCCTCTCTGTGGTCCTTGGGATGGACCTGGTGGACCTGATGAGGAGCTTCCTCCTTGACGGCAAAACATGGTTTTTTTGTGGGGGGGGGGGGGAAGAATCAGAAAGATACCGTGCGGAAAACTTAGTCAACTTTTTTTGTTTATTTTTTTTTGTTCTGAGGATGGAGTCAGCTGTTTTTGTGCTCTCGGTTCTCTCTTTCTCTCTTTCTCTCTCTCTTCCTTTCTCTAGATTGCGTTTTTTTCTCTATTCCCTCCTCGTATCTCAATATTCCCCCCAATAAATTATTTTTTTTTAACTGGATGAATGCATGCAAGTGTTTTTCACCACGTTTTTTAAGGCTGCGTGGCAAAAAGAATTGAATCATATCTACAGTAGATATTTATTTTCTAGTACTACGTACTGTTTATTTAATTGCGCTATTTTTTTTTACACAGTTTGGATTTGGAACAATCCCTCTTCTCGGCCATCCCAAGAGGTGAAAGAGGTTTTGTAAAGAGCTTGCTATGTCCTCCGCATGCTATACATAAACGGACTTCTCAGCTTTGTGCGCATAATAAGCTGTATTCTGACAACACGCAAGACGAGCATTAATTATTACTATTATTTTTTGACTTTGCAAGTCGAACAGCAACAACAAGACTGAACATGCAAGTTGCACACGGTTCTGGACTACTGACTGCGGAGTCGACATTCACTTTTCCCTGCCCCCCTCCCCCAACCCGGTAGAAATTGGAGCCAAGGCCAGGCCGCCCACTCTGGAAGAGAAAGAGACACGCCCACACCAAGAAATCAAGTCAAGGACTTGTTCAACTTTCTCATTCCCTGCCTCCCTCCGCTACTATTGCACGCTGCACTTTCTCCTCCTCTTGTTGGCACCGGCAGAATCAGATTCGTCGTCCTCGTCTCCGCCCTCGTCAGTCTGGCAAGCCTTGTCCACCAACACTTGATGTTGTTCATGCTGCTGCTCCTGCGATTGTTGCTGCGGTTCCTGTTGCTGCTGCTGTTGCTGCTGTTGCAAGACGGTGACTGGCGGCGGCGGCGGCGGTTGTGGCTGCTGCTGCGGCGGCGGAGTTGAGTTTGCTGCTCTCTGAGTGGACTGCCGCTGCGCTGGGGCTGACACCGGCACGATGCTGCCCGGTCTGGTGGGCTCCAGGGCCCTCTGAGGGGTGTAGTACGACTTGGGAGGGTGGGAGTGGGGGGCGGCGTTGGTGGCGGGAAGAGGCGGCGGCGACTTTGAAGGTGCGGCGTTTGTCTGTGGCTGCGACTGCGGCTGCGTCGGTGACTGGTCGAATATGGTCCTACGGGCGGAGGAGGTTGCGCCGTAGCTGGTCACGACGGACGTTGGCGCGGGGGTGGTGAAGGTACGGATCTTGACCGGAGTAGCGCTCTGCACTCCCCTGGCGGGGCTTCCGCGGCGCGGCAAGCCGTTTAAAGACGTCTGCCGCGCCCCGCCGCGGTCGCGGCCGCCAGACGGCGGCAGGCTGTCCAGCTCCTGGAGCTCCTTCCAGATCTTGTTGATGTCCTGGTCGATCTCGTTCAGTGTCCTCTCCGGCGAGGTCTTCTTTGTCGCCATCCCCGTCGTCCCCGTCGTGGTCGTTCCCGGACTGCTCCTGTGTCGTTCCCTCGCCGGCTTTTGCATTCGTTGCCGCTGCTGTTGCTGTTGCTGTTGCTTCTTGCTGCTGTCGAGAGATGAGCTCCTCTTTCCACGCCTCCTCCTCCTCCGCTCTACTTGACCCTCCTCCTCCCCATCGCCGTCGTCCCCGTCGTCGTCGTCATCCTCGAACCTTACTGAGTGCTGCACCTTTTTCTCGCTGCTCTTGGTCGCCTTCTTCTCTTTTTCTTTCCCGTCCTTGTCCTCGACCGCGACTCCTTCCATGACTCCGGCCACGCCCCCTCCTCCTTCTTCTCCACCTTTGCCTCTGTTCTTGAAGCTGGACCACGCAGGGATGTCGATGTCCTCCAGCCTGGAAAAGGTCGGCACCAAGTCCTCTCCGCTCTCTTCCAGCCTGATGGGCACCAGACGCTCGCTCTTTTCCACTTTTTGGCCCCCCTTCTCCGAGGCTGTGGCGGCGGCGGCGGCGGCGGAGGGCGAGGCGTGGTCGTCCGCGAACTGCTGATGCCTGTAGTCGGTGAACTCTGTCCTGATCTCCATGCTTTCGTCGGGGTCGCGCTGCAGCAGCGTGCCGTCCGGGAGCTTGATCGGGACTAGCCTCACCTTTGCTGTCGCCGCCGCCGCCACCGTCGCCGCCGTCGCTGCCCCGGCCGCCTCTTTCTCCTTCTCACTGTCCTTCCGCTCAACTGACCCAGACTTGATTTCCTCTTTATCCAAAGCTTCCTCCTTCTCCTCTCCTCCTCCTCCTTTTATCTCCGGAATGGGCCTCTCTCCTCCCACCTCCGCCTCTTTTATGTCCGCTTTCTCCTCCTCATTGTTTTCATGTCCCTTCTTCGCCCCGTCGCCGTCACCCTTCTCCTCTTCCTCCTCCAGAATGCTGATGGGAATGATCCTTTCCGACGGCGACGACGGCGATGTCATGATTGAAAAATCTCCGCCCCTCGGGTCTTTTTCCACTCTATGTAGTAGTAATAATAGTGCTAGTAGGGTTTGGTCTTTCTTTCTTTTTCTCCCCTGACTTCCACACACTTGCTCGTGATGAAGAGGCTGAGGAAGGTCAAAGCAAGATAGCGCAGAGGGAGATGGGGGTCAACTCCAAACACAGACAGAAAGGATCTTCCTCCTTCCTTCCAACTCCCCCGAGCAAACAGAGAGAGAGGTGTCAATTTGCCTGCAACGCCGACATGCACCACCAATTAAGGCTTCGCACAACGAGGGTCTCCTCTCCCACTTTCCTTCCTTCCTACAGCAGTTCAGGCAGTGTGTAGTAGTATGATCACAGAGCTTCTTTGGGACGAAATGTAAATAAAAGGATTTTTTCCCCCCTTCAGTGCGTCTTGCGCCCGCACACACGTCGAAACGACACTTAGGTACACACACACACACACACACACTTCCTCTCCTCTCTCTTCACTACTACTACTATACATAGGTGCACAACAGAACATTCCTTCCCTTTCATTGCCAGGCCTCCTCTCTCCTCCTCTCCTCTTTCCAACTCGCAACGCAAGGCAACTGTTCCCTTTACACCAGCGCCTGCCTTACACTGTAATGGCACGTGCCCGCGCTCACGGGGTTTAAGACGGACTTGGCACGGAATCCACCCAGATGATGTTGTAACATCATCCAATTGCAACTCAATAGTATTTTTGTTCACTATTATTTGCGAAAACTCATGTCGCGTAGGTACGTAGTACGTCGCACGCGAACTTCTCTCTCTCTCTCTCTCTCCCTCCTCTGTTCTTGGCACGAGTCCATCGTCATCGAAAGTGAAAGCAGAAATGGGGGGGAGGGGGGAGAAAATTTGAAGGTGAAGAGGAGCAGGTGGAGGGATGGGCGGAGATGAGATGATCGAATTCATCTGCTCCTTGGCCCCTTTCAACTTTCAACTCGAGAACTTTGAGTTCCACCCTGCGCTAGTACGTACTACAGTAGATTCTGTTGATCCGCAGATCTTCCGTGTAGTGGGGCTGTGGGTGCCTCGCACTGCAGAGAGACTTCATGCTTCCCTGATAACTTCACCCTGTCCACTTTATCTCTGTCTGTCTCTCTTCTTTCCCCCCTCCCCCCCTTCCTCCATGTGCTACTCTACAAGGAAGGTACACACACGGACTTTGCTCAAAGAGAAACTTTTTTTCCTTGAAGAAACAAGCACGGAAACCATTCTGAGCTGCTCGCCTTGAAAAGGTCAACTTCTTTTTCTACCAGTTGCGTTTCTTTTTTCTTCATGCATGATCGCCCAAGCTGACAACTCGCAAAGCACCACCACTCTTGTACCCCCCGTACCTAACGTTCAAGAAAACGACATAGGAAGGGGGATTATTTACTCCAGAAGCAACAAAGTTTTGACGCTTTTTTTTCTCAGATCGTATCTGCTTCTTCTCCTTTTTATTCCCCCTTACTTCCTCCACTTTCCCGAATTTCTGAGCGGGATAGACTCTCTTTTTTTTTTTTTTTTGGAAGGGGGGAGGGGAGGAAGTAGCGATGTGACTCTTTATCGCCGCCGGCACCATAAAAGTCGAGAGTGGAGGAGGAGAGAGCGAGGGATATTGCAACGAAGTAGTACATACAGTAGGTAATGCAGAGGGAGAGAGCCTTAACAACAATAATAATAAACAGCTGGGAGCTCCACAAGGAAGGTAGGAGGACCTAGTGCGCTAAACAGGAGTTGCTTTCCGACTCCTACTTTTTGTTGTTGTTCTACCTTCCCCGCTCTCATGGAAAAATTATATTAAAAAAGGGGGCGATTAATCTCAGTGCTGTCCGAGGGAGCTGTCAGGATAGGAAGAGAGAAATTGCAATTTTTTTCTACGCTTCTTATAAAATGGTATGAATTGTTTTCAAGCTGGTAATGCTCTACTAGTCTCAATTTGTCTTTCAGTTTATCATTCACTTTATGAACAAAATGTGACCAGCAGTGACTTAGATGTGATTGTAAAATTGTGCACCCATAGCAAGTACAAAAAACTTTATATCCTAAATCAGTTTTTAAAAAGGTTGCTTTATACCTTGCATTCCCATGATTGCGAATTTACAAATCAAAGTACTGGTAATATATGGGTACAAAATTCATACTTGTGGTTTTTATCAAGGTTTTTGCCTATAAGTTTGTGCTAGCCGCGACCAGCAGAAAGTAGCACCCAACATACCTGGTCAAAAGGCAACCATTTTGCGATTTGTCCTCTTTGAAAAAGGACATCAATTCTTTCTATGTGGTAGACATTTTTTACTTTAATTTAATACCAACATTTGCAAGTATGTACTGGGCTTTATGCGTCTTTCCTTTCTTCCTCTCATCTTGATGGCTGAAGAGTCTCTTCTCGTCCTTTGCCATGCACGTCAGCGATCTGGTGGACAGATGGGATAAATTAAATTGCTTTCCTTTCATGTTTTCTTCTTTGTCCGGGAAAGCACGTGAGCAATAACTAGTAATGGAGACAGCATTGTCATCTCTTTATTAATTATTGTACGCAGTACAGTTTCAGGCGGCAAAAAACCTACCAAATACAATCAATACGTATGCAGTTACTGTGTATACGTAGCAGTTGGTTAATTTAAGACTAAATATTATACCCGCCGTCTCACCTACTTTAAAGGAGAGAGGAGGGGAGGAGGGGTAGAGAAAGGGCTGTATGGATCTGTGTATGGAGGTATGTAGTAGTGGTATAATATGACACGTAAATGCTAAAAAAAAGACTTGGCGTTAAATAAATGGCATCTTGTTCTTTCCAAAAAAAAAAGTGTTTTCTTTTGCAATAAATCACCAGAAAAGCTTGTGTCTCTTTCCAACCCGCCAACCACATCCATCCACATCTCCTCCCTCACTGGAAGTACTTGAGCACTGATATGACGAGGAACTTCTCTATGAAGAGCTCCGAGTCAAGCACGGCAATGTGGGCGGCACGTCCGATGAGGGCGTTTGTGCTGCCGGACTGCAGGGCGTGGTGGACGTCGAAGCGGCAGAGCGTCACCTCCGGGCGGGAGACCACGGGGGAGAGCAAGTTGTGTACCATCTCACGATACGCAGTGCCTGGTTGGACAGAAGCGTGTGTGTTGTACTAGTACATGCAGTGGAATTATTTAAAATAGACTTTAATGCTAGAATTAAAAAAAAATCTATTACCTACAGTATAGTAAAGTGAGTCGAGCCGAACCCAAACTCCAGGGAAACCCAAGAATCTTTACTTGCTTACCCGTGACTGATGAGTCCTTGACGGCCGCCTTGCACATCTCAATCCTGGCCGAATGCCAGGGGACGTAGCGATCCTGCATGGATCCCGCCAACAGGACGTGCCTGAACAGATGCAAGTTGGATCGCTGGCTCAGCCGGTACAGGAAGGTCTGCCGGATGTCGGCGGCGTCCTTCAGGGCAAGCTGGTGCAATGAGCCGCTCTTCTTCCACTTCTGCATCAGCCACATGCCTTGTTGTGGTGGTGATGAAATGTTTGGGGGGGGAAAAGCAGTTTAAAAACACCCCTGATGACGACATAGCTGATCCCACCACCATACTAACTCACCCGTGTTGACGAGAGCCGAGTTGTTGTAGAGGGTGCCCAGGTGCGGCCCGGAGAGGGACAGGTAAGTGTGGAACCTGGCCGCTAGGTGCGCCAGCTTGGGATGCGAGACGGCGGACCTGATCAGGATGCAGCCCAGGGAGTGGCCTACGAAGGAGATCCTGGTGGGTCCTCCGACCGATCCGTAGGCGCGGTTCTGGCACTGGCGGCGGACATGGCCCAGGATCTCGTCCACCAGGCGGTCCGTCATCGTCTCGAAGCTCGAGAAGGTGTCGCCCTGGCATTCAAGACATATCGGTACAGGATTATAATGTTTTGCCGAATCGTAAGGGGTGCTAAAAAAAAAATTTGAGACCGCAAATTTTGTAGTAAATGCAATCACAACGTTCCCCCACAATTACCTGGTTGACCTCCGACATGAGGAACTCGAGGTTGCTCGCCGGCAGCGCCATCTCCAGGTAGGTCTTGACCAGCCGGAGGTCTGCAGAGTTGCCGTCCAGCCCGTGCACGCAGACGACCAGGTGGGGCGAGAGGGGAGGAGGGACGGAGGCAGAAGTGAGCAACCGGTGGTGCTGCTCCTCGCTCAGGTGGAAGTACGGCGCGGACGAAGGAAAGCGGGCGAGGTCGCTGTAGAGCACCCCGGAGAAGGTGAGCGACTTCTTGAACTCCTCCTTGGCCCTGATGAAGGCGAGGGTGTCGTCGCCCACCAGCGCAACCAGCTTCTGCTGCAGGGACGGACGCGGCGCCGCCTTCAACGCCCTCTCACTGCAAACGGGCGTGGACAAAACTGAGGCCTTGCAAAGCTCCTTTGAGACTTTTCCACCAGTATTACCACACCCGGAAAATTTTTGCCTAATTGGCGAAATTTCAAGCTTTGCAAAAAAAATTTGAGCCGGCTCTGTGGTAACACTGCCTTTTACTTTACCTACGTACCGGTCTTTAGTCTTGTTTCTGGGCATGGGCAGGCTCTTGGTCTCCATCCAGTCTCCCGTCCTCTCCACCAGGAAGTAGCCGTTGCTGCTGCTGCTGCTGTCCTGTTGCTGCGGCTGCTGCTGCTGCTGCTGCAACCTCTGCGCCCTGCTCTTGGACTTTCGCGAGGACGGCGGCTTTCTGGACTCAATCCTGGACATGGAGGAGGTGTTGTTCCTCTCGTCCTCCTCGTCTGTCAGGTGTTTCCTCCTCCTCGACAGCGGGCCTGTTCCCGCCCTACCTTTCGTTCCTTCCTCTTTCTTCTCTTCCTCCTTTTCCTTCTCTCCCCGTTTTTCTGACTCCCCGTTTACCGAGATCGACTTCCTGTAGCTCGGCGGGTGTCGGTCTGCAGACTTCTTTTTCGCCGCCACCGCTGCCGCCGCCTCCTCCCTCCTCTTGGCGACCAGCAGGTCGTACTGCGACCTCCGCCTCGTGATCCTCTCCTCCAGGTCTCTCTGGATCTCGCGCACCTTCTCCCTGTTTGCAGCCGCCGAAGCCGCTTCAGCCTTCTTGCCCTTGTCTGCCCTTTGACCCGGAGGATCCCTGAACTGCACGGGAGGGGGTGGCAGAGACGGAGTAGGCTGCTGCGACGAGGAGTCCTTCTCCCCCTTGTTCCTCCTCATCGCCGTCTGGATGAGGCGAGGCGCGCTCAGCGACGGGTCATCGTCACGCACGGCGACGTTGGCGTCGACGGCGGTGGGGGCGACGGCGGGGGCGCCACCGCCGCCGTGGCCATCTCCGTCCTCGTCCACCGCCCTCCCCTCGCTCCGCAGCCTCATCCTGGGCCTCCTCTCCGCCGGGAACTTGGCCGCCTCCTCACTCCGGGCCCTGGGCCGCTGGCTCAGCATGATCCCCTCCCTGGTGATAGATCGGCTCTTCTGTCGCACCTCCTCCAGTTTGCGGCTGAGCTCCGCCTGACTGTGCTGCCGCTCCAGGCTCATCGGGGGCTGGGCCGAGGTGGTGGCTAGCAGCACCCTGCTCACCACCCCCGGGGCCGACAGGGGCTGGCCGTGTACGTTGGGTTCCTCCTCCTTCTCCTCCTGAAGCGGCGGCGGGTTCACCGGCGTACATGCGGCGGAGGAAGAAGAAGAGGAGGAGGAGGAGCTAAAGCTCTTTCCGTCCGGAGGCATCCTTAAGGCACTCATGGAAACCTTCCCAGGCGGCTGACTCGAAGTGACGACATCAACACCAGACTTCTTCTTTTCACCCGTGCTGACTCCCACGCTCCGCACCAAAGCTGAGGAACTGGGCACTACGACGGCTCCCTCCTTGTCATGACTAGTAGAACTCACGCGATCACTACTGCCATCGACCTTGTCCAGCGCCTCCTTGGACTTGGTCTCCCTGATGCTCCCGAGAGACTTTTTCTTTTCCTCGGGAGGCGCCGCCGCCGCCTCCTCCTCCTCCGCCTTCTTCTGCTTCTGCGAGAGCTGCTCCAGCGAGATGGATGGCACGGACTGGCAACTGTGCGAGTGCTTCATGCCACGCACCTCGTCCGGCTCCTCGGCCAGGTTGTAGGGCACGCTGGCGCTCCACTCCAGGTGGGAGAAGCCGTTCGCGTCAACGTCTTCTTCGTCCTCCTCTCCATTCTCCTCCGCGCGCTGCTGCTGCTCTGCCTTCCCTGGAAGTCGGGGCGACGACGATAAATGCTGTTGCTGCCGGTTCTGTTGAGATCCTCTGGTGGTGGTGGCTGCCGCCGTTCCGGCCTCCTTCTTCTCCAGGTCCTTCCGTGAGATCCTCCTCAGCCTGACGCTGTTGGCGAAAACCTTGGACGTCCTCGGCGTCGTGTTGCTGCCGCCCGACAGAGATTCTTGGTCTTGGCTGCCTTTGGTCTTCTCGTTCTTACTCCTCCGTCTGAGATTCGCGGGCGATCCGCCACTTTTGCTCAGATCTTTCTTTGCAATATCTTTGGCTTCTTCTTCTTTTTCTTCCAATAGCGAGACGTCTTCCAACGACAGGATGTCCTGGAAAGAAGGATAGTTTAATATCAAAAGCTGATAATTTTGACATATACAACCTCCGCTCACCCCGTCGTCTAGCTTTTGGGAAGAGGGCACCGACAAGGGCCTGAGGAGCTTGCTGGAGGAGCTTGAGCTCGCTCCTCCTCCTCCGCTTCGCTTGCCGTCCTTGAGGAGGGACGTGGCCACCTCCTCCTTCTTCGACTTGTCCTCCGTCTCCGCCGACTCGAGCTCTCCCAGGCTGTGCCTCCTCTTTCCGTCGTCGGAGTTCGCGAAGGAGGCGAGGACGGAGGCGGAGTCGGCGTGGCCGCCGCCGTCGCCTTTGTACACATCCTCGAAAATGACCGGCAGCGTGGCGACGTCGCCGTCCATCTCCGGACAGGACACCGGCAGCTGCGGCAGCGCGCTGAGGTAGCGCGCAGACCGCGCCGACTCCGCCACCATCGCGTAGTGCTGGTAGTCGGCGTCGCAGGCCTCCAGGGCGCGCGCGCGCGGGTTCTCTAGCAGGAAGAACCCCTCCGAGAACCGCTTGACCCTGCGCAGGTGATGGCTCCTGGCCAGGTGGCCCAGCACGAAGGGGTTCTCGGTGAAGGCGGCCAGGAAGGCGTTCCACAGGAGGACGATCTCCCCGCACAGCTGGGAGATGTCGCTGTTGGCCACGGCCACGAACTCCTCCTCGCTGCCGATCGTCTGGAGAAGAAAATTCAGATTATAAAATTTTTTACCGACATGATTGTGTGTAATACAGTGAGGCGACTAATATGCAAGATGCGTATATAAAAAAAACGCATGCTAAAAAATAATGGGTTCCAACAAGAAACAACAAATAAAGAGAGAAAACGGAGAGAGAAGTGGAAGCGGAAAAAAATATGAAATTGAGGAACGGATTTGTCATCACTCGTCTATGAAGAATCCTGAAGTCTCCGGAGACCTCGTTAAAACCCACCCACCCCCCAAAAAAACAAGAACAAAGCTCTGACAAGACGACTCATACTAATGTACAGTAATGTACTCGTACTACGTAGTACATGCGCCGAGCCACCGACATTACCAGGTGGAATCTGGACCTCTCCCACTTCTCCGCCAGCTCCGCCGTCGTCTTGCCCGCCGTCGACCGCGGCGGGGGCGTCCCCCAGTCCGCCCCCGTCGGCTCCGACGGCTCGGACGCAGCGGACCTCGTCGCCTTCACCCGCTCCAGGCAATCCTGCAGTCGATCCCACCCATTTTTTTTCCTTCTAAAAGCCTTCTTACTATTTCCTACTGTACTACCTCGTCAGTGTTGCCACACGCAAAATTTCGCAAATTGTGCATAATTTAGAGTATCCTTGCGAATTTCTTTGGTCCCATTGCGACTCGCAATTTTTTTTTGTAAATTTTGACTTGATAATTTCGACAAAGTCGATATTTGTCATAGAAACAGCTTTACATAGATTTTAGAGATTTTGTAATTCTTCCTGGCACATTCTAAAATAAGTTTTTCTTTTTGCGAATTTGCAAAAACTCCTTAAAAGCTTTCTCGCGAAACCTAAAGCTGACCCTGTGGTAACACTGTTCGTCGAGTCTAATAGCATCCCATTGTTGTCCCTTTGAAGTCGACCTCCTCAGAAAGCGCAAGCAAACAAGAGGGAGAAAGGAAAGAAGGAGGACAAAGGCCACCCGATGCACAAGAAAAATATAAGAGACTTCCAAGTCTTCCTTCCTTCCTCCCTAATTGAGAGAAAGAAAGTTTGGAAGCGACTACCCCCTATCCCTTTCCCTGCCGCGGTCGCAAAGAATAGGGCATGCCCTCCGTTGTCGTTTTTTTTAACATCCGGTTTCCGATGACTACAATTTTGCCAAATTATCTTAAAAAACGGGTTAAAAAACGGATAATACTCGTCAAAAACCGTATAGTTAATTGCTTTTATAAGAAAGCCATTGGGGCATGCCTTACTCAAAAAGCACTTCCCCCTCCAGAAGCCCCCTGGTCTCTACCTACCTACACTCATTCCCCGGCCGAAATCACTCACCTTTGCCATGTCCGAGAGGTTGTCCAGCCTCCTGGAGCAGTCGCCCATGTCGAGGCAGCATCGCGGCCTCTCCGCCTCCGGCACCAGGTTGGAGAACTCCAACACGGTGTACTGCAGGCTCTCGTACGCTCCTAGCAGGAGGGAGCACACCTCATGGTGGACGCGCCTGGCGGCGGTAAGGCGGGCGCTGTGGCTGCTGCTGCTCACGTTGCTATTGGCGGCGGCAGCGACGCTAGTCGAGATGCTGCTGTTGCTGCCGCTGCTGCCGCCGGCGACGATGGCGGAGGAGGAGGACGAGGACACTCCGTTCTCCTTGGACTTCTGAAAGGTGTGTGAAAGAATGTTGTTTGTGTTGTCGTTGCTTTTCTCTACAGTAGTTACCCCCGAGGTGGCAGTGGGGAAGAAGATGGTCTCCATGGTGGCGGCTGCGGTCTGCTGCGCCGCGTTCTTGGACTTCTTCACCTCCTTCTTGCTCTTCCCGTTGGCACCCCCGGTCTTCAACGTGCTGGGAAAGTAGAGAAAGGAAAGTAAAAACTAATTTAAAAGAAAAAGTTCGGACATTTTTTCATAAAGCTGTCGAAGCAAAAAAAAAATGCGATTCTCTCTTTCAACATAATCTGAGAACTCTGTTGGATGAGGGTAAACTTGAGATAAGTAGATGAAGGAAAAACTTTAAAGCAGATTATGTTTTTCTTCAGTGAAGAGGAAAAGAAAGGGAGGACGGTATAACCGACCAACCAACCGAAAAACAAGGGTGGAATGGATAAAAAATGGAGTCAAGGCTATTCTGGGAGAGGGAGGGAGGGAGGGAGGGAGGGAGGGACAAGGATGGTCGTTGGTCTCGATTCTCACTTGATGTATGGCTGGTGGAGCGATGCGAGTGCGGCATGTACGGTGACGGAGACGGCCGACAGGTGGAAGTAGTCGAAGAGCACCGGCAGGTGGTAGTGGAGGCCGCGGGTCGGGTGAAACTGCAGGTTGAGCGCGCGGGTGGACACGCACTCGATGGAGCAGGGATGCTGCTGGACCTGGACAAGGCATGCAGAGGGAGGGAGAGAAAAGTCATATCTAGAGAGACGACACACTCCGAATTCCCCACAGCTGCTACAAAATTCAGATCTGTCAGCATGTCAAGTAAAAAACTGAATACCTTAGTGTGCTTAAAATGAAGTATTCAAGGACATGGTAAAATGACTGATTTATAATCTTTTTTTTTTTCAGAACAGCCTTTGAGAATGCCTCGAATTTTAAATAGGCAAAATAACGAACCTGCTGGTGGTAGGACCCGAACCCGCTCTCCGCGTACCACAGCTCCAGAACCAGTTGGAAGTCCGCCCTCTCCAGGGTCTCCTCAAGCTACGGCATAGATTAAAAAAAAAAAAAAAAAAGAGAGGGCGATTACATCGAAATTCAATGCACGCAAAGGAGGAAGAGAAGTCTTCGGGAGTGTACTACCGTCATCCTTTCCATCCACACTCACCTTTCCAGTCTCGACGATGGCATGGACCGTGAAATGCACCACGTTGTCCAGCCGCACCTCCTCGTTCCGGTAGAGGATCTGGAAGGTCTTGGTCACCGCCGTCCCGTTGACGATGCACGGCGGGTAGGCCGGGTCGCCGGACGTCGTGCTGGCAGGGAGCCCCGGCAGGGAGACTTCCACCTTCGTCGCCAGCTTCGGGGACGTCTTGAGGTGGCTGCGGATCTGGTAGAAGCTGCAAATGCCAAGAAAATCTCTCGCTATTACTGTAGTACATCACGACCTGTGCCGCATACTGTGCCGTCCAAGGTCCCTGCTGTATATTCTGATTCCTGAATCCCTAATGAGGCTCTGTGACCTCCCTCTCCACCCCACCCCCTGAAGAAAGGACATTTCTTTGAGTGAGGGTAGGGGGAAAACATCTGCATGTTAATTGAGGTTCCTGGCCAGTGTTGCCAGATGATACCAAACTGGCGTGATTAAGGAACACCAGTAGTGCAATTACTAAAAAGTGATTTGGCATAATTTGTTGCAAAAGTGATTCACTGTTGGAAAGGTCGACTTGGCATCCATGTACTATGTAACTGTCAGAAAATCTGGCAACTCTGTTGCTGGACCTTCTTTCTCCCCTTCCCTTCCCCGTCTATCCATGTAAATAGCCTCTTCCTCATCCATGGACCAACCGTGGGTGCACACGATTGTGGTCTGCCCCTTGGCGAGTCCTCTGAATTATTAAAGAGAAAGTCCCCAGTCACAATTTTTTTACGGCTTTCAGTTCTCTCCCCTTGCGAAACGCTGTTTGACCGTGATTCGTGGGGCTCTGCCACCCAGTTGCTGATGACACCATAGAAAGCTCCTTTGCCCCCCTTCCTCTCTTGCTTGACCGATCGGTGGGCACCCGCTTGGCCGTTGCTCATAGAAACCGAAAAGGCCCTCTTAGTTGCACACATGGGCAAGCGGAGAAAAAAATAGGCTTACGGGAAATCACTGATCTAAAACTAACACTTTGGGGGGGGGGAGCATAAAAGTTCGTGGAAAAAAATTCGTGTAGTACAAATCCACGATTCGTCTAAGACCATGTGTGACCGTGTGTGTCCTTCCCCACCTGCCGCCGTACGTGGCCTGCCAAGTTAATATGAATCCGGGAGGAAGAGAAAGCTCTTTCTCTCTCTCTCTCTCCCCCTTCTCCGCCCAAAAAATGGTGGAGAGGTAGGGAAAAGGTCAACCAATTTAGCCGAGTGACGCATGCGATTGTGTGAGTGTGTGTACTGTATGTGGCTTCTCTGTCTAAATAAAGCTTAAATCACCACCTTTGAAGCAAGAACAAAGAAGAAAAGGAGTCGATTTAACATGTGAAGAAGTGCCCCCCTACCGGAGGAAGAAGGGCAACATGGGTGGGGGCAGCTCCAAGGGGAGGAGGAAGCCGGCAAAGGACTTGCAGGACTACGACGACGAGGACGACTATGACAGGTACGGCAGTGGGAGGTCGCCCTCGCACTCCTACTACCAAAATCGGGGCGGGCGGAGGGTGCAAGGTGGCGGCGGCGGTGGAGGCCACCACTGGCGGGGGGGAAAGTCGCCAAACATGTCTCCGGTGACGATCCGCTCGTCCCGGAGTGCCGGTTCGCTGTCCCGAATGCCGTCCCGGGCTGGCACGGCAAACAGCCTGGGCAGGAGGAGGAGGAACTGGGCCGAGGAGACGGCAAAGAGGATCCACGTGGTGGTCAGGGTGAGGCCGCTCAACGTCAGGGAGATCAAGGAAGGACAGAAGGTGGGGGCGGTGGACAAACCTGGCATTGTACCTACTAGGTTACTTCAAGTATTTCAGCTTAGGGGTTGTGGTGTTGTTGTTCTTATACAGTAGGTACCTACATAAGGTCAGAGGTTGGAGCTAGTCAAGTAAAACAGGATCTACTTTTCGCTCTTTAGTTTCACAACGCTAGTCAGGATGTGCATATTCTTTGGGCTCTTGTAAATGCCCTCTTTATAGGCACATGACGTCACAAGGCCTTTTCTATCCCTTTCAAGCACGTGCCAAAAAAGAATGACAATCTTGGACTTTGTGTTGGCAACAATCCCTCCTTCTTTCCTTTTGCATCAGAGGCTTCTGGTAATGGAACCATTTCTTATTCTTTCAGGACATCCTGTACGTGGATGAACTGAATGACGAGTGCACCATTCTCGTCCCAAAGCCATCCAAGGCCTACACACAAAATGGTGGAAACCCGCACAAGTCCATCACCTTTTCCTACGACCGTTGCTATGGGGCCAAGGTCAACACCTCCAAGATTTATGATGAGATACCCTATGCCCTTGTGCAGGGGGTGCTGGAGGGCTACAATGCCACCATCATGGCTTATGGGCAGACCGGGTCTGGCAAGTCCTTCACTATGCAGGAGGACCCTGACCACATTGGCATCATCCCAAGGGCTATTGTCCACCTCTTCGAGGGAAAGGAGGCTGATGAGGATAGAGACACCCGGTACAGCATCCACATCTCCTATGTGGAGATCTACAATGAGGAAATCAGAGACCTGCTCAGTGATGATCCTAGCAGGAAACTGGAGATCAAGGGAAATGAAGGAAACATACAAGGTATGGGGCAAGAAGTGCTTCCTGCCCATTAAAAAAATGCTATATTCCTAATTTTCCTCTATGTTTCAGATGTCACAATGCACTATGTGGAGCGTGTGGGAGACTGCGCTGACCTGTTGCGTCGTGGCATTGCCAACCGCATCACCTCGGCCACCGTCATGAATTCCCACTCCTCCCGCTCTCATGCCATCTTCACCGTCTGGGTCAAGGTGCAGTACACTGACCCTTCCGGCAACCGCCATGTCAAGAAGGCTAAGCTCAACCTGGTAGACCTGGCCGGTAGCGAGAGGCACGGAAAGACCGGTAAAAATGAAAATTGCATTCTTCGTCACAGAGAAGCGGATTGTGTAGCATCTCATTATCTGAAGATGGACTTAGTCTCTGCTCTTCTTTTCTCTCCCTGCCAATCCAGGCATCAGCAATGATTCTGGTCTGGCGTTTACGGAAAGCAAGAGCATCAACCTGTCGCTGTCCACCCTGGGCAAGGTCATCCAGGCGCTGTCGCAGGAGAAGCCGGGCCACGTCCCGTACAGGGAGTCCAAGCTCACCAGACTGTTGCAGGTGAATGCAATGACAAACACTGGGTCTCAAAAGCATATACATACATTTCTTGGCGGGTTGAGCTGGTGGCTTCAAGGACACTATGTTTTTTTCCTTGCTAGCCAGGGATTTCTCTAATAGAGTCCCCTGTCAAGCCAGCCGACATCTCCTGCAAGAGTAATTTCGGGTGAAGGGATTGCTGTTGGTGAAAAGTTATTTTTCTCGCACGCTTCACCGAGTACAGTAGCCACCGACAAAGGCGACAGACTCATAATATTTTCTCCTCCCTACAACCTCAACGTAGTTACCCGTACAAGTTTTTTTTCTCGCCGGAAAATATGTTAAAGTGTCTTCTACTCCCAGGACTCTCTTGGAGGCAACGCGAGAACGATGATGATCGCCTGCCTGGCCCCATCAGAGGGCAACTTCGAGGAGACCCAGAGCACGCTCAAGTATGCGCACAACACCAAGTTCATCAACAACAAGCCCGTCATCAACATCGACAACGACCCCAAGGATGCCATGATCAGGAACCTGCAGAATGAGATCAAAACCCTGAGAAACAGGCTCAAGGACTAACTAGTTACAACGGTATGTACAATGGTACATACGTAGAGGGCTGCGGAACAAGAGAGGAGAGGGACACCAAACGTGAAATCTGCATGGGAAAGGTGCATTTAGCGTTATAAAATTCTTACAGCGTAGAGGAGCAAAGAAAAAGGTGTGTCTGGTGCATGACAAATAAAAATTTTCGTCTCGATAAGTATCATCATAGCTTTGTAAATTGCTCAATAAACCGTACTACCGGTACAACAGATGCTGACAGCAGTCCTCACACACATCTGTTTATCATTATTTCTATTCTCCCCCTTATCCCTCCCCCTCAAAAAAAAACACTAGTATAATGTACGTAGTCTTATTTTCAGCACTCTTATACTACTAGTCGCTGGTGTGACCGCATTTTTATCTGTTTTTTATATACGTATGTATTTCCTTAGCTGCCCTGTACACGAAAGCCTTCCTCCCCCCCTCCATCCGTACAACTGGAGTCCTTGACTCCCCCCCTCCTCGTCAATGCGACACCTTCGCTCCCTCCCTTGGTGCATAATCGACGACGAATCTATTAGCTCTGCACTGCCTTCTAGTGCACAGCAAAGGTTCGACCTGTCGGTGTTGACAGAGCTGAGGCGGAAGAGGAGGAAGAGGAATGAGAGCACATCCATAAACGGCGCCAAGGACGATAGCCCAACGATTGCACAAGCCTTTCTCAGAAAAGAGGGAGATATTAATTGTACTAGAAGCACACACAAAAAAGATCTACCAAACACAGACGCGCTACGCGATTCCACATCTTTTCTGAAAGGAGTTACTATCTTCAAAGCCTTCCTTCCCTTTCTTCGCAGGTCATAAAAGATTTTGTTCCCTTCCTTCCTTCTTTTCCTTGTCTTGCAGGAAGCAACACCTCCCTCTTCCTCCCTCCCAAAGGAGTAATTTAGTTCCTCTAAGCTTTCTTTCCCTTTCCATAGTGCGCTGTACTCCACTACCAACTCTCTTCTCACACAATTCTGCACATTCACGGAGGCAGTTGCTTCAAGGTGAACAAGAAGTGGCCTAGAAAGAGAGAGAGAGAAGAGAGCCCCTCCTCTGCAATGGTGGTCGTATATGGTACGTGCACGCACGAAGAGTCCACCTCCATCTATACTGCTGTCCTCTCTTTCTGTCGCCCCCGGGGGCGGGGGGGGGGGTGGGGGGGGGGGGGGGGGCGGGGCGGGCGGGCGGGCCCCCCCCCCCCCCGGCCCCGCGGGGGCCGCCGCCTTGGTGGTAATTGGTCTTCGGGGGGACCGTAATGCCCCCCGCCCGCTCTGCCTGACTCCCCCTCCCAGGGGGAGTC
>JAAUYM010106027.1_pt1 | contig 17893 bp, 21 predicted proteins | sample 7278001 | NCBI WGS metagenome assembly JAAUYM01 (sample SAMN14350224, study PRJNA611818) | marine sediment metagenome | isolation source: surface marine sediment (1.8m) | place: French Polynesia: Moorea | collected 2018-08
GTGCGCATGCTGACCCTGCTCGGGTTCGCCATCCCGCCCAAGATCCAGCAGGCCACCGACCTGGCCAGGAAGTTCGCCACGCAGGCCAAGGCGCTCGACCAGATCGCAGGACTCCACAACACCATCGGGGACAGGATGATCACCTCGCAGGTGAGACCTGAAACCGCACACATTTTGTTTCAATTAACCAGTAATACCGTGTGTAACCGAGGAGTGGAAGTGCCTGGAATGAAAGCATCATTGTAGTGGCAGTACAATGTTGTTAGTAGTCCACTCTCAAATACTCTACCACTACCACTACCACTACCACTACCACTACCACTACCACTACCACTACCACTACCACTACCACTACCACTACCACTACCACTACCACCAATAATATGTACTGTCGTACACACTGGAATTCTCACTGGAAAGAAAACTCCTTTTTCTCCATTTTTGTATGACCTCTCTGTAGAATTATAGAGTGCGTTGAATAAGAAAATTTATTAAATAATAATTATTTAAATAAATTGAGAGTTATAGATTTGTAGTAAATGTCATTTATATTCATTTATAAAAACTTGCCTGACCTACAAAAAATTGAAAAAAACTTATTACTATGTAAACAAAATCAGGCTAACCTTTCTCACATATACTTCAATAACTAGTAAATTTTTATTGTGCTGTAGTTTTGAGATGATCTATTTGATTTAAAATCCTTGAAATATGTTGCTAATGCATTACACAAAAAAATTTACATTACTGTCAAACGTTTCTAAGATGCACAAATTGAAACATTTTTAAGAAGTTTTATTTCTAGGTCTGGGACTTCCATGATATATTATACCTAGCTATACATGTAATGTGTTGTACCTATATTATATTAGCGCCCCATGATGCTGGACGCCGCTCTGGGCCTCTCTCAGCTGGTTCGGGAGCAGACAAACATGACCTGGGAGAACACGGACCAGGTGCAGCGGTATATAGAGAAGTTAAGGCAGCACGTGGACAAGCTGGCCAGGCAGAACAACAGGCTTGCAGCATACCACAAGGAGGTACATACAACATAGTACATACGTACTAGTACAGATTTGCAAAAGTACTATCTACAGTCGAACTCGCTTAGTGGAAATTATCAAAAACAGGCAAAATAAAGTTGCACTCATCCGATATTCCCATATACGTATATCATAGATATATTTTTTAAATGTCTGTTGCACTACAACAAAAAATACCTTATTCTGCAGGTTCGCAAGAAAGTTGTCTCCCTGATGAGCATTGACCTGCTGCGCCAACAGGCCAAATGGAAGGAGACACTGAAAGAGATCAGACAGATCATGACCAATGTCGAGCAGGAGGGATTTACAAACCTGAAGGTAGGCGTGAAAGGAAGGAAGACCAACGGTAAACTGCACTGCACACATATCGTTCATTAATTTATTTTTTCCCAATCAGGTGTGGAGGAACCACTGGGACCGTCAGCTCTACAAAGCGCTGGAGCACCAGTACCAAGTGGGCCTGGAGGCGCTGAACGAGCACCTCCCAGAGATCAAGATCGAGCTGATCTACCGCAACCAGACCCTGCAGTTCAAGCCGCCCATCGAGGACATCCGCATGAAGTACTTCTCCCAGCTCAAGCGGTTCTTGGCCATACCCAAGAACTTCCGCGGGGTCTCCGAGTCGACGGAGAACCTCATCTTCCCGGCTATCATCGACCGAAACGCCCACCGTTTCTCGCACCTCTTTAAGAAGGCAGAAGAGCTCTTCGGGAGATTGGACCGGGTCAAGGACAGGTTTGTGGACTGGGTTGCCATTGGGTCCATCGACATCGAGAACTACATCGAGAAGACCTGCAAGGAGCCGGACGACTGGGAGAGAAACTTCAGGGCGTCCAAGGCCAGGGGGCAGGACATCGGCCGCCTCCCGAGCGGGGAGGAGAGGCTGGACTGCATCTCTGTCAGCTTTGCCCCCGTCCGGATGGAGGTGGAGATCCTGAACCGTAAGTACTGGGACGCCCTGGAGACGACGCTCCAGCGGTCGGTGTCCAGGGACGCGGAGGCCATCGAATCTTTCGCCGCGGACGCCATGGAGACCCTGCGGAGGCAGCCGCAGAGCGTGGACGAGATAGCCGAGGCCAACCAGAGGCACCGGGAGTTCGAGGAGAAGACGCCGGCCATGCTGGAGAGGTTCCACAAGGCCGACAGCAAGAACAAGGTGCTGGCCGCCTGGACCAAGTCCCAGGTCGACCAGGTCAACCGCGTCACCTCGGTGTGGGACAACTACGTCTCGCTCATGGACAACCACGAGATGATAATCTCGAAGCAGGTGGAGGCCATCAAGGCCAACCTGAACACCCAGGTGAGCAACCTGAACAGCGAGATCGAGAAGTTCAAGCTTCGGTGGGACGGGATGAAGCCGAAGGAGGACTCCATGGAAAGGGACCAAAGCGCCGTCATGCAGAAGATCGCCATCATCAAGTACGTATTTTGGAAAGTCGGAGACTGAAGAATGTTTATCATAATTATCTTTGTTCGAACTTACGTACTAGTACTACATATGTTTAATTCCAGAGAGAAACGCACGGAGTGGAACTCCCTCCTGGAGACGAAGCAAAAGATCGTGGACGACAGCTCGCACTTTGGCCTAAAGGAGCCCGAGTTCCCGCTGGCGGAGGAAGTGCAGGCGGACCTGGACAAGCACGAGGAGATGTGGAGCACCTTTGAGGAGTTCAACAAGGAGCTGTCAGAGATGGCCAAAGAAGAGTGGATCGTGTTCAGGGCCAAGAGCTACAGGTTCGAGGAATTCCTCGGCCAGTGGTACGACAAGCTTCAGAGCTCGAAGCAGGCCACCGCCGTCACCGTTAGACTCCTGCAGGAGATCGAGAAGTACAAGGTGATACTCCCCGTGCTGAAGTACGTGCGCGGGGAGATCTTCTCCGACCACCACTGGTCCGAGGTGTACGGCCTGTTGGGCATGCCCAAGAAGGACCTGACGGCGCTCACGCTTTCGGACTTTCTCGCGGTGAGGGAGTCTCTGGCCGCCAAGGAGCAGGAGCTCAAGGAGCTGAACAGCCGCGCGGCGGGGGAGGTGGTCATCAGGCAGACGCTGTCCGAGCTGGACGTGTGGGAGGTGGAGGCCAAGTTCTCCTTCCTGGAACACCAGGCGTCCAACGGGGACAAAGTGCCCCTCATAAAGGACTGGAAGGACGTGCTTGGCAAGATCGGCGACAACCAGGTGCTGCTGCAGTCCATCAAGGGCTCTCCGTACTACGCCTCGTTCGGGTCCCGCGCCTCCGTCTGGGAGCAGAAGCTGGCCGACCTGGACGAGGTGCTGAACGCGCTCAACACCGCGCAGAGAAAGTGGGTCTACCTGGAGCCGTATCAGGAGCAGAACATGAACATCAAGTCCGGGACGCAGCAGGTGCCTTCTTCTACTACTACGATTTAAAACTTTTTTTTGCCATGGCTCTTTTATTTTTCTTGTGACGGACAATTAGTTCTCAAAGTTAATGATTTTTTTTCAAGATTGACAAACGCTATTCAAAGAAGCCCATGCAAAAACCTACATAAGTTAAGAATACACTTCGTTAAAAAATGCGGGCTTTTTGTAGTATGTTATTTGCCATAGCCTGTGTTGTCAGTGGTAAAGGTTACTTCCGGTTCCGGTTTTACTACGCTATTATTCGTTTTCACCGTTTTCACCTGCGTACAGGGCTTTGACTACCGCGAGGTGTTCCGACGCATCGACGACGACTTCCGCTCCATCATGCGGGACGCCCACAGGGACAACAGGGTCGTCGCAATCCTCAAAATTGGGTGAGAAAAAAAAACACTTCTACTCATACTAGCACGTACTTGTTCCCCATATTATCATCATCCTCCACCGCAAACGTCAGTTCGATCAAGAGCATCCTGTCCAACACCTTGGAGCGGCTGGAGCGGTGCCAGCGCAGCCTGAACGACTTCCTGGAGGAGAAGCGCTCCTCCTTCCCGCGCTTCTACTTCATCGGCGACGACGACCTCCTCCAGATTCTGGGCCAGGCCACCAGGCCGGCCGTCATCCAGGCGCACCTCAAGAAGCTCTTCGCCGGGATCCACTCGGTCGGGTTCGACCAGGAGGACAAACACATCATCGCCATGAACAGCATTGACGGGGAGGTCGTGCCGCTTCAGAAGAAGGTGACCCAAGAGGAGAGGAATTTTGTAGTTCGTACAAGATGTCCCTTTCTTTGATTTGTACGCTTTGCCAGGTTCGCATTTCGTCCGAGGTTGAGTCTTGGCTGAGCGAACTCGCCAAGGAGATGAAGAGCACCCTGAAGGCGCTCCTGGCCGAGTGCGTCGCCAAGGGGAGGAAGCAGCAGGGCGGGATGGACCCACTCAAATATCCATCACAGGCGAGTAAATATATATAATGAATCCTACAATGTTTTTTCCTTATTAAACACAAATTTATTCTAACATTTTTATCAATGCTTTCTATCTTGAAAAGCTTTTTAAAATTCAGGCGACACGGTAAATTCGTTACCATTTTAACCTACCTAGTTAAAGTGCTACTATGATCTAAGCCTATAAGCCTATTTTGACTGCTATACATGTCAATTCTGTCCAAAACAGCCATTTCTAATCTTGGGATTAATAAGCGTTAAATGGGTTGCACTGTCAGACTTTTGGATTTTTGTAAGATGTCTTAAATCAATTTACCGACCAATTTGCTTAATTTTGCATAGTCAATATTAATCAATTTTATCTTAAAAATTTATTTTTCGGGAAATCCCAGTCAGCAAAAAAAAAAATAAAATCAGAGGTTTGTGTGTTGCCCCCTCCCCCTCATGACTCCATGTCCGAAACAGAGTATCACATATTCGGAACGTCAAATGACATCCCCCATGCCGCCTCGATGTTTGCCCACCCGGGCACGGAGATCCTGGTCATCTTCTTTGCCGTCCTCATCTTCGTCTTCGCCTGGTACTTCATCAAGTGGGAGCAGCAGGTCCGGCGTGAGACCGAGATCCTCAAGTGGGCCTTCTGGATCGGCATGGCCTTCCTGACGCTCCTCGTGGTGTCCATCATCGCCTACGTCCACCACGTGAGGAGGAGGAGGGGCGGCACGTCGTCCTCGTTGACTCCGTCTGAGGAGGATCTCGGCCCGGCCGGGGACGAGTCCAGCCTGAAGCCCGGGGAGACGAGGACTGTCCGGGTGGTGTCCACCAGGCGATCCTCTTTCTCCTCCTCTGGAGGAGGAGGAGGAGAGGCCCCGAAGATCATGGAAGAGGAGAACACACTGGGCAAGCCCAGGGTGACCCTCGCCAGCGCCTTCTCCATGATGGACAGGGGCTTCCACCTGGCAGCACTGGCAATGGGCATCGCCAACCTGCTGGCCACCATCAGGGGACAGGCCATAGGCGCGTTGGACCTGGGGACCGTCTTTGGGTTGTGATGGCGGAGGAAAAGGATTCCTTTTGGGCACACAAGCTGTAGGTGCTTGGCGTCCCTTTCCTCCCTTCCCTCCCTCCCAGGTTGATTTCTGTACAATCGCAAAAAAAAATACTATAGATATGCAGACTCTGTACTATACAACAACAACAACAAAAACATTCGTATACTTATATGTAGGCCTTCAATCTATGGAAAGTCCAACTCTTTTTTTAAGGGTTTGTTTCCATTCAGATGGCAAGGGAAGGCTTCAGGCAAACTTTCAAAATGACTATACAGTAAATCACCAGTCTTCTCTTTTCTTCCACACCTTTCACTCGATGTAAAAGAGGGAACAGACAGACACGCACATTGTATATACTGCTGTATATATTTTAAAACGAGCTATGTTTGATAATATGTCAGATATGTACCGCGGGTACTTATGGTCGGGGGTATATTTATTACCAAGGTATTAAATTTTTAAGTGGACGTGCTGTAGTAGCGTATACACTGTAAGAAAACAATGTAAAGTCTAGTCGTCTCTTTCTGGACAGATTCTGTGCGTGGCAGAGTCCATCCTGTTCACGGAGCGGTGCGAGGAGGCCATCAAGCGTCGGAACCTGAGGTCCCTCCTCTCGGACCTGGAGGCGCAGCTCGAGTCGTTTACCTCGGTCGACTTGGGGGACGACGCGGAGGAGTCCAAGGTGCTGGACCTCAAGTTGAAGGCGCTCATCCTGGACACCATCCACAACATCGACGTGGTGCGGGCGCTGGCCGACGAGGACGTCAGGAGCGCCGAAGACTGGCTCTGGCAGAAGCAGCTCAGGTACTACCTGTCTCCGTCGGGCGGCGGCGACACCGCCCGCGTCCGCATGGTGGACGCCTCCTTCGAGTACACCTACGAGTACCAGGGCAACGCGCCCAAGCTGGTGCACACCCCGCTGACGGACAAGTGCTACCTCACCCTGACCCAGGCCATGCGGGTGGGGCTGGGAGGCAACCCGTACGGGCCGGCGGGCACCGGGAAGACCGAGTCCGTCAAGGCCCTGGGAGGGCTCTTCGGGAGGCAGGTGCTGGTGTTCAACTGCGACGAGGGAATCGACGTCAAGTCCATGGGGCGGATCTTCACGGGACTGGTCAAGTGCGGCGCATGGGGGTGCTTCGACGAGTTCAACAGACTGGAGGAGCAGACGTTGTCGGCGGTGTCGATGCAGGTAACACACAAGGAGACGTTTACTGAAAAAAAATCTAATTTTCCATCCTTCTAACAGATCCAGCCCATCCAGACTGCCCTGAGGAACGGCGACAAGTGGGTGACCCTCCTGGACCGCAAGGTAGATCTGGACAGGAACTCCGGCATTTTCGTTACGATGAATCCGGCCGGGAAGGGTTACGGCGGGCGGCAGAAGCTGCCGGACAACCTGAAGCAGCTGTTCCGCCCGGTGGCTATGTCAAGGCCGGACAACGAGATCATCGCCGAGGTTAGCCTGTTCGCCGAGGGCTTCAAGGAGGCCAAGAGGCTCGGCCAGAAGCTGGAGAGCATCTTCTCCCTGTCCGATCGCCTGCTGACGCCGCAGCAGCACTACGACTGGGGGCTGAGGGCCCTCAAGACGGTGCTCAAGGGTTGCGGAAACATGCTCAAGATGGAGAAGAAGGAGGGGAGCGGCGGCGGCGGCTCCCCAGCCAAGAGCGAGTCCGAGATCGCTGTCTCCGCGTTGCGTCTAAACACCCTGTCCAAGCTGACCTTCGGTGACTCCATTCGCTTCGACGCGTTGGTGCGCGATGTGTTCACCGGGGTGGAGTTCCAGAGCGCCGGCTACGACCGACTGAGGAAGGCGCTGCGCGAGTCCTGTGCCGAGCTGGGGCTGAACGAGAACGAGGCCCAGCTGAAGAAGGCAGTGGAGCTGCACGAGCAGATGCAGCAGCGGATGGGGGTGGTCATCGTGGGGCCGTCCGGATCGGGCAAGACTACTCTCTTCACTCTGCTCAAGCACGCGATGAGCAAGCTCGGCCAGGCAGTGAAGCAGCACACCATGAACCCGAAGGCCATCCCGAGGACGCAGCTGCTGGGATCCATCGACCTGGACACCAGGGAGTGGACGAACGGGGTGCTTACGGTGGCGGCCCTGCAAGCGGTGGATGAGCCGGCCAACGTGACCACGTGGATCGTCTGCGACGGGGACATCGACCCGGAGTGGGTGGAGTCGCTCAACTCGGTGCTCGACGACAACCGGCTCCTCACCCTGCCCTCCGGATGGCGCATACAGTTCGGGCCCAACGTCAACTTCCTGTTCGAGACCCACGACCTGAGGTTCGCCTCCCCGGCCACCATCTCCAGGATGGGGATGATCTTCCTGTCGGACGAAGACACCGACGTCCGCGGCCTGGTGGCGGCCTGGCTGCGCGGACAGAAGGACGAGTTGGCGAGGGAGGTACTGCCGCAGTACGTGGAGCAGTACTTCTTCAAGGCCCTGGAGTGGTGCCAGCGGCAGAACGAGTACGTGCTAGAGACCTCGCTTGTGGGGACGGTCCTGAACGGGCTGTCGCACATGCATGGGGTATCCAACAGGGCCGAGTTCGCCGTGGCACTCATCAGAGGGTTGGGCGGAAACCTGCGTGACGGCGCAAGGGAGTCACTGGCCAAGGAGGTTTTCTCGTGGGTCGGGGAGTCACCGCCTTCGGGGTCCGGGCGGCAGATCTCGGCCGCCTTCTACAACGCCGACCGCGACCGGGTGGAAGCACACTCCTCCGAGTCGGACCCGCGCCTCTCCATGTCCGCCTTCGCCGGCGGGATCGGCGACAGCGCCAGCCTGCCGCTGGTGAAGACTGCGGACGTGAAGGCCGCCCTGGACTGTCTGATGTCCTGGCTGCAGCGGGCGGACCCGCCCCCGCCCTTCCTGCTGGTGGGACCCGAGGGATGCGGCAAGGCGCTCCTGCTCAACCACTGCTTCAGGAAGCTCCGGTCCACCAACGTTGCCACTGTGCACTGCAGCGCCAACATCTCGCCGCAGCACGTCATCCAGAAGCTGTCGCAGGTAATCGTCAAATTTGAAGAACATGCCGCATAGTACAGTAGAATAATAATAATAATAAATTAAATTCTTTTTCTTAATGTTGCCAGATGTGCATGGCAGTCTCGAGCAGCCAGGGTCGTGTGCTCAGGCCCAAAGAGTGTGACCGACTGATCCTGTACCTGAAGGATCTAAACCTGGCCAATCCTGACAAGTACGGCACCTGCATGCTCGTGGCCTTCCTGCAGCAGGTGCTCACCTACCGCGGGTTCTACGACCACAACCTGGAGTGGGTGGGGCTGGAAGGAGTGCAGGTGGTGGGGAGCATCACGGCCGGCACAGGGATGGGCAGGCACCAGCTCAACACCAGGTTCACATCCGTCCTCAGAGTGCACTCCCTCCCGCAGCCAGACAGGGAGCACCTGGAGGTCGTCTACTCCTCCTACCTGGGCGCGGTGCTCCGCGCCGTGGCGCCGTCGCACCCAGTCTGGTCCCACGAGTCTAAGGCGTCCCAGCTGGCTTCCACCATGGTGGGCGTCTTCCAGCAGGTCAAGAAATCCTTCTCCGTCGACGACCACAGCCACTACCTGTTCACGCCCCGACAACTGACCGAGTGGACGCTGGGCCTGTCTCGCTACGTGGTAGACTCGGCAGATCGCTCGGCGGGGCCCTTGCTCGAGGCGTGGGCCTACGAGGCCTCCAGGTTATTCAGGGACAAGCTGGCCACCGAGGACGACCGGGCCAGGTTCGACGAGACTCTGCGAGGAGCGCTCAGGGCGGAGTGGAACTCCAACGCGGCCGAGAACGTGGCTAACGCCTTCTTCGTCACGGCCGGGGACGCATCGGCAGCACCGGGGGCGCCATTGCCAAAGTCAGAGAGCATTTTGAACCATCGGAACAGAACACAAGCAGGTATCACATGTTAAAGTGCCCCCCGCACCTTTTCAGGTTCGGTTTTAAGCTGGGCGAGGTGGGCTCCTCCGACTGGGAACACCTGGTGGAGCGCGGCGCCTTGGCCTTTGCCAGGGAAGAGGGCGGGCGCGACCTTGGGCTGGCCACGGTGGACGAGGTGCTGGAGACGGTGTCTCGGTGCGACCGCGCCCTGACTCGGCCGGGAGGATCTGTGCTGCTGGCTGGGCGCGCCGGAATCGGGAGGCGGTCGGCGGTGGCGGTCACGGCCGCCATGCACAGGGCCAAGCTGGTGGCCCTCAAGATGACAAACAGCTACGGGGTCAAGCAATTCAAGGGGGAGCTTAAGGCGGCGATGCAGACCACCGGAGTCGACGGAGAACAAGTAAGACGTCATTAATAATAATAATAATAATAATGATAATAATGATAATAATGATAATAATGATAATAATGATAATAATGATAATAATGATAATAATGATAATAATGATAATAATAATGATGATGATAATAAATCTTCTCATTCTTTCTACTACTACACAGGTGTTTCTCCTCCTCGAAGATCACAATTTTGCAGACCCCCGCTTCCTAGACATGGTGAACAGCGTCCTGTCCTCCGGCGAGGTCCCCGGCCTGTACACGCCGGAGGAGATGGAGCCCCTCCTGGCGCCACTCCGCGACCGCGCCGCCGACGAGGGCCTCTCCGGGTCAGGGGACCTGCTGGCCTACTTCGCCAGGTGCGTTAGGAGGAACCTCCACGTGGTGCTCATCATGGACGTCGGACACGGAGACTTCGTGGCCAACTGCGAGAGTAACCCGGCGCTGTACAAGGAGTGCCAGGTGATCTGGCGCGAGGAGTGGTCTCAGAAAAGCCTGCTCAGCCTGCCCATGCTGCTGCTGTCAAAGTCGGAGTCGTCTGAGGGGGAGGACATGGGCAGGCAGAGCGCCAAGGACAAGAAGAAGAGGCAGAGGAAGGTGTCGGGAGGGGAGGAGCTCATCAGGAGCTTCCAGCAGATCCACGCGTCCGTGTCCAGCGCGGCGGAGGAGGAAGGGCTGGGAGAGGCGCCGTCGCCGAGGAAGTACATCACCTTCGTCAAGACCTACCAGGACGTGTACAACAAGGAGAAGAAGGAAATCTTGTCCAGGTAAACAGGTTATCTCAGCTTACTCACCAGCCAGCTTAATGACATCTGATGTAGGTACGTACGTTCGTATGTGCGTTGGCAACAATAATCGGAGATTCTGGAGCACGTATGGACTGGAAGTCTCTGCTCAAATAAAATATTTTCTAAACAGAGGAAAGACTATTACTTACTAAATAGAGATTGGCACAAATAATGTACTACTATATAAATTTTCTGGAGCTAGCATACCGGTACAGTTCTAATATAAAGAGTAATTTCCCTTAGTGCTATGGCCACATGACAGAAACCAGTACAGTATACCGATAAATGAAGAAAGCAATATTTGAATGCAGTATAATTATGTTTACTTTAATGCCAACATAGTCTGCTATTCACCTTTTTTGTCATCTGCATTTATTCTCTAAAAATAAGAAATATGATTACAAGATCAGGAATGGCCACCTTGGAAATGTAAATTTACCTTTAGGAGGCGAAAGTTTTAAATTTTGCTATTTTGTCAGTTTTATTTTATCACTATTGAAGAATTGACTGAAGTGAAGTTAAGGGCTTTACAGAATATTATTTAGAACAATCTTAATTCAGAAAAAGTTCATCTCATTCACTTTCCGAAATCTAAATTTGGATAGAAGCCCTCCAGTCCATATCTTCGGAGGTGTTCCTGTACTAATGTGTTGATCGTTCCTTTTTGAGAAAAACTCCTCTTGCGGGAAAAACATAAGTCCGGTGCCTACTGTAGTAATAGATGCAAGCTCATTGCCATTTTCGCAGGCGAGACAAGCTGAGCAAGGGCGTCTCGAAGCTGACCGAGGCGCGAGACGTGGTGAAGAGGTTGAAGGCGGAGGCGGCGGGGCAGGAGAAGCAGCTGGCAGAGAAGCAGAACGAGGCCAACGAGGCATTGCAGGTGGATTGAAACGAAGGAGAAAGGGAATGGCAAGGCAGCAATTTTTTTTTCTTCCCGATTCAGATGATCACCGACACCATGAGGAACGCCAACCTGCAGAAGGGCGAGATGGAGGACCTGAGGGGACAGACGATGAAGGAGGAGAGGAGCCTGAACGAGCGGAAGAGGGCCATCGACGCGGAGATGGCGGAGATCCAGCCGCTGGTGGAGGAGGCCAAGAAGGCCGTGGGGAACATCAAGCCGCAGACGCTGGCGGAGATCAGGGCGCTGAGGATGCCCCCGCAGGTCATCAGGGACATTCTGGAGGGCGTCCTCAGGCTGATGGGGGTGCAGGACACCACGTGGAACAGCATGAAGACTTTCCTGGCCAAGCGCGGGGTCAAGGACGAGATCCTGTCCTTCGACGCGAGGCGCATCACGGCCAAGAACCGGGAGATCGTGGAGACGCTGCTGGAGGAGAGGAGCGAGTCCTTTGACCCGGCTGTGGCCAAGAGGGCGTCCGTAGCAGCGGCGCCGCTCGCATCGTGGGTCTTGGCAAACGTCAAGTTCTCCTACGTCCTCGAGAAGGTGAGCAGGCGATCAAGGAAAAACGGGAAGATGTCCTTCAGCGTTACTTGTAACTTTACCGCCCACATACTAGGTGAAACCTCTGGAAGCTGAACAGGCAAAACTGCAGCGCAATCTGAAGATGGCCTCCGACCAGATGGGGAGTCTCAGCACAGGTCTGGATGAAGTGGACAAGCAGGTCAAGACAAAAGGGGGGGAATACCCGGTTCTAAGCATTCGCGATTCAATAATTGCGTCATTTTAATATATAACAGGTTGCCATTTTGAAAGAGAGACTCAACAAGTTTACCAAAGAAGCGGCCGAAGTGGAGATCAAGCTGAACAAGACCAAGGAGACGATCTCCGCCGCCGACAGCCTTGTGGAGGGCCTGGAGGGGGAATTTGAGCGGTGGAACAAGGAGGTTGAGGCGATGGAGGGCGACCTGGCGAAGATCCCGCAGTCGGCGCTGCTGGGCGCCGCCTTCCTGGTCTTCCTGTCCGGCGCGACCGAGGACGTACGCCGGCGGCACCTGGACAGCTGGCGCCAGGCGCTCGGGCTGCGCAGGTTCGACCTGCTCCGCTTCCTGAGCAGCGAGCGCCAGGTGCTGCAGTGGCGCTCAGAGGGGCTGCCGGCCGACACCCAGTCGGTGGAGAACGCCGTCTGCATCATGCACTCGGCCGCGCACGCCGCGCCCTTCCTGGTGGACCCTTCCTCCCGGGCCGGCGGCTGGCTGAGGGCCAACCTGGGGACGGAGGAGTCGCCGCTGGAGGTCACCACGCAGGAGGACGAGCGGTTCGTCCTCACGCTGGAGCTGGCGGTGCGCTTTGGAAAGACGCTGCTGGTGCAGGAGGTGACGGACGTCTCCCCGATTCTGTACCCGGTGCTGAGGAAGGACCTGGTCGGGTCCGGGCCGTACAAGTCGGTGCAGATCGGCGAGAAGCAAGTGGACTACAACCCCGGGTTCCGCCTGTACCTGGCTACCCGCGACGTTACGGCCGAGCTGCCCCCGTCGGCGCGCGCCCTGTTGGCCACCGTCAACTTCGCCACCACGCCGGCCGGGCTGACCGGTCAGCTGCTGACCGCCGCGCTGGCGCACGAGAAGCCCGAGCTGGAAAAGAGGAAGTCGGAGCTGCTGAAGAAGGAGGAGGAGGACAAGATCCAAATCTCCCGCCTGGAGGACTTCCTGCTGGAGCAGCTCGCTGGGTCCACGGGGAACATCTTGGAGAACAGGGAGTTGCTGGCGTCGCTCAACGAGACGAAGCACAAGAGCGCCGCTATCGAGGAGTCATTGAGGGAGTCAACGGTGCTGCAGGAGAAGTTGGTGGAAGAGGGCAACGTCTACCTGCCGGTGGCGAAGTTCGCTTCGGCACTCTTCTTCCTGGTGACGGACCTGAGGAAGCTAAACAACATGTACCGCTTCTCCCTGGACGCGTTCCTTCGCCTCTTCCAGTCTACCCTGGCCGAGGCAGAGCACGCAGGCTCGTCAGGAGATAAGAGGATCGAGGCGCTGAAGAACAAGTTGCTCAGGAAGGTCTACGACTATGTTTCCAGGTACATATCCCTTTAACAATTGCTAACCCGACTTAACATACTAGCAATGCATATAACACTAATCATTCTTGTACCAGGTCTCTCTTCAAAACCGACCGCCTGTCTTTCGCCATGCACCTGGCTCGCGGGATGTACCCAAAGCACTTCGGAAACAACGAGTGGGAGGCCTACCTGGGCATCTTGGTTTCGGACGGAGGCGGTGGCGCCAGCAGTCGTGGCGGCTCTGCGGCCGTCTCATCTGGTGGCCGCGGCGGCAGCGGCGGCGGCGGCGGCGGCGGCGGCGGCGGCGACCCCTCGTCCGCGCCGTCCTGGGTGGAGGAGGAGCGTCGCCCGGCGGCAGGGAGGCTGAGGGCGTCGTTTCCGGCGCTGGCGCAGGCGGCGCACATGGACGACGCAGGACTGTGGGCAGGGTTCTACAACGCGGAGGAGTGCGAGAGAGAGTTCCCGGTGCAGGTGAGACACGCATACTAGTATTACGAGTTTCCTCCACGCTCTTTTTTTAATTATACCGGTACAAACCTCACTTCTTCCCACACCAGACGAAGGAGAAGCTGAGTCCGTTCCAGAAGGTGCTCCTGGTCCAGGCCCTCCGTCCGGACCGCCTGGTGTCAGCCATGGAGCTGTTCGCCTGCGAGTGCCTCCGCCTGCGCGGGGTGGAGCAGCTCTCCCCCTCGGCGGTGGCCCTGAGAGACGTGGTGAGGGAGACGCGGGCAGGCGAGCCCGTCCTGGTGGTGGTGTCGCCAGGGTCGGACCCTTCAGAGGAGCTGCGGTCGCTGGCAGCCGCCATGAGAGTGCCGGCCATGCACGAGGTGGCCATGGGGCAGGGGCAGGCGGAGGTAGCCATCAGCAAGCTGAGACAGGTGCGACAAAATGTCACAACCAACCAGTGTCTAAAAAAAAAAGTGCTGAGCGCGGCACTTACTTTTCCTTTCTTCTTCCCCTTTCCCACCCGTCTCAGGCATCCGAGCAGGGTCACTGGGTGTTCCTGAAGAACCTTCACCTGATGACCTTCTGGATCCCCACCCTGGAGAAGGAGCTGGCGTCGCTGTCTCCGGCGGAGGGCTTCCGCCTGTGGCTGACGGCCGAGCCGCACCCCAAGTTCTCCCCTACGCTGGCGGAGACCTGCCTGAAAGTGACCTACGAGGCGCCGCCGGGCGTCAAGCGCAACCTGCAGCGGACCCTCTCCGCCTGGGGATCGGACGTCTTCTCGTCCTCGTCCTCGTCTCGGGCAAGGAGCCTCTTCGCCCTGGCCTGGTTTCACGCCATCGCGCAGGAGAGGAGAACCTATATTCCACAGGCAAGAAGGGGGAAAGGATAGGGAGAAACACTAGAACAATTTAATTTTATTACAATTGTGTCCATTGCATGTCCATAACAGGAAACTGGGGGTACGTCTCTAGTATACTGTGTAAACATGAGAGCGCCACAAATAGTAGTACTAGTACGTAACAGACTCTTCATGTGATCCTCCTGATGATCTTCGTCCTCTTCTTCTTCTTCCTGGACACCTTCTTCTTGCTGGCCTTGTCGCTCCTAGTCTTGAGCTTGACGTTGTCGTTTTCGTCCCTCTCCACCGCGGCGTCTTTGTCCTCGTCCTCTCGGCCCCCGTCACGCTCCTTCTCTTCCTCCGACTCCTCCAGCAGTCTGTCCATCTCCTCCTCGTCGACCTCCGCCTCCTCCTCCTCCTCTTCCCCTTTCCCGACTTTGAGGAACTCCCACTCCGAGCAGAAGTTCCTGGCGATGTGGGCGGTGCTGACGTGGCAGTCCCAGTCCTCGTCGTAACCGCTGTCGCCCCTGCCCACGCCCATGAGCCACACCCTGGAGTCCGAGAAGGGCCAGACGGAGGCGGGCGGCCTCTCGCATCGCCCGCAGGGTCGGTGTCCAAAGGGCGGTCCGCGGCCCGGGGACAGCCTCCCCCTGCGCGCCAGGCGGAGGAGGATCTCGTTGTTGCCCAGGTAGAACTCGAACATGGCCTGCACGCCCTTCGGGGAGCGCGCGATGGACCCGCCGCCGTCGGCCGTGTAGGTGGTGGCGAGCCAGCAGTAGGTGGCGCGGAGGTCGCAGAGGTCGCGGTCGTCCTCGGACGGGGAGGCGTCCTCGCGGATGGGGACGGGATCGAGGTAGGACCCGCGGCGCCGGCGACGAGGAGGGAGGACGGGAGGGGGAGGACAACCGGAAGAGGCAGACGGTGGCTTCTCTCCACCTCCTCCACTCGATGACCTCCTCAGCCAGCGTTTCCACGTGCGAGTGGCGGTCGCCCTCTTCTGCCCTCTCTTGTTCCTCAGCATCTTCGAGACCCTTCCGGACGAGCAGTTGCCCCTTCCCAACCTCCTCTTCTTGATCTTGGGCAAAGGAGGCGACTTTCGGACCATCGTCGGGACCAAGCCCTACCCCAAGGACTCGAGAGAGTCGGGTCGGGACAAATTTGGGAATCAAAGATTTCTTTGATTTTCAATTTCCAAACTTCTTTGTTTATACACGGAAGTCTTGAAATTCTCGGACCTGGAAAGGAAACTTCTCAAAAAAATATATATTCCTTAAAATTTGGGCACCTTGCAAATTTTTGACAGTAATATAATTTTTATATAAAATGCACTTAGCAACATATTTTAAAGATTTTAAAATCAAATGGATAGTATTAAAATTACAGCACATTAAAGTTTACTACAATAATTAAAGGAAGTCTGATAACAGTTGGCCTTATTTTGTATAGCACAAAATATTTTCAAAGAATTTTGAAGTTTTAGCACTTTAAGGCTATGAGTTGTAAATATCATCTGCTACAAATCTATAACTCTCAATTTGTTTTTTAATGATTTTTCTTACTGAACGCACGTCTTAAGCTACACAAAGGTTATACAAAAACGGGGAAAAACAGTTTCCTTTCCAGATCCGAAACTTCCGTGGTTTACATTTACTAGAAGAAGGGTAAAGATTCAGCGTGCTCACTGCTCATCTACGCACATCTAAACTCATTCTCTCTCAGGGCTGGTGCAAGTTCTACGAGTTCTCCGACAGCGACCTGAAGGCCGGACAGGAGCTGCTGGAGAGGCTACAGGAGAAGGCGCAGGGGTCCGGAGAGGTCGACTGGGACTTTGTCCACGGCCTCTATGAGAACGCCATCTACGGCGGGCGCGTGGACGACGCGCACGACATACTCATCCTGCGCTCGTACCTCGCCTCCTCCTTCAACCCTTCCGTCTCCGGAGGCGGGAGGAGCGGCGGCGCGGGCGGAGCCAAGCTCGGCCCCTTCGCCCTCCCCACCAACCCTGACTACCGCTCGTACGTGGAGATGGTGAGGGCGCTCCCCGAGGAGGACAAGCCCGCCACCTTCGGGCTGCCGGCCAACATAGAGAGGTCCAGGCAGAGGAGCAGCAGCGCCGCAACCATCGCGCAGCTCAGGTGAGTCAGCTACCCCTACCAGACAGCAGGCACGTTTAATTCATAACGTTTTTGACCTACAGTATGTACTGTACTACGTAGTACAAGTTAACCTACTAGAACCTAAGCTTATGTGGCTGTATTTTGTCTGCCATATGTGTCAACAAAAAAAATGGGGTGCAGAACAAATTTATTCTATACAACTTTTTGATCTGAGGTCCTCTTTCTGTCCATAATGCAAATGTCATCTTTTACCATTCTCGCTAGCTTTTTTTTTACCACTTCTGGTTGTCACATCTGGACAAACCTGATAGGACTGGTAGGGCTTGGTCCAAGGGGTACATTCACAAAAGGAGATTATTTGTTGATAAAAGGCAACTAATTGAGTCCAGCCTCAAAAATATTATTTTGGCCTCAGATGGACTCAATTTGGACTGCGACATGGTTTTTTTCTAACTATGCGGCGAGATCTAACGTTCTGTTCAGAGTCGAAAAAGGACAATGTGATGTTGCTCCTTCATGTACGTGCAGTACTAGTAGTACTATACAGTACATATATGTGGTACTACCATAGATATCCACTAGAAACCTAGATGTAGGGCGGAAGGATTTGTTGTGTTGTCAGCAAAGTGTAGAGATAAACACAATCTGAACTTGAGCTCACTCTAGCCCGATTCGGCCCGATTTGGCACCAATTCAGCCCCCCTTTTTGGCCCACATGCAGCTCTCTCACTCAAGCACAAGCTCACTATGGTACAATATTAACACTACACTGTCTTGTCTGACAACAAAACTGTCTTGTCAACACCTTTGTTGATATGAAAGTCCATGAAAGTCCACCAGAATCAACAGCAAATACCCCACAGTTCAAAAATTATGTCACAACCCTTTTTTTCAATTTTCTGGTTTAAAAGGCAGAATTTGGCAGCTAAATTCCTCTAAACAAGGTTTAGAGGAACACCGAGGTGCACTGGCAGCCGGATTGTTGATTTTTGCATCAACTTGAACAAGATCTTCAACAACAGGAACATGGTCAAGGTCACCAA
>JAAUYM010095331.1_pt1 | contig 17882 bp, 18 predicted proteins | sample 7278001 | NCBI WGS metagenome assembly JAAUYM01 (sample SAMN14350224, study PRJNA611818) | marine sediment metagenome | isolation source: surface marine sediment (1.8m) | place: French Polynesia: Moorea | collected 2018-08
TACTAACATTTTGTTGAAAGGCTTTCCTTTCTTGTCAGCTGTCTCTCTCTCTCTGTCTCTCTCATATGCCACCAGCCAGAAGGAACGCCAGTTTGGTTTTTTTTTTTTAGGCAGATTTGAGATTTGAGATATTTGGCCTTAAAACCAAATATAAATGCAATAACACTTGTTTAAAAAAAAGTGGCTGAAATCGGGTTGCCATTTTTTACCATTTTTTTATTTCTTTCTAACGGCATTTTTTTTTACTTTGCTCTCCTGCCAACTCTGCCATCCAGCCCAACAAAGTCGCTCTGCAAGTGGGGGGCGGATAGAAAAAAAAATATATTTTCATGGGCCCGAGGAGACATCATCGGCGGCGTAACGTCATGCCTCAAGTGAGATTCCTTCAAGTGCTTTCATGTGCCTGTGGGGGCCTACAATTATAATTATGCATACACTATTGACGCTATCTCTTCATTGCTTGTTCCAGGATGAGAAGCCCTGGTGGCATCAGCAATGGCCCCGCCAAGATCTGAGAAAGGACGAGGAGGAGGAGGAGGGGGAGGGGGAGGAGGAGGACGTCGCCTCACCCGCACTGGACCCCTTCTCCATCCACTTGACCAACGAGAACTCCTTCGGCGCCGGCTTCTGGCGGGAGGTGAACCGGTTCTACCGGGACGGCACCTTCTGCGACCTGGACGTGGTGTGCGGCGGCGGCGACGGCTACTGCTGCCACGGCGTCGTCCTCGCCGCCATCTCGCCCTACCTCGCGCGCCTGCTGGACGAGGAGGGCGGCTGCGGCGGCTGCGGCTGCGGCTGCGGCGGCGGCAGCGGCAGTGAGAGCGGCAGTGGCGGAGGCGGCTGCGGAGGCGGCAGCGGCGGCGGCTGCTGCCGCCGCGAGGGGAAGACGACGCTCGTCCTGCCTGACTTCGACGCGTCCGCGGTCGGGTCCTTCTTCGACGCCATGTACGACTTCCTGGAGACCGGCAAGGCCAGGTCCCCGCTTGGGGCGCACGCCGAGCTGCTCGGCGTGCTCGGGGTGGACCCTGTCCTTCTCGGCCAGGCAGGTTGCCCCGACCTTGAGGACTTGGACGCACCCGACGCGTTGATCAAGGAGGAGCTGGAGAGCGACGATGGTCCGTCGGAGGACGCCTTTCCACACCATCCGGAAGGGAGCAAGCCCAAGCGGAAGGCGTCAGCTACTGTTAATAAGGTGGAGAGGAGGCTCCTGAAGAGGAGACGACTGCAGCAGACGCCAAAGTCACCCCCGTCCGCTGCCCACACTTGCACTGGTCGAGGAACGGAGGTGGAGGTGGAGAAGGTGGACTTCACGCTCTTGGAGGACCAGATGAAGGCATGCAGGGGGACCCTGCAAGTCGACCTGGAGGGGGGAAAACCCTTCGTCTACAAGGAGCGCTTGGAGAAACTTCGCGAGGCGCTCTTCATGGCTGTGGTCGGGTTGAGGAAGAGGGAGGGCGAGGGCGAGGGCGAGGGCGAGGGCGAGGGCGAGGGCGAGGGCGAGGGCGAGGACGAGAGCGAGGGCGAGGGCGAGGGCGGCGCTATTGATGCGCTTCCCTTGGCGTGGAGCGCGCCGGCGCAGGATCTCCTGGGGGAGAGAGAGATGGCGCGCCAGCACAGGAACTACTGCGACGCGCTCCAGTCCGTCTTCGGCCTCTCCGACGCTGAGACCTATTTCCAGCCCCACGCCATGGCCAAGATGGGGCTCCCGCGCAGGATAGGGCGGGGCGTGCTGAGGGGCTTCAAGAGGAGGGAGTTCTCCACGCACACCAAAGAGGAGCTGGAGGCCGTGCTGAGCAAGCCGAACGTGCTCGCCGTGTCGAGCCCGAAGGGACCGAAGAAGCCGGATTTTAGCGCCGCCGGCCGCACCAAACTTCAGCTGCTGCCCAGGGAAGAATTAAAGGTGGAAGAGCTGGAAGGGATGGCCCTTCTCTGGTGGGAGGCCGACCTTCGTGTGAGGGCCCACCTCCTGCACTTTGAGGAGACGAGGAGGGAGGAGGGAGCGACCGCCTTCGCCAAGGTGCTGTTCGACGTGTGGCTGCGGAGGAAACCGAGGCCGGCGCTGATGGAGAAGTGCCAGGAGATCAAGGACCTCTACCAGAAGTACGAGCGGTCTGCCTCGGAGTACCTGGCGGCCAAGGACATGCTTAGTCAGGAGGGGGAGAAGGTGAGGTGCTTCTACGGCGACCGGGAGGAGGTTTGCGCCGAGTGCGGAATGGTCTTCAAGACCAGGACCATTAAGGAGGTGAACACCTACCGGAGGCATGTCAGGTCTCACCTGGAGCGAAACTTCGAGTGCAACTGCCAGGTTGCCTGGGCGTCCATGCAGGACAAGATCAGGCACATCAAGCTCCATCACCGCGGCTATCTGCCGTGCCACATGTGCGAGGAGTTTGTGGCCAAAGACAAGACGGCCATCGACCGCCACGTGGAGAGGGAGCACGAGGAGTTCATCTGCCAGCTGTGCGGGTCCAAGCACCTCGGGAGGCGGCTGCTGACGATGCACATGGTGGACACCCATCCGGAGGAGGTGCCGGACCGCGTCAAGGAGAAGAAGATCCTGAAGGGGAAGTGCGAGGACTGCGGCAGGACCTTCGCCAACCCGCACAAGTCGTACGGGCACTGGCTGGACAAGCACAAGATCATCTCCTGCAAGGTCTGCGGGGAGGAGGAGGTGGGCTTCACCAAGATGAGGATCCACATGCGTCACAAGCACGGCACCACCCAAAAGGCAACCTGTGAGCACTGCGGCGTGACCATTGGGAAGCACGGGCTGCGGAGGCACGTGCTGACGCAGCACACGCCGGAGAGCGAGAGGCCTGTTGGATGTCCAGGTTGCTGGCGGTGCTGTTGCTCCTGCTCGTGCTGCTGTCGTCCTTGCTGCTCATGCAACAGTTGGGTCGATGAGGATGATTTCCTGCATGTTGCTATTTTTGCTCCTCATTCTGCTGGTCATGCTTCTGCCACCTTTTTTTTAACTTAGTGTGTCTGCTTTACTCCCTCATTCCAATCCATGCATGCACCGTACTAGACTGCCCGAGACGCTTCTCCGACAACGACGCGCTGAAGAGGCACCAGTTTCTAGCCCACATAAAGGCGCGACACCTGGTCTGCCGCTACGAAGGGTGCCAGATGGGCTACAACGACCACGGCAGCAGAATCAACCACGAGAGGATCAAGCACGGACAGAGCTACGGGAGGGCCGTCAAGATGGGGCTGGTGCCGCCAAAGTAACATTTTAGTCCTTGGGTACATTTTCTTGTGGTGATCAACGCTATGCCGGTGTTTACTTATTTTTCAATTAAAAGATGGTTGTCGTATTAATAATCCTCAACAATATGTACGAGTAATATATAAAAAAAAGAGTTTCCTCTGTATCGAACGTCACTACAGATATGGAAAGTTGACAATGTTTGGAAGCATCTATTCACTGTACGTACTGTAGGGGATCAGAGTATCAAGCGTGTTTATTTCTTCACAGCCAGGCTTGTTTCCATTGCATTAAAAAAAAAAAGTTGGAGCAGCTCCTCATCACGTTTGCTCCTCCTTCTTCTTCCTTGCGACCTTGATCCCGAACTCATCCTCCAGGGTGTTGATGGCCACGCCCTCCCCGTCGATGGAGGCCAGCATGGCCTGATTCTCCTGGTTTTCCCGGCAAAGATTCCTCAAAGCCACCACCGCCCACTGGGTCATCAGAGGGTTCCGCATGTCCAGACGGGTGCAGTCCAGCAGTAGGGGGATGCCTTCCATCTCGCGAACCTGTGCAATGTGCATAGGTACCATTAGTAACTATATAGGTAATTATATAGGAGAATGTCCTCTCTCTGTCTGTAACGGGGTTGCGGGCCAGACGGTTGGAACGATCCTCACCAAAATTTGCATGTCGTGCTCTTTTTCAACCGGGAGTGACATAGGGGAGGGTCAATTTTTTTTATAGGGGTGCTCGAAATGGCTGCCCATTTTATGCCCAAAAATGAAAAATGGCCAAAAAAGGGTTAAGATGGGATGCTCTGAGTGCCATTACATACAGTGAGTGAGTTGCACAATCCTCTGAGGGTCTTAAAGTAGATCGAAAAGGTTGAGAACCACTGATCTACCTAATAGAACTCTATCAATACTCTCCTGACCTTGTCTTGATTTCCTCTGTGCTCCCAGCACAGGTTCCCAACCAGCCTGACCAGTGTGCGCTTCATCCCATACACCGGACTGGCCTCCAGGTCCTCCCTCGCCAGCACCTCCGACGCCTTGCTGACCGGAGAGAGGAAGCCGCCTTCCTCCTCCTTCCCGGCGTCGTTCATCATCCTGAGGAGGTAGACGGCATCCACCAGCAGGCTCCCGTCGCCACGGAGAACGGCAGAGGCGTCCCCGCTCCCTTCCTCCTTCGAGTGGGAGGACACCTCGCAGAGCAGCTCGAGCAGCCCCAACAGCTCGGCAGGGTCCGAGATGTTCTTGGACTTGTCCGCCAGCGCCACCAGCACGCCGGAAGAAAGGGACTTGAACCGGTCGGACAGAGCGGCCACCAGCACGGAGGGGAGACGCCGCCGACGCCGCCTTCCAGCAACCTCATGGTGGCAGTGGTGGTCCCTGAGGAACTCGGCCGCCGCGGCTCTCTCCGCTGCGGACAGGTCCGACCAGGACCGGGCCCACAGCTCCGGACGCCTCTCCACTAGGACAGAGAGGCACAGGAGGGCGAACCCGGAGGAAGAGGACCCGGAGGCCGCCGCCCGGAGCAGCGAGGCCAGCGTCTCTGTCCTGTCCAGCTGCGTGGGCATGTCCTCTGCCGCCAGGTGCAGCAGGACGCTGCAGGCCAGGTCCCTGGTCTTGGCGTCGTCGGCCTGCCCGAGGGCCGCCCTCACTGTCGGGCAGAGCAGCTCGCCGTCGCGGCGAAGGCTGGCGCCGCGGTCGGCGTACAGGTTGTGCAGCAGCTGCAGCCGGCACCTGGCGCCCACCCAGCGGTCCTCTCCGTCCTCCTCCCCCTCCCGGCACAGCCGGACCACCTCGGCCACCACCTCCGCCACCAGGTCCCTCCCCTCCTCCAAGACGTGGGCCCGGGCGGCCGCGCCGCTGTCTCCGGCGCAAGCGCTCCGCAGCACCCTGACGGCCTCCAACCTCGTCGACGGCGCCGAACTCGGCCGGCCGTGGATCTGCATCGCCTCCGCCACCGCCTCCACGCCCAACTCGTCCGGAGGCCTCTTCCTCAGCTCTGACAGCCTCTCCTCCTCCATCACGTCTCTCTCTCTCTCTCTTTCACTCACTCCAGATCAACAACAACGTGGACTCCTCCAACACCTGCAACAGCACCAACACACACAGTACGTACGCCCCCGACGAGGTGGACTCGGACTCGGACGACGGCAAGGGAGCCACGGACTCCTTGTCCGCCTTTCTTTCCTTGAGAGGAGCACACACACAACAACAACAACTCAGCTGCCTCTGTTCCTGTTTCTCTGAGGTGAGAACGGGATCGTCAGTCAGGGCAGGGCAGAAGAGACAAGAGAATCAGCTGACATGACACGCACCAGGCAGACAGAGGCAGACATGTGAACCCGGTGGCAGCATTAAGGAAGACCGCAACAACGTCGCCGCAGCCATGGGGATCCTGGAGAAGATCAGCGAGATCGAAAAGGAGATCGCCAGGACACAGAAGAACAAAGGTGAGCTTTTCTACTTATAAGGATGTAATTTTTTTTTCTTTCATTTGGACTTCATTCAGCCACCGAGTACCACCTGGGCACCCTCAAGGCCAAGCTCGCCAAGTACCGGTCGCAGCTCCTGGAGCCGACCGGGAAGAAGGGGGAGAAGGGGGAGGGGTTCGACGTGCTCAAGTCCGGTGACGCCCGCGTGGCCATGATCGGGTTCCCGTCCGTGGGCAAGTCCACTCTGCTCAGCACCGTCACCAAGACTGAGAGCGTCCAGGCCTCCTACGAGTTCACCACGCTCACCTGCATCCCCGGGGTCATCGAGTACAAGGGCTCCAACATCCAGCTGCTGGACCTGCCGGGCATCATCGAGGGCGCCGCGCAGGGGAAGGGGAGGGGGAGGCAGGTGATCGCCGTGGCCAGGACCTCGGACGTGGTGCTCATGATCCTGGACGCCACCAAAAAGGACATTCACCGGTGAGAACAACAACAACAAAAAAAAAGGAGGGAAAAAAAGATCTTGGCAAAGTCCTAATTTGTCCGCATGTAATTCAGTGATTTGCTGGAACGTGAGCTGGAGAGCGTCGGGATCCGGCTGAACCAGTCGCCCCCGAACATCTACTTCAAGCAGAAGAAGGCCGGCGGGATCAGCTTCAACTCGACCGTGCCCCTCTCCAGGATAGACGAGAAGCTGGTGCAGATGATCCTGCACGAGTACAAGATCTTCAACGCGGAGGTGCTCTTCCGAGAGGACTGCACCCCGGACCAGCTCATCGACGTCATCCAGGGCAACCGCATGTACATGCCCTGCCTCTACGTCTACAACAAGATCGACCAGATCTCGCTGGAGGAGGTGGACAGGCTCGCCAGACAGCCACACAGCGTGGTCATCAGGTACAGCCAAGCGGACGTCAAAGCCCTCGCGTGCATCACTCTTGGTTTTTTTTTTCCTTCTCATCTCCTCTAGCTGCGAGATGAAGCTGAACCTGGACTACCTCAAGGACGAGCTGTGGGAGCACCTGAACCTGATCCGCGTGTACACCAAGAAGCCCGGCAGCCCGCCAGACTTTGACGACTCCATCATCCTGAGGAAGGGCGCCACCGTCAAGCACGTCTGCCACGCCATCCACCGGACGCTGCCCTCCGTCTTCAAGTACGCCTTGGTCTGGGTGAGCGAGATGGTGTGCTTCGGCAGATGTGGGTAGCTTCTCCTCACGAACATCCTCTCTCTCTCTCTCTCCCCCCCCCCTCTTTTACAGGGCACGAGCACCAAGTTCTCTCCTCAGCGGGTGGGAATCAACCACGTTATGCATGACGAAGACGTCATTCAGGTTGTCAAGAAGTGAGCGCGTATAATAACAACAATAAAATAATTACACAGAAACATGAGTCATGATCATTTGTTCACTTTTGACTTGTAGGTAGGTAGCTACTTGCCAGCAAGAAAGAGAGCATAAGAAAAAAAAACCCCTTTTTGGTGGATCGAGGCTGTTGTTGGTAAACGTTTTCCCACATGGAGACGCCTCTCCACGCATTCGTGGCGAGGAAGGAGACCAAAACTGAGCCTCCTGTGACCACCACGAAATCATATCATGGCCGTCGGGAAGAGGATCGTCACGTTCCTCCTGATCTGCAACGCAGGTTTGTACCACACCCGACCAATAATGGTTCAGCGCGGCTTTAAAAGGTGAATGCCTCCTTTTAGTATGGTAAAAACCATCATGGAAGTCCCGAGTCAGGAAAGGAAAACTTTTTTCACCCTGCTTTTGTATGCCACACATTTAACAAGAAAAAATATTAATTACCTATAATTGATAGTTTTCCGTCACGTGTACGTCCTCTCAGCATGCCCATAAAAAAACTGAATAGCTCATTTTAGTATGTACTTTAGTATGCCTAATAAAGCATAATGAGCTATGATATGGCAGAATAATCAACTTTCTAAAGTGCATAATACGTTTTTAAAAATATTTAAAAGTACAAAAACTTTTACTTTGACAAAAAATATTGGAAAAAAAGTAGAGAGGAAATGAGACAAAATATAATAAAATAAACTTATGTTTATCGACATCCACTGTACGACAATATAGGGACGCTGATATTTGAATTTTGTCTACGTGGAAGATACGTTCTCTCCTCTTTTTTTTTCAATGGCTTTGAGTAGCTTGAACGTCCGCCTATGCTTCCATCATGACGTCTTGGGACGACTTCAGAAGGCTCCTTCCCACCATCAGGAGCAGGAATCGCCTTGCCACGGCCTTCGTCCACTGGAGGCTGTCAAGCAACGGCCTTGAATGTCTAGGGCCGGGAGAAGAGTTCGGCGAGGACGACGAGAGGATGGAGAACGAAGACCTCTTCAAGAGCTTCGTCTGGGACAAGAAGCCGCTCAAGTACCAAGACAAGGAGACCAAGAAGAAGTTCATCTTGCGCGCTCACCCGATCGAGGACGGGGCCAGCCTCCTGGTCTTCTTGGACTGCCCAGGGACCAGGGCCGCCGCGATCACCCTTGACCTGGATCAGGTCAGCAGCGACAACATCAAAGACGTACCTGGATGGTCCAAAAAAGTGGACGACCTCCTGGAGCATGTAAGGAGATAAGAAAAAAAAAAAACCAGATAAAAGAAATACAGACCTTTACAGGCGAATGTCCTCTCTGTCTGTCTCGCTGTCTCTCTGTCTGTTACAGGGTTGCAGGCCAGATGGTTGGACCAATCCTTACCAAAATTTGCATGGGGTGCTCTTTTTCAATAGGGTGGAAAATAAGGCGGTTAATTTTTTTATAGGGATGCCCCAAAGAGGTGTCTATTTTAAGTCCAAAACTGAAAAATTGGCCATTTAGGACAGAAAGAGACCTCCAGTCAAGAAGGTGCATAAATAAATGGTTTTCAGCACCTCTACAACTTTTTTCATAAGGGTGCCCAAAAAGGGTGCCCATTTTGTGCCCAAAACTGAAAAATAAAATAAAAGTTGTTTGGCTCTCCCCAGAAAAAGTCAGATCTGACCTCCGAGGTTCTTTGAGGCCAAAATCGAGGTCGCGACTTAATTTTAAAACCTTCTTGCTCACTTCTGACGTCAAAGAACTACCACGGTTAAAGTGTAATTCGTGCATGAAAGAAAAGGCCGTGTTGCATTTCACAGCGGCAGGGAGAAACCACAAGAAAAATGCATCAAGGATCAAACACATCAAGAGGGATCATAAGACCAGGTTTCCACATCAAGGCAGGAGGGGGGGGGCTCCTCCTCCAGACGGAGGGGGTGAGTTTGAAGGCACTTGCTCTGTTCGAAGACCTAACTGGGTGACTTCTAAAGAAAAATTGGCAAAAAGACTTCCTTACTCCCACCCCACCCCCACCCCAAAAAATGAAAAGTTTGGCAAAACAACAATTTGCTCAAATTGCTCCTGTTTGCTGGTATAAAAGGGACATTCTACCAAGTTCCAGTCATCATCACACGGGAGTGTGGGCGAATCAACGTTAGTCCTCCGACGCGGCAGCACGGTTGCTGTACCCGCCCCTGTCCACGGCCTTGGTGACTATGGAGGCCGTCTGGTCGTTGATCAGGACCTGCTTCGCAATCCACTTGGTCGGGAAGTTCTCCGGAGGCTTCTCCGCTATGAACGTCACCGGGTCACCTGAGCGACATTTAATTCGCTATTAATTTGTGATTCGACACTTGTTGTATGCATGTCGGGCAAGTGCTTGCCTTCTTTGAAGATGTCCAGCAAGTTCTTGTCGGCTAGATTGGTCCCGTAGACGAAAGTCTGTCTGGCCTCGAACCAGACGCTCTGGAGATGATTCGCACTCTTTAACCACCAAACGATCCCAGCCTGAGAAAGAAAGGATTAAATCACCCCCTCCCAAAAAAATAAGTATGGGTTGCAAATGTCGGAGCACCTTGTCGTTTATAATCTTTCCAATCATCCCGACGCCCTTGATGACGTCGTCGTTGACCCTCCCGTTGACGACCGCTCCTCCTCCTCCGTAGCTCAGAAAACCGTTGTTGGGGCCACCAACCTGACGACGCGTACATAGAGGAATCCTTCTTACAGCACGTGCCAAAATTCAGACACTCACACACGCGAGGTCGCGTCCCCATATGTGGCAAACAACGTTTTGGACTTTCCCCCCGTCCACCCCCCGACCCCATCTGCCCCTCCCTCCCTCACCTCGTCACTTCCCGCGGCCTCCGACGAGCTGTTCTCCGACCCCAGGCTGGCCCTTCTTGACGTCGGCGAGGTTGTCCGCCCCGCGTCCGCCGCGGTCGCCGCCGTGACCGCCACCGGCTCGGCGTCCGCCGTGGCCGGCCGCCGCCCCTGCCACACCAGGTGCGCGACCCACGGGCAGTGGTAGGTGGCGCGGGCGGGGGCCCCGCCGCCGCAGCCGCCGCCGCCGCCGCCGCCGCCGCCGCCGCCGACGGCCGAGTGGTGCTGCTGCTGTTGCTGTTCCTCCACCCCGGGATCCTGCGCCACCGCCTCGAACTGCACTGGGTCGCCTTCGCTCAGCACGTCGGTCAGCGGTTGGCGCGCTCCAAGGCGCTTCTCGAAGCACCAAACCTGAGGGAGGAAGAACAAGAAAAAAAAAAAGAAAATACTGCACATCGTAGGTCTCAATATTCAGAGTCCTTCCAGACCTCTCTCTCCCTCAATCCCTCTCCTCTATAAAAATGCGAAACTGCTTTATTCCAGTCGTTTATTGGACACACGTCATTTTATGATTAGGGAGACAAACGGCGCGCAACGGTTCCCACACACAGTCGGTGTCAATTCCTCCAGGCGTTTCCCAATTCTCTCACCTTGCTGGCAAGGAAGAGGACCCTCTCGTCCTTCCCGCTGTGGTCGAAGGTGAGGACGCCCTTCCTGGGGTTCAGCTCCGACACCCACCCGGTGCCCTGCATACGTAGTAGCATAACAAACGTGGTAGATAATTTATATGCTCTTTTTTAATATATTCGAAATCGCATGCATTCTCAGACCTGCAGCACGTCCTTCCTGTGCGCGGCCGCCGCTCCGGCCGCCCCGGCCGCCCCCGCCGCGCCCGCGCCGCCGGCACCGAACTTGGCCTCGTACTCCCTCGAGTTCTTGGTGGCCTTGATGGCGAAGTAGTTGCACTTGTCCTTGCCGGTGCCGATGGCGCCGCCCTTGTCGTACACGTGGCAGTCGAAGTTAATCTCGTCTCCGACGCGGAGGAAGTCAGAGAGGGGCCTGCAGGGGGGAAACACCGTTGAGCACTTAGCCAAGTAAGGAGCAATTTATGGAACAATTACGTACTGCAGTACGCTGGACGTACATGCCCACCCAATATTGGTAACGTTAGGTGCACGGTCTCGGTGGCGACAATAGTGGTAGTTGGCGCAGGGGTCGACATTTGAGTTACAATAAGATTTTTATATCACTTATACAGCGTTAGAATGCCAGCGCAGGTGTTAGAATAGTGGGAAAAAAACCTTATTGCAACTTGTCACTAAATTCACGCTAGCGATATTGGTGGAGTTGCTTTTGCTGGCAGCATGTCACTTTGCAAAAGTTGGTATTTCTGCTCAACCCCCATTCCTCCAAATGTTGGGCTTGAATTCTAACTTTATGATGGTACTAATTGCTGTTCTTGTACTGCACTCTTCAGTGCTTGATTAAGTACAAAATATTGGATGTCCAATTGGATATCCACCTTTTCCCGGAGGCTTAATTTTTACTTTTTATCACACAAGTTGAAAATGTCCATTGTCGATATTTCTTTCCTCTGTTGTGAAACCTGCCTGCCGCCATCGACATGCAATGTTTCCAAAAGTCTGTGGACAGGTTAATAAGTTACGTGAAAAAACCCTACCAATTTATTTTGCTAGTGTGCATTTAGTGATGGGTCAGGTTATTATTAAGACAAGGGCATTTGCTAGAATAGTGTGAAAGATAGGACCCTTACAGCAACCAATTTTGAGTCCATTATTGATTGCCACTAGTGGCGTAGCCGTTGGTGTCACTCTAGCGGGATCAATATTGGTTGGGAGGGTGTACCAGGCATCGCACTTGTCCAGCTTTCCCTAGAGTTGCACAACATGTTAAGTGAATCTAACCCAACCAATATTTGTACTGCTAGACACCAACGGCTGCGCCACTAGTGGTAACTAGTGAGGGGCTCAAAATTTGGGTTGCTCTGAGGGTCTTTTCGAACACCTGCCCTGGCTTCATGATAACCTAAACCCATCACTAAAATCACACTAGCAATATTGGTTGGGAATGCAATAAGCAGATGCATTACGTGCCTCTGGTAGCTCACGTCAGAGTCAAGAAACTCTTTTAGGTGGAGTTAAAAATCACAATGATGATGATGGATCGACATTATAATGAATAACATAAAAAACAATACAAGAACAATGATAATTTTACATTGTGCCATACAATATGTGCTTACTAACACTTCCCATTGCAGGTAGTAAATTTTATGTTTTTGCATGTCTCGCTGATGCCAATATCCTCTCTGCGTTCAGCAACTTCTCCTTGGGGTCCAGCTCGTGGTCGTCCAGCAGGAGCCTCAGTGCACTGACGGTGCCAGTGATGCCGACAGTCTGAGAACTTGCTTTGTTTGCTCTGCCAAGAACCTTTGTCAAAAGGAATTCCAAAACCACCACAAGGATGCTGAAAAAAGAAACAGTTGAATGTTCTTGCAGCTGTTCATTTGGCAGCAAACGTGGGCTACGCAGAAGTTGGACGACCTTAGCAAGAAGGCTCCCACCAGGATGGAGAAAGGAAGGGCCATGTTGTCCAGTCCGAGAGGCTTCTGCCTCATGGTGTCCTCCTCCTTGCACACTACCTGGTCGACGTGAGGCAAATACCTGAACAAAGCAGAAAAAATGCTTTGTTGATCCCTGGTGTTGCTTTGCCTTTTTGTAGCCCTACCTTTCTCTAACTCTCTCAATGGATCCAGTTTCCATCATCTTGCTCAGTTCATTGCTAAAGATCTTGGTGTATGGACTGCCTGTGGGTTGGTTGATATGAGTGTTTTGGAAGCAATGGATAGTTCAATGTGAACGTGAGAATCACCTTTTCTGAGAGGTAACGTCAAGAATTGAACAGGTAGGTTGTCGGCCTTTAATCTCACCACCTCACATGGCATTCTCGCTGTCGCTAGGGCCACACTATCAGGAATCACAAACAGGGCACTGGGAGGTGATGATGGTGAAAGCAGTTTCATGATTCCATCTGCCGTGTTTGAAATGTAGTTGATTCTATCCTCCTGCTCTGCTGAGCTGTATATATTGTGGTGAAATGACCTTAAATCCCCAAATAGAATAAACTTTTAGAAAAGTTCAAGACTCACTGATGGTACCCCCTCATCTAAAAATAGAAGATGTCATGTGCAGATTCACCTAATATGACCCTCTAAGAAGCCATTTTTCCACATGAGCATGTCATACTTCATGTTGTGCACTTCTTGCAAGCTGGACACTGGCAGCTTCAAGAGGGAGACAGACAAGAAAGCATTCATTGCACTTCTAGAAATATAAAGCCAAATGAGTCGAGAAACAAGCACTTGTAGGCACCTTCATTAACAACTACGACCAATAACTATGACTGTGTGTACCTGTAGACGACAAACACAACCATTTCTCCAAGCAAGATGCACATCATTGCAATTTTAAAAGACAGTCCTTGCCCAGTCTTGTACCTCCTGATGCTGGAAGGTTTAGCTATGGCTCCTCGTAGAATGATCTATGTAAGAAAAGATATGCTGAGATGGGAAAAGAAAAAAAAAGATTTAAAGTCGATTTAGATCTACCTGTACAGATTCTGAGAAGGCGCCAAGTCTGGTATTTGCAGTGCTGGAGTGATGAGCAAAAACCTTTGTGGATGCTGCCAAGAAGACAAAAGTCATGGCAATGAGGGAAAGAGCATTCGTGCTGATGATAGCCAGCCAGATCTCGAGCTGAAAAAAGCACAAGTTGTTCTTCATGACCTCTCCAGCATTTCACTTTGGCATATGGTACATCCACCTACCTCAAACTCACTCGTGTAGGCATCCTGGGTGGCAGCAGAGCCGCTTGGGCGGCGGATGAAGATGGCAGAGTCACACCTGGCAATAGCAACGGGGAAATCCAACACTTCTGAACGCACTTTTGAGATGGCTACCCCTAAGTGAGAAGAATTTCTTTCAAAAAGACATGGGAATAACGTGCAGTGCAAGTTATGGATGCACTTGCCTGCTACAGAAGTGGTGACCTCCCCTCTGGCAATTGCTCCAACCATTCCGTTGAAACTTGTATCTTCCCCTGTCGCCTTACCCTTCACTTGCATCCCATAGACTCCAGGAGTGGGGTTGGGAACAAATCTGGCCAATCAAAGAGCACAGTGACACCATTAGTGTGTAAGTACACATATCTTTTTTTTGGATTACTTGGGAGTAAAATTAAGTTTCTTCCCCAGCATGATGAAGACATCAGGTAAGATCCCCTTATCCTTCACTGCCTCCCCCTCCCATTTATCTTGTTTCTTTGGGTTCATTAAGGATATGGGAGCCCACAGGTCAAATGAACTAGTCAGGACCTCTCCTCTGAAGTCACGTGATCCTCTCAATCTTTCTTCTGGTAGGAGCTGACATGGAAAAATAGAGCAAAGTATCTAAGAGGTTTTGAACTACTGTATATATAGTATAATAAATTATTCTGGCTTACAAGACAGTCAAAGTCCTTGTTGTCAATTGTGATGTTTCCACAAGGTTTAATTATGACTGCAGAATTTTCTTTTACCTTAAGATGTAAGGTAAGATAGAGAGATGTACGCACTTCCATGATCAAAACTGCCTTGCTCTTAAGATTTACCTGGTACAGCTCAAAAGCTTTCCGCGTCTCTGCATCCACAACAACAAAGCTGGAATCTATTCTTAGCCACCCAGAGACTGTGCCAGAAATGTCAGTTGCATCCCTAGGCATCTCCTCCAAGATGACAACAGTGTGGGAAGCTTCAGTGCCATCAATGAAAATGGTTTGATTGCTGATGCTGCCACTCAGGGTGAGGACGTTGAGGCAGGGAGAGTCTGGTCAAATCACAGCAACAAAGACTGCATTTCAGTACATATGAGCACTTTGCAGTAAAACTTGGAAATTAGAAAAAGTTGGGAGATGGCCCAAACTTCAGACTATTCAAGTGTCCCCTTAAACCCAATGATCTTATGTGACAACACTCAAAATTTTGCTTCACAGAAAAAAAGTCACTTAATCCAGGTTCCCTACTAGCCAAGACTTAATTAACCAAGTCATACTGTGCCTATAATAATAAAACTTCACACACCTGTCTTTATCCTCCACTCCTTCCTTGCACTAAATGTCCAAGACAGCATTGCCACCTTTCCATTCACAATGGCCATCCACTTGTCATGGTCACTATCGTTTTCCTCCACCTTGTCCTCGATGAATATATCGATGCAGTCCATCGACACAGCCTCTGCGATGACCTCCAGGAGTTCAGGGGTCACTCTGGCGTCAGAAGGAGAAAGGACTGCCAAAGACAAGAGGAGGCCAGAGAGGACCCACATCTTCTATCCCCACCACAGTACAGAAATGCTAGGTTTTTTTTTCAGGAAACTACAAACCAATAGTGGTGCTAGTACATGGTCAAAACAGACATATGAACTCAAGTTACAGTAGCTTAACAGGGTCAAAACAGTAACAAATGTAGCAGGAATGCTGTCTGGTGGGGTAGTTATAGCGTGAGTTGTACTTGTGCAAAATACTGACACGATATGCAAACATAGAGCCGAAGTCCAGGTACAACTCACACTATAACTACCCCACCAGACAGCATTCCTGCTACATTTGTTACTGTCTTGACCCTGTCAAGCTACTGTAACTTAAGTTCATATGTCTGTTTTGACTGCCGTACTTGTCAATGTTGCTTTGTTTTTCCCCTCCCACATTAATTTCAGTTGTGCATTTAATTAATGTTTTATGTGGATGAGAGAAAAAATGTGTGAAGTTCTAAACAAGTCACTATGCTTGAAACACATCAGATATGTACGGACGAGACAAGGTGTGTGTCTGATCGGGCAAACATGGGAGAAGCAGCCCAACTCAGGATAAGTTCCCAATTTTTTTTATTCAATTTACCACACTTTCCCCACTTCTGTAGGTGGGGCAAGCTCCACCGAGGTCTTGGAATGGAATCACATGATGGCCTCCTCGTCAGCTCTCTTGCAAGCTTTCCTTGCTTCCTTGTTTCAAATTGACAACTTTTTGTATGACAGGTAACAACAGCCTGCCAAAGGTTTGAGAAAGTATGTAGGAACCTTGGTGGTTAAACTTATGTTTTTTTCTGTTGGACCACTCTGACTGCTTCATAATAACCCTTCCAAGTGTGCCCGAAGTGGTTGTCAAGAAAAGAACCACATCATCATTATCTCCACCACCTGTCAAAAGTTGTTACATGTATGTACGTATGAGCAAAAAATTACGAGTGATGGAACAAACTTCACTTCAGAAGCATGCATAATAAAATGGTTTGGAGTTCTGCAGTCAGTGTTGGAATTACTAAACTTTGTTAGCGCGCAAAAGTACCTTTTTTTAGCTGACACATACATGAACAACTGTACATAGATGCATATGTGGTCTCTCCAGGCTTGCAAGGCACTTTTTTCTGGTGAAATAAAAATCTTTTATTACTTGGATAATGTAATGAACTTTGTACCACAGAAGAAATTGCCAATACAGTACAAAAAAGGACAAATTTTGCTCCCTTCTAACAATTTCCAAGGCAGGTGTGCTGTGAAAGTGTACTTAAGTTTTTGAATGTCTCCCTGAAGCCAGTATTCTCTCTGCCTTTAGGAACTTCTCCACAGGGTCCAACTCATGGCTGTCAAGCAGGTGCTTCAAGGCATTGAGGCTCCCAGTGATGCTGACGGTCTTGTCACTCAGTTTGCTTCCTCTACCAAGGCACCTCACCAGAGGATATTCCAAGAGAAGCACAAAGATGCTAAAAATATTTTTTTGGTACTTTATCTGGTTGAAATAATAGCATACTATAATGCCAAGGTACAACCTCAACAAGAAGGCTCCCACCAGGATGGAGAAAGGAAGGGCCATGTTCTCCAGTCCAAGAGGTTTCTGCCTCAGGGCATCCTCCTCTTTGCAGACTGCCTGGGCCACATCAGGCAAATATCTGAAGAAAAATTGTCTCTGGTGCTTTGTGACATGGGTTTGTCCTTTTCTAGCCCTACCTTTCTCTAACTCTCTCAATGGATCCAGTTTCCACCATCTTGCTCAGTTCATTGCTAAAGATCTTGGTGTATGGACTGCCTGTCAGTTGAAATGATATAAACAATGATAGTTCACTACCAATGCTATAATCACCTTTCCTGAGAGGCATTGTCATGAAGTGAACAGGCAAGCTGGCCTGTATCCTCACCACCTCACATGGCATTTTGACTGTTTCCATGGCCACACTTTCTGGGCTTTCAAACAGGGCACCAGGAGGTGATGATGACAAAAGGAGCTTAGTGATTCCATCAGTTGTGTTTGAAATGTACTTGATTCTCCCCTCCTGCTCAGCTGAGATGTAGATGTCAGAATGGAATGACCTAGAACAGCACAGGAAAAACTTCCAAGCTTTGGAAAACGTTTTGAACTAATTTAGTGCACTCATACACACATGCATACCTTATATAGTCTTCAATGACGCTGTTCTTCCAGATAAGCAGGTCATACTTCATCTTGTGGACTTCTTCCAAGCTGGTCACTGGCAGCTTCAAGAGGGAGACAGATAGGAACGCATTCATTGCACTCCTGTTGAAAGAAATAGCCAAAGGACAGTAAGAAAGTGCTTGCAGGCACCTTCATTAACAACTACGACTAAAAACTATGACTGTGTGCACCTGTAGGCGACAAAGACAACCATTTCTCCAAGCAGGATGGCCATAATTGCAATCTTAAAGGAGAGCACTTGCCCAGTCCTATGCCACCGGATGCTTGAAGGTTTGCCAATTGATCCTCGTAGAACGATCTGGCAAAGAGGTTTACTCAAAGCCAAATACATAGGTTTTAAGTTGCTTTTATATCTACCTGCACAGATTCTGACAAAGCACCAACTCTGGAATTTGCAGTGCTAGTGTGCATAACCTTCCTGGATACTGCAAAGATAATCAATGACATGGCAATGAAGGAAGCAACATTAGTTGTGAGGATGGCCAACCAGATCTCAGTCTGAAAGGTCAAAAAGTGGCACTGAAAGTAATTATCCTTCTTTATCACAATTTTGTTTAAAACCCA